>Ga0307375_10001994_pt1 | contig 21454 bp, 12 predicted proteins | sample TR1MG_FD_202531 | JGI IMG/M metagenome (GOLD analysis project Ga0307375, IMG submission 202531) | Soil microbial communities from Risofladan, Vaasa, Finland - TR-1 | ecosystem: Environmental > Terrestrial > Soil > Coastal area > Acid sulfate soil | place: Finland: Risofladan, Vaasa | collected...
GCCGCGCCCCGCCCTGATCCTCGCAAGCCGGCATGGCGGGCATCCCAAGGCTATGTAGCTCAGCCGGTTAGAGCACAGCACTCATAATGCTGGGGTCGGTGGTTCGAGTCCACCCATAGCCACCAAATCAGCGTCCATCTCCGTCCATTCCCGTCCAGTATCGCACTAGCAAACCCAGTTGTATCAAGGGCTAGAGCCATTCTGGCATCCGGACGTGTCCATTCCCGTCTATTGAAATCCGGGGGCAACAAGGGGCAACATTGGGGGCAGGTACTGTTGCCTGTAGGGAGTTGCCCCCATGGCGCTTTCCGATACCGCTATCCGTAAGGCCAAGCCCACCGATAAGTCCCAGCGGCTGTTCGACGGTGGAGGCTTGTACCTCGAAGTTGCCCCGTCCGGGGGCAAGTGGTGGCGACTGAAGTACCGGTTTGGGGGCAAGGAGAAGCGGCTCTCGCTAGGCACGTATCCCGACACCGGACTGGCCGATGCGCGCGCGAAGCGCGATGCTTCACGCAAACTGCTTGCGCATGGCGTGGACCCCGGCGTGCAACGCAAGGCCGAAAAGGCCGCTGGCGCTGATCGCGCAGCCAACAGTTTCGAAGTCGTCGCTCGTGAGTGGTTGGCGGTGAAGAAACCTGAATGGACAGCCGGTCAGTTCCTCAAGGAATGCGGTCGATTGGAAAATCACGCCTTCCCCAGGATCGGTGGCCTGCCGGTCGCTGACATAGGAGTGGCGGAGATTCGCCCGTTGTTCGCTTACCTGGTCAAGCAGGGGCATATCGAGCAGGCGCATCGCCTCCGGCATCAACTCAGCCGTGTGTTCCGATTTGCCGTAGCCACTGAGCGGGCCAGTCGCGACCCTGCGGCTGATCTGCGCGACACCTTGCCAAGCCGCAATCCTCAGAATCATCCAACGATCACCGACCCGGACCGTGTGGGTGAGTTGATGCGTGCCATCGATGGATTCACGGGCACTCTCCCCGTGCAGTGCGCGTTGAAATTGGCGCCCCTGTGGTTCTGTCGGCCTGGCGAGATACGCATGGCGGAGTGGGCGCATTTTGACCTGGATGGTGAGCACCCCTGCTACACGGTGCCGCCGATGAATCGGAAGTTGAAGAAGGCGGCCAAGGAAAATCCCACCACGCCGCCGCATATCGTGCCGTTGAGTCAGCAGGCGTTGGAGATACTTCGAGAACTGCGCCAGTTGACTGGTCGTGGGCGCTATCTGTTCCCGGGGGCCCGGGACCCCAAACGGCACATGTCAGATGGTGCAGTAAATGCGGCACTGGCTCGCATTGGGTACAAGGGCATCATCACAGGACACGGGTTCCGCCACATGGCCCGCACGTTGCTGGGGGAGTTGGGGTGGAATCCTGAAGCATTGGAGCGTCAGTTATCGCATAAGGAACCCGGAATTGTTGGTGTGTACAACAAAGCCCAGCACCTTCCTGAGCGCCGAAAAATCATGCAGGCTTGGGCTGACTACTTGGACGGTTTGCGCGCATCTGGCGTATACACTTAAGGACAATGAAGGTTGCCGCAGGCGATCGTTGGTGAGTGTTGCCATGATCGGGCAGCAACGATGGAGAGCAGGGGGAGCTCTGAATGGATGTTTTTTCGCTTCGACAGCGGCTAGTAAGTGACTACAGCGCGTTTGCCCGCTCGTTTACCGACATTCTTGCCAACGACATCAAGGAAGGTGTTGAAGCTGAATACGCTAGCGGGCGCTATTGGCCGGATCCTCTGATCCAAATCAACCCCCGTTACGCAGCAGGTCGCCGGACCAGCGAGCTAGTAGTCGGCGGCGAGTTGCTCGCGCAGACCGGCAGGTGTTTTGACATCCCGCTCTACCAGCATCAGGAACAAGCCATTGCGCATGCGGCAAAAGGCGACAGCTTCGTAGTCACCACGGGAACCGGTTCCGGCAAGTCCCTCTGTTTCTTCTTGCCTATCACGGACGCGATTCTGCGAGCTCGGGAAAAAGACCCAACACCACGCACGCGTGCCATCGTGATCTACCCGATGAATGCGTTGGCCAACAGCCAACGTGAGGAACTCGATAAGTTCATCGGTCAATCCGGTCCTGTCAGCTTTGCTCGCTACACCGGTCAGGAGTCTGCCGAGGAACGCGAGCGAATCAAGCAGAGCCCCCCCGACATTCTTCTGACCAACTTCATGATGCTCGAACTGCTGATGACCCGGCAGGGCGAGCTTGACCGCAAGGTCATCGAAAATTGTGAAGGACTGCAGTTCCTCGTTCTGGATGAGCTCCACACCTATCGTGGACGTCAAGGCGCCGATGTCGCCATGCTGGTTCGACGCGTTCGTGAGCGCCTTGCGCCAGATGGCCTGCAGTGCATAGGCACATCAGCAACGATGGCCAGCGGCGGTACTTCGCAGGAACGCAATGCCAAGGTGGCCGAAGTCGCGTCGACGTTGTTCGCTACCGCAATACCAGCGTTCAACATCATTACAGAAGACCTGGAGCGCGCGACGGATCCTAGCCGTACCGCCGATTCAGTGCGGTCGCAGTTGTCGGCAGCCATAGACGCCCCAGTTCCAGAGAGCATCAGTGATGCCGAGTTGCGTATGCATCCGCTCGCCATCTGGGTGGAAACTCGGCTGGGTATCACCCGCGCCGAGGGGGGCAAGTGGGAGCGTGCACGGCCCTTAACCGAAAAGCAGGCTAGCGAACGACTCCAACAGGAATCTGGTCAGCCTCTGGCTGTTTGCCGCCAGGCGTTGCAGCAATTGTTGTTGATTGCGGCGACACCTGAGTGTGAGCGTCCTAGCCGCAAAGGTGGCGGCGAGAAGGCATTCTTTGCTTTCCGCCTTCATCAGTTCATCAGCGGTGCGGGCACGGTTTACACCACGCTGGAGGCGCCAGGAAATCGTCCCGTCGAGTTGGAGGGCCAGCAGTATTTGCCAGCCGATCCGACCAAGCGACTCTATGCAACCTATTTTTGTCGGAACTGTGGTCAGGAATACCACCCAGTACGTTGGCAGCGCGACAGCAATCCGTCCATGTTGCTGGCGCGCGACATTGACGACATGCCTGTGCGGCAGCAAACGGACGGTGATGACGTAAGCGACGCCGACGCCGATTCCAGCGGTGAGCGGCAAGGCTTTGTGACAATGGTCTCTCCGTCCTTGAAATTTGGCGGAGCTGACGACGAGCTGCCGGAATCTTGGTTCGAGGTCACCCGACGCGGTGAGCAGCGTTTACGCAGGTCTTATGCTGCACTGCGCCCCGAGTCCATCACGGTGTCGCCCGATGGACAACTTGGCGCCGGTACGCCTGCGTGGTTCTTGCCTGGAAAATTTCGACTGTGTGTGAATTGTGGTGAAAGCCATGGTGCGCAAGGCAAGGACAACAACCGTCTGGCTGCGTTGTCGGCAGAGGGGCGCAGCTCAGCGACCACGCTATTGACGTCAAGTGTCGTGCGTTGGATGCACGAGCAAGCCGGCAGCATTGCGGTGAACAAACGTAAGTTGCTGGGTTTCACAGATAATCGGCAAGATGCTGCCTTGCAGGCAGGGCATTTCAACGACTCTACTTTTGTCAGCATATTGCGCGGCGCGGTATATCGTGCGTTGCGGTTAGCGTCGGACGAAGGACTCACCGACAGCGACGTCGGAACCTGTGTGCGCACGGCACTGGGGTTCGACAAGGTATTGGCAACTGGCGTGGATCCGGCAAGCAGCCATCGTGCTGAGTGGCTTCAGGAGCCAGCACTACACGGCGTCGACTTGAAGACTGCTGAAGACACGCTGCGGTTTGTTCTTGCCTATCGCACTTGGTACGACCAGCGTCGAGGATGGCGTTACACCAATCCCAACTTGGAAGAGCTTGGTCTGCTCGCCGTTGAGTACCTCGACATTGAGGCGTTTTGCGCCAACGATGCGCTTTTTCGCGATGCGCCACCGCTGCTGCACGACGCGTCACCGGAGTACCGTCGCAAAGCCTTCGAAGCACTGTTCGACTACATGCGTCGCGGCTTGGCTGTGGACGCTGCAGCACTTGATCCACAGCTTCTCGCCAAACACCGTGACGAAGCACTGCGCTTCTTGCGGGAGCCGTGGAGCATCGGGCGCGAGGAACGCCTGCTCGGCTGGCGCTGGCTGTTTCTTGACCCACCCAATCGTCAGAACATCCGCGGCAAGGATGAAGAGCTAATTCTGCGCAGCGGGCTGTTGACACTACTTGGAAAGGAGCTTCGTCAGAGCAAGCTGTGGAACAACCCAGAGGCCGTCACATTAGGTCGTGATGCGTATCGCGAGTTGATCGAGGCCATGATTCGCGCCGCACAACGGGGTGGTTTCATCAGGGCTCAGGAGCAGACACCATTCAATATGCCCGGATTGCGACTCAATGCAGGTCGCATCCAATTTCGCGCTGGTATCGGCAAGAACGAGCCGCGTGCCATCCGATACAACCCCTATTTTGCCGACCACTACGCCGCGATCGCACAAGTACTGGGTGGCCATGCGGGCAGCTTGTTCGCCTTGGAGGCTCGCGAGCATACGGCACAGGTCGAGCAGGACTTGCGTCAGCTGCGCGAGGCGCGCTTCCGTTTCGAGGAGAAGGAGCAACAATACCTGGCAGACGAAGGTCGTTTGCGTGCCCGGGAGCTGGGGGAATCCAGTCGCTTTCTGCCGGTCATGTTCTGCTCGCCAACAATGGAGCTTGGCGTAGATATCTCCGCGCTGAATGCGGTGTACCTGCGCAACGTACCGCCCACCCCGGCCAATTACGTGCAGCGCGCTGGCCGTGCAGGGCGCAGCGGTCAGGCGGCCCTCGTGGTTACCTACTGTGCGGCACGTAGTCCACACGACCAATACTTCTTCCGAGACCCTCGCGCCATGGTGCATGGCGTGGTGCGCGCACCGATGCTTGATCTGGCAAACCAAGAGCTGATTCAGAGTCACCTTCAGGCCATCTGGTTAGCCAGTAGCGGCCAGCATCTGGAATCCTCGATATCCCGCGTGCTTGACGTCAGCATTCCACGTCGCCCCGTAGGTGTCGAATTGATGCAGGCCCTGAGCGCGCCGCAAGTCGCAGCTGAAGCGCAACGACGCTCCGAACGTGTCCTTGAACAACTGCAAGATCACCTCACGGTGGATCGTGCACCTTGGTATCCCGGGGCTGCAACCATGGCTCAGGCTGCCATCCGTGCTGCACCCGCGGCTTTTGATGTTGCCTTCAAGCGCTGGCGCGACTTGTTCGAGGCCGCGGAGCGACAGAAGCAGATGGCGTCGACCACTTTGGGAAACTACGCCATCACTGATCCGCGTGAACGCAATGAGGCCAAGCGCCGGCTACGTCAGGCCATCGACCAAATCGAACTGCTGCTGCACAACGGTGAGAGCCGCAACAGCGATTTCTACACCTATCGGTATCTCGCCACGCAAGGTTTTCTCCCGGGCTACAACTTCCCGCGCCTGCCGCTAATGGCTTACGTGCCCGGTCGGGCTGATGGTCGAGGTGGTTCCACGTTCCTGCAACGCCCCCGTTTCCTCGCGCTTTCCGAGTTCGGTCCGCGTAGTCTCGTCTATCACGAGGGACGTGCCTACCGCGTTGTACGCGTACGCATTGCCCCCTCCGGTCACGACGCAATGTCGGATGGTAATCAGCTGCCAAGTCGCGCCGTGCGTATTTGTGCAGTCTGTGGTGCTGCGCATTTCGACCAGCATTCCAATGCTTGTCATGCTTGTGGCGTCGCGTTGACCGATGCGCAAACCATCAGCGCCTTGTATCGCATCGAAAACGTCGACACCGAACCGGCAGAGCGCATCACCGCCAATGACGAGGAGCGTCAGCGTCAGGCCTTCGAGCTGCAGACCACCTTTCAGTGGAATCTGCGCAACGGCGTACCGGATGTACGCACCGTGGGCGCCGCCGACGCTGAGGGCGATGTACTGCGATTGCACTACGGTCCCGGCGCCACCATCACTCGAATCAATAAAGGCCTACGGCGGCGACGCGACCAGTCCGTGTTTGGCTTCTGGGTTAATCCCCGTACGGGCTCGTGGCAAAAGAGTCCCGACGAAGATGGTCCAGAACCAGGTCCTGATCAAGTCCAACCCCAGCGCATCGTTCCTTATGTTGAGGACCATAAAAATGCGCTTTTGCTGCAGCCACGGGCGGCATTGTCGGAAACTACGCTGGTGACCTTGCAGTACGCATTGAAGCGTGGAGTCGAAACGCAATTTCAGTTGGAAGAAGCCGAGCTGCTGGCTGAGCCACTCCCCGATGCGAAGCATCGAACCGGCGTGCTGTTCTACGAGGCCACTGAAGGTGGCGCCGGCGTGCTGACGCGTTTGGCGTCAGATCCGGACGTACTGGCGCAAGTGGCGCGTCGCGCCCTGGCGGTCATGCACTACAACATTCCCGATAGCGAAGATCTTCCGTTGCCTGCTTTCGATGCACTGCATGATGTCGATGGCACCACTTGCGTGGCTGGTTGCTACCGATGTCTGTTGTCCTATTACAACCAGCCCGACCATCCATTGATCGACCGCCGTGACAGCGAGACGTGCCGCATCCTGTGGCGTCTCGCGCAAATCAGCACGGAGTTGGTTGCGCCATTGCCCCCGCCGCTGATACCTGAGAAGGAGCCCGAGGTTGCTGGATGGGCTGCGCAATGGCAGCAACACGCTTCCGCACTGGCGCTGCCTGCGTTTAACCGTGTCGAGGTGGATGGCATCAGTGTGCTGCACTGGCCCGACCATTATGCCGCCGTCGCCTTGCCGGATACCCCGCGCGAGCTACAGGCAGCCTGGGAGGATTGCGGTTATACCTTTGTCCGTTTTGTATCTGATACCGGTGCTTGGGCAGCTGCCATGCAGCGCTTGGCCCGGTTGCTTGGTGTGAGTTTGGAATCCTGATGAGTGATGTAGCTTCACAGTTTGGCCCTGGCAGCCTTGTACGTGCCCGCGGTCGCGAATGGATCGTCCAACCGGGCAGTGTGTCGCCCCTGCTTCGTCTTCGCCCTCTGTCCGGTAGCGAGGAAGATGGCGCGCTGATTCATGTCGGTTTGGAGCCCGACGTCACTTCTGCTCACTTTCCGCCACCGGATCCAGCGCAGGAAGGCAACCAGGAAGAGGCTGCCTTGCTTGCGGATGCCTTGCGCATGGCCTTGCGTCGTGGCGCTGGCCCATTCCGTTGCTTCGGCAACCTGGCGGTCGAGCCGCGGACCTATCAGTTGGTGCCACTGCTAATGGCTTTGCGCCTTGATCCAGTGCGCTTGCTGATCGCTGACGATGTCGGTATCGGCAAGACCATCGAGGCCGGCCTGATCGCTCGCGAGCTCTTGGATCGCGGCGAGGTCGAACGGATGACAGTGTTGTGCCCGCCCCACCTTGTCGAACAGTGGGTCGGAGAACTGCAGCAACGCTTCCACTTGCATGCCGTGGCGGTGACCGCCAGCAGCGCAGCACGGCTTGAGCGCGGGCTACCCGTGGGTGAGTCGCTGTTCAAGGTGCATCCGGTGACGGTGGTCAGCCTCGACTACATCAAGAGCGATCGCCGCCGGCATGACTTCATCCGTGCCTGCCCGGAACTGGTGATTGTCGACGAGGCACACACCTGCACCAACACGGGTCAGTCCCGTCACCAGCGCTACGACTTGCTGAGAGCGTTATCGGAGAATGCCGAGCGCCATCTGCTGCTGCTGACCGCTACCCCGCACAGTGGTGATCAGCAGGCCTTCTACAATTTACTGGCCCTGCTCAAACCTGAATTCGCCCAGCTTGCTGCCGAAGATAGCGAACAGAAGAAAGCCCTGCGTGAGCAATTGGCCATGCACTTCGTGCAGCGGCGACGCCCGGATATCGACGAATGGCACGATGGCGGCATTTTCCCACAGCACAAATCCGCTGAGGATACGTATGCGCTCAGCGGCGCATGGGAGCAGTTTTTCGAGTCGGTACTGGACTACTGCGCGGAAGTCACGGCATCTGGCGAGGACGAACGCCGTCAACGTCTGAACTTCTGGGGCACCCTGGCACTGATGCGCTGCGTCTCCAGTAGCCCGGCCGCCGCCGTGCAGGCGCTGCGCACCCGCCTTCTGTCTGATCAAGCTAGCGAGAACGTAGACGCTATCGCGGCCCAGTTGTTTGATGGTTCCGAAGATGATCTGGTCGAGGATGACGTCGCTCCCGCTGCGGACACTGGCAATCCTGCCGTGCGTGCCTTGCTGGCTCAAGCCGAGGCTTTGCTGGGTGAGAAAGGCGATCCCAAGCTCCGTCTTCTGGTTAAACACCTCAAACCACTCCTGGAGGATGGTTTCAATCCGGTGGTGTTCTGCCGCTACATTGCCACCGCGAACTATCTGAAGGAGCAGTTGGACGGAAAATTCAAAGGAGTCCGGGTGGAAGTGGTCACAGGCGAGTTCCCCTCCGAAGAGCGAAAGCGTCGTGTGGAGACACTGGGCGACGCCGAGCATCGTTTACTGATCGCTACCGACTGTCTGTCTGAGGGTGTCAATCTCCAGCAATACTTCGACGCCGTGGTGCACTACGACCTGTCCTGGAACCCAACACGCCACGAACAACGCGAAGGTCGAGTCGATCGCTTCGGCCAAGAAAGCAAAGTGGTGCGTACGCTACTTCTCTACGGAGCCAACAACCCTGTGGATGGCGCTGTATTGCAAGTAATCCTTCGGAAGGCTGAAAGCATCCGCAAGGAACTGGGTGTCCCAGTGCCACTGCCCGATGACGACCACACGTTGACGCAAGCTCTGATGAAAGCAGTGATGTTACGTCGCCAAGGTGGCCGCTACAGCGGTGACCTGTTCGACTACGCCCAACTTGATGAGGGCAGGGCACTGGATGTGAAGTGGACTGACTTGGCCGAGACTGCCAAGAAGAACCGCACCTTGTTCGCTCAACGTCGTTTGCGGCCAGCGGATGTGGTGCCCGAGTGGGAACGCATGCAGACAGTGCTCGGTGACAGCGCAGATGTACAGAGATTCGTTACCCGCGCCTTGGCGCGGCTGGGTGCCGCCCTTGATCCCCGTCCGCGCGGCGGTGCCAATGCACCCTTGGGCGCGCTGACGCCTGCCTTGCGTGAGCGCCTGGCAGCCGAGAATCTGGAAGCCACGGTGGGTGTGGATTTCAAGCAGCCGACCGCCCCTGGCTGCACCTTCATCCACCGCAGTCACCCGCTGGTTACCGTATTGGCCGACGAACTGCTGGAGCGCGCGTTGGCGGGCTATACCGACGCCAATGCGTTCGCGCGTCTCGGTCGCATTGGCGTGTGGCGTAGTGCCAGTGTGGATGTCATCACCGTCGTCCTGCTGCTGCGTCTGCGTCACCAGCTGACAATCACCCGATCTGGTCGCAGCCAAGTGCTACTGGTGGAAGAAGCGTTGCCCGTGGCGTGGCAGGGGCGCAATGCCGTTGTCGAGGTGACTGGCGACCAGTTGCTGCAATGGTTGGCCGATCCGGCATTGGGTGATCTACCTGACAGCGTGCGGGAAAGGGAGATGAGCAATGCATTGCGGGCCATCGATGAACGTCATGACGCCTTGAATGCACTGGCCGAAGCGCAAGCCGAACGCCTGCTTGCTGATCACCGTCGTGTCCGTGAGGCTGCTGATGCCCGCGGCAGTTACGCGGTCAAGGCTCTGCAACCGGTGGACGTCGTTGCAACCTATGTGCTGCTGCCGGGGGCCAGCTCATGAGTCGCCGCGACGCGCCACAGCTCGCCTTCGATGCCATAACCATCGAGGGAAGCCTGCTACCCGCCGATTGGCTGGGCAAGGTAGCCCTGTTGCAGGCAACGCATCAAGACGCTGCTGACTACGGCATTCCCAAGGGTCTTAACCTGCGTGACGAGCTCGGCCGCAATTGGCGCATGGCGGAGGCGCACTGGAACGACTTTGCAGCCGCGCTGAAGCAGAACCATGATGCCCACGCTGTCACCATGCGCTTCGTCGCATCTTTGTTGCGCGATGTATTCGGATTCACCGATCTTGGTGTGACCAGCGCTGCTGAGATCATTGATGATCGGCACTACCCGTTGACTGCCCAAGCTCTTACTGGTCGCCTGCCACTGGTGGTTACCGCGCACGACCAACGGCTGGAAGCACGCGACCCTCGCTTTGGCGACAGCGGTCGCCAACGCAGCGCGTTCGGCCTGCTGCAGGATTACCTCAACGCTGCCGAGCCTGCGTTGTGGGGCATCGTCAGTAACGGCCTGGTGCTGCGTTTGGCCCGCGACAATGCGAGCCTGACCCGACCCGCCTGGATTGAGGCAGACCTGGAGCGCATCTTCCGCGAGGAACGCTTCGCCGATTTTTCTCTGCTGTGGTTAATGATCCACGCCAGCCGCTTTGGCAAGCCAGATCAAGCACCGCAGAACTGCGCGCTGGAAGCATGGCGCGATGCCAGCCGTGAAGAAGGCACTCGCGCCCGCGAGCAACTCCGTAGCGCGGTGGAAGAAGCCCTCCAATCGCTGGGTCAGGGCTTTCTCTCTGCACCTGACAATCAAACTTTGCGCGATCGCCTTGCCGACGGGTCGTTGACGCCGCCAGCCTACTTCCAGCAGTTGCTCCGCTTGGTTTATCGCCTGATCTTCCTGTTGACGATTGAGGAACGTGGCCTGCTTCATGCGGATGGTAGTGATGCGGATGCCATCGAGCTCTATCGCAGTGGCTATTCTTTGCAGCGCCTGCGCGAGCGTTCACGTCGCCGTCGAGCCTTCGATCGTCATCACGACCTGTGGAACAGCCTGAAACCGGTCTTCTCGGGACTGGCCCACGGTCAGCCCGTGTTGGCGTTGCCGGCACTCGGGGGGCTGTTTGCCGATGATCAATGCGCCGATCTGGACGCGGGTGAACTTGGCAACGCCGCCTTGCTCGCTGCCGTGCTCAAACTGGGCTGGATGCGTAGCGACGGTGCCTTGGTGCGTATCAACTGGCGTGACATGGGGCCGGAAGAATTTGGCAGCGTGTACGAGAGTCTGCTGGAGCTGGTCCCCGAGATATCCGGCGACGGCCGCCGCTTTGGTTTCGCCAATGCGGAGCAGAGCCGCGGTAACGCGCGTAAGACAAGTGGTAGTTATTACACCCCGGATTCACTGGTTCAGGAGCTGCTCGACTCCGCGCTGGAGCCGGTCATCGCCCAACGCCTGGCTGCTGCTGACGATCAGCAAGCCGCATTGTTATCCATCACCGTGTGCGACCCAGCCTGCGGCAGTGGCCATTTCTTGCTGGGCGCCGCACGCCGGCTGGCCACACATCTCGCGCGCCTGCGCGCCCAAGGCACGCCATCCGGTGAGGACTATCGCCATGCGTTGCGCGATGTCATCACCCACTGCATCTTCGGCGTCGATCTCAACCCGATGGCGCGAGAGCTGGCACGCATGTCGCTGTGGCTGGAGGCGATGACTCCGGATCGTCCGTTGGGTTTCCTCGATCACCATTTGCAGTGTGGTGATGCGCTGCTGGGGGTGTTGGACCCATCCATCATTGACCGTGGCCTGCCAGACGATGCCTACACGGCGCTTACCGGCGACGCCAAGCCCGTCGCCTCCGCATTGAAGAAGCGAAACAAGATCGAGCGCGAAAGTTGGCAGCGTGCTCTTGCTACTGGCGACCTGTTCCGTAGCGAACAACTTGCTGCGCGCACTGACGCGGTCGAGCGCATCGCCGACGATAATCTCGATGCGGTGGCCGCCAAACAGGCCGCCTGGAAAGCAGCGGCCGATGCTGCGCGCGACAGCCGCCTGGCGCGATTGGCCGATCTGTACGCAGCGGCTTTCCTGCTGCCAAAGACTAATGCGAGCGCTCCTGTACCCACCTCGCAATACCTGTGGGCCGTAGCGAATGGCGAACAGGTGCCTGCGCATCTGCCACCCTTAACCACTGTTGAGCATGTTGCGCGCGATGCCTGCGCTCGGGCGCGAGTGCTGCACTGGTGGGTCGCCTTCCCGAAGATCGCTGAAGAGGGTGGGTTTGCAGTCATGTTGGGCAACCCGCCATGGGAGCGCATCAAGCTGCAAGAGGAGGAGTTTTTTGCTTTGCGTAGTCCGCTCGTAGCGAACGCGATTAATAAGGCCGAGCGCGCGCGTCGCATCAAACTCCTCGCGGAAGGACGCCTGCAACAGACCCTGGATGGCGAATCGGGCGACTCCCTGCCCAGTTCTAATGAACAGGAGCTGTTCGTCGCGTTCGAGCAAGCCAAACGCACAGCGGAAGCTGCCAGTACTTTTTTCCACGCTAGCAGCGATGCCATGCCCGGCCGTTTTCCACTTACGGGTGTAGGTGACGTCAACACATACGCGCTATTCGCAGAGCTCTTTTTCAAGGCGATAGCGCCGAAGGGTGCAGCTGGATTCATTGCCCCCACGGGTATAGCCACAGACGACACCACAAAGAATTTTTTTGCCGAAGTCGTGAGAACGCGCAAGCTTAAATCGCTCTTAAGCTTCTACGAAATTCGCCGATGGTTTCCTGGAACAGACGATCGCAAGGCATTTTGCCTTTTGACTCTCTTCACTTCCGTATCTGCGAAATTCAGTTACGATATCGAAACTAGGGGTGATCTTCTGAGGCCGGAGAAGTGGTATGAACTCTCGACGGCAGACTTTGAGTTGTTCAATCCAAACACACTAACGCTGCCAGTGTTCCGCAGCCAGCACGACGCCGAGCTGACGAAAAAGCTGTATCGAAATGCGCCAGTGCTAGTACGTGAGGAGGTGACGCGCCTGGATGAATGCAACGAGCTGCGGATCGTTGAGCCCGAACGCAACCCGTGGGGTATCCGCTTCTCGACCATGTTCCACATGTCCAACGACAGCTATTTGTTTCGCACCACACCGAAAAAAGGTGATGAGTCGGAATTGCCTCTTTACGAAGCTAAGATGATCCATCAGTTCGACCACCGCTGGGCTACCTACGTGGAGGCATCCGGACGTAAGAACGGCCTGGAGACGAATGACGTTGATGACGTCCATAAGGCTGACCCTGCGTTTGCTGTTCGCCCCCGCTACTGGATAGATCGGCGCGAGGTGTTGGCCCGTATCGCGCATGTGCCTCGTGGCGTGGCTAAGGCGTGGTTGGCATTCCCCTCCGCATCGGCACTGGCTAGCGGGGAAAGTGGGCGAAGCGTGGATGTTGACGTTGTCAGCGCGCTTTGGCTGGCAATAGCGCAATGGATTGCGGGCGAACTATTCCGTCGCGAAACCGGTGTATTCGATGTGGGCGTCAAGTACAGCGATGCCCAACGCAAGCAGGCCGTGCCGCGCGTGGAGCGGCGCCTCGAGACCGACTACCCCGCCTTCGCACGAGCCCTGAGGGAGGCCGGCATCGCCCACCGTAAACCCTACAATGAGTTCCCGAAATGGGCGCGGCAAGAGGCCGGGACTCCCCTGGCCGACGCTGAGCTTGCCATTCTGGCTTCGATGTCGCGCGCTAGCAGCAGCGGCAGCGTAGCAACCGAAGCGCTACTCGCCGAACTGGATGGATGGATGGATCTTCGCAGCCCTCATTGGCTGATTGGGTGGCGCGATATCTGTCGGAGTACGGATGTGCGCACATTAATCGCTTCCGTCGTTCCCCGAGTTGCAGTCGGGGATAAGTTCCTTCTTATGGAGCCGAAACGTTCGCCTCGGGAAGTTGCTGCGCTGCTGGGCTACCTCAACAGCCTCACATGTGACTATGTTGCACGGCAAAAAGTGGGCGGAACCGCATTTAAGTATTTCACGATGAAGCAAGTAGCCGTGCCGCCGCCCGAACGCTACAGCGAAACTCACCTCACCTTTATCGTCCCGCGCGTGCTCGAACTGACCTATACCTCTCACGACCTCGCTCCGTGGGCTATCGACCTCGGCTACACGAACACTCCCTTCACTTGGAACCCCGAGCGCCGAGCTCGAATTCGCGCCGAGCTCGATGCGTACTACGCTCGACTCTGTGGCCTCGACCGCGATGAACTGAGTTACATACTCGACCCCGCCGACGTCATGGGAGGCGACTACCCCAGCGAAAGCTTCCGCGTGCTCAAGAACAACGAAATTCGCCAGTACGGCGAATACCGAACTCGGCGTCTAGTGCTGGAAGCTTGGGATGTCTTGGAGAATCAGAAAGCAGCAGTGCCATTCCCGCGGGCTATACCCCCTGCGGTTCTACCGTCGAGCCCACGCCGCGTGGCGCCGCTTCCCAGATACGTCCCTACAGCAACTCCGTGCTGTGAGGACGAAGATTGGTTGGCTGGCCTGGTATGCGATGTGTTGTCGCGTTTTGGGCTAACCTCAGAGTCAACTTTGCGGTTCATTTTGACTTCGTCGCTACCGACGGGCTCACCGCATGAGGGCGAGCTATCTGCATGGACATCGTCCGAACGCGTACAGCGCCTGCCGGCGATCGTCGCATGGTTCCGCAAACTGTTTGTGCTCCCCGCCGCTGGCGACCTGCACATTCCTGATGGCAGCAATATGGGCGGAGTGCTCGGTGACGAAAGAACCAGCGATCTAGCTGCTTCATTGATCGAGGCATACAACCTTCAACAAGCTGCCTTGGCGGAAGCCCTCGACACAACCAGCGAAGGTCCAGCAGCGGATAAGTCGAGAGACATTGGAAAGCAGGCTTGAGGTAAACGGACATGACCGACGCCACCGTATCCACCCATCCCTTGCGCAGCGAACCGAGACTCTGGGTGGAGACGCTGTGGATCCTGGATTCACTGGAGGCGATTAAGCCGCTGCGCGAGATTCCACTGTCACTCGGATTGAACTTGATCCTGTCCGAACCAGTGAATGGCAGCACGGGCCATGGCGTCGGCAAGACCGCGTTCTGCCAGTTGCTGCGATATGCGCTGGAGGACCCCCAGTGGGCCACCGGAACATCGTTGCGCGATGAGCTTCTGCATTCCTTTCCGGAAGGTGCAGTTGCGGCACGTGTGCACGTGGATGGTGAGATCTGGACAGTTGTGAAACCTTGGCGTCATCAACGACAGTACCGCGCGGCCAAGGATACCGATTGGCAAGCGTTGGCCCGGGACGAGGTGCCCAACGAGCACGAGGCTTACGTGGCCGCGTTGAATCACAAACTGGTCGATATCCTGCCGGTGAAGAGGCTGCCCGGCTCTGGGCAATCTATTCAATGGCAGCACGTCCTGGCGTGGTGCTCGCGAGATCAGGAGTGCCGTTATCTCGGCTACTACCGCTGGCGAACTGAAGGCACAGGGTTCTCCTTGCCCGCCCAATCTCCTGCTTTGATGGTGAAGGTAGTGCTTGGCCTGCTGGATGACGCATCCGTTCACCACAAGCTCAAGCAACTGGAAAGCCAGTTGGGAAAGACGCAAGAAGTAGTTGCCGAGCTTAAGCTGCGTCCCAACGCGTTGCTGGCTCATGTGAAACACCAACTCGCGACAGCACTCGGTCAGCCGGACGGCTCACCGTTCAGATCACTGGATTTATTCAAGGTGGAATCCTTGCAAGGCCTCGCGAGGCAAAAGGTTGAGGGGTATACAGAGGAATTGCGGCTCCTGGGAGAGCAGCAGCCGCAGATTGAAAGTGAACGCGAGCATTTGCTCGTGCAACGGGCACCGCTTGCGCAGCGAACAAGAGCTCTTGAAAACAGCATCCAGCAGATCGAAGCGGCTATTTCCGGAAATGTGGACGAGGTTGAGCGGCTGAAGAAGGAGCCGGAGTCTCTGCAGGCCCATTTTTCAAACCAATGTGATCTTGGTGACCGACTAGTCAGCAACTGCCAGTATGTGGTGGAAAGGGTCGAAACGCTTTCGCTCAATTCGGTGCGAAATGTCGCTATCCGTACCAAGGAAGTTGGGAAGTGGCAGCAGAGTCTGGCGCGATTGCGCGGCGCGATCGGTGTTATCGAGCAGGAGATGCGGCCGTTGAGCGATCGCCTGACTAGCTTGCTGCGCTCACTGGAGGAAACCAAGACTCAGGAAGTTGCCGCTCTGGCGGCGTGCCGTCGCCTTGAGGAGGCACTCGCAGAGTACGACCTTTATGAAGGCATCATCTCCGGGGAATCCGAGTGGCCTGAGCTGAAGCAACATGAAGACGAGCTTCAGGAATTCCAGAAGGAGCGGGATCGGCTACTGCTGCAGTTTCGCCAACAAACTGGCAAATATACGGATCGCAGAAAGACCATTGAGTCGGCATTGGACTCGCTTGCAAAGCAATTGCCCGGCTTCTCATGGGCAATCTTGCGTGAGGATGAATCGCGCCCCTTTCGTATGGGGCCGCCACACTCGGCAGCCCTAGCCGTGCTGGAAACGTTGGTGGGTGACTTCGTGTGCCTTGCCGACAGTCGGCACCAGGAGAGTTTCCATCCCGGATTTCTTCTCCATGATTCGCCTCGTGAGGCGGAGATGAGTGATCCCGTGTTCTGGAAGTTTCTTTCGGCCGCATCCGGCTATGGAGAATCCATCCAATACGTTGTTACCACCTCAACAAATGCCCCTGAGGCCTTCAAGAAATATGTACGGCTGAAGCTCGGCAACCATCGAACGAGCGATCTCCTTTTCAAGGAAAGGATTGGTCTGGAACAGCAGTCTTTGGAAGGGTAAGGGGGCATGAACGCGGAGAGGCTACCCATCTTGATCGAGAAGGCTGTGCACGATGCCGGCCTGGATCTTATCGAGTCACTATCCGGCGGTGCTTTCTACGCGCGTGTCAGTGGTAGCCGTGCCTGTGCTTGGATTCGGATCGATGAAGGCGATATCTGGGTAGCATTGCCCGTTGCAGATGGCGGCCGTCTAGGCTTGATGGACATCGGCGCACGATCGTTGCCACAAGGTATGAACACCATTGGACGGACAGCTTCCGCACGGTCGCTGTACCTGACTCTCCATGCGGCGTGCGTGCTGCAATTGAACACGCCCACCCAGCTCAGTGCGCGGGTTGAAGAGCGCCTGGCTGCTATTGCGGAAACGGAACGTACGGCAGAGATTCGCCAGCGTATAGGTCAGGATGTATTCCGTGAGGCGCTCTTCGAGTTGTGGGTTGGCTGCTGCGCTGTGACAGGTACCAAGTTGCCACCTGCTTTGCTGCGCGCCAGCCACGCCAAGCCTTGGGCGAATGCAAACAATGATGAACGTTTAGACCCGTTCAACGGATTGCTGCTTGCCGTGCACCTGGATGCTCTGTTCGATGCGGGGCTAGTGGCTTTTAGTGATGATGGTGCGTTGCTGGTGAGTCCGGATCTCACCGCGGACACCCGGCACACATTCGGTTTGTCTCCAGGCATGCGCTTACAGAGCATGTCTCCGGGTCACTTGCCGTATCTTCAATATCATCGTCATCACGTAGCGCATTTCGATACGCGTGACTGAGGCGTGCAAAAGCCCAAAGATATTTTGCCCACTGACCATTTCACGGATGCAAGTTCATCCGCACCCGTCGTGCCCGATCCCTTGCAAACTGGTCGGCTTGGCAGGCGCGATAGTCCTCCAACCCATCACCTCGATTGATTGAGCGTGCACAAGCTTGCCAAAGAGTTCGAGATCGACGTTTGGCATTGCTATGACCTGCTCAACGCTAAGCCGCTTGACTCGGTGTTGGTAAGGGAGATCTTTGACGCACTTGAGGCCAACGAGGATCTGCCGGCCAGTTGGCGGAGAACTCGACACATCAAGTTTCCCAAGATATTTGCAGATCCTGGAAAGTAGCATCCTGGCTGACATCCCGCATGGAAATTCCTTGGCAGGGCACTGCCAGCTTCAAAACGCCAACCCCTGTCAGCTTCGCCGCGGCAACTGACCAGGCGCGCCACTGAAACTGGCCATGCGCGTCGGTTGCGAGAGTCAACCGGCAGCTTTGAAACAGTGACCCTCGGGCAACCGCCGCCATCCGTCCATCGACAACGAACCACCAACGGCTGCTGACCGGCCAGAAGCAGGCGTTCAATGCATTAATGAAGCCGGCCCGTGAAGCGGGTTCAGCATGAACGAATCGTCACGTTTCATCCAGCCCGGCATAGAACTCCTCGTAGATCTCTTTGACAGTCTTACCATTGAATGTCCAGTGGGGCGAGGGCTGAAGCGGATAGTCGTCTGCGAGACCCATAACCTTGCGGGTAGCCGCGGTCAGCGAACATTCGTTGCCGTTGAACAGCACGAGCTTTGGTGCCGAAACGGTGACTTGCGTTGAGCCGTCCTTATAAACGAGCACCGATCCGTTGGGAATGCCCAGTTCTGAAAAATCCATCCGCGGACGGCGAGCTTGCTTGAGGTTTTCTGCAGCTTGAAGGTCAGCCTGCGTCGCGTCCGACTCAATGGACCGCTCAATCTGTGCGGTCACGTCATCGACATGCAGTAACTTGAGGATCGAAATCACCCGCTCTGGCTCAATGCGAAAGAACTCGCGGGTCGGATTGATACGCGTATTACCGAAAGCGTGATGCAGAGCCTTTTCAACTGTCGCGGCGCTGGCAACGCGGCATGCAAAAGCACAGTCAAAGGGAACGGGCACTCCAGTGCTGAAGAGTTGCTTCATTCGGATGTCCACTTCCTCCTGTGCAGTGGAGCCAATCTTCACCAACCCGGGCATCGCTGGGTTTGTCAGGACGTAGACGATTTGGAGTGCTGGATGGTTCGACATAGAGTTAGCTCTGGGGTTAAGCGGCGGCGAGGTCATCAGAGGGCTGGTTCGGACGTTGTGAGCTGACGTCATGTCACCAACCGATCAAGGCTTGTTGGCGAATCACTCTTGTGGAGGCGACAGGCCGATGGTAGTCGTCTGTCTGAATCTTAGGGCAGACGAGTAATGCTCCTGCACGTATTGACCGTTGTCCCAATAGTGCTGCACCACGCCTACTCGGCGGAACACCGACGGATCAAGGGGCTTGGAAGCATTGGGATTGTGGAAGACTTGTAACCCATCGCTAATGGTCTCGCTGGGGACACCAATGCAAGCGGTACGGCGCTCATCGCCAGGCGGCCCATCAACACCCCAAAGGCTGTTGACGAATCCTAACTCCGCCACTGATGACATCGCGACAGCCTTTCCCCAAGTTGCAACGCAGGAGAATAGAACAGCGCTAATCTCGGACATTGAGGAATCGTTGAAGATCCCGAGCTCTACCTCAGCGCCATTGGCCTTTTCAACATATCCAAGGCGAATGCTCGGTGGGCCGTTTGGATAAGCGGAGGGGTCCTTAAAGAAAATCTCTTCGTCGACATAGTCGTCATACAGCAGGGCCCGCATTGGCCGGTCGTACTGAAATTGAAAATCGGGCTGTTCAAAGGGCGCGACTGCGACCACATAGGGCTTACCGGCTACATGATTTAGATGAGTATAATAATCACGATATTTGTTTGTTTTTCCGTGAATTCCGTTTGATAGTCTTATTATTGCAGTCTTGTTTAGCTCGCCAAAGCGCTTATTTAAAACTTTTTCCGATACTGATTCCGTCTTGTCCCACTCAGGGATATCACCCACTGCTGCATTTGCAGTTGTTGCTTCCACGACAAAATTTACGTGTCCGTTGCTGAGCATGAAGTCCGGTCGATTGTGCGACCAATCAAAAATAAATTCGTATGATTTGAAGAGGGAGTGGAGATACAGTTCCCAAAACGATGAGTTAAAAGTTGTTTGGAATTCTTTTACAAATTTATTGTCTCGATCTGGAAAATGCTCGGCCCACTGCTGAACAACCGCCCTTTCTCCACGACGGGCAAAGCTTAGAACGCGTTGAAAGTTTGGATGAAGTCGCTCAATGTCGACAGCTGGTGTGAACAAGTCCATTGATAATGTATCCAATGTGGGGCTAATGGTATTAGCGGTTACTGAGCGCCTTTTGAATTAGTTCACCGCGATATGTCTAACTGAACTTTGAGAAAGATTGGTGAATCTGTGCATGCGACGAGCGGCACACTTTGGCTGTGTATCGTCAGACGCAGGCCGCGAAGCGACCCACGAATCCTGGCTGTCAGGCTACAACAGGCATCTGAATCTGAAAAGTTAACCGAAGAAGGTGGCGATTCAGTCCAATTGAGGGTTAAAAGCGGTGACTTCATCTTCGCCACGGCGACTTGAGCTCTACCGCCATGACGGCTGTCGATCGAAATTTGTTTCAAATCTATATCACTCCATGGAGAGCAGCAGATGGCTCTCGCGTAGAGGCTGACGCCGTCAGCCCCGCTATTCACCCTGTGGAGAATACCGCGATGTACAACTATCCAGTGATCGAATGCCTTGTTGCGTTCGCCATCGTCTTTTCGATCGGCTACCTGGTCGCCGACAGCAACGGCCGCGAGGAAACCGTGGCACCGAAGAACGAGGTGGCACGCACATGACTCTATCGTGCCCACGTTGCCATACCGCGTTCGTCGTCCCTCGACGTCACGCGCAAACCACCGCGATCGCCATCGGTGGCGTCTCTGGCGCGATCCAGGGGGCCTCTAGCGCGATGACGGAGGCTAAGGGCGGTGACACCATGGGCGTCACTGCCAGCGCGATCCTCGGCGGATTGCTCGGCAGCGCCGCAGGCTGTGCGGCCGGAGCCGCGATCGGTGCACCGAATGACCAAGTGCTGCCCGCCAGCTTTCGCTGCCAAGCTTGCGGCGATGTCTTTGACTCCAGTCGCACTGATCCTGCCCTGACATAGCGACAACCGAGTCAGCTGTACCGAGCCATCCCGGTTCGATTCCCGTCGCCGTCTTCATCTTCCCTCGCGACCACGCATAGAGCCCGGCCTCACGGCCGGGCTCTATGCGGTTATGTCGCTAAAAAGGAGTTCGTTATGAAAGTAATTCGATCAACGGCATACACCCGCTACAAACTCGGCGACGAGACGACGGAGCAAGACGTGCTCGCCGCGGCTGAAGGCATTCTCGGGGAAAGACTCAAGCGCCAGGGAAGTATCGGCAGCCCGACCGATGCCAACGACTTCCTGCGCATGCGTCTGGGTGCACTGTCGCATGAGGAATTCCATATCCTCTGGCTAGACAACCGTCACCGCATCATCGACTGCCAGAAGCTCTTCACCGGCACCATCGACGGCGCCAGCATCTATCCCCGCGAAGTCGTACGGGCCGCGCTGAACGTCAATGCGTGCGCGGCCATTCTGGCGCACAACCACCCAAGTGGTGTGGCCGAACCCAGTGCCGCCGACCGGGCCATCACCGATGAACTCCGCGACGCACTTCGGCTGATTGGCGTACGCATCTTGGACCACATCGTCGTGGGTGCTGAGTGCGTCAGCATGGCCGGTAGAGGGCTGATGTGATGTGAGTGGGTGCCCGCGCAGACGTGAGCTCATGCCCGCCGCGAGACGACCGCCGCTACCGCGGGGGACACAGTCTGTCCCGCCATCAAGCCATACACCACCGACTAACACCACCATGGGCGCCACAGGCGCCCATCTCTCTTCTGGAGGTCCACATGGGACGCCCGTCCTTTGCGCAAGCCTGCGCACGCTACATCCACCGCTTCACGATGGAACACGTCCCGGCATGGGCGGCGCGGCGCCCCTGCGACGAT
>Ga0307375_10001997_pt1 | contig 21435 bp, 16 predicted proteins | sample TR1MG_FD_202531 | JGI IMG/M metagenome (GOLD analysis project Ga0307375, IMG submission 202531) | Soil microbial communities from Risofladan, Vaasa, Finland - TR-1 | ecosystem: Environmental > Terrestrial > Soil > Coastal area > Acid sulfate soil | place: Finland: Risofladan, Vaasa | collected...
CCGCAGCTTCAGCAACCCGGCCGCCATCGCCGGTCCGCCTGACGACGTGCCCGTATCACCGGGCAGTTCGCGCTCCGACTATGAACTGGAAGTCGCGGCAGTAGTCGGCAGGCCAGGGTCCGACCTGAGCCTGCGGGGTTCCAGACCTCGGCCACTGCTCCTAATGGCCTGATATCACCGGAGACATTCGCTATCTTCAGATCGTGGCCGACGAGATAAATGACCGGCCCCGTGCTATACTCGGGTTCAGGACGCCAGTAGAAGTGTTCGCCGAACTCCTCCTCGCTGATAATCCCGAGGATAACCTCAGTCCAATTGCTTCCACCGGTTGAGACCAGCCTCACCGAGGCCGGGCTGGCCACCGAGCGGACGACCATCTGCACCACCGTGCATGAACTTCAGGTGCTCGACGAGGAGCTGCCCGAGCCGGGACACGACTTCCAGGTCGACTTCATCGCGACACCGCAGCGGATCATCTGGTCCAGTGAGCCACCGCGGGGGTTCCGCCGCCTCAGTCCAGCGCAGATTGCGGCGATCCCGGCGCTCAAAGCGCGAGCGGACCGGAGCTACAGTAACTTCAGCCCAGAGTTGAGGCGGCGGACCAGGCGATGCGTTACCCGGCGACTAGTTGCATCAGCTCGGTGTAGTCGGTGACGACGTCGTATTTGACACCGTGGCCGAGCTTCTCGTTCAAAGCCGCGAAGAACTTGCGGGCGCAGTCGATCTTGGCTCCTTCGACGCCCCGCAGTTCGAGGGTCGAGAGTGAGCCCTTGGTCTCGGCGATGAAGTAAACGTGCTTAATCTTCGTGGTGTCATCGCGGAACGCGATCGCCCAGTCGGGGTTGTAGTCGCCAACCGGCGTCGGGATGAAGAACCCCCGCGGCAGCTTGGAATAGACGACGACCTCGTCGCTGACGTCGAGCTGCTCGACGAATGACCGCTCGACCTTCGAGTCGGTGACGACGTATTCGTAGACGCTCTTCTTGAGCTTGTCGCCCGCCTTCGACAGGTCCTGGGCGGTCTGGTTCTCGGTGAAGATCGACGAATCGTAGCGGTTGTCGAGCGGATCGTAGGTGAGATGCTCGACGATGACGGCCGCCTTCTGCTCGTTGATGAGCCGGGCAGCTTCGGTAATGAACTGCTCGGGGTTCTGCTTGAACCTCGCGAACGTGCCGGGGTTGATGCAGGTGAGGATCGCTGCGCAGGTCCGGCGGGTGAGCTGGACCTTCTCCGCGATCTCGCCGAGGAGGTCGTACTTCACTGTCGAGCCTGCGGACACGGCCGAGTGCTCCACCTTCGTCTCGGACACCTTAAAGCCCGTGCCGGCCTCGAGCTGCTCGACTTCGAGGCCGACGACCTGCTTGCCGCTCTCGACGAGGTATTGCATGACGGTGACGTTGAGGGACTTGTCGAGCACCCGGATGCAGTTGGCGATCAGCTCCGCGGAGTCGAACTCGACCTGGTAGACGGCCTTGTGGTTGATGCGGCCCCACAGTTCCTGGAACTCGCGCTTCTTGAAGTTCGCCTCGTTGAACGGAATCTTCTTCGGCTTACGGCCGTCGGTTGGCTTGGGCACGTCGAGGTACAGCGCATCAACGAGGGGCCAAACGAAGTCAATGACTGTCTTGAGCGCATCCGCGGTGGGTGCGGCGAGCGTCCCGGCGGCGCGTGCGTCCTTGTACTCCTGGGTGACCAGGCCGTCATCGTCGATGTAGTTGTTCCGGATGAGATGGTTGTACAGCGCCTGCGCGACGGTCTTCTCCAGTACGCTCGTCGAGCCGTCGGCGGTCTTGAACTGCTTGCCGGTGAAGTAGTCGACGCTCGCCTTGCGCGGGCGCGCCGACAGGGACTCGACGATCTCCTTCTGGAGCGCGGTGACGAACTCGGTGTACGACTCGTCGGTGACGACGGTCAGCTCGTTGATGTCGTGCACCGTGACGGGGTTGTCCATTCGCTCGCCGTGCTGGTCGACCGACAGCCGCAGTCCGCGGCCGATCTCCTGCCGTCGAGTCGTGGTGTTGTCGCTCTTCTTGAGCATGCCCATCACGAACACGTTCGGGTTGTCCCAACCCTCGCGTAGCGCCGAGTGTGACCAGATGAACCGCACGGGCTCCTCGAACGACAGCAGCCGCTCCTTGTCCTTGAGGATCAGGTCATAGGCGTCCACGTCGTCGGACTGGCCTGCGGTCTCGCCGGTCTTCTTCACCGACCCGTCGATCGAACGCCCGGTCTTCCTGTCAATCGAGAAGTACCCCTCGTGGGTCTTGCGCACCGGGATCGCCTCGACGTGCTTGCGGTACCGCTCGGCGGCCTCGTCGAGGTCGAGCTGGCCGAGGTAGTCGGCCAGCACAGCCTCGTACTCCTCCTCGAAGACGCACGCGTACTCGCCGAGCGTGTCCTCCCGGCCGTAGTCTCGGTACTTGGCGACCTCGTCGATGAAGAAGAGCGACAGCGTCTTGATGCCCTGCGCGAACAGTTCACGCTCCTTGTCGAGGTGAGCGCGGATGACCTCGCGTATCTGGATGCGCCGCTTCTGGTCCTCGGCCACGTCCTCGGTGACCTCGCCCGCACCGATGATGTCGCCGTTGCTCAACTCGATGATGTCGCGATTGGCATCGACGTCCCGGATGAACAGGCCCTTGTACGCCTCGATGCCGCCGGAGATGTCGTGCAGGTTCATGCCCTGGCTCAGCCGCTTCACCTGACGCTTGATGCCCTGGGCGGTCTGCACCTCCAGCTCGACGCGCGCCTTCGGGAAGTCCGCGCCCTTGCCGACCTCCAGCCCGTCCACGTACAGGTAGGCGGTGCTGCCGGCAAGGTGCTTGACCGTGATGCCGCGCACCGCGATCTTCTTCACCAGCTTCTGGTTATAGGCATCCACCGCGTCGAGACGGTGCACCTTGGTGCGCTCAATCTTGTGGGTTGCCGAGTACCGCAGCGCGAACAGGGCGTTAAACAGCCCGAGCGCCTCCAACGACTTCGACGGCTTCTTCGCGTCGCCTTCGATCTTCTGCGGCTCGTCGATGATGAGGATCGGCCGGTTCGCCGCAATCACGTCGATCGGCCTGCGGGACTGGAAGTCGTCGAGCACCTCGTAGATGCGCCGGGCGTCCTTGCCGGTGGCGTTGAACGCCTGGATGTTAATGATCATCACCTGCACGCCCGCGTCGGACGAGAACCGCTCCAGCTCATGGAGCCGCGAGGAGTTGTAGACGAACGTACGCGGCTTGGTGCCGTAGAGCTGCTGGAAGTGCTCGGCGGTGATGTCGAACGACTTCTTCACGCCCTCGCGGATCGCGATCGACGGCACGACCACGATGTACTTCGACCATCCGTACCGCTTGTGCAGCTCCATGATCGTCTTCGTGTACACGTAGGTCTTTCCGGTGCCGGTCTCCATCTCGATGTCGAGGTTGATCGGGGCCGCCGACTTCTTGATCAGGTCCTTGAGATCCTTCGACAGCGTCAGCCCACGCACCTGCTGCACCCGGTGAACGTTCTCCAGGAGTTGCGGCGGCGTGAGTGCGATCTCAGCGTTGCGCAGCCCCGCGTCCTCCAGCAGCATCAGGGCAGCCTCCTTGCCGGGGTCAATGCGGTACTTCACACCGTCGGCATACGGCTGCCCCGTGAACACATCGACCACGGCATCAACGGCCTCGGTCTGGTACTGCTGGACCTTGAACTGGAGCTTCATCGGATCAGATCGCCCTTACCTCGGTCTCGGGAGAGACCTCGCGGAAGATCTGCTCGGCGTTGATACGTGCGGCGTCGGTCGCGAACCCCGCGTCCAGGAACACCGCGCGGAGCGGATGCCGCTTTGCGATTGCCTGGACAACGTCGTCGGTGACCTCGTCGGCAAAGCACGCAATCAAAGCGTCATCGGCGACCGACAGCACTCGTCGACCTCCGACCTCCTCGACCGTGATCGGCTCAGCAAGGTCCAGCCCCCAGTCGAGCAGCACCTGGAAGAGCAGGTCTTCGTCGGTGCGGTCAGGCTTCACGCTGCCGACAGCGTCCGAAAGCGCGAACTGCACCAGGTCGTCCGCGGTCGCGAGCGTGTCAGCCATGTTGGTCGTCGCAACGTGCAGCGACCGGAAGCCGACGTCGATATTGGCGCCCAGCAGTCCGGCCTCCTGCTTCGCCTGCGCCCCGGCACGGCGTAGGCGCTCTCGCGCGAGGTCGGCGATGGTGTCGTAGTCAGGGTGGTCAACTGCCTCGTCGAGTTGGACGAGGATGTACCGGCGATGCCCGCCATCTGCCGCATTGAGGTCCATGACAGCGTGGCCAGTCGAACCAGACCCGGCAAAGAAGTCGAGGATGACTGCGTCCGGGTCGTCTCGGGTAATCGCGCCGATCCAACGCCCCAGGACGGCGGTGTCCTTCGGGTAGCCGAAGACGTTGGCGCCGAGCAAGCCATCGAGCTTCTTGGTGCCCGGCATGCGTGACTGCGTGAAGGTTGGGTACGGGACGCGATCGCTCTGTTCCGATAGGAACCTCTTCATGCGTGGAGAGGTCGTCTCGTCGGGGCCAAAGAGAATGCGCCCATCGGCGACTAGCTCGTCCATCGTCTCGCGCGAGTATCGCCACCCATTCGTCGGGGTCCGGACTGCCCGACCAGTACTCGGATGGACCAGGTCGTATATGAGGTTCGGGCGGGGATTCGGGCTCGTGATGTTGTCGGCCTGGAAGACACGGCCCTGGTCATCAAGCTGGTCATACCGGAACACGGCCGGCTCCAAGTCAGCCTTGATCGCCCTGACCCCACTGCGAAAGATTGTGGTTGCCTTCGCGGGGTCACTTCCCGACTGCCAGGCACGGCGGGCAACCGCTTCAACTTCGTCAATCCCGGGCTTGGGCTCTTTCCAGCGGGTGTCGAGAGAACGAAGCAGACTCTCGTTCTTGGCGTAGATGAGCATGTAGTCCACGCCGCCCGCTGTGTAGCGCGCGTCGTTCTTCCCGCTGCCCTGCCACGTCACATTCGCGATGAAGTTCTCCGACCCGAGAACCTGGTCGAGGAGCTGTCGGAGGTTCGCGTGCTCGTGGTCGTCGATGGCGACGATCATGACCCCGTCGTCGGTCAGAAGGCCACGCGCCAACTTCAGCCGGGAGTACATCATGCTAAGCCAGTCAGAGTGGAAGCGGCCGTTCGCCTCGGTGTTCGCGACGAGGCGGTCACCCGTCTCCGACTTCTGGCCCGAACGCTTGAGGAAGTCGACACTCGACTCGGCGAAGTCGTCGTCGTAGACGAAGTCGTTGCCCGTGTTGTACGGCGGGTCGATGTAGATGAGCTTGAACTTGCCGAGGTACGACTCCTGGAGGAGCTTCAGGGCTTCGAGGTTGTCGCCCTCGATGAAGATGTTCCTCGTCGTGTCGAAGTCGACCGACTGCCCGCGCACCGGACGCAGCGTCTTGGCAATTGGCGCGTTCGCGGCGAAAGCGGCAGCACGCTTACCGGGCCAGTCAAGCTGGTATCGCTCCTGCGGACCCTCGACGATGTGGTCGGACAGTTCCTGGCGCAGCAGGTCGAAGTCAACGGCGAGGGTCACGTTGCCCTCCGGGTCCCTCGACTCGGTGATCACCTGCGGGAACAGCTCTGCGATGCGCTCGATGTTCCGTGCCGTCAGGTCGGGCGAGTGCAGTGCGCACTTCTCCATTACGCACCACCGCCCAGAACTGCGAGGTCATAGGGTCTTGACCTCCGTGTTCGGCGACAGCTCACGGAAGAGCTGCTCTGCGTTGATGCGTTCCGCGTCCGTCCTGAACGCCGAGTCACGGAAGACGGCGCGCAGCGGCTGACGCTTTGCGATGTAGGTGACCACATTAGCGGACACCTCCTCGCTGAAGCACGCGATGAGCGCGTCGTCCGCGACGCGGAAGATCTCTCTCTCTCTCTCTCTCTCTCTCTCGAAAGGCAGGCTCAGATCGAGCCCCCAGTCGATGAGCACCTGGAAGAGCAGGTCCTCATCGGTGCGGTCTGGCTTCACGCTGTCGATCATCCCTACAAGCTCTCCTTGACCGAGCGCATCAGCGGTTGACTGGGTGTCTGCCATATTCGTTGTATCGACACGAAGTGCACGGAACCCGAAGTCTCCTCCGAGGCTCGCATCCACACGCCGGATTCGATCGCGCGCGAGGTCCGCGATAGTCCTATATCCGTGTGCGTGCGCCACGCTCTCGGCCGGGATGGGTTCGGCAACCTGGACCAGAATGAAGCGTCGCTCGCTGCCTGTAGTTGCGTTGAGGTGGAGTAGTGCGTGAGCTGTTGAGGCTGACCCTGCAAAGAAGTCCATAACGGTGTCCGAAGGACCCGACAGGTAGTTGATGAGCCGCGCAAGATCTTTAAAGCTCTTCGGGTTGTCGAAGACTTTGCCGGCCATCAGTTCCTCGAAGTCAACAGTCGCGGTCTGAGCGTAACTGTAGTTCACGGAACTCATGACCAGCCCTTCACTTTCGAAGAGGTACCTGATTGGCCGCGGCATCGTTGTCTCGTCGATACCGAAGACGATGTGCCCATCCGCTACGAGTTCGTCGAATCGCGCCTTCGTCGGGTACCTCCACCCTCCGGGGGGCATCTTGCAGGCCTTCCCTGTCGTCGGATGACGGACCTCATACTTCGGTCCGCCGCCGCCTGGCCAGGCGATGTCGCCATCGTCCCGGAATGGTCCACGCGGGCCGACCTTCGAGAAACGAGAGAGCTTGCGCCGTTCGTCATCCTTTGGGAACGAAGTCGTCCACTTTCGCCACTCCGCCTGGGCCTCAGACCAGTCCTGACCATTGCGACGCACCACTCCGGCAAAGAACTCCCGAGCCTCTGCGATGCCAGCCTGCGGCTCCCGCAACCGTATCCCGTGTTCGGTCAGGATCGTCTTTTCGCGCGCGTAGACGAGCATATATTCGTGGCCGACCGAGAAGAACCTGGCGTCGTTCTTACGATTGCGATCCCATACGAGGACTGCGAGCTTGTTTGAGGCTCCCATCACCTCGTCGAGCAGCAGTTCCATTGCGGAGAACTCGGCGTCGTCGATGCTGACAACGATGTACCCGTCTGGAGTGAGCAGCGACTTCGCCAACTTCAGTCGTGGGTAGATCATGTCGAGCCAGTCAGAGTGGAAGCGGCCGTTCGAGTCGGGATTCGAGCGGAGTCGTTCGCCTGCATCGTTGACCTGGCTAGAGCGTACGAGATGCTCGTCCGCTCCTTCGGAGTAGTCGTCTGGATAGACGAACTCGTCGTTACCCGTGTTATAGGGCGGGTCGATGTAGATGAGCTTGACTTTGCCGAGATATGACTCTTGGAGCAGTTTCAGGGCGTCGAGGTTGTCACCCTCGATGAAAAGGTTCCGTGTCGTGTCGAAGTCGACCGATTCATTACGCATTGGACGGAGCGTCTTGGCAATGGGGGCGTTGGCTGCGAATGCGGCGGCTCGCTTGCCGGGCCAATCGAGCTGGTATCGCTCCTGCTGCCCCTCAACGACGTGGTCGGAAAGCTCCTGACGGAGCGCATCGAAGTCGACGCTACGCACCGGGTTGCCCTCGGCATCGCGGGTCTCGGTGATCACGCTGGGGAACAGTTTGGCGATCTTGTCGATGTTCGCTGCCGTCAGGTCGGGCGACGTCATGCGGAGCTTCTCCATCTGTTCCTCGGTTCAGTACTGTACGCCCGACACCGGGCCAGGGGACGGGCTTATCAGGGCGGCCAGCGCCGCCTGCTTGCTCTTGAGGGTGCGCCGGATCTCGACCTTGCGGTTGAGCTGCGGCTCCGCCCGGAGCTTCCGCTCCAAGGCAGCGACTTCGCGCTCCAGCTTCCGTACCGACTCTAGCCGGGCGGCGATCTCTGTTGCGTCTTCTCCGGGCCGTGCCGTCAAAGGCGTCAGGGAATCGATGAGGCGGGCGTAGAGGGCCGGCAGATCGATCGCGGTGGGCAACGGCTGACGCTCAGCGTCATGCAGGAACCACTCCGTCGAGTGGTAGCTGCCGAGCTTCGCCACGCCGATGCTCGGCGCCTTGTGCGCCGCGATCATACGGGTAAGACGTGCAGTCCCCTCCCCCCGGTTGACCTCGAAGATGACCGGTGTCTTCACTGCCTTGTCGATCGCAGCGAGTATGGACTCCGCGACATCCCGGCCCTTCGCGTCAATCTGAAAGACCTGGATCTCCGGCACGACGCTGGTGCCTGGAAGGTTGGTCGTGTTCCCGGCGAGCTTGTAGGCCCAGGTGATGCGTTGAACCTCGGAGACGAACTTCTCCCGGACTGCGGCGGGAACCGTGCCCTGTTCGTAGAACTTGCTCTTCGGTACAACCCGGCCGAATCGGGCTGCCTCTGGCCATCGGTACAGCCCTCCCGTCACTCCGACTCCCGTGCCGGGTCGATCACGGCGATGAAGGCGATGAGCTCGAAGTCCTCGAGTCCCGCGATCGCCTGCGTCAGAGCGGTGGTCGGGCCGTCACTGAAGAGGCTGTCGATGTCGCGCACGTCGGTGACCTCGATCATGGACCGGATTGCAGCGGTGAGGAGCCCGGAGTATTTCTCCATCCGGACGCCCTCATTGGTGGCGGCGTTGAAGACACGCGTGACCGAGCTGACAGGCTCATCGTAGGGACGGCATCCCGCGCGGACAAGGTCGAGCAGGTGCTTGGCCTCGGTATGGTCGGAGATGACGTTCCCCTCGTCATTGAGGTAGACAAGGTAGTGCGGGTGGAGGCGGTTGCCGCGGTTGAACGACTCTTCGGCGTTGACGTTGCGCAGCACGAAGAGCACGCCAGGGCAAAGGCCCTTCGCGGGATCGGCGGGGATGACCGCGTGCAGGCCCTTCGGCGCGGCGGCCAGGTCGCCGTACTCCTTCATGTAGCCGAGCAGGTCCATGCGGAAGTCATTGAGGCCAAGGTCGGTGATCGAGATGCCGGTGCGGACGTCTTCGAGTTCGATGACCTCGTCCTGGAGCCTGCGGAGCTGCTCCTTACGGAATGCCGCGTCGCTGCCTTCGGGCGTCAGCACATTGTCGTCGGCCGTCCCAGCAAGGTCCGCGATGACCATGCGGTTCTCGACCCGCTCCTTGAGGTTGATGTACTCATCCAGGGAGATGTCGGGCCAGAAGTTAACGAGCTGGATCTGCTCGTTGACGGAGCCGATGCGGTCAATGCGGCCGAACCGCTGGATGATGCGGACCGGGTTCCAGTGGATGTCGTAGTTGACCAGGTAGTCGCAGTCCTGCAGGTTCTGGCCCTCGCTGATGACGTCGGTGCCGATCAGCACGTCAAGCTCGCCGGTCGCCTTCGGCATGGTGAGGTGCCGCTGCTTGGACCGTGGGGAGAAGAGCGTGAGGGCCTGCTGGAAGTCGTACCCGGTGCCCAGCGTCGTCTTGGCCGCGTGCGCGCCGCCGGTGATGAGCGCGGTCTCCAGGCCCGCCGCGCTCAGCGCGGGAGCGAGCTCGCGATACAGGTACTCGGCGGTATCAGCGAAGGCGGAGAAGATAAGAACCTTCCGGTTTCCCGGGTTGATGGGATAGACAACTTTGTCTGCAATGAGCTGCTTCAGCTCCTGGAGCTTGAGGTCGCGGTCAGGCGTAACCCTGCGCATCTCCCCATACAGGTCACCCAGGATCTGCCTGTCGTGCGAGAGATCGCGGCGCCAGGAGTCGACATCGATATCATCAAGGTCGATCCGGATCTTCTCGCCGAACGAGAGGGCCTCCACGCTGAGGGCGTCCTCGTCATCCACATCCAGGCCGTCGAAGTCGATGTCAAGGTCGGCCAGGGACGACACATGCGAGTCGATCCGGTCAAGCGTCCTGCCGACGGCGCCCTCGATCTTGGACAGCGTGAGCCGGAACGCCTCGACCGAGCTTTCCAGGCGCTTGAGCAGGTTGACCGTCATCAGCTTCTTCAGGCCCTGCTCCCGGCCCTGCTGCCCCAGATTGGACCGCGCATTGCCGACATTTACGTTGTACAGGTCCTCATACTTGTCGATCCGGCTCGCGAACACATAGGCCAGCGGGGTGTAGACCGCCAACGTCAGGGCCTGGAGCTGCGCGAAAATCTCATTGAACGTCGGGACGCTCGGCAGGTCAGACAGCGGCATGCGGATCGACTTCGGGGGTAGCCGGGACGGGAACGCGCCGATGTCAGTCATGTCGTAGAACGCCTGGATATGCTTGCGGGAGCGGGCGATGGTGACCGAGTCGAGCAGCTCGAAGAAGTCGAAGTCCAGCATCTTCAGGATCCGGTCCGCCGTCCGGTCCTCGGCCGGGAGCCTGGACCACTCGTTGAAGACCCGCTGCGCGTCGCTGAACACTTTCTCCACCGTGGTGGAGATGTTCAGGTGCTGCGCCAGGTTCTCCGACTCGCCCTCGTAGGCAAGCTGGAGCTGGTTCTTCAGGTCATTGAACCGGTTGTTGACCGGGGTCGCCGAGAGCATGAGGACCTTCGTCTTCACGCCCTCCCTGATCACCTGGCGCATCAGCCGCTGGTAGCGGGACTCCCGCTCCTCCGCGTAGTCCGCGTTGCGGAAGTTGTGCGACTCGTCGATGACGACCAGGTCGTAGTTGCCCCAGTTCACCCGGTCCAGCCGCAGCCCCAGCGACTCGCCCCTGGTCCGCGACAGGTCGGTGTGGGCGAGCACGTCGTAGTTGAACCGGTCGCGAGCGAAGATGTTGGTCGTCAGGTTCGCGTTGTAGTTCATCCAGTTCTCCGCGAGCTTCTTGGGGGCGAGAACCAGCACGGACTTGTTGCGAAGCTCGTAGTACTTGATGACCGCCAGGGCCGTGAACGTCTTGCCCAGGCCCACGCTGTCGGCGAGGATGCAGCCGTTGTAGGTCTCCAGCTTGTTGATGATCCCCGTCGCCGCGTCCCGCTGGAAGTTGTAGAGGGCCTGCCAGACCTGGGTGTCCTGGTAGCCCGTCCGGTCGTTGGGCAGCACGTCCTCGCTGATGTCGTCGAGGAACTCGGAGAACAGGTTGTACAGGATCAGGAAGTAGATCCTGGCCGGGGAATTCTCAGCGTACGCGCTCGCGATGTGCTCGTAGACGGCCTCAGTGACGTCCTCAAGCTGCGCCGGGTTGTTCCAGATCTGCTCGAACAACTGCACGTATTGCGTGGTCATCATCGGCTCGTCGATGCGATGGACCATATTCGAGACCGCGTTGCCCCGCTCGAACCCCAGGTCCGCCGTGGTGAAGCCCTGCAGCGGCACGTATGCGGCCTTGTCGTCCACGACGGCGAACTGCTGCATCGGATTGCCAGTCGAGTTCGACCTGAACGTGACCTTGCGCCGCACCCAGTCGGCGCACTCACGCGCGATGGCCCGCTGAGTGAGCTTGTTCCGCAGCCGGACCTCAAACTCCGAGCCGTAAAGAGTCGACTCCGTCCGGCCCTCCGGGGGGATGAAGAACTCCCGGCGCTCCTTGCGGAGCTTGTCCGTGACCTTGGCCGTCACGAACGACGGAGCGGTAAAGATGAATTCCAGCTCGCTGACCTGCTCCAGCTCCTTGCGCAGCGCCTCGAACGCGAAAATCGAGAACGTCGCGGCGGCAATGCGAACCCTGGATCCTGGCTTGATTTCTGCCTTCAGGTCGCTGCCCAGCAGCTCGCTAACGTTGTCGATGATCTTCATGCGCCGCTCCGCTGTCTCGCTGCCCGTTCCACGGCATGTAAGGCCTCGCCGCGACGCGCAATAGCCTCACCCACCTGGACTCTCTACGCTGCACACAATTTCTTCTACTGAGACCTCATGTACTCCTGATGATGCCCATGATTTCCGGCAGACGCCAGGCGAGAGGCCGGAGTTGCGGAGGACGTATCAGCGCCGGGCCGCTCCAGCCTTACGCCGCCTTGCAGCCGCGAACGCAGCACGGCGGCACCCTTTACCCGAAGGGTTGCGTGCCCTCCGTATAGCATCTTTATCCAAGTCTCGCACGACCCCGCGCATCGTTGTGAGGGCGTTGTCGGAGAGTATTTGCAATGCCGCGTCGAACTCCGCCGCGAACGTCAAGCCGCGCACGTGTCGCCTCCGCGGACCTGGTCCGTGACTCGTCCGTGGTCGCGGCCCCCGTCCGTGTAAAGCCGACGGTGCGCAGGCCGTTCCCAGGAGCGTCCTGCCGACCGCTCCGCGTAACCACCTGGCTGCTGAGCTGGCATTTCAGGCTGCCGTCTCGCTGCCGGTGGCGCCTTCGCCGCTGGGGCCCTGCTCTGCCTCGGGGGTGCCGAGGGCGTCGGTGATGCACTGGTTGGCGGCATCGGCCTGCCCGTCGATGCAGTGGGCGTAGATCTTGAGCAGGACAGCGACGCCGTGCCCGGCGAGGCGGGCGGCCTCGGTGGCGGGCACCCGGAGTTGAGCCATGGCGAGACCGCAGCGTGGCGCAGGTCGTACGGACGCCGGCCGAGCGGGGAGCGCTGCTGGGCGGGGGTGAGGGCCTGCTTGCGGGCCTCAGTCCAGACCTCGTTGTAGCGGGAGTCCTGGAGGATGCCGCCCAGGGCGGTCTGGAAGATCCGCCCGTACGTGGTAGTGCCGTACTTCTTGATGTGGGTGGTTCCGTTCGCGAGTTTGGGGACCGCCCTAATCAATCGTTTCGCTCAGCGCCTGGCTGTTGACCTGCAATTTCAGGATGCTTGCTCACTGCCGTCGTCTCCGTGACCGCCGGGTCCGCTGCGCAAGGCTGTCGCCCCGGCTTCCATCGCTGCTTGGGTGGCTGGCCGGCGGAGCTTGTAGAAGAAGGCGGGTACGCGTGGTCCGTGGCGGCGCAGCAGGTATGCCGTGTCCTGGATGTTGCGGCATGAGGTGGGGTCGATGCTGGCGGGGTCGTCGCGGTGGGTGTCCCAGATGTCCTGGATGTCTTGTTCGGCGTTTTCCCGCCCGGTGGCGTGCTTCCAGTGGGAGCGGGCCAGTTCGGTGCAGTCCAGCAGGGCCGGGGAGCTGGGCAGGAAGATCTTGATCAGGTAGTCGGCGAGGCTGAGGTCGCGGGCGAGCGCGATCGACAGGCCGAGGAGGAACCAGGCGATGCCGGTGATCAGGATCGCGGTGCCGTAGGCGCGGTGGTCGCGGCGGCCCCAGATCATGCTCATCCGCTGGCAGAGCAGTACGTCCCCGGGCCAGGGGGTGTCGCCGAGGTCGATGCTGTACCAGTCGCGGTAGGGGCTGTCGTCCCGGATGCGTGCGGCTGCGGCGGCGACGTCCTCGGGGGCGGGCTCGCGGCCGGCCAGGGCGGTGTTCCAGGGCAGGTTGAACAGCCTGGTGTCGTACAGCTCCTGGACGCGGGCGGCGTGCAGTTTCTCGTGGTCTTCCAGCCAGGACAGCACAGTCCTGCCCGCGACCAGCCATCCGGCGCTGACTGCGGCGAGGATGTCGCTGGTGGACGGGACGAGCAGCGAGATGACGGGCGCGGCGGTGGCCAGGAGGAAGGTCCCGAGGGCCCCGGCTCGGTGCCAGCGCTGCGCGACCGCGTACAGGTGGCTGTAGGCGAGCAGCCGCTGCAGGTGCCGGGGCTGGTCCTGGCGATCCCTGATCCGGCCGGGTGAGCCGGCGGGGACCGGCCGGGACGCGAGGGTCATGACAGGGGGAACAGCTCGCCGAACAGCGACCGCCACGCGGACAGGGCCTCGCCGGTTTTGCCCTGGCGGTCCAGCAGGATGGCCCGTGTGCAGGCGGCCTCGGCTTCGCGCAGGGCAGTCAGCGCGCGGCGCATCTTCGCCTGGTCCTCGTCCAGGACGTCGGAGATGTCGGGTCCGAAGCCTGCCGGGTCGGGCCAGCGGCCGGCGATCCGGTCGGCGGCGCTGGCGAAGAACTGGCGCAGCTCGTAGGCGTGCGAGCCGGTCCAGGTTCCGGTGATCAGTTCCAGGGCCATCACCTCGATCAGGAAGCCTGGCTCGACGGGTCCGTCGTGCACCTGGTTCCACTTTTTGATCATCTTGACGAGCGGCTTCCACTGGCCGGCGAAGTTCTCGTTCGCGGCGGTGGCGAGTTCGGCGTGGATCTTGGGATTGGTCGCGACCCAGGTCCCGAGGTGGTCGTCGGGGATCAGGTAGTGGTCGCCGTCTTCGAAGGCGGGGACCACGTCGAAGGAGATCACCTCGCCGTTGAGGTCGTCGACGTGCTGGACGCCGAAGTCGACCCGGACGGCGCGGCGGTCGGTGCAGACCCGGGCGGCGCCGTAATGGGGGGCGAGCACCTCCTTGACGGCCTCGAGGATCTCGTGGGGGTGCTTGCCGAGCCAGGAAGTGTCCCGCAGCACGATCATGATGTCGACGTCGCGCAGCGGCTTGGTCTTGGTGTGCCGCCGGTAGGCACCGGTGAGGAAATCGCTGATGATGTCGAAGGCCTCGTCCAGCTGGCTGCGGATCTTCCGCTGCCGGCGGCTGGCGGTGGTGTCCTCGGTGTCGGTGGTCTCCAGGTTGCTGCGGAACTTCCGGAACGCGTCGTCGACTGTGATCATTTGCCGCTCCTGGTGTAGTAGGACAGGCCGGCACCGAGGCTGCCTCCGCCGAGCGCGGTGCCGACGGTGTGACGGGTAAATCCCTCGGTGGACCGGTAGGTGGTGTCCGCCCAGCCGGGGATCGGCGGGTAGCCGGGAGCGCAGTCGATGACGATCCGGTACCGGCACCGGCCGGGGTACGAGCCGTTCTTGCGGACGGTGTAGGCAACGGTGTCGGGGTCGAGCCAAAGGTCCCCGTCGCCTCCGGGGTAATACCCGTAGTCAATGGTGAAGTCGAACCGGCCGGCGAAGTCGCTGGGCCGCTTGCCCGGGTCGAACACCTCCAGGGTGACTGCCTTCAGGTGCCGGGACGCGAGCCAGGTCTCGATGCCGTTCTCGAGGGTGGCCCACTGGTCGCGGATCAGGTCCGGGCTCAGGCCGCTGCCCTTGATGATGGACCGTATGCTGCCGAGCATGTTGGTCGCGACGTGAGTGGCCGCGTAGGTGGTGGTGTTGACGTAGACGGCGGTGGTCACGGCGTCTCCAGTTCGTCGTAGTTAACCGACCATGCAACGGCCTCCGCGGCGGGCTCATCCACGAAGGCGCCGTCGGTCAGGTCCCGGGCCTCGATCCCGGGGTGGCCGCGCAGCGCGCCGCGGATCTCGTCGATGTCGTCGATGCCGCAGGGCAGGGACATGCTCCAGCCGGGCTCGGCGCAGGGGCTGGCGGGGAGCGGGATTTCCCCGGGCAGCGCGTCGGCCGCGTCCGGGCCGTGCACGGTGCGGATCCGGACCCTGGGCCCGCTGGTGGGCATGACCACGATCGGCGCCTGGCTGGTGTACTCCGCCGTGATCAGGATGGCCGCGATGTTGGTGACCGCGTCCAGCCGGAGCCGGCCGGGCGACCCGGCGGGCGCCAGCAGCCCGGTGATCGCCTCCCAGGTCTTGACCGAGGTGCGGACGGGGACGGCCGCGACGGTTCGGGCCACTGCGTTCACTGACGGCCTCCGGTCTGGGCGAGAGCGGTGAGCAGGTCATCGGGCGAGACCAGGTCCGGGTCGCCGTGCGCGCCTGGGGAGACGGCGCACGCGGCGGCCACGGCCTTGCGCAGGCGGCGGCCGTCCAGCCCGTCAGCGGCTGCGGCGGCCGAGTCCAGCAGCGAGGGATCGAGGAGCCTCGCGGCGCCGGGGAACTTTTCGGCGACCGCCGCGATGGTGTTCTGCAGGATGGTCCGGCGTGCCTCAAGGCCGGGAAGCGGTATCTCGACGATGTGGTCGGCCCGGGATGTGAGCGCCGGGTCGATGACGCCACCGAAGTTGCTGGTGGCGATGATCAGGATGTCGGGGTGGCGCTGGGCGAGCTGGTCCAGCCCGACCAGGGCAGCGTCGACGGCGCGGTGGACGTCGACGGGGTTGGCTTCCAGGGACAGGCCGCGGCGGTCGGTGAACACGGTCTCCACCTCATCGAACAGGACGATCAGCGGGCCGACCGCCGCCTGCTCATGCAGGACCGTGCCGAACAGCTGGCTGACACCGCGCTGGCTGCGCCCGAGATGCGAGCTGGCCAGGTCGTGCGGGTCGATCTCGGCGAAGCGCCACGGCCGCGGCCCCTGCAAGGTCCGGGCCACCTTGTCAGCCAGGCCCCTGGCCAGGGTGGTCTTGCCGGTGCCGGGCGGCCCGGACAGCAGCATGACGCCATGCAGCGGCAGCGCCGGGAACGGCACGGCCGAGCGAAGGCGGATCCCAGCCACCAGGTTCCGGACCAGCCGTTCCTTCATCCCGGTGGGAAGGACGATCGAGTCCCAGTGACTGGAAAAATCGGCGTCCGGCAGCGCGCGGATATCGGCGATGCCGGGGATAGCGGCGTCCGTGACGGCGAGCTCGGCGGCGGGCGGCGGTCCGGCTTGACGGGTCATCGCATCGCACCTCGGCTTTCTTGGTCGGAGATTTGCTCATCAACTGCTGAACTGCGGTCTGGCCAACTGCTGAACTGCGATGTCGATGGCAGCCCCGGGGCCGGGTTACGATCGAGCTGTACGAGAACATACAGCATGTACCTCACGAGGTACAAACCGGAGGTGTGACGTCACCCACAAGGCCTGTCGCGCAGTCCGGTTCCGCGCTATCGTGCCCCCGACCACGGGGCACGCGCCGGAGGGAGGCAAAGATGGAAGATCCCGTCGACATCGACGCCTTGAAAGCGCGCGTCCGCCAGCGCCGCGAGGAACTGGGCCTCAGCCTGCGGGCTGCGGCAGACCAGAGCGACGTCCCGTTCAACACGCTCGCCCGGGTCGAGAAAGGCGACCTGCCTGACCTGGCGAACTTCCGGCGGATCGTCGAATGGCTCGGCCTCCCGCCCGAGATGTTCTTCCAGCCGCCGCGGCTTCGCACGGAGAACACCCCCGAGGTCATCGCCCACCACCTCCGCCGTGACCCCAACCTCACCGACGAGGCCGCCGGCCACATCGCCGGCCTGGTCCGCGAGCTGTACACCAGCCTTGCCCGCCCGCCGGAGGCGGTCCGGGTACGGCTGCGCGCTGCCCCGACCTTCAAGCCCGAAGCATCCCGCCTGCTCGGCGAACTGCTCCAGGACATGCAGGACAAGCTCATCGCCGACGGCCCCGGGATGGATGACGAGTAGGAAACGTGCGACGAGGATTCAAGGCTGAGGCAGACCGGCTGGCCGAGCGCACCAGGACGCAGATGGGCCTGCGCCCGCACGACCAGACCGACATCCGCCAGCTCGCCAAGCACCTGAACGTCGAGGTCATCCCTGCGGACCGCCTCGTCGAACGCGCCCGCCTGGAAGAACTCGAGCGAACCCAGCCCGGCGCGTTCTCCGCGGCAACGTTTCACCTGCCCGATGGCCGTACCGTCGCCGTCTGCAACCCGTGCAGCGACCCGGGGCGGACCAACAGCGACATAGGGCACGAAATCGCCCACATCCTGCTTGACCACGATGTCCGGGAAATCCAGCAGATCGCGGGCCACACCTTCATCACCTGCAACCCCGAGCAGGAAGAAGAAGCCACCTGGCTGGCCGGCTGCCTCCTGCTCCCCCGCTCCCTGCTGCTCCGCGAGGCGTACAACGGCACCAGCGCCGAGGACATCGCCGATAAGTACCAGGTCAGCCCGCACATGGCCAGGTTCAGGCTCAACACCAGCGGAGTACTCCTGCAAGCCCGCCGTACACGAGCGAACCGGAGTACGTGACAACGGCGGCAGGTTCTAAGGGCCTGGAGGTGGTGTAATTGGTCATGTTTGCCCGTTCTACTTCCATTTTCATCACATGAAACAATAAATAAAGCAACGGAGCGAAGCGAGCCAAAACGATGCTGCCTCTCTATCCGGAACTAAAGATAAAGATCGAGCGACTCCTTGTTGACATAGCTCAGCAAGCGGCTCAAAGTCGGCTCGGCCCCTTCGCGGGCACGCAGCGAGTGAGACAGCGCGAAGGAGACCGACTGGAGTACATGACAGTCGACGGCGGCAACAAGAAAACTGACTACCGCCGCACGGGAGTCGATTTTGAGATCAGACCATCGGACATCCCGACCATGACCTTCAACCAGGCTGTGCAGCTCGTGATCGATAAGGGAATGGAGCTGGGAACCCAGGAGGCCAGTTTTTACTTTGAGGTCTTGAACGAGTCGATAGCAGAGGTCGGGAATGCCATCGACGTCGGCGGCCAGCCATTTACCGTCGATCTTCTCCTTCAGATGCTAGGGAGGATCCAGTTTCCGTTCGACGGGCACGGCAATCCTCACTTGCCGACACTTCACATCGGACCCGACTTGCAGGAAACCGTCACGCGAGTCCTGGAAGAGGCCGACAAGGACGCCGAGGCTCAAGACAGGCTCACGGCGATCATCAATCAGAAGCGCGAGGAATGGAATGCACAACAAGATAGTCGAAAACTGGTTGACTAAAGTCGGCGAGCTAACTTTCACGATTCCCTTCTGCCAGCTGCTGCTCAGCAAGGGGTATCGGATCGTGCATATTTCGAGCCAAGGCCCCATGGAGCAGGGTAAGGACGTTATCGCTGTTGATAAAGACAGGCGCGTTCACTGCTATCAGCTGAAGTCGGGAAATATTAATAACAAGGTTTGGGGAGAAATCAGGCCTGAAATCGATGACCTCGTAGAGCTACCTCCAAAGCATCCGTCGCTGTCCGGCAAGATTGAAGAGTGGGATGCTTACCTCGTAACCAATGGCACAATCGCCAACCCCACTGTGCGAACCATCCAAGACTATTCAGACGCCAAGGAGGATAAAGGATATCGGCCCATCAAGACCATAGTTCGCGGTGAACTCGTCCAGGATTTTATAGAGCACTTCGGTGACTTTATGCCGATCGAGATTCAAGATCTGCAACAATTCCTCAATCTTTACAACGAGGACGGCGAACACGACCTTCCCTGTGAGAGGTTCAAGAAATACTTCGAATCGTACTTTTCCGGCCATTCGGCCGAATCGCGCCAAAAGAAGACCGAGGCAGTGCGCGCCGCACTGATCCTCTGCACTTATCTCCTGACGTACAAGTACGCCGTCGGTAACAGGATCGAGATTATCAAGGCGTACGCCCTGCTTCTTGGCAGCATCTACCACTACACGGAGAGCAATGGTCTCGACGAAAAGCTGTGGCGGGATACCGAACTACTCATCTACGAAGCAATCGAGATAGAGTTCCGCCAACTCATAGATGAGCTGACTGCGCACGAGGCCGACTTCGTCGAGTCGAAACACGGCGTCCTGTCGGAAACCATTGCATACAAGCTAAGGTGCAACGAGATTCTTGGCTATCTCGCGGCCTACTTGAATTACTGCCTTCTTCGCCGAATCGAGCCGTACCAGCCAGCCGCAATCGAGGCGGCGCTGAATAAGGCTAAAAGTAGCATTGCGCTTGTCGGGGAGTGCACCATACCATTTCTTACCAACTACGGCCTCAATGCTTATGCTGAAGGCAATGCACAGGAGGCGGCTTTGACATGGGTTGGCACGCTGGTGGCGATCCTGAAGGCGAATGCGGAGGGCGCGCTAGGGCTGCCCAGCCCATACTACAATATGCCCAAGGCTATCGAATGGGCGCTAGGCATTGGCGGAAGGCTCACCGGTGAGAGCTTCCAGTTCAGGTCGTACTGCTTGCGATCGATTGTTCTCCTGCTGGCTCGCACAGGCCAGCGTAACGTGCTGTCCACGGCATGGAGGCCCATCTCGATTATCTCGCAAAGCGAGATAATCCCCGACACTCGCGCAGACTACCTCCTGTGGGCGATCCCGACCGGCCCTCAATCGGATCAGTTCCCTGACACCCCACAAAGCTGGGCTAAGCTTGTTGCGGAATCGACTGCGGACTACTCTGACGATCTGCCGCTTGCGCTGCGCGCGAAGCCGTACTTCTTGCCATTCCTGATAAACGTTATGCCTCACCGCTTCAACCATAGATTTGTCCTGACGCTTTTTGCCGCGCTTGACAACACTAGCAACTAGTTCGCACGGAATCCGCACCTCCGGATCGTCCCCTTTGAGATCCGGAAAGCACGTCGGCCAGGCCTCACACATAGCGGCGGACGGTCAGACATACGGCCGTAGGCAGACGTTCCACGAGGGTCGTGACTACATCGGACTATGGTATAATAAAAGAAATTGTTTTCCTGCAGTGGCGGAATTTCAAAGAAAGGATTTTGATCATGGATTTTGGTCAGTATAAGAGTACCTACGCAGCCGTTAGTCCCTCAGGGGAAGTCCTCGACACTATCAGCACCCTAGTCGCCGACGAGGATGCCAAGAGCTGGGGAAACAAGCTCGCTGAAACCTACGGAAGCGGGTTCTGCGTCGTAGCGCTGCGTCGGTCAGTTGGACAGCCTGACTGCGTGATCGACTGCTGGGGCGAAGCCCGAGAAGTCGATGTCGACATTAAATTCGTAAGAGACAAGGTCATATAAAGAACACCTGCGGCACATCATTTCGGTTATTTGGAACTGCTCCATGTTGAACACCGGCGCACCGACTCTCGGACCCGATTAATGCATATGACGAACGACGCATAACACCCGGTCGGTCCAAGACCTTTGGCCCCTGCCTAATCGGGGCCAAAGGTCTTCCGCATGGCAGACGTCAAGAAGCCTGCTTGGTGCCGCCGTCGCCTTCGTCACCAGTGTCTGGGGCAGCGTCCTGGGTGCCGAGGGCGTCGGTGATGCGCTGGTTGGCGGCGTCGGCCTGCCCGTCGATGCAGTGGGCGTAGATCTTGAGCAGGACCGCGACGCCGTGCCCGGCGCGGCGGGCGACCTCGGTCGCGGGCACCCCAGAGTTCAGCCACAGCGACACCGCCGCGTGCCGCAGGTCATACGGCCGGCGGCCGAGCGGCGACCTGTACTGGGCCGGGGTGAGGGCCTGCTCGCGGGCCTCGGTCCAGACCTCGTTGTAGCCGGAGTCCTGGAGGATGCCGCCCCTGGCGGTCTGGAAGATCCGCCCGTCGGGGGTGGTGCCGTACCGCTTGATGTGGGCGCGCAGGAGCCGGACGAGTTCGGGCGGGATGGGGATGGTGCGGCTCTCGTTGTCGGCGCGGTGCTTCAGTCCCCGTTCCTGCCGCGCGGTGCCGTCATCGGTCCAGGCCGTGCCCGCCCGGGAGGCGGAGGCGGCCAGGTCGATCCTCCCCCACCCCTGCTTCGGCAGGTACAGGTCTGCCTCGCGGAGCATGACCGCCTCCGAGGGGCGCAGCGCGGCGTAATACAGGCAGCCGAAGAAGGCTTCCAGGTGCTGTCCCCGCCCGCTCAGCGCCCGGACGGCGGCCAGCAGGCTCCTGGCCTGTGCGGGGCTGACAACTACCCGCCGGTCGACGCTGGCGGCGACGGCGGGGGTGGTCCACTGGATGCGGTCGACCGGGTTGGCGGACAGGTGCCCGAGTTCGACGGCGTAGCCGAGGGCGTTGTAGAACACCGACCGCTTGCGCCGCTGCGTCGACCCGGCCGCCGCCTTCCCGGTCAGGGTCTTGCCGCACGCGCCGAGCGCGAGCCGCACGGTCGCGGTGTCCTCCAG
>Ga0307375_10001998_pt1 | contig 21433 bp, 7 predicted proteins | sample TR1MG_FD_202531 | JGI IMG/M metagenome (GOLD analysis project Ga0307375, IMG submission 202531) | Soil microbial communities from Risofladan, Vaasa, Finland - TR-1 | ecosystem: Environmental > Terrestrial > Soil > Coastal area > Acid sulfate soil | place: Finland: Risofladan, Vaasa | collected...
CTGTGATTGCGTTATTTGGTCAATCCACCAGTCTTATCGCTTGGTTAAGACACTCGGTAAGTTACTTGGAGTAGAGGCGCAGAGAGATTCGTCAGAGAGAAAGCAATCAACATGCACACGAGCGTTCGCAGTCGCGCAGATCAATCGACCTCAAGACGTTCTGGCGACTCCTCCCCTCCCCAATTCAGGAGAGGTATCGTAGCGCTTACTTTGTTGATCCTGCATTTGATGGATAACACGAGTGTAATGCTCAATGGAGATGGAGAAGGCGCCGAGAAGGGCGGAAGAACGTTTCAGCTGCCAGTCATGGCTCACGTGGATGTACGTCCCCCTTCCTACTATGCCATTCACTCGCGCTGTATCATTTCCAGTCTATGTGAACGTTTGTTCAGGACGTACATTGAGTTTGCACGACATGACAGCCTCAACAGTCCCTGATCACAATTTGATCCATGTCTCCTGTCCTTATCTGAAGCACGATGGAGACGCCAAGTACATTATTGTTGGTATTACAGATGCAACATCAAAGAACCCGAGAGAGTTCATGGCCTATGGCTTCGTGAGCATCGATTTGTACTATCACTCGGACATCTTCGAAGAGTACCAAACCATTCTGTACAAACAGAACCGATCGCTTCGTGCGACCTGTCTTGGTGGAGGCATCGTAACGGTCAACAATACTTCGAAAACGGTCAAGACATATGGTACTAGTGGAGGCTACGGATCGGCGAGCATTGATCTACTGCGTTACGTCGTTGCTAAGGCCTTCGATGGGTATGAACCGAACGTCACAATCACCAGATACATTAGAGGATGATTCATTGCGTTCGAATACTGGTATGATGGGCTCAAGAGTTCCGGGCGAGCATCATGACGAGCGACTTTCAACCGCGACTGACCGAGTCTACTGCATAGCGTATGTGTTCCTCATCCCAATAACTCTCTGAACTCTCACAACCGTTGAAGTGCTTCTTCGTGCGTATGGCATTCTGATGGTACTGACTGCCTCCTGCGCTTCGTTCGTTGGGTTCGTTCTGGAGGTGGGGACCATCCCCTCCTCTGCTCCACTGCAGTCTCCTTCTCTTTTCTGTTACACATCATACGCATCCCTCTGAAGTGCTTGTACAGTAAATGGATCCCATTGGACAGCTCCGGCGCAGTTTCATACGAACTCTTCAAAGAGCGTCAAATTGAGAGATGTGAATGAACATGCCCGGGTGAGTGTTTAGTGTACAGATCCTATCGTATTATATCAGTTCGGTTTGGGAGGGAGTGGAGGAGGAGCACGATTGGGTCTCAGAGTGCCGGTGTGGGCTCTGGAGGGTGCGAGTCCCGTTACGCGACCGCCACCAACAACACCCACAGAACTCGATGTCGACGTATATGAGGGTATCGGTGTCGATGAAGATGACGACAGAGTATTCGGAAGGCGTTGCGAAGGCCTTGAAGGGATGGCTGGCAGGTCGGAAGATGGGACAGGAAACCTTGGAGAAGCCGGACCGTTTGTTGGGCTCTTTAGGTTCTTTGGGCTCAATGGCTGCTGATGATGCTGATGCTGACGCTGCGAAGATGGCGCATCCTGTGCCTCTGAAGTCTCACTCGCCACAAAGTCATCATTCACGTCGTAGTATTCCTCCGAATCCGAGCTGTCGGAATCGCTTGAAGACGACAAATGCGTCACTGCTCCACCAACTACTCCTCCAACTACTCCTCCTCCCGCTTCGTCCTGCTCATCTTCTTCACTGTAAAGACCTGCATCGTATCGATCAGGCGACGATGGTGAGCTAAGGGGAGACGATGAAGAAACAGGCAAGGAACTTCCGGACGGGTGAGACGATGAGTAGTACGAGGAGGTGTCCATCTGTGGTCCTCCTGCGGCGTGTGTTGGTCGCAAAGTTACGCAAGTAGCTCTTGGGAGTGATGTTGGCGCAACTGATGACCAGTTGATGTTGATGCTTGGAGCGGCGGGTCTCGGGGGCATTCCCATCCCTACCTTCTTCGGGCTGGAATTTGGCTTCTTCATGACTAAAGGTGCACCCATTGATATAGAAGAAGACGGTGGTGAGGGTTTGGACCCAAACGAAGGCGGAGATGGCTCTGCAGGGGGATCAGAAAAGCGGAGCACAGACGTCTGTTTCGCCTCTCCTTGACCACTTCGTCGCGTGCCTGTCGGAGAAACGTTTCCAGAGCTCGTAGTCAATTTGAATTTCGCAGCAGCGGGAGCGGGTTGTGGTCGAACACTTGCACTGCCCAATCCAGAGCCGGAGTTGCGCAAATCTCGCGACGTCTCTGCGGACTCGATCGATGCGTGTCCTGAATCTAACTTCATTCCGCTGTTTAAAAAGCTTCCAGCAGTCATCTCTCTCCTCGATTTCCTAAACTGACCGAGAGTGCGAGCGTTGGGAGGCAGAGAAGGCGGACGAGGCATTGGCGGCGCCTTTTCGTCTCTTGTCTCAGTAGAAGTTGATGGTGCATTGGCACTTGTTGAAACACCTGAGCTCTTGGGATGCGAATTCTGACGCATCGGTGGCATTGGGGGAGGTTCGTCAGGAGGGGAGAGCATGGACGCGTCGACGTACGCATCCGCTCGTGGCGCGGTTCTTGCAGCACCCATGTTCACTGGCGATCTTGTGTCTCGGTATGATGATGAGGAAGAAGAAGGAGGTGTGCTGTTGTTGTTAGCAGTTGCAGACACTAGCGACGGATCGGACTTGCTGAGCGCAATTTTGACCTGTGGCGTGATGAGTGGATGTTCCATGACTGTCTTTACCTGTGAAGTAGATGCAGCGACTGCCTTGTTGTATGAAGCAGTCTGCGAAGAGGCGACAGAGGCGCCTACGGATTCAGAAAGTGGCGTTTGAGCTTGCGCTGCGATTGTCTGTCTCGTTTTCGTGTTTGTAGTGGTCAAGTTCCTTGCCAAGTACTTCTGCGACATTCTCTCGTGTAAGTCATCGTGATTTTGGTAGATGCGCGAGGTTTGCGGGGTGGAGAACTGAAACGTCATCGTGAGGTCGTTTGAGAACCGTTTGTCAGAACTCTTCAAATGGTCCAAATCATCCCTCTCTAGGATGTACTGAGATGAGCTGATAAAGTACGAGTGCAATACGACGTGAAATGCGCGTTCTACCTTGTCCTTTTCTCTCCGCCGAAACACTTTGAAATACAGGTCTCCACGCACGTCGAGTTCAATAGTATACTTTGCCATAGAAGTGGAGTCACCGAAGGTAATCGGATCGCGCATTTGGCTGAACAAGAGGGGAGCATCGTCGGTCACACCATTGAATATTTGAAGGAGAATTGGCCTCTCAGATAGAAGCGGTGCTATGGTCACCGAACGCAACCGAATCGGCTGAAAGTTGATGAACCGATCGTGCATAAGGACAGATCTGAAATACTGGATATACCGCCTCTGAGAAGGCTGCGTAACACCACGATGCTTAGAACTTCGCATCGACGCAAAAAGTTGCTCCGCCTCCTCCACTGTCGCACAATCACCTCGAAAAACTAGAAGACTTACGACGATAGTACCAGTGCGACCCTTTCCACCTTTACAATGAACGACTGCGACATGATTGTCGTCCGCACGGAGCCAGTTATCGATCATCTCCACGAGTTTGAAGAACAGGTCCAATGGCGGCGGATGGTGATCCGGGAACGGGAGATGAATGACCTAGTCACATACAATAGAAGATAGAGATTAGCAAATGAGCAATAACACGGCACTCACAAGCAGAAGAATCGAGGAAACAGGGGAACAAACCTTGTCACTAAACTTGGCATCGTAGGAGAACTCGGAGAGGTTCCAGATCATGAAATTCTCGCCATGGTCTCTCCTTAGAAAGGCGTCTACATCATCCATGTGGTTGCGATATGCGGCCTGAATGCCATCGGACGGAATAGCCATCGCTTAGAAACGTCAACACAACGTAGCAGAAAACACAGTTAGATGGAGTCCAAACCAATACGTTACAGAATGAATAGGCACTAAACGATAAGGCGTACCAATAATCCGAGGAGTGACATAGCTCAGATCGAGATTGAACTCGGAATCCTTGTATCTCCGCCGGTCGGCGCTGACTGCCTCGCGCACTCGATTCAGCATGTTCGTGAGCCAAGCGCACGTCCAGAATACAAATCTACCAAGAGGTTATTAAGCGAATACGAAGTCGGGGAGGGGCATGCGAACAGAGCGATGGAACAGGTGGCACTGGAAATACGCGGTGGCACCCTGGCTCCCGTTTCTCTCCACTCTCTCGACCCGGAATCGTGCAGGTGACACTGAAGGACAACTGCATGACAACTTCAACACCGTCGAAACTGTTTCGAGCGAGCAGTCAGTATTGAGTATAGCACATCTTAGTAGTATCTACATTTTGCATTCACATGAGCATGACAACGTCCTATAGGGAGTCATACCACTGGACGATCGTCTTGAATCCTTTGGAGGCCGCCACGTCTCTTACCGTCTGTCCCGCCTTGTTCCTCTCCAGTTTGACGGGATAGTGCATTTCATCATGCAGCCATTTCAAGATCATCAAGTGCCCCGAGAGAGCAGCGAACATTGCAATGGAGTCGCCGAGGGTGGATTTGGAATCGATGGGGACGTGGGTTGATGGAACGCTCTCGTCCGCAAGCCACTTCACGAGCTCCGCGTGTCCGTTGTATGCTGCCAGCATCAGCGCATTGGCTCCATTCTTGTTGTAGTCCTTCTTGATATCCATTCCCTGGGAGACGCAGAACTGAATGATCACCTTGTGTCCACCAATCGCGGCCGAAAGCAGTGCCGATTGATCCAGGCTGTCCTTGATATGCTTACATCGCTCGGCGTCCCTCTGCCACATGCGCTGAACAACAGGTAGATGGCCCTTCCACGATGCCAGGTTGAGACATGTATCACCGCCCTGCCTGGCCGTCCAGATCAACTTCTCTCGCCTTTGAGCGACCCATTCGAACACCTCAACATGACCCTGCATCGCCGCCAAATGCGCTGCAGTAGCACCTGACTTGTTGGATTCATCGATAGAACTCTTCCCATAAGCCAGAAGCCACTGAAGGATGGATAGATGACCGCCATTTGCAGCTGAAAGAAGACCCGTGTTTCCAGCTTCGTTTTTCTCTGTTGGCGAGCACCCAGCTCCTTCCACGAGCCATTTCACAACGGAAAGGTGACCTTTCCAACATGCAAGGGTGAAGGGAGTCTCGTGGTGTTGATTTCGAGGACTGAGATTGCGACCGTGTGCGAGGGACCACTTCAGCACGTCGAGGTGTCCAAATAGCGATGCAACGTGTTCAAGGGTGCTACCAGAGGCATTCGTTTCGTTCAAGTCGTGATGAAGAGTGAGAAACCAGGTGAGGATGTGGATTTGTCCATGCGAAGCGGCGCACAGCAAAGCAGAGTTGCCGTCCTTGTTCCTATGACTCAGTGTGCACGTTTCCGTATGCACTAGATGATATGAAGAAGTTCCACGCAACGAAATGGAGGAGGCATGATGTTGAGGAGGATGAGGAGGGTGATAATGAGAGGCCAACCCAGTTGCAGACGACGAGTGCGCTGGAAAGTGCGCTGATGATGAGGTTGATGTGACATATGAAATAGGAAGAACGAATGAGCCATTAGATTCATTGTCGAAGAGGGCGTCCTTGTGAACGGGACATGAACGATGATGCAGCCACTTCAAAAGGTCGAGATGTCCTTCCTTCGCTGCACAGGTGAGAGCAGAGTCTCCGTACTTGTTGGTGGTAGTTTCAATGGCATTCGGCGTGTGCTTCAATATCCACTCAATAGCTTCGCGACTGCCACCAATAGCAGCTGTTAAGAGAGGCGTGTTGTCGTCACAGTCCTTCGTCTCCAACACCTTTGGATTGAGCTTATACAGCTCATCCATGATAGCAACGTGTCCTTTACAAGCAGCGATCGAAAATGGAGTGTCGCCACCCTCACGAGGGGCGAAGATGTCAGCACCGTGGTGATGGAGCCATTCCAGCACATTCCAGTGGTTGTTCGCTGCTGCCATGTGCGCCATCGTGTCCTTAGAAACGAACGTCTTATCGTCAAGAGCAAAGTTGCCCGTCGATTTCAGAAATTCGACCATAAAGAGATGTCCAGAGGCTCCAGCGGCGAGGAAAGCGTCTATGCCATCCCTATTCCTTCTTTCGAGTGGCACACCCACCTCAATGAGCCATTTGACGCAGTCGATGTGATTCTTCGCTGAAGCCAGAAGCAGGGCAGAGTTTTCTCGCGAGTCGACTTCCATGGGAGAGCAGCCTCTTTCGTGCAACCATTTCATCACCTGAACATGGCCTCCATTCGCAGCCGACAACATTAGAGTAGTTCCAGCAGAGTTCTTTTCCTTTCTTAGATCGTATCCCAGGGAGTGGAAGTGTTGTAGAACCGAAAGGGAGCCATTGTAAGAGGCGAGAGTCAAGGCGCTCTCTCCATCAGCATCGCGCTCTTCATTGGGAGAGAATCCATGTGCCAATAACCATTTCACGGTGTCCAGGTGGCCATTGAACGAAGCGAGCATGAGAGCAGAACGATTGGCGAGGGGGACCCGATCGGTGAGGGGACAATGGTGGAGCGAGTGAAGGCAATCCAGGATGGCGACGTTTCCTGTCCAACAGGCGTGGAGCACTGGCGTCGTGCCATCTCCTTCTCTGATATCGTGAGCAGACTTGAAGTTGTTCTGTGTTAACCAAGCGTCGAGCTGCGCAGGCGTGATAGTGGAGGAAGGGAGGGCTTCTGGAGCTTGTGACGAGGGTGTCTTGGGCTCTTGCTGCTTTTGTTGGGACGGAATAGGATGAGAAGAACCGTTTAATGCATGAGATGTGGGTGTATTGACTGATTCCAACTGAGATTTCAGACCAGAGATTTCGAGTTTGAGGACGGCCACCGTTTGGGTCAACATCTCGTTCTCCATCCTCAACTCGCGAATCACGTCCTCGTGTCCCTTGTATTCCCGACGATGGAAGTAGTGCATGCCATCAATGTTCACCATATACTGCGTCTCCGAATCAGGACTCGACAGTTTCATCAGGGGAAGCAATCTGCCATGATACAGCACCACCTCTTGTCCAACTGTATCCACGTAAACTGGAGAGACCCAATGACCATCGTTTGACACTACAACAACGAAATCTGGTCAGCTTTCTGAGAAAGGGATAGGTGAAGGAGAGGATTGTACTGCACAAGACGAAGAAACCGAACGAGGCACTAAAACAGCAATTCACGCACAGGGATCCATCAAGACGAGGTCAAAACTGCCGAATCACGAGGTACCGAAGATGTGTCGACCAATCATAGACTTGCGATGGCGAAAGGAGTTCAAACAGAGTGATGGGAAGAGGTTTAAACCCACGCCTCGGAAGGCTCCAACTTTGGTTAAGTTTGTGCGAAATTTCGAGAAAGTCGGTCACTTTCAGCGGGTTCACCTCGCCCCACTCTCCCCAGTCCCTTCAGTCCCGCTGCGGAGTGTTCGTCCCTTTCCTCTTCTTACGTTGGGGTTCCACATCTCCCTTGGGCAATCTTCCCTGATTTGGCGTCTTCTGCATCCTCCTACTCTGGTCCTACTCCATCTCTCGGTTTGTGTCCTTCAACGACGTCCAACTTCCTGTTCCCTGGGAAAGAACATCTGCAAACTCTGTCGTCAATTGTCTTCTCTTAGTACGCTCCTGTTTGCTTGTCATTGAAATGATCCTGGTGGCCGACAACTTCCTGGACGTCCCACTTTAGGCAATCGCCTCCTTCGTCCTTGCATTGGTGTTGTCAGTGTTTCTGCGCTCTGTTTCTGGGCATTACGCGTGTTTTCATGGATGTTATGTCCATTTGGTGGTACCTCGCAGTGTTTGCAAGGCGCTAGATGCGGTGATTTGGTAATCTTCTTCATGCTCTCCTTCTTCCTCCCCTCTATGCTTTCTCGTTGATTAGTTGGCTGCCATTGTTCCTTTTCCCGCTTCTTCGTAGAGGTTAGATTGCCCTTTTCGCTGTTAGAGTGCCGATGCACGTGTTTGATGTCGCAGAGATCCCGCGGAGACTCTGTTCCAACTTGTGTTCTCTTCTTCCTCGAAAACTGACCCCCTTTGTGCGCTTTCTTCCCTCTCATCTCTCTGTCGTGGTGAAACAACGTGATGACTACTGTTTTCGCTCTGGTGCAGTGCGATAGATAGCAACTGTTGTGCGAAATACAGGAAGAGACAAGATGGATTGGTTCAAGCGACTCGTCTCGAAGGATCCCCCTTCTTCTTCGAAGCAAGACTCTCCTTCCTCTTCTGATACATCCACAACTACCCCCTCTACCTCTTCTGCACCCTTGCCCAAGCCTGCGCCGCCGACGAAGGAAGAATTGAAGCGTTTGGCCGAAGCGCAAAAGGCGAAGGAAAAAGAGCTCTTTGCGCAGCTCAATTTGGCCTGGAAACAGAGTGAAGATTGCAACCCTAAGGATAGACCTGCGAAACACGCCTCTCTCATGCGCGCCTTCCTCACGCTGTACGATGAGCACAAGATTTCGTTCAAGAACATCAAAACCGGTTTCCCTGGCTTGACCTCCGGCTTCCAGACTGCTGTCTGCTCGTTTGTTAAAGATGGATATCAGAACATCATGAATCACGGCACTCCTTCAACAAGTCCAAAGAAGAGGCGTGCAAAGGACAAGATGGAGAAGTCTGCTTCCTCGACCTCTCAGACCGACCAAGCACAAGCATTCGCCCTCAGACTCTACACTTTCTTGGACAAGGAGGCATACGATACACTAAGAGTACTCCTCATCCTATCTCAGGAGCTATTGGAGATCAATCCTCTCGTCGCTGCCGATATGCCCACCACACTCGTCAATATCTACCTTCGGTTCTGGCAACTTCCGTCTGGTGTCATTCTCACTCAAAATGAACGTTTAGCGAAGGCTTCATCGTCTACTCCTACTGGCACTAACGTCTCCAGCGCTTCGTCTGCTCCTTCACCTTCTCGTCCCTCTCCCGAAGAGCTTCTCATCTCTGTGCTCCTCCAACTTTGCAGTAGTAAGACTTCTATTGTCAAGCTTATGGAATCCGACGCCTTCACCAAACTCTTCCTCATGCCGCTGATGCATTCGGACGCGATTCAATCCCTTAGCGACCGCATCCTTCCTGTGACTTCTACAGTTATCAAATACAACGTCGACGCTGCAGTAATTGACTACTTACTGAAAAAGGACTGTATATCTTCAATAGTGGAGATGATGGCGAACAACTTCGAGAACTTTGCGCCGTCTGCAATTTTGGACGCGTGTACCATGGTTCTCTCGCTTCTTGAGGAGTCTGTGAAGGTGAATTCTGATCTCATCGAGGAGTTTAACAACATGCAAGGCTACAACTTGCTTACGAAGGCTGTGATCGTGCTGGAAGATAAGGCACCTGGCTCTGATTACCACGTCCGTCTGGTGGAGTACATTAAGGACTTCGTGTTTGTTGGGACTGAGCCACTCTATCCTGAGCATGACGATGAGAACAAGTACAATCCACCGCCTTTGAAGCGCGATCCTTTGACCGGCAAGGTTCTCGAGGACCCTGGCGCTGCGCTACTGGTTTCTGAAGATGGCACTAAGTTGAGGCGAGCCCGAAACGCTGAGGCTTTCCAGGTGATGCAAAACTGCTTCTTTGGCGCGAAACACGACAAGACGAAAGAGCTGATTCTCGATTGCATGGTCTCCCTCTTCTCTGCCCATCCAGGCAATTTCTACGCTCTTCAACATCTTCGTACGTTGGCACACTTTGTAGAAGCGCTTCCCCAGGAGTCTCCTGCGGTCAGAGACGGCATTCATCAGCTGGTTCTCTGCTGCGCGACTTACATCAACGTCATCCCGTACTTCGCCCTCGTCTCCCTCTGGAATGTGTTTTTGGATGCCGTACCCAAGGCGAACATGTCAGTGTTGGAAGGAGTGTTCAACACGTTCCTAGTGCTTCTGAATTACGACTCCAGATATAGGACCATCCTGGCCGATGCTGGTGTCCTTCAAGGCTTAATTGAGGTGCTGCAACGTTACCACAAGGCAGTGGCGAAGATGCTCATGAGTAGTTCGAAGTTGGCTTCAAAGACTGGTGGCAGTGGCGCCGGTGTTGGGTTGGCTTCTTCTGCAAGCGGTCGCAAGAAGGCCGATTCTGCTTCTCTCAAACGCATCACTCAACCAAAGACTTCTGGCTCTGTTCCGCTAGATTTGCCATCTCCGGCACTCACTGCCCCCAAGAGATTCGCCTCTGGCTCAGGACCCGTTTCGCTTCGGAAATACGGCGCGCGCGGCGCCTTGGCTCGCCTCAAGGCTGAACGTCTCAGAGAGCAAACTAGAGTATGTGAAGAACTTCTGGCTGACAAATCCATCGAATCACTGGACATCAACGCCGCATATCCCGCCGTCACGGATCTACTCAGTCTCATGGTCACTGAATGCCCTGAAAACGCTTCTGTTCTGAAGAAGGCCAATGGAAGTCAAGCGTTACACAATCTTATGCAACAAACTGAAACGAGAAGCGGTGCACTCACCATCTTGGTCCAACTCATCAGACACGACGATTCGCAAACTGAGGGCGATATGGGCAACCTTCTCATCACATTATCATCCCACAGCGATATCGAGATGCGCAGAGACATTCTCCTCTCCCTCCTAGATCTATTCAAGTCGACACCTGCAACAAAGAGGTCATTTAGAGAGTTTGGTGGATTCGCTAGCGTTTTTACTACTGTCGTCCTTCTACGCGCTCGCCTTGATAACAATACGATGACAAACGATGCTTCAGGATATTCCTACTACTTGGACACTCTTAAACTGGTACTCAGCGTCATCACGAGCGCCGTAGCGTCTCATCGTGTGAATCGACTCCATATGGCTGCGCATGGTGGTTGGCCGCTCCTTGAAACGACTGTGAGAGATACTGGTCTATGGGATTCGAATCCCGAGTTGTATATTGATTGGATGTTCCTGCTGGCGACGGAAAACATGAGTTACGTGCAAACTATTCCATCTTCAGCCTCTACGTATGCCAAGTCCAAGCTTGCGAAGGACGCTGCTACATTGATGAGCGATAATAAGGCCCACGTGGAAGCGCAGGAGAAGGCATTGAAGAAGCGCACGTCAAGATACCAACATGCGGTGAACAGTTTCGTCGACTTTTACGCCTCTCAGAACCTTACTGGCCCCTCTGGAGAGGTGGTTGCTGAACCTAGAGATCTTCTGTCGATTCTGTTGGCTTTAGACGCTGGAGAGCACACAGATCATCAGCCTGTGGACCACAGATCGACTTGGATGAACATCCTCCCCGTGGACGATTCGCTTCCCATCATCTTCAATCCTGGCTCACTCTCCTCTCTCCTCAATCTCGTGCTTCCTGTACCCATCTCATATCCGAAACCCAAGTTTGCAGACGAAGAAGAAGATGAAGAAGCTCCATCATCGGGCAACAACGACCAAGAAAAGAACACTGAATCCGATCCTTCCTCCGACGTATCATCATCATCATCGTCCTCGACATCATCCTCCAATGAGGACGAAGACGAAGATTCAACAAAATCACAGCGAAAGAAGAAGACGATGACGAAGAAGAAGACGACCAAGAAGACCTCGTTCTATACCCTTCCAATCTCTCCTGCGAGACCATCCTCAACACCCGCCTCTGCTTCAAAGACATCCACTTCTAAGTTTGCAACGGTCTCTCCTCAAGAAGTCACTTGGCATCTTCACGTTTTGCTTCGACTCATCGACTTCGCCAGAGGCAACGCTGCCAATTTGGAAGCCCTTGGATCACTTGGTTTGGCTGGAAAGATCATGAGACGATGGTCTTCTCACCTAAAGAACTTGGGAAGTCCCCTACACGCGCCTCTTCTCTACCTCGTCGAACTCATCATGGCCTATCGCCCGGATACTCTCGAAGTGACTCAGTACCTTGGTCTGTTTGAGCCCTCTCGCACTTCCAACCGAGCCCTTCAAGCATGTCTCCAATCGCTCCTCAGGACAGCATCGTGTGGGCAGGCGCGTCTCGCTCCATTCTTCCTCTTCGACCTCTCTCGCTCCGGATTCGGCAGCATGTCCTCCACCATCTCTGATCTTCAATGGCCATTCAGCGAGGGATACACAGTGAGCATGTGGTGCTATTTCGACCGATTCTCCCCAGAGGACATCGAACTCTTCCGACTCGCACCCTCCGTCAACACGTCCTTCCACCCGCCCTTCCCCGAAGGCGTCTCCTCGTCTCACTCTGGAAGTGGCTCTCCCGCTGCCGCCAATGTCATCCCCACGCCTTCTACTTGCATTGTATCAGCTGTTCTTAGGACTGGACAACTCATCTTGAGGAACGCAGGAGCGGAGGAACCTCTCACCGTGGAGACATTCAACTTTGCCACTGGACGATGGTATCACATTGCGATTGTTCACGAACGCTTCAAATTCCAATTCTCAAACAATGGAGAGACGAAAGTCTATGTGGATGGAGTACTGAGAGCGTCAATCAGAGCGAACATGGGTGCCCCAACGAACAACTCAACTTTGAGTCTCACGCTTGGAACACCTGAATCGATACATCAACAGAAGGGACCCGATAGCGCATTTGGACATGGAGTATCTGCTGCATGGAGACTTGGACCATTTGCTCTCTTGGATCAGTCAATACCGAACGTCGATGTTCTCACTCTCTTCAGCCTAGGTCCTGCCTACTACGCCTCTTTCCAGGGCTCCCTCGCCGGCCATTACTCCCCCGAAGTCATCAACTCTCAGTACCTATTGGCACTAGAAGAAATCAGAGGTGAACCCATCTCTGAGGCAGACGAGAGCAAACAAGCCCTCCAAACAAGCTTCGGCGTGGAACGCGTCGTGGTCAGTATCAACGCCGTCAAACACGTCCTTCAAATGCACCCTAGCTCTCGAAATCTACCCAACTTCGCATTCATGAGAGATCCGAGTGGAAAGAGAGGCATTGCACCACTGTTCTCCACAACTTCGGACGCCATCCGATCTCAGTCCACAGTAGTCTCTGCAAACGCTGGCATGGGACCCAACTCCACCAACATCTCTGGCACTGGAGGATCTTCAAACGCTGGCAATGCTACGTCCAACTCTGGTTCATCTTCTTCAACTTCTTCTGCGGGCGGTTTGAAGGACACATCATCATCCAAGTCAGGCTCTGAGGACCAACCTGGGTCGAATTCTACTGCGCCCGGTTTTGGAAAGCTATCCGATAGTCAAAAGGCAGGTAGCAAGAAGCCTCCTCAAAAGAGCAAGATGGATGCCGCAGGTGTTCTGAATGAGGAGGATGAGGATGTTGAGGCTGAAGTTAACACCACTGCTCTCACGAACGCTGCTGGAGTTCTCGCTGGACTTGGATCACCAATTGAAGTCGGTGGAAAGACTGCAGATAACACTTCGAAGGCGCCTCTGACGCTTCAGTTTGAGAACGGTGATTCTCCGATCGCATGCTGGCCTCAACCGATCCAAACTGTGCTCTATCGTACCAATGGCATGGATATGCTGGCCTACCTCTTCGAATACGTCGCCTCTTGTGAAGCTTCGATCGTTCCAAACGTTTACTTGCCGCCTCAATCTGCTGGCTCTACGACTGCTTCTGCAGCGCAAAACGTCCCATCATCTCCTCTTGGAACTTCTTCCTTCGCCTCTCTACCATCCGAATCAGACGACTCACAGCTGCATACGCCTCCTACGAGCGCAAGACAGAGCTCTCAACTCGGCAGCGCGACTCCAAGCACTCCTCAGCTCCCTCCCGACATCTCCATGGCTCTCTTGGTTCTTCGTTGTATTCGCGCGATAGTCAGAAGCAACCCACAGGCGTACTTGGACTTCTCAGAGAAGAGTGGCTACATTGTGATTGCTCAGGTTTTGAAGCGTTTCCCAGTGCAACTCACTGAGGAGAAGATGAAGATCTTTTTGGATCTCGTTGGCGTTGTTCCGAATGGTTTCACTTCATTGGCGTCCTCCGTAGCCCAAGAGGAGGCCCTCTCTCACTTCCTAACGAGCTTCGATTCCTCGGTTCTCAACACCCTACCGAAACCCATCTCAGAGAGTCTCTGGTCACTCGCTCTCCATCAAATTCCAAGTGGTTCCCTCTCTACTGCCACTCTCTCGAACGTGATCGCATTCAAGAACTTCTTCATGGACTACCGCATGTGGAAAAAGGCTCCGCTTCGCCTCCAGGAACTCGTGATCGATTACATGGATCACTTGATTCAAGGCAACTTACTCTTCCAATTCAACGTTTCTCGCATGAGAAAGGCCCATTTGCTGCCCCATTTGATGAATGTGCTGCGAGAGGAAGCCCTAGACATGACTCTCTTCATTCGCGTCCTTGGACTCGTTTCCGATCTTCTCGTAGCCCATCACACCGAAAAGGACTTGAATATCGTCGCTGGTTTCCTCATTCACTCTTTCCACCTTCAGAACAACCCTACCGGACCTAGTGGCGGCGGTGCTGGATCGAATTTGCCTCCCACTTCAACTTCTGCCTCCAATCCTACCGTTAGTCATGCTGCTCCTGTAAATGATGGCATTGATATGAATACTCGCCTGGAACAGCTGGCTACACGATTTGACATGCTGCGCAACATGCTGCTGGGCATCATCTTCTACCTCGTAGCCGATGCGGAGAACAAGAGCTTCTATGAACGCGTATTCGACCCAGATTGGCTTGGATTGTTCATCACACAAGAGGCGAATCCAGATACAGTGACGACGGCCTTCAAGATCATGGCTCAACTCTACTCCGGCTCCTCTTCGTATTCGATTCGCGTCGAGCGCACCAACATCCTCAAGCACTTCTCGAACGCCTTCACTGCCTTCCACTCTCACGTGCCACTCTACTACTATCTCTTCGGCATGACGTTTGGCAAACCTCCTACTGATCTCCCAGAGCGCATCAACCAGCTGGACTTCGCTGCCCTCCTCGAAGTGTTCAAACTTCCTCATGCTGAGGACGAGTACCCTATCATCTGCAAAGGTGCCTTGGAAATCATCTTCGCCATGATCAAAGCCAGTAGCGAGGCGTACATCTTGGAGAATGACGCGTACTTGCCCCAATCACCCTCCTCACTCTCAGGACCTCACAACCTCTTGGATTCCGACGCTGGCGATTTCAATGTTGGCATTATCGTTCAAGAGTCTCCCCGAAGCGGCAGCAGTGGTGGTACTCTCGAGGCCATCTCAGATGATGGAGAGTCTCCCCGATCTTCCCTCGATTCGTTCAGTAAGAGTGCTTCTTCTAGTAATGTCGTCTCTTCTTCTTCTCCGACTACTCCTGTGATGCCGAGAATTGGAGCGCTGACTGCTGCCACAAGGCGGTCCGTTGGTGGCGACGCTGGAGGTGGTGGTCCCACTGATCTGTCCAGGCGTCGTGCCGTCTCTCTCGCCCTTCCTCGTCCCAATTTGACCTCTTCTTCAGCATCTGTAGTGTCCTCTGCTGCCGGTTCTGGCAATTCTTCTGCAAGAGATAGTGGCTCATATGCTGGAGGAGTAGACGATACGATGGTTGGAGAGCCCTCCGATGGGAATGAGGATGTTGTTGGTGCTGGTTCAAATGCTGGTTCTGCTGGAAATCCAAACGCCTCTACTGGAATGATGGCTACCGCCACTTCTGGGTTGAGCACACTGGTGAATCGAGGTATTGCTGCGACCGTCGTTGGTGGCTCTCTTCTCGGCGTCTTCAAAGGCTCCAAGTCCTCCAAACGCAAATCTACAATAGTCAATCAGTATGTACCTCAACAAGTGATTGGAGGAACCATGAGCGGTGCCTCTGTGACGTCTCGCGTGTATCCCAAGTTCCAGGACAAGTTCTCCCTCTTCTGTCCCGCCGTCTACTACCAGGAGCAGAGTCGGAACCTCATCGCCAACTTTTCTCCTCATCGTTCTCTGCTTCAGTTCATCAAACACGTCCTCTCTCGATCGAGCGCAATGCAAGACCTGTTCAGAAAGGGAGACCTCGCTCATCTCATTCTCTCCATCCTCTTCCCCAAAGACAAGCTTAACCTCCCAAAATCAGGCGCTGTTTGGTCTTCTCCAATGAATTCCAACACTGCGTCCTCACCTGGCAATGCTGCCACTGCTACTGGCTCAGCCTCTTCAAACACCTCCTCTACCGCCACTCCCACCATCCAATCTGGCGCTGACCAATGGAGTCTGCTCATCATGGAGTTTCTCTCTCAGATACTCATCAATCAAACCATCCTCAACCCCTTGGGACCGAAAGATGTGTCTCTCCTGCACGAGGTGTTCGAAATCGCCCCTCCGTTCTTCCAATCCCACTCAGATCTGTTGCGTTTCAACTCCATACTCTTGCACTTCCTCTTCGATCAAATCAGGCCTAAACTCTCCATTGCACTAGCATCGGCTGCTCACAACACGCTTCCAAAGCTGATCGCTGCTCTGGCTCGTTTCTGCTCGTTCGCCATCGATAGAGTGGCTTGCTGCTGGACTCAACCTGGCACTGCTTCCCTCACGCTCACCTTCATCACAGACTCCATGAACACCATATTGGACAAGATTGAAGAGGAGACGAAGAAGGGCACGATTTCAGCGAAAGACACAGCACTCAAGAGCGAGGTCCATGGCCTCACCAAGTGTCTCAATCGTTTGGTATTGCACATGCTTCAAGATCCTCTCAGGGAGAAGCTTCAGAATCAGAGTGCTGCGCAGAAGTTGGACGTGCTGGGAAAGATCATCATCCACAAGAAACTCATCCTCTCCCCTACGAACAACGAGAAGGACTTCTTGGGCTCTCTGTGCAAGGTTCTTCACACGTACTTGACCGATTCAGATTTGGAGGTTCGCTCGTCCGCGATTGCGATTTGGAAGCTGCTGTTACACTCGAAGATGGATCAGATCGAGTTCGGCTTCGTCTGGAAGAATCAGAAGGGAGAAACGATCGACCTCAAGCACGGTTTCAATCTGCTCATCCAACCTGCTTCGGATCTCTCCTCTCAGGCACAGGCGAACTCGGCCTTCCTCAAGTGGTTCAAGGACACGAGTCTCGTGGTGAACACCATCTTCGAAGACGTCTTTGGCAAGATCTCTCGCAACTACTGGTCCAATGAGTTGAAAGTCCTGGAAGAGCGCAAGGCTATGTCCAAAAAGCACTTGAAGACGAGAGATGGAAGAACGAACAAGTCACTGGAAGTGGAACGCATATCGAGACAGAGAATCATGGAGGACAACTCTCGCCTTCAGCTACACATCCTCAGCTCTGAAATCGCTCGCTACCACCAATCCAAAAACGAGGCCATCGACTTGGAGCGCTATCACAATCGCAAATGGGCGCAGAGGAGAGTGGCACTCTTCCATGAGCTTCACATTTGGGGAGCCGTGCCGAACGATCCCGAAACCGATTCTCCTCTCCATCCTGGACTCGCACTTCCGCCTCACCCGCTACACAAGTGGATGCTAGATCTCACTGAAGGACCCAATCGCATGAGATCGAAGACAAGGAGAAACGACGACTTCTACGCCAACTACCCTTACGATCCGAAGAACCTCCAGGCCTCCGCAAACGGTCCCGTCATCTACCCCACCGCGACACCACAATCGACTTCTGCCAAGGCATTCTCATTGCTCTCGCCATCTGATCGAATTCTGTGCGATAGGAGCTACTACGTGCAACGTTCGCTGAGGAGACATCAACTCTTGGCAGCGGCTCAAATGCGCAGCGCGCGAATTGGCGGAGGAGGCGTCGTCGTAGGCGTCGGCGGTGTTTCGACCTCCGCATCTGGCATTGGAGTGGGCTCAGCAGGTGGTGCACATGGAAATGGCGAGGACGACGAAGAGGAGGACACCTCGTCAGAGGAGATGTCTTCCCTCGAGGCAAGCCAGGAGCTCATGAGGAGCGGTTCTCTTCCCCTCCGAGCCGGTTCACCTGCCCCAAAGCTCAAGAGAAGAAAGAAGAAGGTCAAGAAGGCAACGACGAAGACTTCGACGACGACGACGACAACTACAGCAACCACTGTCACTGGAGACAAACAAACTTCCTCTGCTTCGTCTACTCCTACCAAGAGGCACAGTGAAGGAACGATTGGAGACGATTATGCTTCTGAGACGAGCGAGAGTTCGATGACCGATGGCGAAGAGTATTCGTACGAGACGGACGAGGACGACGATTTGGCTGGCATGGATCCCGAGCAAGCCGCGTTGGAACGCTTGAATCGACTTGGAAAACTCATCCCTGCTGCTCAGAGACACGTGGCAAGTGAATTGGAGGAGGAAGAATCGCCTGCGACATTGACATCTTCTGGAAGAGCCGCGAAACGATCTTCAAATCCGACTGGAACAACGGCTGCGGTTGGCAATCTCAGCAAGACGTCTTCAAAGGCGTCAGTCTCTGAGAAGGCAGCTGCTCCTGCTGGTGCGTTGACATCTTCAAGAAACAAGGACGTTCCCGCTCCTTCTCCTCAGCAGCAAGCTCAAGGAGCAAACGAATCCGACGATGATACTGCGAATGACTTGAGTCAAATGGAGGATGATACTGGAGGAAAGAAGAGTTTGGAAGATACTCTCGCAGCACAGCAGTTTGCGAACGATATGGAGATGGAGGCAGAGGAGGAGGGCGATCAGAAGTTGAAGAAGCTTTTGCAACCAGGAGACGAACCCACAGATATGTACAACTGTGGTCGTGTCGTTGGTCTTGATAAGTTCGATGGTATCTTCGTCATCTGTCAGAGCAATGCGTACTTCATTCACGACTACCACATCACAAGTAACCACGAATTGGTCGAAGTTTTGCGTCCGAAGAATCTCTCGTACTCTGCTGGCTCTGGTTCAGGTTCTGCCTCCGGCAATGGCTCCGATCCGAGTAGACAAAGCATCATTAGTCATGATGGAGAGGATTATACGAGAAGAGTTATCAGGTGGTCGCACGTGGATGTGGAACAAGTGTTGAGGAGGCGTTACCTCCTCCGTCCAGTTGCGATTGAGATCTTCTCCGTCGATGGTCGTAACTCCCTGCTTGTCTTTGAGCTTGCCGATCGAGATCGCGTGATTAATGTGATGACTGTGAAGCAGCAAGCCGTTGCGAACCGTTTGGCCCAATCTACTGGTATTGCGAGTGTCCCCGCCAAATCGCTCAAGTTGAGTCTGAAGGAGTCCACTGATCTTTGGAGTTCTGGCCAAATCACGAATTTTGAGTACCTCATGCGCTTGAACACGATTGCAGGCCGTTCCTACAATGACTTGACGCAGTATCCCGTCTTCCCCTGGATCGTCGCCGATTACACCTCCTCTCAGCTCGACTTTTCGAATCCCGCCACCTTCAGAGATCTTACGAAGCCCATGGGAGCGCTTGGTGAAGAGAGGAGGGAGAAGTTGTTGGAGAGATACGAGATGTTGGACGATTCCGTTCCTCGGTTCCACTACGGTTCTCATTACTCCTCCGCAGCTATTGTTCTCTACTACCTCATTCGCTTGGAGCCCATGACTCAGCAGTTCCTGACGCTTCAAGGTGGACGCTTTGATAGACCTGATCGCTTGTTTGAATCGGTTCACGATAGCTGGTTCGCTGCGTCGAGCGAGAATCCGATGGACGTGAAGGAGCTCGTTCCAGAGTTCTACTATCTGCCCGAAGCCTTCCTCAATCGCAACAACTTCATCTTTGGAAGGAAGCAGACTGGAGACGAGGCATTTATTGACGACGTCATCTTGCCACCGTGGGCTAATGGAGACGCGCACACATTCGTGAGAATGAATCGACAGGCGCTAGAATCTCAATACGTTTCCGAGAACCTTCACCACTGGATCGACCTCATCTTTGGCTTCAAACAACAAGGACCTGCTGCGGAAGCTGCCATGAACCTGTTCTACTACTTGACGTACGAAGGGGCGGTGGACATCGACAAGATCTCGGACGCCGTGGAGAGACAGGGAATCATCGACCAGATCAACAACTTCGGTCAAACGCCCACACAACTCTTCAAAAAGCCTCACCCGAAGCGACAAGTACTGCCAAAACTCAACCTCTCTCTATTTGGATCAGTGGGACTGCATCAACAACAACAATTACTGGGAATGTCGCCGAACTCTGGAGAGATCACTCCATCTTCATCTTCTGTATCACTAGCTTCTCCAGGTGGTTCCTTGTACGCGCCATCATCATCATATCCCTCTTCTTCTTCTTTGACAACAGCGCCAGGTGGAAATGAGAAGGAGGAAGGAATGATCATCCACGTGACTTCAACGACTGGCGTGAGAGACTCATCCGCTATACCTGGTACTTCCTCTACTAGCTCTTCCTTATCACCCGCAACAGCAACAACAACCTCCTTTACTGCCAATACTACTACTGCTGTTACTTCAACTGCGACAACTCCTGCGCCACCATCGAGGACTGTGATCCAATGCACGGCCATGACAAACAAGGGCGTTTCCTCTGGTCTCGCGATTGGTCAGGTCGTTACGAATGCTAGCGAGAAGGTGATTGCCCTTGAGATGATGAAAGTCTCCCTGCCCGGTCATTTGCAACGAAGGATAGCGTGGGGATACGACGATATGGCTCTCCGTTTCTGGGACGGTGATCGCGTCGTCCACGTCGTGCCCAACACCTTCCATCGCTCTGGTATCATCTCATGTGTCGCCATTTCAGGCGATGGCAAGTATGTGGTGACTGGAGGCACTGACGCCATCCTGTGTGTGTTCAGATTGGACTGGGAGGGAAAGAAACCTCTCTTCCACCTCGCTTCCGTAGGTTCCGTCTCCAGCAAGCTCATTGGCCACTGTGCACCCATTGCACACGTCACCGTCTCTCGAGCCTTCTCACTCATCGTATCGGCAGACACCATGGGACAAGTACTCATCTGGGATCTCAACACCTTCCAATTCACGAGAAGTCTCGTTGGACCTCTCACTGACCCATCCAGTCCAAACTATCGACCTTCCTTCTACGGATACTTCCCTCAAGAGTACGGAGGCGTTTCGGGATACCTAGAAACAACTTCTTCTTCATCGTCATCATCTGCAGCCCATGGAGCATATCCCTTTGGAACGCAACACTCAGCCTTCTCTGTCGCCACTTCTGCAACCTCTCCTGGAACTCCTAGGTCCACTTCCAAACGCCTTCATATCTATCATGAACATCAGTACAGCGTAGATGGAGACATTCGCGCCTCTCTCGCAGAAGCGTCGGTTGAAGATGGAATGAGCCAGAAGCCCTCCTCAAACAACATCGACATAGTGAAGATAGACGATGCCAATGGAAACATCTACACGTCATCACACGGAACCCTTTGCATCTGGGACCTGAATGGAGAACTACTGGCACAAGAGGAGGTCTCAACAACTTCAAGCGTCTCTTCGTTCACAACCACACAATGCCCTGATTGGATGGACGGCGTAAACTTCCTCGTCGTTGGATTCAAAGATGGAGCAATCAGAGTGTACCGACAGGACACAAGCCCGAGACTCGAGAACGTGGCAATGGTGGACGGAAAGTGGCCTCA
>Ga0307375_10001999_pt1 | contig 21407 bp, 26 predicted proteins | sample TR1MG_FD_202531 | JGI IMG/M metagenome (GOLD analysis project Ga0307375, IMG submission 202531) | Soil microbial communities from Risofladan, Vaasa, Finland - TR-1 | ecosystem: Environmental > Terrestrial > Soil > Coastal area > Acid sulfate soil | place: Finland: Risofladan, Vaasa | collected...
TCGCGTTCTTGTGGATCAACAAGAACGATCCGGATTAAGCTATGTTCCGAAGTGACTGCCACCCCCAACACGCACTCCCCAATAGATAGCATAGCGCTTCCAGTAAGGAACGCCAGAGAGTGCCATCGCCTCCAACAACACGGCGTCCGCCGTCGCCCTGTTGACCATCTTGTTGCTCTTGGCTGAATACAGATAGTCATGCACCACAGCCGGCCAGACGATCACGTCCCCGACCGTATCAAACACTAGCGGCACTCGTGGGCAGCTTTCCAGGTCGGTGACGAACCCGACAGGGGCAACGATCAGCAGCGCCGCCACGTCGGATTGGTAGGCGAACGCGGGGGGCTGAACAGTGAATAGCTGCCTACCGTCTCTGTTTGTCAGTGGCACTCCATTCGAGCCGACCATCACCTGGAGATTGAGAGCTGTTATCACTTTGCTCATTTCGCGCCCCCAATGATCGCCTTGAGCCGGTCGAGCATCATCTGGATGGGGTACTTGGCGAGCACGGCGCGGGCCTTTTGCTTAATGTCATCAGGCACCCCGGACCCGGAAACTGCCCACCTCTCCAGGTCCTTTGTTGCTCCCAGAAAATAGATACCGTTCCCAGCAGCGAGGCAGTATCTGAGTTCCTGCTAATCCCCTTCAATCTCACCTCGAACAGCATTGAAGAACTGCGTCTGCTTGATGATCTCGTCAGCTTGAGCCTGGAGGGCAATGACCTGATCGCCTAGCGTCTTGATGGATGCGTTGTAGGCGCCAATCTCGCCTTTGATCTGCCCCTTCATGGCGTCACCTGTTGAATCCTGAGTGAGCGCTGAATCGGTGACCTTGACTCCAGCTTGGTCAGCTCGGGAGTAAGCAGACAGGAGGACCGTTAATACGATGGCGGCAATCGCTACCTTGATCACCTCTTTCTTCAGGCCGCTCATTTCATCCCCGCTGGCGTTGCTAGAGTCGTCGCTGATTGCAGTTGCATCGTGGCAGCGGCATCGCTAGGCGTCGTCTGTGACCCCGACCAGCACAAATCCTGCACAGCCTTGACGTAGGACGGATTGCGCCCGAGGGTATCGACCGGCATCAGGCAGAACTGTTCGGCGGCAACCTTGGCCTGGAGATCGGAGGCGGCGCGCGCGGAGACGACGGCGGACGTATTCAGGGCAGTGAGCGCCTGGAACTGGGTCGCGCAACCGCCCATCGCCAGCGCGGCACCAATGGCCAGGATCAGCAGCAGGAACGGCATGGCTCGGCCGGCTTGCTTGTCGCCCCGGGACGTGGCAGGAGGCGCACTCTGCGCGCGAGGATTGATCATCGTCAGGACGTGCCCCGTCAATGCGCCCAGGGTGGCCTGGATGAATTCAACGAGGGTATCAGCGCCGGGCGTCTTGGCGAGCACCAGGGTCAGCCATCCGCCGAACAGCACGAGGTAGCCGATGGCGTAGAGGGCGATGGGTAGGTTCGGATTCATGTTTTCTCTCCATGTGGGTGGTCAAGGACTTCATCCGGGCTGAACACGAACCCGGGTACGCGCGGCATGGCCTGGAAGATCCAGACGGCCATGCTCATCATGTGAATGCCGTGGTCTTTGTGGCGGTGGAACTTGGCGTGCAGGACCAGCATGTTTTCCATGCTGTCCACGAAGGTCTCCGGGTGCGCGGGGTCGAAGGCGTGCCAGTCGAAGCCGCGGGCCTCGGCGAGCTTGCAGATGATCCAGAGCAGCGAATGCCGGGCGTCGAAGGTCTCGGAGGTCGGCTGATCGGTGACAAGGTCGAGCACCGGCAGCCGGGTAATCTCGCCCGTGGCGACACCTTTCACCGTCACCCAATCCACGCCGGCGGAGAACGCCCACTCATTGAAGACGTGGTGGTACTCGGTGTCCTCCACCTGACCGCTGATGGCGCACGGGATGCGCTGGGCGTGGCCGGCCTTCTTCGTCGCGACGAAGACGTGAGACTCGGTGCGCGGCGGATGGTCTGGGTAATAGATGTCCTCGGCCAGCGTGCGCTTGTCTTCGTGGCTCATGGCGCGCTTCCGTGGAAACGCATGGCGTCGTAAAATCGCCCGCTGTATTCTCCGTCCGCGCTCACTGAGCACACGGCGCTGCACCAACTACCGTGCGGGATCGTCTGATCAAGCACGATGTTGTCGGCACCGGGATCTTTCCCATCACCGGTCTTTACGATTCGGACGCCAACTGCGGTGCGCTGGAAGAACAGACCGTCGTTGCTATGGAACATGTGGGGGATCCTAAAATGAAAAACCGCCTCGCGGGCGGTCATTAATCAATGTGCTGGGCACACGTTTCTATGTGGCGATCGCCTCTTGCAGTTCATTGACGCGCTTTTCCCAGTCGGCCAAAAATATGTGCTGTTCCGGATTGCGCTCAACAATGTCTTGCAAGAAGTCCCTGCGCGCATCAAGATACGAGGCCACCAGCGCGGTTTCAGCATCCTGATCGAGCGCTGATACCAGAGAAGCAGTCTTCGGCCCCCAGCGTCCGTCTGGTCCGGTCCCGAGGCATGTCTGCAGCGTGGCGAGCGCCTGATGCACTCCTGAATTCACCGCGAAGTCGAAGACGCACATTCCGAGCTTGTGGGGCATCGCTGCGCAGTGGGCCGGCGTCCAGTAGTTCAGTTGGTACACCATCGCGGACTTGTCTCGATCGATGTCATGCACCGACTCTTTCGGCAGCCCATGAGTCGCATTGAAGGCGTCCAGCGTTCGCTGGGTCAGGCCTAGATTCGTGGCCCCGCCATGATCGCGGGGGGTATCCGAAAAACCACCCTCCTGACCGAGCGTGAAGGTCAGCGCAGTGTCAAAGCTCATTTCCCTAACCATCCTCTCACCGTCCTAGTCTCGAATATTCGTATCACCGTCCAAACGATTGAAAATATCGCCGCAATGGCAGGCAGCCAGCCGGCCAGGGTTGCGAGTACGGTCCCGAGGGATAGGCCGTCGAATAGGTGCTTGGAGAGTGTCGAGCTCATGTTGCCTCGCTGAAAGTGGACGAAAAAAACCGCCAAATAATGACGGTTGTGATAGGATTAAAAATTGAAGATTAGTGGAGGCAAGTGATGATCACATTCCTATGGTGGAAACTGGTAATTGTCGGAATCGCTGCCTTCATTTATGGCTTATGCGGCGGTCTTACTCCGCGTTCAAAACAGCAGGAGCCGCCAAAAGAGCGCGACCTGAATTAGTGGCGCCGAGTAGCCCGGGCATCTTGATTATTGCCCCAAGTAACCCCTTGGATTCTGCCCCAGATAGAGAGTCCAGAGAATCAGCCATCGCGCCTGGGTTTAGTAGTAGCCCCGTCAGTTTTGCATTGAGCTTTGTCCCAACCCCGGCTCCGAGTTGTTTGGCACCAAGCCAGCCGCCGAGCGTCCCAACTCCGGGGATTAGGCTCCCAATGCCGGCCGCGGCGACCTGCGCCCCTTTGCCAGCCCCTTGAAAATTGTTCCCATAGATCGCATTGGCTAGCCAGCCATTAGCATTCAGGTTGTAATTGGTATCCGAGCCCGGAGCGCGAACGGAGTTAGAGATCGACGCGCGCTGGAGGTCGGCTCCGATATTTCCCAACGACTGCGCTGCATCCGGGGAAATTCCAAATTCCGCATTTTTGGATGCTTGGCCGAATGCTGTGCGATACCCCGGAAGCGTAATAATTGGATTGCCAGAAGCATCAAGGGCGCCTTGCGAGAGCTTTGTGCCAATATAATTCCCTGCCTCCATCGTGTTAATGGGTTGGCTCGCTGCTGCGTATTGCGCTCGGGCTTCGGCATATTGGGGGCTTAGCTTGTCCATGACATTGACAAGCTGCGATTGCGTACCAGACAACACCCTAACGAGATTGTTATCTCCCGTGCGAACAGCATTGCTTATCTGGTCATCAAGCGCCATTTTTGCATAATGCAGTCCCTGAATAGAATTTGCGTCTGTGAGTTGAACCCCCTCATTGGCCGCTAAGGTCTGGGCCTGATTCATTGCGGACACCATCGCGGGCCGCTTCAGAAGTTGGGTGACTTGTCCTTTTATCCACGGCGTCATTGAGGCAGGGTCTGGGCCGCTAGAAAATGCGTTCCCGTACAAATCAGCAGCTTGGGCTCCCCGGTCTGCCACCGCCTGATCAAGTTGCCCGGGCTGTCCAGCAACATCTCGGATAGCCTGCCACCGTGCATTGTTGTTCTGCAATTCCTGCTGCATAAACTGCGTTTTTGCGTCCGGGAAATTCGCAGCCGCCTTCTCGATTTGGACGAGAGCCGGGCTACCGCCCACTTGAGCGGCCGTCGGCATAGATCCAGGAACCAACTGCGGAGCATTCCGCAGGTTATTTATAACCGACGGAAGATCGGGGCCGAGCTTATCGGCGATCTGCTGGGTGACGTACTGTCCAGGGTCGAGCGCCGGCATCGCAACATTTTTAATCGCGTTGCCAGTTGCCCCCAGCAAACCCGCGGCGCCTGGTATCGCTCCCCCGATTAAAGCCCCACTCCCGGCGGTGGATGGGTCAATAATCCCAGACACCGCGCCCCCATTGATAGCACCGCCAGCCAGGCGGAGGGCGCCATTCCCAACGGAGCCTAGAAATGTCTTAGCCGCTGGCGCTCCCGTCGAAAACCCGCCAGACGTGACGGCATTCGACAGGCTTTTCAATATAGGGCCAGCCGTTTCTCCGGCTACAGGTACAAGAGCCCCGATACCTTTGCCTATCAATCCGCCTGCGCCAGCAGTCCCGGCAATACCCGCCCCCATATCCCCAATAGAGAACAAAGGCGACTGAGTGTTAACGCCGAGCGCAGCCAACCCACCATCTACGCCAGCATTAGTCGTAGCCCTGGCGGCGGGATCCCATAGGTTCCAAATAGTATTGCCAATATGGGACGCCCCTTTGAGGAATCCGCCAGCAAGATCCCAGTATGGGGAAGCGGAGTTATCGACAAGGTCACCAGCAGCAAGGGAGTCGGCAATAGACCCACCTTGTGACTGTTGTGGGGCAACCTGCGTAGGCGCAGCGGGGGCTGCCGGCTGCGATACATCAGCCATCATCTGCGCCATTAATGGCGACATGGGAGCAATAGGCGCAGATTGAACCGGAGCCGCCGCCCCTCCCAAATCAGCCATCATTTGATCGATGAGCGCCATCAGAAGGCTCCAATCCCTGACAACACTTGCATGCGCTTCATCAGCGTCGGATCTGCTTTGGTGGCGTTCTGCAGGAAGGCTTTCGCCTGCGGTGAACCCGGTTGCAGCGCTTTGTACTGATTGACGGTCTGAATCAGGGTCGGATCCGCGTTCTGGTCAAACGTTTGCGCCGCTTGTTGATAGCCTTGCTGATTTCGACTATTTCCGAACGGAGCTAACACCCGCGTTCTGGCCTGAACCATATCTTGCGCAGCGGAAAGGTTATCAGCGGCCTCGTTGATCGCCTGGAGGCTCATATGCGAGCCAGGAGTAGCAAGCGTGTTGATCGCTTTACCGGCATCTGTTCCCATGTCGCCAACACTCATTCTGCCAATGATCTGATTGGCGTACTTTGCCATCAAATCGTTCGCGGTCACTGCATTGGTGGCGCGCTGAGTTACACCGAGAGCGTTGGGAAGAACGGTGGACGCCACCCCGTTAGCAACATCACCCCAGCCAGAACCGGGACCAACGGCAGGGAAAGGGGCTTTCGATGCAATAGCCGCTTGTGCCTTGATCATTTGAAGATAGGACTTGATATTCTGCGCTTGGCCATTTTGCGCCTGCTGGTCCGCCCATTGTTTCGATAGCTCTGTCTGTGGGTTGATAGCTGAGGCGTTCGCCTTTTGCACAGCGCCGAGCGGAGGAGCGCCATAAGGGACCGCAGACGCTGCCGCGGGGGAGAATACTGCGCTAGGTCCGTTTTCGTGCAACATGATTGCAGTGCCGATTGCTTGGCGCTGCACTGGATTGCTCAAGTCGATTGGTTGATTGGGATTGATCCCGAGGCGCGACGCGACATCATTGATGTATGACGCGGTGTTGTTTGTGCCTGGGGGCGCCCATTTGGTAATCACGCCAGCGATGGTATTAACGCCCTGTTGACCGTAGCTTTGCAGATTCTGATCGAGCGCGGCTAATCCCGCTTGGGGGGTGCTGAATGTCGCCAGTTTTCCGGCAGGCATCAAAGCCCCGGGGTTGTTGTTAGCGAGAGGGGCTGTGAGGGCTGAGGCCGGGGATTGTGCACCAGCTATCGGAGTCGTCAGAGGGAGCGGATTGCCTTGAGCATCCACGGCTTTGCCGGACCCAACCGTCGAGGCCGCTGCGCCCGTCTGTCCGGAGGTATAAAGCGCGTTCAATCCGTTTGTGACGGGCTGTACTGAGGCTTGCCCGTTAGGACTGAACTGATTCATGTACCCGGGTGGGGCCACGGCTGGCAACCCTTGAAGCCCTTGCCCAGGGACATAGAATGCCCCATTTCCAAGTCGAGTCGGCGGCGTATAGGTCTGTTTCTGGATATACTGCTGCCCGAATCTAGGATCGCTCGCCAGCTTCTGCTCCGGGGTAAGTTGGGAATTTGTGAGCGCGTTCTGCAGGAGCAATTGATCGGCGGTGTCTGGTATCCCCAGCAGATTGGACGTTTTCAGCCGGTTGATGATGGGCTCCAGCGAGGGGTCAGAGAGCATCCCCGAAGTGTTCTGCGCTTGAGGTGCTTGCGCCAACATAGATGATGCGTAATTCGTCGGCCCAGGACCGGCTGGGGCATTTCCGCCAAGCAAACCTTGAGTGATCGGATCGGCGGGCGTAGCGGATGCGCCGGCAGATAAAGCAGGCTGAACGCTGGACGGATCCACTCCCGGCTGTTGCTGAGGCTGCGGATTCTGTTGCTGCCCATTAGCAAACATGGATTGCAGCATTTTCATTTTCTGCAGCATCATCACGTTTTGAATGGCGCCCTGATACCCACTGCTTAAACCGCTCAACCCCTGTCCCAAGACCTGGCCGGTGCTGATTGGCATACGCGACGGGCCGGAAGCGTTCAGCATCCCTGCGGACGAACTGAGCAGCCCCATCGTGACGGGGTTCGCCATTGAGGCGGATAGCGAATCTAGGAGTCCCATATTTTACCTCTCAGCTCATGTTGCCGACATCGTAAGGCGACGAGTACATGCCGGAATTGACAGCGCTGGATACTTGAGACGGCGTTGACCCGGTATTGAACATGCCCGCCTGGTTCATCTGGTTGTAAATCCCGAGTCCACCTGTTGCAAGACCCAGCATGTTCCCGACAGGGTTCGTAAAGTACGGGTTGCTTTGCGAAGCGGAGCCACCAAGCGATGCGCCGCCATTGATCAGCCCAGCGTAGTTGTTCAGGTTCGTCTGATTGTACGCATTTGGCGCATTCATCGCGCCCTGCAACGCTGAGTTGTTATTCTGGGCAAGCGTATTTCCCGCTCCGATGACGTCCAACCCAGACAGCGCATTGTTCAGGTTTTGCGTATTCACCGCCATGTTCTGAACGTTGTTGCTGAGTTGATTCTGCGCGTTTTTCGTCTGCCCTTGCATGTTCAGGCCGGCATTGATCTGGGACGCATTGTTAAGCGCTGAACTGTTGAACTGCTGCGCCGCCAGAGCGTTCTGTGAATTTGCCATACTCGCTTGCAGCGCTTGGTTCGCGTTCGTGGTTTGCCCAGCGAGATTGAGCGCTGCGTTCTGTTGGGCATTCGAGATACCTAGCCCAGCCATATTGTTGGCCGTCGAGTTCATGTTGTTTTGCGCTTGGGTATAAGCGTTCCCATACAAACCGGAAATGTCATTGTTCAATCCAGTCTGCGCATTCCCAATCGCCACGCCTTGCGCAATCCCCTGCCTTGAGCCTCCATACTGACCAGCCGCTTCGGCTCCCTGCCCAATACCAGGCAAGACGTTCTGCTGAAGATTCTGATTCGATAAGGCGGTGATTGCATTTGCCTGCTGTGACAGGTAGGGATTATTGACTTGGCCGGAAAGTAATTGGCTGATAGAGGATGTGGGATTTGCGCCACCCATTGAGGCATACGCCTGCGAGGGGTCAACTGATTGAGCGCTAACGCTTCCCCCTTGAACGGAAGGGGCACCAGATATTTGAGACGCCCCAACCGTCGGCGCAGTGATCTGGTTCGGGGCCGTCAATGTGGGGTTATAAGCCCCATTGAGCATTTGGTTACTGGCGCTGTTGTAGGCTCCCAACTGACCCGGCGTTTGAGATGATAGGTAGTTCTGATATTGGGTGTTATTCGACTGCATGGCAGGCGACCAGGCGGCCTGTTGATACTGCTGATTGCCGAGGCTATAGAGCCCTGGCGTCTGCATCGTCATGCCCGTTGGGCTTAATGTATTGCCGCCTGTGAGATACGGCTGCACGCCTGCCCACGGGGCATTCGTGGCCGTGGTAGTGGTATTCCCTGCGGGCTGGCTGCCGCCGCCGCCTCCGCCACCGCCTCCTAACAAGCTCCCCCCCACCACTCCAACCGCCGCCGCTCCTATCGCTCCCCAGCTCATACAATTCCTTTCTTAATGGTTCGGCTGCTGTCATTGAGGGTGATCCCAGACAACTGCGCCCCTTGCCTGTAGTCGTTCAGGATCTCTGCGCCAACTGGAATGTCTTCAGTGGCAATAGAGTCCAAATCTCCATTAGTCAAAAGGAGAAATTCAGTGTTCTTGCGTGGGGAGTGATTGGCGTACCGGCCTAACGGAGTGCGCTTCCCCGCAATCCTGGCTGGCCCAATAACTTCGCCTGACTTGATGGCTTTCTCTGTAAAAAGCCCCATCCCTTCAATGCCGGAAGGCTTGATGACTAAATGTGCATAGCCTTCAGGAAAATCGGTTTGATCTTCTGGATTCTCTGAAACAGATCGCACCCATTTGTGTGATTTTCCAGTTTCCTCTAGCACCTTCAGGTAATCCGAGCGAGCAACATGGACATCATGGAACCGCTCATATTCTGAGTAAGTCTTGGCGATAACTTCATCTTCTATCTTGTCGAGGTCTGTTTCATTTGTTGGGTGAATGGTGGTCCAGACTGAGTCTGTATGCGCATAGACGGCGCGCTTTGTCCCTGGCGGAGAGACCATCGTTAGCGGTCCCGATAGCCGCTCCACACCACCGCTTTCGGTGATTACATCTACCGTCCCCATTGAGAGAATATTGACATGGGCATGCTTATGGATCTTGCCCACAATGACGCTACCCGCCGGCAGGATGATCGTGCGCGCATAGACCCCGGGAGCGAAAACATGCTGCAACGGAAATTCAATATCCGGCAACTGCGCCAGCGATGCCTGCAAGTCATATAGTTTTTGCCGTGTGCTGCCCGCTGGCTGAAGCGGGCCTTGTTCGTTGGCATCCTGAACGGCTACTGCGCGTCTAGCCTCGCCTACCGTATCGCCTGCCACAAACCCCGCCAATCGGAGTCGTGTCGGTGCGTCCGACAGAGCTAAATTCGGCGCCAAAGAGACTTTCTGGCGCTTACCCCGCTGTGTGTAGATGACGATCATCCGAGCAAGTGCCACGCCGATGCGTAGTACCCATAAAATCCCTGGCCAGAGCCGGGGTTCCAGTGCGTACCGTCTGCCAACCGGACATCGCCATCTCTTGGCTTTGCTGGGGCGAAATAAGTAGTATCGAGATGCCCCGCTGCAAGCAACTTGATCGCCGCAGAGATGCGATTCAGTTCTGCCTGTAGATACCGTTGAAGCTCTTGTGGATTGGTCGGCGGCTGTCCGTTAGGGGCGTAAGCCGCGGTCGAGATAGACGCGGTCATCAGTACAGCCCCATCAATTCAATGTCGAAATCGAACGAATCCAGGCGCCATTGATAGGCGGACCCCGTGGAAAACTTGACCGCGATATATCTGCCAACAACCGTACAGTCATCATGGACGGTGATTCCGATGACATGCTGCATCACGGGGCCATAGACCGGATCAGCATAGGGATCGTCGCTGCTCCCAACCTGAATATTTACTGTTGATCCCACACTGCCGACGATTCGCGGACGAATGGCACGAACAAGCTTCAATTGCTCCGGGGCGCCAAATGTCAAGCCGCGCCTTTCGAGATAGGCAGAGGGGAGAGCCCCGTCATAACTGCTGGATGAATCGAGCAGGTATAGTTTCGTATTCGCACTGCCCATCATTACTCGGGCGGTTGAGGGCACAAAATCCGGCCCCCCCCACAAGGTCAGGTCAGAATCCCACGGCGCCGAATCTTCGTTCCAGTTCCCATCTAGACCGTTATCCACTGGCCCAAAGGAGGCGTGATTAAGATTCGGGAGCGAACGAAACGAAACCGTCTTGTCGACATAGTTCCATACCATCGCGGTGTCGCAAGTCGTCGCTCCGATGGATGGATAACAGATCAAGACCTCATTGAAGAACGGGTTCTTGAATACAAAGGCCAGATTCGATCCTGAGGTGTCAATGTTCTGGAAAAGATAACGTCGGGTCTCTTTGTCCAGGCAGCTATTCGCCGTTTGCCCGTCATGGACAATGACATCCGATCCGGTCAAAACAACGTGATAGCCGTCTATTTCGGCAATGCAGTTTCTGTTTAGCGCACCACTTGTACCGAGTACCTTTGTGAACTGATAGATGTACGCGCCGCCTGTAAAATCCATCCTCCAGACAGAATTTTCCTTGTAGATGATGAAACTATTGCGAAGCTGCATCCCATCAACAATCGGGTCATACCCTTCAGCAATGTCATTCTCTCCGCAGTCTTTGGTGGGGTCGGTGATGTCCCAAGAAACTGGGAGCGTCCCGGGGTCTGCGGGCTGCGACCACTTGACCATGAAAGGATAATTTTGCGAACCCTTGGTGACATTGAGGGCAATGAGCGTATTGTTAAAAGCCCGTAGGCTCTTGCAGTATGTCGATGCCGGCCAGTTCGCCAAATCGATAAACTTGTCAGTCGTCACCAAGTCCCACGACATCGGGACATTAATCGTATCGCCACTATTGAGGATCGGGATGCCAGAGAGCAGCGTCGAGGTCCATTGATTGACGACGCCTGTACGCGGAGTTGCATTGGTGATGTCGGTATGTACGGCTACGCCTCCCGTGATCGTCACGCAGAATGTTTTCGTCGCAGTAGCGTAGATCCAATATCGAGAGCCATTGACGTTGCACGGCAAGACATGCTGAGGCGTGTAGGTCGGCGAGTTGTAAACTTCGCCATACCCGTAGGCTTGGGATGCAAGACCATCCAGAAACCTGATATTGCTTGCGTCTGTCCAGGCGTTCGGCGGCAAATCAGGGGCCGACAAATCCTTATTGACGCCGATGGCACCGGCCTGCTGGATTGGGACTATTGGCATATTGGCGGTCTATGGACGAAAAAAAACCGCCCGGAGGCGGCATAGCTGAAGTCGATTGTTCTACGCTACAAGCGCCGCAGCCCACCCACTCGGGAACGCAGCATTCCCCGCAAGTGCCGTCGTGAGATACGCCAACCCCGACATTAGGTCAGGATCGTTTGCAATGACCGATGTCCCGCTCGCGATAGCTGAGTCGAGCGTGTGCATTAAGTCTGCTGCCACCGGATCAGTCGTTGCGAGGTTTCGGATGGCGATGCGCTGCGCTGCGGTGAATTTGCGGTAGAAGTCGAAGGCCGGCCATTGATTGGGAGGGATGACCGCCGGAGGATCGGGTATCAGCACCGCATCCGGGTAATTCGTCGCGATAAAATCCGCACCAGCGACGATGATGTTTCCGTTGCTCAATTTGTAGGTGCTCATTATCCGATCCTTTCGATTGTTACGAGACCGTCTGTTCCGGCTCCAGCGGTAGCGGGTCCGGTAGCTTTTGAGACGGCACCCCCAGTTGAACATCCGACACCTGCATAGTCCGCCGATGTTGTTGCAGCAGCACCAGTGGCTGCTCCACCAGTGCTGCCCATAGTGCCGCCATAACTATTTACTGTGTTAGTAGTACTTCCCTTACCAATACTGCCCGCTCCGGGGCCACCTGTATCATCGCCAGTTGCGGAACCCCCGCCGGTAAGGGCTGAAAATGGATCGATAATTGACTCGAAGCCGCATTCAAAACCTGTGGTCGTTTGCGCATGGACAGTGCGTCTAAGACCATCCGCACTTGCCGATGTCGATCTGCCCAGCGAATTGGGGCCACCCGTGCCACTAACTCCAACTCCAACTCCATCGCCACCATTACCACCAGTTCCAGCTCCGCCTCCGTTTCCACCATCCCCCGAACCATCCCCGCCGCGAAAGCCGCCGATGGCACCGCCTCCGCCCGCCGCATAGTTGTAAGTTCCACCGGCTGTTGCTGCCGCGTTCCCGCCACGTCCGCCCGTTCCTCTCGGGGAACCTGGGGCACCCGACCCGCCCGCGTTAACGCTATTCGTTGTATACGTTGCAGATCCGCCAGGGCCACCATCGGCAGTAAATTGCGCACCAGTAACTCCTGTCCCGCCGAGACCGCCGGGCGCAATTGCTGCATTGGTTACAGTAAAACTTCCAGGCGAAGCGCCGTGCGCGGTAATCGCAACACCTGCGCAGGTGATGGTAGTATTCCCGCCGGCATTACCTGCGTATCCTGTACCGCTGACACTTGATACGACAGCAGCACCGCCCGCTCCAATCACCATCGTTACGACGGTACCCGCCGCGAGATAGACTTCGGACTCAGCAAACTGCGGACCGCCCGCGCCTGACGCGGCACCGCCTGTAGTTGTGGTAAAGATCGCGCCGCCAGAAGCTCCGGCGCCCACGGCGGATAGGCGATACCATCCAGATGCGGGGATCGTGTAAGTAGTCGAACTAGGGAAGAATACCGCGGCAGATTGAACCCTCCGCAGCCCTAATAGTGCAGATTGATTTCCGCTCATAGCATCACCCACTTGGAAAGACTGGAGGAATATTCAAAGGTCTGCGGGCCGGCATCGAGCGTGAAAACTCCTGTTCCGCTCCCGAATGGACCCATATAGGTCGCAGTTCCGAAGTCCACTGCGTTTGTCGTCAGTGAATTCAGCGGAGTGACGGCAAACATGTCCTGATCGGCAGGTGTTGCTGGAGCCGTTACCGTCGTCGCGGCTGCGTTTGTCAGTAGGTAGTTACTCGCCGCTGCCGCTGTCTGAGTGGTCGCACTCACCACTGACGGGACCATCGAGGCATACGCCCAACTCGCATTCGTTCCGTCTGTGGTGACGAACTTACCGGCATTCCCACTTTGGGCCGGAAGGGTAGTTTTGAATGCTATCCCTACGACGAATGCGGTACTTGCGGCATTTGAACTGTTATCTGTGAGTGGTTGAGTTGTAACCTGAATCGTGGCGCCGGTCGTGGCGGCATTGAGCAGCGCATTCAGGTCCGCGAGCGTCAGGGTGACAGCCCCGTTGATATGAGGGAAAGTAGCTTGTAGCGTACTTTTGATCAGGCGAAGATGATCGTCACCCTGTGACTTCGGATCAGCCGCGGTTGGATTGGTAGCGACCAGATCGCTGATGTATGTACCCGTTTCGAGAGCCATAGCCTACCCCGCAGTGATTGCCAGGGAAGAGCCGCCCCAGCTTTCTGACTTGTCTTGTGTGATGAATGATTGGAGGGCCGTTTGATACTGCCCTTCCCATGTTTGGGCGCCTGAAGCATCACGCGTGAATTGATAACAGGCCACCAGAACGGCCGCTAACAGGCAGTCGGGTATTGTCGTTATCATCCATGTCGACGTGTTGGTCGAGGACAGGGCGGCGGCTTTCTGCCAATAGGTTCCCGTGATCACATAGGCTGCATCAGCATACGGACCGAAGATGAAGTTGGATCCCGAGCGTGCGATAACAATCGGCATCCCCGACGCTTGTTGCATGGGGAAATTGTTAAACACAAATTCTTCATTTTTGCGTTCCAGGGGGTAAGCGTTCCCCCCGTTATTGATCTGGGCAATCTTCAGGCCGAGATAATCAGCCGGTACGGGGATGGCGTTACTGGCGATCGTGCCGCTTAAAGCCGCCTCCATCTGGCGAACGCCTCGGCCCTGATTCAGCGCGAAGACTTCCCGATAGATCCTGTTTTCTGCGACCTGGATGAAGTAGTCGAGATTCGCGGCAACATCGGATCGGTGCGTCCAACTGGCCACCGCGGCAGAGAGTGAAGCGTAGTCGGTGATGGTAGCCATCAGATCGCCCCGGGATACGTCCTAAATGCCGCATATTCAGGTCTCTTGAGGATCTTCATTATTTCCTTCGCGTCGTCTTTGTCAAAGAAATCCAGGCCGGTTTCCTGACATATCTTCATCAGAATAACGTGCGGGACGCGCATGACGTGGTGCATTTCGCCCTTCTTGTCGAAGACCGATCGCTGCGCCATCTGCTCATGGTTGGCCTTGATGGTGGCTTCAAGATCCTGGGTGTGCGTGACGAATACCTTATCGCCTTCCTCTTTGTACTGAATGCGCATATCAGTGAGTCAGCTCAACAACGGAGAAATTGCCCGTAGCGGAAGCGTCCTGAATGACGGCGATTTTGTCGCCAGGAGACACGGCAAGAATGAGGGGTTGATCGGACGATTTGACGAGGTAATCGGTCGCTACGGCAACAGGTGCCGTGCCGGTAGCAATGTGGCAATTACCCAATGCGGCCACCATGATTGCGTAAGTCTGCGAACCGAATGCAGTAGAGGCAACAGAAGTAGCGCCAATGGCCAAAATCTGCCCTGTGCCAGGAATGAGGCGGAAAGGTCGATCCATGCGAATCTCCAAAAGAAAAGGGGCGACCGAAGCCGCCCCTTGTGTTGCTTGCCGCTAAGATCAGCCAGTTGTGTCGTAGATCGCGCCCAGCGCCTTCTCGTTGCCAACCTCCAGGCAGTAATCGACAAGCAACATCTTCTTGTCGCTGTCGCCGGTTTTCGCCAGTGGGATGGTCTGGAACGGACGCAGGTATGCAACCTTGACGTACTGCGGATTGATGAAGAAGCAGTCGCCCGAGTGCGCCAGGAAAATGTCGGGGATGATCTTCACTTCGCCGAAGTCGGACTGGTAGACGTCAACCGCTGTCTGCAGCGTCTTGTCTTCCACCTGGTTAAAACGAGTGCCGGGGCCGGTGAAAGCGGAGATCAATTGCTTATTGACCGGAGACACCAGGCAGTACTCAGGAGACTCGCCGGACGAGGTGAATATCTTCTGCAGGACGCTCTTGACTTCGGCCTCCGTGATAGCTGCTGTTACTGCGGTACCAGATGTGTTGTTGTACACGCGAACATCCGCACCCGTGAGCGCGGCCGGGTTTGCGCCAGCCGTTGTGCCGGTCGTGAGGAACACGGTATTGGTGCCCAACCAAGCCGGCAAACCTGCCGACAAGGAAGCAGTCGAGGACGATCCTGCAGCCTTGGCCTGGTTGTAAGTAAGAATGCCTTCCATGTCGCGCTTGAGTTCCTTGGACTTCTTCAGGAGTTGATAGCCCATCTTATTGGAGTCACCAGCGGCAATGACCGCTTGCGACTTGCCGGAGATCTGGATGGTCTTGTTGGATGTTTGGACATAGTTGCCCAAACGCGTGGTGGCGGCCAGCGAAATAGCGGCCGGATCGTCGCCTTCAATGGCGGCATTGGAGAGGTTTTGGGACGCGAGCGAGTCGGTATTCCACTCGTGATACCCCTGCTTGGCGGAAGTCTTCTTCGCCATGTTCAGAAGTGGGGTTTTGAACGGGTCGACGTTGTAGATCGCGTTGATCAGGTCTTCGCGGATGTTGGTCTGCGTGTAAGTCTGCAGAGTATTCGAGGGGACAGCCATGATTGATGCTCCTAAAGTTTATGCTGCGAGTACGGAAAAGAGCGCCGCCTGTGCATCCACGTCTCGCGGATTGGCGTTGAATCGCTCGATGGCCTTCTGCTTGGATGCATTGGCCGGGTCTGTGTTTTGCCGTGTTCCCGCTTTCGCCATCTTTGGCGCTTCGCGCACGCGCTTCAGGGTTTCGGGCTGCGCTGCTTGGAGGGCCGCCTGCGACGCCGCATCATGCAAAATAGCCATGAAACGGTGGTCATACACTTGGCTTAACTCGGCATCGGTGAAACCGACTGATCTTGCATAGCTCAACATCTTTTCTTGTGCACCCTTCAGGGCGGTGGGGTCACGCCATTCCGGGTGCTTATTCAACATGACCTGCTTCTCTGACTCAAAGCGCTGCTGGAGGGCTTGCTGGTTCTGCTGGGCGATCTGTGCTTGCTGTTGATTGATCTGCCCGAGATGATTCTGAATCTGGTTCTGGCGCCCCTGGTAATCCGTGAGAAGTGCGGCGTATTGCCCCGGATTCGTGACCCGGAGTTCCTGCCAGTTGATCTGATTGAATTCGTGATTCAATTGCTGCATGGCAAGATTGCCGAGGTTCTGTGTCTGCTCTAATTGCTGGCGAACGAGCGTCCGAGCCGCTTCCGCTTCCGCCGCGAATTGCTTCTGTGCGTTGGAAAGCTCAATGCTCTTGTTGTTGACGTGCCCTTCAAGTTGATACGATTTGAGGACTTCGGACAGCGGAACGAGTTGTTCCTTGCCGTCGATCTTGACTGTCACCGGCAGAGACTTGACCGACTCAGGGTCAATCTTCTGTGCCCGGAGCATGTCTTCCAGGGTCGCGTATTCTTCCGGTTCCTCTTCCGGCTTAGCTTCCGGTTTTTCTTCCGGCTCCGGCGTTTCTTCCTTGGCTTCCGGCTCTTTGGCTTCCGGTTCCTTGGCCTGGACTTCCGGTTCCGGCGCAGGATTTTCTGCCTGCGGAAGTTCTTTCGTTGGCTCGAATGCGCCGCTGTCCCAAAGACCTTGAAAATTTGTTTCTGGATCTGCTGAAACGCCCGTCTGGGTGGTTTCCATTTGATGATTGCTCCATGTCAATGAGCGGGACTTCCACCCGCCCCCGGCGCATCACTGCGTTAGGATTTGCCCGGAAGCCGTCCGGGCGCGGTTGCTCTGCTAACCGAACAGCTTGAACCTCTTACGCTGTTCTTCCTGTTGTGCGAGTTGGAAATCAGCCATACGTCCCGAGTCAGCAACTTGTTGTAAATACCCCTCCAAGACTTGCCACAATTGCAGCATCATGATCAACCGCGTGTGCATGGTCTGATCGTGAATAGGGCATTTCGACATCTGGTAGTTGATGCCATCGACGACGTGCTTTTTCGCCTCATTGAAGACGGTTGAATCCAGTACTTCTCGCGCTGAACCGCCGCGGATCACTTCTTCTTCAGCGTTCATATTCCCTCGTCAGGCGTAGCAGCCTGGGCTGCGCTTAGTTGTTGTCCGCTTAGGGTGGTCAGCGCGCCCAATTCCGCAACCTCGACCTTTGCCCGGTTGTTCAGTTGAGCGATGAGGACATTAATGCTCTGCTGCATCTGCGCCATGCGCTCATCGCTCGCCATCTGCAATTGTTGGAGTTGCGCTTGCTGATGCGATTGCATGGCCTGTCGCTGCGCCTCCAGTTGCTGAGCCTGGGTATTCTGTTGAGCCTGTGCTTGCTGTTGGATCTGCGCTAATTGAGCATCCCGAGCGTCGGCCTGGGCATCCATCTGCGCTTTCATCTGAGCCGTTTGTTGCGCAATTTGCCCCTGAATGTGGATTTTCATGATGTCCGGATTCATCTGCGACATCTGCTGTTTCTGTTGCTGCGCCTGGTGATATTCCGGAGAATCTGGGTCCATAAAGAACATCTGTGGATTTTCATATCCGAGCAAATGGACACCTTGCTTCGACGTTTCGTATGCCTCTTTAGGGCCAACGATCCCAAACGGCGCGGCCTTTTCCTGCAGGCTCATCAGCATGGCGAGGTTGCCGCGGGCCTCTTCACGATTGCCAGAACCAAGCCCGACATTGATCGAGACTTTCGTGCGACTCTTCCACTCGGCCGGATTCACATCGACCCATTTGCCGGTGATATTCACGGTCATGGGTTTGTCTTGATGGTGCAGAAGACAAGTATGGATCTTTTGAAACAGGTCTTTGACGCCCTCAGCTAGTAATCTGGCAACAAGCTCAACCTTGAGGGCCGCAGCAGACATTGCTGCCAACTGTCCGCCTTTCGTGACATCCTGCAAAGCATCCGAATCGACGCCCATCGTGTCTTTTCCGATCCCCGTACGCATCTCGCGCATGGAGTCGACATAGTCCATTGCAGGGATGATCTGCTGCATCATGTTCGACTGAGCACCCATCGGCAGAATGTTTTCACCGGGTGGCCCGTCAACACGGATGACGCCACCCGGGCGAGTTGTGAGTAAGTCGTCGATATTGACGTTGCGGTAGTTGATGGCTGTGCGTTCGTTATTCGTCGCGTAGAGATTGTCTAGGCCATTTCGAAAGAGCGTTGTCTTGATGACCTGAAGATCGTTCAGCAGGTCATAGTAGGAGATGCCCACATGGCGATGAGGCATCCTGATCGGAGAGCAGTACACGATCGGGATCTCGTCGCACTCTTCATTTTCCAACAGGCTGTCGCCACCGATCATGAGCCGGCGAAGCTCTGAAATACCGTCTCCGTCGAAATCAACACGCAGATAGACCTCGCGCAGATCAACCTCCTGGCTGGCCTTGTCGGTTGGGTTATCTTCCCCGAGTTGATCGGTGACTTCATCGCGTGCCAGCGAGACTAAGTTCAGCCAATCCGGAGATCCTTGTGAAATGCTTTCGATCTTGTCCGCATCGAAGCCCATCTCCTTCAGGGTTGAGCGCGTCACCTTGGTTTTATGCTCGGCAAACGGGATACCGTCAAACCCGTCGCGCGCCTTCGGGCTGATAAGAATCTCTTCGGGAGGGATACACTCTACCTTGACTTGCCCGACCATCGCGGTTCTGCGGATCCGCAAATCGAAGACAGTCACGGGAACGAGACCCATCGGCGTCTGGACATGGACAACAGACTCTGACTGGCCGAGAACTTCCACTTCGTCGTCGTTCTGCATCAACTGCGTCACTTCTGGCTCCGTCAGCCCCGTGTAGGACTCGACGGAGGTTTTACGTTCTTCGTCCCAATAGACCTTGGCATAGCCATTCCGCAAAAGCAGCGAATCCTTGAACATGTCGTGAAGGATGAAAAATCCTTCATTCATTTTCATGAAGACGTGGTTGACGACATCCGTTTCAACCTCGGCCTGTTCCTCGTCCTTCTCGTTTTCTGGGTCGAACTGGCACGCTTTCTGGGTGGCAGCGAACATCCGCATCAATTGCGGCATCACCCACTCGATGGTATCTCTCAGTTCAGGGATCACAACCTGCGACCGGTCCGCGACCTCGTTACCCATCGGGCGAGCGAAATAGGAATTCAGGGCATTGTAACGATCGACCTCAAGCGTCGACATCTGCTGCCCAGCGGGCGAGATATTCCCGCCAACAGTGGCCCCCGCGGACACACTTGCGCCAAGTGCCGTCTTCTCATACTGGCCGACGAGCGCAAGCAGCTCGTTATCGGTCATTCCCCTAGCCATGCGGCTTCGGCCCTGGCTTGCGCGCAGCGATCCATTCCAGGATCCGCGCCATCTCTTCGATCAATGCGGCTGTCTGGGCTTCGAGAGATGCAATGCGTCGCCGTAGGATCTCTATCTCGGCTTCTTGTGCCATGCTCATTAGACGATTCCTAGTTTTGGGTACTTAATGTCTTTGCCCCATGTCTGCTCGTTCCGTAGCAGTTCAGAGCAAATGGCGAGGTATCGAAACGAATCTGCACCGTGCGAATACTCATCATGCACGGGCGTCCCCGGCTCACCAGTCACGCGATTGACGTTTCTGCGATAACGCTTCAGACACTCGATAAGGCGTTCGGCCTTTGCGGCATCAAAGTAAATCTGCGGGAACATCTCACGCGCGCGCTTAATGCCTTGCTCTACAGAGACATCCGGAACTCGTTGAACTGTGCAGCCTAGAGCTTTCAGGACTTCCTCATCGCTCTTGCCAGTCTGGTGCCGCTTGGCAAAACCGTCATGAGGCAGGAAATGCGTTCCCCACTGGATTGGTGATCCGAAGTCTAGCGCTTTAATCTCTGACATGTAGTCAGCAAGTGTTCTGCGCGAATCCTCAATGTAATGAATAACCCTCATCTCAGAGGCGGCTTTCTGCGCCATGATGATCGACATGGAATCGTTAAAACCTAGATCCCAAATGCAATGCGTCTTAAGGAGGGGATCATGCGGAACAGTTCTAACCCGCCCTTTCTCGACCGCTGCCTGGATCTCGTCAAAGTAAATCGCGCCTTCGACCGCAGGAAGGCATTTGCCGCCCCAGGTGTGCTCATATTCAGCCCGTGGCATCGTCTCTTCAGCGTGGATCCGTTCGGCCTCTAGGACCGCGGGAAACCAAGGGTTGTCGTGGTAATTGACATGGGCGGTCACACAATCCGGCGGCGGTTTTTTCACAAACCGCTTGTATGTCTCGTCCGTCTCAAGTTCTGGATTGAAACTGACCCATATCTCAGACTGCTCTTTTCTGATAGTGGGAATCAGAATGTCCCAAGAGCGTTTCGAGACGGTCTGTCCTTCTTCAACCCAAACAATATCAACACCCTCGAACGACTTGAGGGATTCAATCGTCTGATCAGCCAGGCCAGAGAAGAAAAAGGCAGAGCCGTTCTTACCTTTGATCGTGGATTGCTGAATCTCGTAGAACGACCCCAGGCCGATGGCCCCCACCTGGTCACTCAGTAATTGATGCACCGACTGCTGAATTGACTTCTGCGTTTCCCGAGTACAAAGAACACGCATGGGCTTGGCTGCAGCGAGGACTAACAGAGCCCGAGCGAATCCCCATGACTTGCCCGAGCCTCTGCCGCCATACGCGCATTTGTAGCGCGACGGCTGAAACAGGAACTTGAGCTTTGCCGGGAAATCAACGTCACTTGAATTTGACATTCAGGGACAGCTGAACCGGGTTGTCAGGATCGCCCGTTAAAGCCACGGAGTTCAGGTCAGGAACAGACTTCCGCAGCAAAATCTCTATTGCTTTCAAACGACTAGAGGTGATTTCATCCGCTGACTTACCAAGCGCATGATTTTGCAACACGTTTATAAGCTGACTGGCCTGGATCTTGGCCCTAATTTCCTCCGTGTGTTTCGGTCGTATAGTTCGTGCTGCCATGATTGCAACGCCCTTAGGTAGTTGCGCGGTATTGCGCGTTATTCCAGTTCTGGGATGTAAAAAAGCCCGCGGCACGGTCGTCGTGCTGGCGGGCGAACTAGCGGTGGCTAGAGGAGATTCTTTTGATCTAGATCAAGAAAATGATCAAATAGCGCTTGACGTGACACGCAAAGCGTGCTTTAATACAGCCATGGATTCAACGAATCCGCCGCGCCTCGGGAGCAGGGGTAGGAGATTAAAATGACCAAATACGAAATCACCCGCACCGACATCAACAAGATTGTCGTCAAGCCCTACGAATTCCGCGACGAGCAGGCCGCTCTCGGCGAGTACATGTCCTGCCTGATGATCGCTG
>Ga0307375_10002000_pt1 | contig 21403 bp, 4 predicted proteins | sample TR1MG_FD_202531 | JGI IMG/M metagenome (GOLD analysis project Ga0307375, IMG submission 202531) | Soil microbial communities from Risofladan, Vaasa, Finland - TR-1 | ecosystem: Environmental > Terrestrial > Soil > Coastal area > Acid sulfate soil | place: Finland: Risofladan, Vaasa | collected...
TACGCCCAGGTGGGCGGCAACGTCTACCTCGAGGAGAAGAGCGGCAATCTGCGGGTCAACTCGATCAACGCCCAGGGCGACGTATGGATAGCCGTTCCGCACGGCAGCCTGATCGACGAGAACACCAGTTCGCACATCGACCAGCGCACCGAGGCGCAGCTCCTTTCCGGTGTGTGGGGCGCGCTGCAGCTCACCGACGCCACCGGCTATCACCAGCAGGTGCAGGCGGCGATCAGCAGCTACGTCTCGGCGAAGCAGCAGGAGTACCAGACGTACTGGCAGTTCCGCAACCAGCAGCCCGACCCGTCCGTGTACGACCCCAATTTCACGGTCACGCTGACGGCGTCGCAGCTCGCCTACTACCAGGGCCTAAACTACACCTCGGACCAGATCCAGACGCTGGAGAACACCAACACCGCCGAATACCACCTGCTCGAGGCGCAGTACGCGCAGTACGACAGCGCCATCGTCGACGCTGCGACCAGCACGATCTACCTCGGCAGCGTCAACGGTCTGCAGACCGGCGACCAGGTGAGCTACGATCCCGGCAGCGTTGCGCCGATCCAGTTCAGCGATAACGGATCCAGCTACAGCGGGCCGTATTACGCGCGGCTGCTGGGGAACGGTCTGGTGCAGCTATACGCCAGCGAGGCGGGCGCCTCGGCGGGCGGGCAGGCCGGATTGATCACGTTCACCTACGCGGACGCGGCAAAGGGCGTCGCGAACGAGGAGCAGCAGTTCACGTTCTCGCCCTCGGTCCACTTCGATCCGAGCGCTCAGGGCATAGTCAACACGAGCACCGGCTCGATCTACCTGGGCTCGAACAGCGGGCTCGCCACGGGTGATCAGATCAGCTACGACGCCGAAGGCAACCAGGCGATCGGCAGCCTGACGAGCGGGACGCAGTACTACGTCAATGTCCAGAGCGACGGCAGCGTCCGCCTGTACACCCAGCAGAGCGATGCCACGGCGGGCAACGGCAACTTCGTCGCCCTGAGCTCAACCACCGGCTGGGGCAGCGACCAGAAGTTCATCTTCGACGGGACGACCGATTCGGCCACGTTCAATCCTTCGGGCACCACGATCCACCGCGATCCCATCGTCAACACCAGCTCCAGCACCAATTCGGCGCTCGCGAACTCGATCGTGGTCGGTCTCGGCAGCGGCCTGCAGACCGGCGACGCGTTGACCTACGACGCGGGCGGTAACGCGGTGATCGGCGGTCTGACGAGCGGCAGCACCTATTACGTCAACGTCCAGAGCAACGGAACGATCCGGCTGTACGGCAGCGACGCCGGCGCGATCGCCAACGGCGGCGCGGGCGACAGCAACTTCGTCACCTTCAGCTCGACCGGCGGTGGGTTCACGCAGACGCTCACCTTCTCACCGACGATCCATTTCAATCCGACCGCCCCGGACGTGGTCGACACCACGAACAGCACCATCCTGCTGCCGCCGGGCAACGGGGTGAAGACGGGCGACGCGCTGGTCTACAACGCCGGCAGCGGCAGCGCCATCGCCGGCCTGACCAAAGGCACCACGTATTACGTCAACGTGCAGAGCAGCGGCGCGATCCAACTGTACCTCAACCAGAACGACGCCACGGCCAATTCGGGCGCGGGCAACGGCAACTTTGTGGCCCTGAGTTCGACCACCGGCACCAGCTCTGACCAGTGGTTCGTCACCTCGGGCACGCAGAAAATCACCTTCGACCCGAGCGGCACCACCAACTTCATCTACACGCCGACCGCCGCAGAGGTCGGCAAGCTGACCGCCGGCATCAAGCAGTGGACGCCGGACGAGCTGCTCTACGGCATCAGCCAGGGGCTGATGAGCAACGTCACCGACACGCACCCGGTGGTCAAAGCGCCGGATATCTTCGCCAACGGAAGCGTCACCCTGCAGACGCAGGGAAGCGTCGGCAACAACAGCGGCAACCTCCTGATTCCCCTGCCCGCGCCCGCCTCGGGCTTCACCAAGTCGCAGCTGCTCGCGCTGGCGACCGCCGAGCGCACCGACGTGCAGTTCCTCGGCGCAGCGCCGACCTACGCGACAGTGAACTTCTCCGGCAACACGATCACGCGCACCGACGGCGGCGATTGGAGCGGGTTCTCGGTCGGCACCATCGTGACCGTCGACGGCAACAACGGCCAGGTCACCCAGAACGCGACGACCGGGAGCGCGTTCGACACCATCACCGGCATCGGGAAGAACGCCAGCGGCCAATGGGTGATGACCGTCGATCAGAACCTGACGGCCGAGAACGCGAAGCAGATCCTGATCGCGCCGATCGTGCTCGACCCGACTTTCGAGGCGCTGCCGCTGAGTGTGGCGGGCGCCCCGACGTCCGAGACGGTGAACGGCGTGCAGTTCGTCGCCAACGGCTTCGACGCCACGACCGGCAAGCCGACTCCGGGCGAGATCGTGCGCGCGAGCGGAAGCTGGCTCGCGGACGGTTTCCAGAAGGGCGACCTGGTGCAGTTGAGCGGCTCGGAGCTCAACTCGACCGCACCCGGGCTGGTGTACCAGGTGACCGACGTGACCGCCAGCACGCTCACACTGGCGAACGGCAACGTCATTTTCGGCGAGACCGGGGACACGATTACCATCGCGCGCGGCCAGGCGCCCCAGGTTGCCGACATCAAGGTCTCGCAGGTCACTCCGTTCAAGGTCAATTCCGGCGGGCAGGTGAACGTCAGCTCGGGAGCGGGCGTCTATCTCATTTCGGACGGGACGGTGCGCATCGACCAGGTCGCGGCGGGGGCGAATACGTTCGGCACGAGCGAGAATTACGTCGCCAACGTGCGCATCGCGACCATCGGCCAGACGGACGAGAACATCGTCGACGCGACGAACAACGGCGCGCAGCCCAACATCGAGGGCCAGAACCTGGTGCTCGAGTCGGCCACCGGCGCGATCGGCAGCCAGAGCGATCCGATCAGGATCGACCTGGTCAGTACCGGCACGCTCACCGCGCGCGCTCAGGGCGACGTCGCGGTCAGCGCCGTCGACGGATCGCTCTCGGCGCAGGACAATGCCGGCAACCTGTATGTGGCGTCGGTGTACTCCGCCGGCGGCGATGCCTATCTGACCGCGTACAACTCGATTCTCGATCCGCTGCACGAGGTCGCGACGATCGGCAAGCCGGTGCAGATCAATGCGGGCCACATCACTCTGGACGCGATCAACGGCTCGATCGGCAGCCTCTACAACGGCCAGCCCGACTTCATCGGCATCGAGGCCGCGCAGACCTACGCCGGCTCGATCGACGCCACGGCGCACGGCGACATCTACCTCTACGAGACGAGCGGGAACCTGTACGTGCACCAGGTCCTGTCGCAGGCCGGCGACGTGAATCTGCAGGCGCAGCAGTCGATCTACGATCAGGCCTCGTTCGACGCCACCACCGGCCTCGTCACCGATATTCCGACCACCGACGTCTTCGGCAACAACGTCACGTTGACCGCGTTGCTCGGCACCATCGGCTTGGCGGGCGATCCGCTCGACATCTATAGCAACTATGCCTACGACCAGGGTACAAGCGGGACGATCGGCACCCTGACCGCTTCGAGCGGCGGCGGCAACATCTACATCAATCAACCCGTCGGTGACCTGTACCTCAACACCGTCAGCACGCCGACACAGGACACGGCCTTCATCGCCGCGCTCAACGGCAGCATCCTCAACGGCAACCCGGATCCGAATGGCTACAATGTGGTGTCGGGCAACGTCTGGCTGTTCGCGGCCAATGACATCGGCGCATCGGGCAACCGCATCCGCACCGAGGTCGGCCACATTCAGGCGCAGTCGACCACCGGCAGCACCTGGATCGACAACAACGGCGACCTGACCGTCGGCGGAATCTTCCTGAAACAGCTCGGAATGGATTCGGGCGGTTCGGTGACCGTCACGGCCTCGAGTCCGATCACGCTGCAGCAGAGCATCCAGTCGGGCGGCTCGGTCATGATCATCGCCGCGGACGATACGCCAAACGACACCGGTTCGGCAGACAACCTGACCGTCAATGCGGTAGACCTCAACGGCAAGCCGCTCTACATCCACGCGGCGGGCGACGTCAAGCTGCTCGCCGGCGACAACCTGCTGGTCGAACAGGGCGCGGACGTTCAGGCCGGCGGCCTGCTGCTGCTGCAGACCGACTACCAAGGCGACTTGAGCGGCAACGAACCGGTCAACCCGCCGCCGCCCGACAGCGATCCGGGCATCGGCAGCCACCTCACGATCGCCGGCATGCTCAGCGCGGCGACGATTGCCATCGAGGGCGGCAGCGACGCCGACGTCATCCTCGTCACCGGCACATTGATCGCCAGCCAGGCCCTCAGCGTGAAGGGGGAAGGCGGCGATGACAAGATCGAGCTGGAGGGCGACATCAGCGCGCCGCAGGTTACGATCGAGGGCAACGATGGCAACGACACGATCGACGTCTGGGGCAAACTCAATGCGCAGCAGATCACCATTTCCGGCGGCAGCGGCGACGACTATCTCGCGCTCAATCCGACTAACGCCGACGGCCTGACGCTGTCGCTCGCCGGCAACGTCCTGATGCAGGGCGGCGACGGCGTGGATCAGATCGTCGTCAACCAGCTCAACACCCTCGACCTCGCCCGCAAGTACATCGCGGGCGAAAGCGGCCCCACGAGCCTGGTCACCGGCCTGGGATCGACGGCGGCGCTGCGCGACACCGTGACCCTCGACGGCCAGGGCGGCGGCGATAGCTACACCATCAACACCACGGGCAGCTCCGATTACATCGTTACCGTGCACGACAGCGGCGCACCGAACGACGGCGTCGATACGCTGACGATCAATGGTACGTCGAACAACGACACCTTCCTCATGCGCGCCGACTTCGTCGCGCTGCTGCAGGCGGATGGAAGCGGGGGCTATCTTTCGACTTACGAGCGCATCAACTACGACAACAGCATCAACCTGCTCGACGTCAACGGGCTGGCCGGCGACGACCATTTCTACGTCGACGACAACAGCGCACTCACGGTGCTCGACGGCGGCGCCGGCAACGACACCTTCCAGTTCGGGCAGATGTTCGGCTCGCAGCGCAATGCACCCAACGTCGCCTTCGGCGACGAGATCGCGACGGTGCACACCACCGACGGCTGGCTGAGCCGCGGCATCAGCTACGCCACCACGACCTACGGCGGCGACGGCAACGACACCTTCACGGTGTACAGCAACAAGGCCTCGCTCAAGATGTTCGGCGAGGCGGGCAACGACAACTTCGTCGTGCGCGCCTTCATCATCGACAACACCGACCAGGTCGCCAGCTCCAACACGCTGGTCTCGGGCGGCGCGGGCGACGACCACATCGAATACAACGTCAACGCACCGGTGTCGATCGACGGCGGCAGCGGTTTCAACACGGTGACCGTGATCGGCACTTCCGCGGCCGACAACTTCGTCATCACCAAGGACGGCGTCATGGGTGCCGGCCTCAGTGTTCAGTATACGAACATCCAGAAGGTCGAGGTCGACGGCCTCGGCGGTAACGACAACTTCTATGTGCTGAGCACCGATCCGAACGTGGTGACGGTGCTGGACGGCGGTCCGGGCAGCGACACCTTCAACGTCGGCGGCGATGTCACCGGCAAGGTCATTGCCTACAATGCCGACGGCACCAGCGCCTTCATCAATCACAGCGTGACCAGTACGGACGCGGCCTACAACGGCATTTTCGCGCCGGGCATCCCCTTGAGCGTAGCCGGCGCGAGCGCCGGCCAGGTGTCGGTGTCGACGACCTCGGCGACGGTGGTGCAGGACGGCCTCAACGGCACGAACGAGACCGCGTACCAGGTCCACCTGGCGGTGCCGCCGCCCGCGAGCGACACCAAGTGGTACATGACGGTCGCCGCGGCGCCCGATTCGTACAAGGACCGCAGCCTTGGCGGACAGTCGCTGCAGGTTTCCACCGACGGCACGCACTGGTCATCGAGCCTGATCCTCACCTTCGACGCCTCGATCGCCTCGGGCGCCAACAGCTGGAACGGCACGCAGACGGTCTACGTGCGCGCGACGCCGGACTCGGTGAAGACGGGCGATGCCAACATCGAGATCATGCAGTCGGTGTATAGCACCACGCCGCTGTCTAGCGCCACCACCGGCTTCGATCACATTGTCGTGCCGAACGTCGAGGTGCACGTCGTCGACGGCGACCTGCCGGGCCTGACGGTGAACATGCCGCCGAGCGGCCTGCACGTGGTCGAAGGCGGCCTCACGTCCTCGTACCAGATCGCGCTGACCACGGCGCCGGCGGCCGGCGAGACCGTGACGGTCAACCTGGCGGCCAGCGATCCGCGCGTGCAGTTCTCGTCGCCGACGCTGACCTTCGACGCATCCAACTGGGACAAGCCCGTCACCGAGACCCTGTCGGCGGGAACCAACAGCAGGATCGATCCCGAGGTCCTGGCGAACATTAGCGCGAGCGTGTCGAGTTCGCTCGCCACGGGCGGGGTCTACAGCAAGGGCGTGGTCGACAACCCGACGGTGCAGGTCGACGTCATCGACGGCAACTCGGGCGGCGTGCTCGCGCTGCAGCCCGACGGCAAGACGGTGGTCTCGGACGGCCATCCGGGCAGCTACACGCTGCAGCTGACGAAGGCGCCAACGGCGCCCGTGACCGTCAGTCTGCTCTCGGATGGCAAAACGCTCGTTTCGGCGGATCCGGGGGGACAGCTGCCCGGCCGCTTCGGCACCGCGTCGGACGGCACGCCGACCGTGACCTTCGATTCCAGCAACTGGAACATCCCGTTCACGGTCCAGGTCGCGGTCAACCCGAACGCGCCGAGCGTCGTCGGCACGCAGCCGGTGCAGACCTTCCCGGCGCAGCCGCATACGCTCAGCCAGATCTTCGGGCCGCTGTTCATCGAGGGCAACTCGACCGCGCCGCGCGCGCTGGTGCAGGGTATCCACCTGCCGAGCGAGACCGACGTGGCGCTGCCGGCGCAGCCGCCGCAGCAGAGCGACTCGCAGAAGACCGATACGCTGAACGTGTTCAGCGACGGCACGACGGCAGACACCACCGGGCATCTCGGCGCGATCAGCTCGACCGAGTTCAACGCGCTCACCGCGTTGTACGACCCGAACTACGTCGCCGGTCTGGCGCAGTCGCAGTTCGGCGAGATCGACGGTCTCAACATGGGCGGGGCCTTGTCGTTCAACGCCGGCACGCCACTCAGCCCGAACGCACTCGACTTCGCCGGCGGCATCACGTACCACAATGTCGACGTGGTCGACGTGATGCTCGGTCAGGGCAAGGACAACTTCACCGTGTCTTCGACGGTGGCGGGCTCGATCACGACCGTGCAGGGCGGCGGCGGCAACGACACCCTTACGGCCACCGGCGGCGGCGGGGCCGATGCGCCGCTCGTGCTGCTCGGCGATACGACCCAGAACGGGAGCTTCTACAACTCGACCACTGCCAACATCACCGGCGGCGCGTACGTGTTCACCAACCCCGGCAACGACATCATCGACGCGAGCCAGGATCCGAACTCGGTGTCGATGTACGGCGGCGCCGGCAAGGACACGATCATTGCCGGCGGGGGCGGCGACCAGATTGCCGGCGGCGGGGGCAGCGACACGATTACCGGCGGCCCCGGCAATGACATCATCTACGGCGACTCGGGCTTCAATCTCGACCTGTCGACGCGCCTGAGCCTGTCGACCCAGGTGCTGAGCGTGGTCAATACGCCGGCGGCGACCGACGTGCAGGGGTCGAGCGATCCGTTGACCGGCGCGAGCGACCAGATCACGGGAGTCGGCGGCAGCGATATCGTGTTCGGCGACTACGGCATGATCGAGCAGGCGAGCGGCTATCAGAACCTCGTCACCACGGGGCACGTGATCCAAGCCTACACGGTCAATCCTGGCCTCGGTGCCGCGGACGTGATCACGACCGGTGTAGGCAACAGCATCATCATGGGCGGCGCGGGCGCCGACCAGATCACCGCGGGCGCCGGCAACAACATCATCTTCGGCGACGACGGCGCGCTCACTTTCGGCGCCGACGGTTCCTTGCTCACCGCGCAGAGTCTCGACTACGGCGTCGGCGGCAATGACATCATCGCCGCGGGGGACGGCAACAACATCGTCGTCGGCGGCTACGGCGCCGATCAGATCACGACCGGAGCGGGCAGCGCGATCGTGCTCGGCGACAACGGGCAGATCCTGTACCAGTCGGCGGGCGTGCTGCAGAACGTGCAGACCACGGGGGCGGGCATCGGCAGCGGCGACCAGATCACGATGGGCGCAGGCAGCGCCATCGTGATCGGCGGCGCGGGCGATGACACGATCCACGGCGGTGACGGTCAGACCAGCATCGTGCTCGGCGACGAGGGCGAGATCGACTACGGCCCGGGCGGCTGGCTGCAGGACGTGAAGAGCATCGACGTCACGGTCGGCGGCAACGACATCATCACCATGGGCTCGGCCGACGCCTACGTCATCGGCGGCTTCGGCAACGACACGATCAACACCGGCACCGGCAACGATGTGGTGCTGGGCGACAGCGGCGAGATCGTGTACCAGTCGGCCGGGGTGCTGCAGACGGTGTACAGCACGGGCTCGGGCTTCGGCGGCGACGACCAGATCACGATGGGTCCGGGTAGCGACATCGTCATCGGCGGTGCGGGCAATGACACGATCCACGGGGGCGATGGCCAGACGAGCATCGTGCTCGGCGACGAGGGCGAGATCGACTATGGCCCAGGCGGCTGGCTGCAGCAGGTGTTCAGCACCAACGTCTCGGTCGGCGGCAACGACACAATCACCATGGGCTCGGCGAATGCGATCGTGCTGGGCGGCTACGGCGCCGACACGATCGACACCGGCACCGGCAACGACATTGTGCTGGGCGACAGCGGCGAGATCGTGTACCAGTCGGCCGGCGTGCTGCAAACGGTGTACAGCACGGGCTCGGGCATAGGCGGCGACGACCAGATCCACATGGGTCCGGGCAACGACGTGGTGGTGGGCGGCGCCGGTGCCGATACGATTACCGGGGGCGACGGCAACCACAGCGTGGTCCTGGGGGACGAAGGCCGCCTCGACTACGGGCCGGGCGGCTGGCTCGAGCACGCACAGAGCACAAACCCCGGGATCGGCGGCGACGACATCATCAGCATGGGCAAGGGCAACGACGTCGTGATCGGCGGTTTCGGCGCGGACAAGATCACCACCGGCGACGGTACCGACGTAGTGCTCGGCGACAGCGGCGACATTGTGTTCCAGGCCGACGGCGTGCTGCTCAGCGTGCAGAGCACGGGCTTGGGCATCGGCGGCGACGACACGATCACCATGGGCCTCGGTAGCGACGTCGTGATCGGCGGCGCGGGCGCCGACAACATTACTGGCGGCGGCGGAATCGGCACCAACAACGTGATCCTGGGCGACGAAGGCGCGCTGCAGTACGCCACGGGCCCGACCGGCGGTTGGCTCGAAGAGGCACAAAGCCTCAACGTCGGGGTTGGCGGCAACGATGTGATCAAGATCGGCGACGGCAATGCGGTCGTGATCGGCGGTTACGGCGCGGACAACGTCACCACCGGCAACGGCACCGACGTGGTGCTCGGCGACAACGGGCAGATCGTGTATCAGGCCGCGGGCGTGCTGCTCAACGTGCAGAGCACCGGGCTGGGCATCGGCGGCGACGACACCATCACGATGGGGCTAGGCAACGACGTGGTGATCGGCGGCGCAGGCGCCGACACGATCAGCGGCGGCCAGGGCCAGAGTACCGTGGTCCTGGGCGACGAGGGCGAGCTCATTTACAACGCCCCCGGCGGCTGGTTGCAGCAGGCCTACACCATCGACCCCGGCGTTGGCGGCAACGACACGATCACGATGGGCGCGGGCGACAATGTCGTCATCGGCGGCGCGGGCGCGGACACGATATCGGGCGGCGACGGCAACAGCGTGATCCTGGGCGACGAAGGCATCATCGTATTCCAGGCGGCCAACGTCCCGCTTTACGCGCAGAGCACCAACCCCGGGGTTGGCGGCGACGACAGCATCACGACCGGCAGCGGAAACAGCATCGTGCTCGGCGGTCAGGGCAACGACACGGTGACGACGGGCGACGGCAACAACATCGTGCTCGGCGACAACGGCCGTGTCGACTACGCGGCGGGCGGGGTGCTGCTCACCGTGCAGAGTACCGATGTCCAGTACGGCGGCAGCGATACCATCACCACCGGCGCGGGCAACGACGTGATCCTCGGCGGTTCGGCCGGCGACACCATCGACTCGGGCGCCGGCAATGACATCGTGCTGGGCGACAACGGCCAGATCGACTTCGGTCCCGACCGCAGCGTGCAGGAGGTGCTGCTGACCCGGGCGGTGATTGCCACCCAGGTAGTCAACGTGCCGGCCGGTGGCTCGCTGCTGGGCGGCGGCGCCGACCTGACCGGGACCGACTTCGTACTGCTCGGGCAGGCACAGGCCGACGGCAGCCGCGACATGGTATTGGCGAGCAACGCGAACTACGCCGGCAACGACGTCATCCAGGGCGGCGCGGGTAACGACTGGCTGTTCGGCCAGGGCGGGAACGACACCATCCACGGCGGCACGGGCAACGACTATGTCGAGGGCGGCAGCGGCAACGACCAGCTCTACGGCGACGGCGGCAACGACGTGCTGATCGGCGACGCGGGCATCAATCTCGCGCCTGGCACGAGCTTCCCGCGCGTGCTGCGCGGGCTGGAGGTGGTGTCCGGTGCGGGCGTTGACGCCGCGCGCGTAGCGGCGGTCGCGGCACCGAACACGGTGATCCTGCCGCAGGCACTGCTCTACGGCAGCACCTACACCGCGCTGATCGCGCAAGCGGCGCCAGGCGCCGTGCAACTCGCGCAGGATCTCACCGGTCCGGCACTGGTACAGCACGACGCGCTGCTCGCCAGCCTGCTGCAGCGCACGGGCGGCAACGATACGCTGTACGGCGGCGACGGCAACGACGTGCTGATCGGCGACTTCGGCATGAACCTGTCGTCCGCGACCAACACGGTGCCTTACGTTGCCGGGCTGAACGGCATCGAGGCGCAGACCTTCGGTAGCGACGCGGCCGGCCTGTCCGGAACCGGCGCGCGGCTCGCCGCGGAGCAGCCCGCCCTGCAGGGGATGGCGGGTTCCATGGCCACGCTAGACGGCACGCCGGGTCTGTCCGGCGCGCTCGACGCGCTGTACGCGGACCGAGTCACGCTGGCGCAGTTCGTCGCCGGCACGGGCGACACGCGCGATCCCGCCGTGTTCAGCCACACCCTGGTGGGCGGCGCCAACGTGCTTTCCGGCGACGCGGGCAACGACGTTCTGGTGGGCAACAGCAGCGTCGTCGTCTCGGCAGCGGTCGACGGCTGGACGCCCGAGGCCGACCTGACGGGTGGTCACCACGTCGTGGCGTCGTGGAACCTCGCGGGCGGCAACGACACCCTGTCGGGCGGTACCGGCAACGACACGATCATCGGCGACAACAGCGTCGTGATCGCGGCCGAGGCGAGCGTGTCGCAGATGCAGGTCAACGGCAGCATCGGGAACGACCATGGCCACGGCGGCGACGGCTATCACGACTCGAGCGAATCGGGCAGCATGGTCGTGGTTCGCGGCGTGAGCATCACCGGCGGCAACGACGTCATCGATGCCGGCGACGGCAACGACACGATCATCGGTGACAGCAGCGTGGTGATCACCGAGCAGGTGAGCCTGAGCTCGACGGTAGAGAATGTCACCGTCGGTGACCCGGCGGGTCTGACCGATGTGCAGCCCGGCTTCGACCTGGTTTCCGGCATCAGCGTCACGGGCGGCGATGACCAGATACAGGGTGGCGCCGGCAGCGACCTCATCGCGGGCGACAACAGCGTGGTCATCGCTCCGGTGGTGAACGCGACACAGAACGTCGTCTTCCAGGACAGCGCGACGGTACCGGTTCAGCTGGCGGCGCCGGGCTCGGAGAGCCACAAATCCGACCCGAGCTACTTCGTGCAGCGCGGACTGCTAGACGACCTGGTCTCCGGCGTCACCGTGACCGGCGGCAACGACGTCATCAGCGGCGGCGATGGCAACAGTCTGCTGTTCGGCGGCAACCTCGGCATCGTTGCACCGGTGGTGACGCTGACCCAGACCGTCACCTTCAGCGCCGACGGTCACGGCGAGCAGGCCTGGGGCGAAGAAGTCGCTTGCCTCGATCTGTCCGCGGCACAACTCGACAGTCTCAAGCACGACGTCGTGCGCGACGTCACGTTCACGGGCGGCGCCGACACGGTCTCTGGCGGCGCGGGCAACGACGGCGTATTCGGCGATAACGGCGTCGTCATCGAGCCGCTGGTGGTGTTCACGCAGAGCGTCACTTACGCAGGAGACGGCTGGCACGCCGAGTTCCAGGATGGAGCGCCGGAGGTGCCCGGCCTGCTCGGCGACCTGGTCGACAACGTCAACGTGCTGGGCGGCAACGACATCGTCTCGGGCGGTGCGGGCAACGACCTCATTGCGGGGGACAACCTCGTGCTGGTGACGCCGCAGATCGAAGTCAGCGTCACGCGGGTCGACGTCTACGAGAACGGCCATGGCGACTTCGGCGAGCACGGCGACTCGCAAGGGGTCGGCGGCTACCTGTTCGGCAGCTTCGTCGGCGACCTGTACGTCACGGGCGGAAACGACACCATCTACGGCGGCAGTGCGGACGGCTCGGTGCCGGGCGGCGACAACACGATCGCGGGCGACAGCCGCATCGTGGTGGCGCCGGTGATCGACGCCAGCCTGAGCACCGACCTGCACGACGCCGCCGACACCCACGTCGTCGCGCACGAAGTGCTCGGCGCGCTGGTGCTCACTGGCGGGGACGACAGCCTCGTCGGCACCGGCGACGGCAACGACGCGCTGATTGGCGACAACAGCATCACGATCGCGACGCAGGCGACGCTCAGCGTCACCGTCCCCGGGGACGCACACTGGCACGGGCGGGAAGATGACGCGCTGGGCTTCGCGCCGATCGTGGGGGGCATTTTCTCCAGCGACGGCAACGATGTCATCCAGGGCGGTGCAGGCAACGACGTGATTGTCGGCGACGATGCATTGATGATCAAACCGGCCGTGGTCAGCGTGACGGTCAACGGCAACGCTGTCAGCCCGGAGCACGATGACGGGGAACTCGTCACCGATCTCTTCAGCGCGCACATCAGCGCCGGCCAGGACACGATCCACGGCGGCGCCGGCAACGACGCCATCGTGGGCGACGTGCTGGTGGTGAGCGGCACGGCCGACGATCACGGCGACGGGCTGCACGTCGAGCAGCACGACCAGCCGGAGCAGCACGACGACGACCTGCACATCGATGACGATGTCCTCGCGCTGTTCGGGCACGAGCATGCCGACGACCAGGGCGAAATCGAAATCGTCAACGCGCACGACACCGTGTACGGCGGCGACGGCCAGGATGTGATCTGGGGCGGCAGCCTGACCACCGGCACGTTCGCCGGCCAGGCGCGCGAGCAGTGGTCCGAGGCCGAGCCCAACGGACCGCTGCTGCTCGCCAACGACACCGGCTGGTTCTTCAAGGCGTCGAACGTTCTGCCCTTCGGCGAGTTGCACGGCCACAAGAGCGATTACGTGTTCGGCGAGCCCTGCCATGACGCGCTCTACGGGGGCAGCACGGCCCCGGCGAAACCGCCGGCCTTGCACGATGATGCCGCTGCGGGTAACGTTAACGCGCCGACGATCAACTGGGACGCCAGCGCGAACGACGCGCAAGCGCCGGCGGCAAGTGCCGACAACTCGTCCTGGGTAGGGGATTTTGTCAACCACCTCGGCCAGAGCGCAGCGCAACGCAACCCTAATGCAGGCATCCGGGTGCAGGTCGACGCGCACGGAAAATAAGGCCGGTGCCGCGCATACTTTGAGCATGCAAGAATTATCTTAAAACCAGAGGAGATTTTTGAGCGATGACAACCCAGCTTTTGATTTATGAAACGGCGGTTCCCGTGTCCAGCGGGCGCCACGCCGATTGCTCCGTGGAGGCAGGCAAGCAATATTCGTTCGCGCGCAACGTGAACTCTGTGCCGCTGATGGCGGTCGAGTTTCCGAACGCCGCGGCCGAATACGCCATCGTTTTCGCCGGCACCAAGGATGCGATGATGCCGGCGGTCATTCTCGGTTTGCGCGGCAACGAGAACCTGTACCTGTCGAGCGAAGGCGCGTGGCAGGCCAAGTACATCCCGGCGTTCGTGCGCCGCTATCCCTTCGTGTTCTCCAACGCGGACGACGGCAAGACGTTCACCTTGTGCGTCGACGAGGCTTTCCCCGGCTTCAACCGTGAAGGGCGCGGCCAGCGCCTTTTCGGCGACGACAGCAAGCCCACCCCATACGTGGACAATGTGCTCAAGTTTCTGCAGGAGTACCAAGCCCAGTTTCAGCGCACGCAGGCGTTCTGCCGGAAAGTCAAGGAGCTCGACCTGATCGAACCGATGCAGGCCCAGGTCTCCATGGCCTCGGGCGAACGCCTGTCGCTCGGCGGGTTCTGGGCGGTCAATCGCGCCAAGCTCAAGGCCTTGCCGGGCGACAAGCTTGCCGAACTCGCAAAGACCGATGAACTCGAACTCCTGTATTTGCACATTCAGTCGATGCGCAATTTCGATGGCCTGAAGGACCGGCTGGCAGCCGTCCAAGGCGGTGCGCCGACTGAGGACGCGCAGGGCGGCACGGCTAAGAGCGCCGCGGCTCCCAAGGAGCGCGAGTCGAAGCCAAAAGGTTCCGCCGGCAAGAGCGCGAATCGCGCGGCAGTCGACTGAGGCGCGTCGTTTCCCGCGGTTCGGCGGGGCAGGTCTGCGGCAGCGCCCCGGTGCCGCCGCGCGACCTTGATCCTCCCGAGCGCGCTTTTCGCATGTGCTTGCGCGTGCTGTAGCGAGACCCGATGGCAGGCATAGCCCCGATCTATTCCCTGGCAAGCGATGACCGCGTCCGCGCGGAGGCTGCCGCCTGGGCGCGGTTCTCGGCGCCGCGCGATGCAGCGGAATTTTGCGCGAGCTGGCTCGCGGTCCTGTGCAGCCAGATCGACCAGGTCGGCGGCGCCCTGCTGCTGCTCGGGCCCGATCAGACCGGCGCCTACACCGCGGCGGCGGTTTGGCCGGATCCGGCGCGCAACATGCAGTACCTGAGCCCAACCGCCGAACGGGCGCTGCGGGAGCGGCGCGGCATTGTCGCAGCGTCCGACGACGCCACGGCTTCGGTGCGTGAACAGTCCGCATTCATCGGCTATCCCATCGAGATCTCGGGCGTGCTGCGCGGAGCGGTCGTGCTCGACATCGCCGCCAGGCCGGAGCAGGCCTTGCAGCGCGCGATGCGTTTGCTGCACTGGGCGAGCGCCTGGCTGGTCGACCACTTCCGTCAACAGCAGCTGCAGGCGAGCGATGCACGCCTCGCGCAGCTGACACTGGCGAGCGACCTGGTGGCGACTGCGGTGCAGGAGCCCCGCTTCGCGCCTTCGGCGCTGGCGGTTGCGAACGAGCTGGCGGCGCAGCTGCACTGCGAGCGGGTCAGCATCGGCCTGGAGCGTTCGGGCAGCATCGAGGTGCGGGCCATTTCGCACACCGCGTCCTTCGACCGCAAGACCAATCTGGTGCGCCTGATCGGCGCGGCCATGGACGAGGTGCTCGATCTCGACGTGGCCATCGTGCATCCTGTCCCGGACGGCGACGAGCTGGGAGCGATCGCTCACTTCGAGCTGGCGGCGGAGCTCAGGGACAGCGCGATCGCATCGGTGCCGCTGCTGCAAGACGGCCATGCGGTGGGCGTCCTGACGCTCGAACGCGCCGGGGGGCAGCCCTTCGACGCCGCGACGCTAGAGCTGTGCAAGACCATAGGCATGCTGCTCGGGCCTATCCTCGCGCTCAAGGAGGAGAACGAGCGCAGCCTTTGGCGGCGCGGCGTCGACGCGGCCGGGCGCGGCGCGCGCGCGCTGTTTGGACCGCGCCATCCCGGCGTGAAGCTGGCGGCGCTTCTGGCGCTGGCGATGCTCGTGTTTTTCAGCCTGGCGGCGGGCGATTACCGCGTGTCCGCCAAGACGGTAATCGAGGGGGCGGTGCAGCGCGCCGCGGTTGCACCCTTCGACGGCTACATTGGGCAGAGCCTGGTGCGCGCGGGGGACACCGTCAAGAAGGGGCAGGTGCTGTGCCGGCTCGACGAGAAGGACCTCAAGCTGCAGCAGACGCAGCTCGAGTCGGAGCGCGAGCAGTTGTTGCGCAAGCACCAACAGGCGCTCGCGGCGCAGGACCGCGCCTCGATGGTGCAGCTCGCCGCGCAGATCGACCAGGCCGATGCGAGTCTGGCACTGATCCGCGACGAGCTGGCGCGCGCCACGCTGGTGGCACCGTTCGACGGCGTCGTCGTCTCGGGCGATCTCAGCCAGTTGCTCGGCTCGCCGGTGAAGCAGGGCAAGGTGCTGTTCCAGATCGCGCCGCTCGACGCTTACCGGGTCGTGCTCGAGGTCGACGAGCGCGATATCTCAGAGGTCAAGACCGGCGAGCGCGGGCAGCTGGCGCTCGCCGGACTCCCCAACGACGTGCTGCCGTTCACCGTCAGGCAGATCACGCCGGTTGCGACGGCGAAGGAAGGGCGCAACTACTTCCGCGTCGAGGCCCGCCTGAACGAGCCTTCGACCCGCCTGCGCCCGGGCATGGAAGGGGTCGGCAAGATCGACATCGGGCAGCGCAAGCTGATCTGGATCTGGACCCACAGCCTGCTCGACTGGGGGCGCCTGTGGGCCTGGAAGTGGTTGTAAGGCGAGGGAAGGACTGACCGGGCATGGCCGCGCCGCTGTTGAGCAACGTCTGGTACCGCGTCGCCGCGCTGCGACCGCGCCTGCGCGCGCACGCCCGCCTGTACCGGCACCGCTACCGCGGCGAAGTCTGGTACCTGCTGCAGGATCCGGCCTCGGCACGCGTGCACCGCTTCACGCCGGCCGCGCGCCTGATCATCGCGGCGATGGATGGCAAGCGCAGCGTCGCCGATCTCTGGGAGCTGGCCAACAAGCACCTCGGAGAGGACGCGCCGACGCAGGACGAGATGATCAACCTGCTGGGGCAGCTGCACGCCGCGGACCTGCTGCACAGCGACGTCACGCCGGACGTGGCCGAACTGTTCGAGCGCGGCGAGCGCGAGGAGAAGGCGCGCGCACGCCAGTCGTACGCCAATCCGATGGCGATACGCATCCCCTTGTGGGATCCGGACGCGTTCCTCGCCCGGGTCGACGGCGCGGTGCGCCTGCTGTGGAGCCGCTGGGGCGGACTGCTTTGGCTCGCGGTGGTGTTGCCGGCGCTGTTCCTGGTCCCGCCGCACTGGGACGGGCTGACGCACGATTTCACCGACCGGGTGCTCGCGTTGCACAACCTGTTCATCCTGTGGCTCGTGTTTCCCGTGCTCAAGGCCCTGCACGAGCTCGGCCACGCCTCTGCCACCAAGGCCGGCGGCGGCGAGGTCCACGACATGGGAATCATCCTGCTGGTGCTGCTGCCGGTGCCCTACGTGGAAGCCTCGGCGGCCAGCGCCTTCCGCTCCAAGTACGAGCGCGCGCTGGTGGCCGCGGCCGGGATCATGACCGAGCTGTTCATCGCCGCGCTGGCGTTCTACGCCTGGCTGCTCGTCGAGCCGGGTCTGGCGCGCGGCGTGCTGTTCAACGTGATGCTCATCGCGAGCGTCTCGACGCTGATGTTCAACGGCAATCCGCTGCTGCGCTACGACGCCTACTACATCCTCGCGGACCTCATCGAAATCCCCAACCTGGCGATGCGCTCGCTGAGCTACTGGGGCTACCTGCTCGAGCGCTACGCCCTCGGCGTGGACGACGCCGAGCCGCCGCAGGCCTCGGCGGGCGAGAAGGCCTGGTTCGTCGTCTACGGCATCGCCTCCTCGATCTACCGGGTGCTGATCACAGTGGTCATCGCGCTGTTCATCGCGAGCCGCTTCTTCATCGTCGGCGTGCTGCTCGCGGTCTGGGCCGCGATCGCGATGGCGGTGGTGCCCGTGGTGCGCGGCATCGCCCATCTGACGAGCAATCCGCGCATGCGCAAGCATCGGCGGCGCGCCCTTTGGGTGCCCACCGGCGCCGTGGCGGGCCTGCTGGTGCTGCTGCTCGGCGTGCCGATGCCGTACCGCTCGTACGCCGAGGGCGTCGTCTGGCTGCCTGAGCAGGCGATGGTGCGCGCGCACGCCGGCGGCTTCCTCGAGGGCTTCGCGGCGCGGCCCGACAGCAAGGTGGTCGAGGGCGAGACGCTCGTGCGCCTGTACGATCCCGAGCTGGCCACGCGCGTGCAGGTCGCCCGGGCGCAGGTCGCCGAGCTGGAGGCGCGCTATGCCGCGCAGTTCGTCGCCGATCCCGACAAGACCGGCGTGATCCGCGCGCAGCTCGCAAGCGCGCGCGCGGTGCTGGCGCGCGCGCAGGAGAAGTCAGCCGACCTGACGGTACGCGCGCACAGCAGCGGCCTGTTCGTCGTACCCAAGGCCGCAGACATGGACGGCAGCTATTTCCACAAGGGCGAGCGTCTCGGCTACGTCATCGGCGCGACGCGCCCGCTTGCCCGGGTGGTCGTGCCGCAGGACGCCGTCGACACCGTGCGCCTGGACACGGACCGCGTCGAAGTGCGCCTCGCCGACCGCCCCGCGAAGGTGCTGCGCGGCCACATCGTGCGCGCCGTTCCGGCAGGGGAGCGCGAGCTGCCGAGCCTTGCGCTGGGCACGGCGGGGGGCGGCGAGGTCGCGACCGATCCGCGCGACCCGACGGGCAACAAGGCGATGCAGCGCGTGTTCCAGTTCGACGTCGCGCTCGCCGGCCGCCCCGATATGCGCCTGTTCGGCGAGCACGTCTACGTGCGCTTCGACCACCGGCGTGCGCCGCTCGCGTTGCAGTGGTATCGGCGCGTGCGCCTGCTGTTCCTGTCGCGCTTCGATGTCTAGGGCCTCGATCCTCGCCGAACCGGAGGACTTCGCCGCGGCGCGCCCCTACGCCGAGCGCACGGAGCGCGAGCCCGGCTGGCACGACAAGGTGGCCGAATTCCTGCTCGCCAACGCCTGGCGGCCGCTGCGCACGCGCCTGCAGGATCCGGTGCGCCCCTTCAAGCGCATCGTCGAGCTCGCGGCGGCGCACGAGGGCGCCCTGCAGGTAGCCACCGATGCCGAGCTGCAGGAGCGTGCCCGCGCGATGCGGCGGCGCCTGCGGCGCCACGGCTTCACGCCGGCGCTGGTCGGCGAGTGCTTCGCGCTGGTGCGCGAGGCCGCCGGGCGCACCATCGGCAAGCGGCACTACGCCTCGCAGCTGATCGGCGGCTGGGCCCTGCTCGAGGGCCGGCTGGTGGAAATGGAGACCGGGGAGGGCAAGACCTTCGCGGCCACCCTGCCCGCGTGCACGGTGGCGCTGGCCGGCTACCCGGTGCACGTCATCACCGTCAACGACTATCTGGCCCAGCGCGACGCCGAGGAGATGGGGCCACTGTACCGCTTTCTCGGGCTGAGCGTCGGCGCCGTGGTGCAGGGCATGACGCGCGCGCAGCGGCGCGCGGCGTACGCCTGCGCGCTGACCTACTGCACCAACAAGGAGCTGGCCTTCGACTACCTGCGCGACCGCACCGCGCTCGCGCGGCGCAGCAGCGGCCTGCACCTCGCGCTCGACCGGCTGCGCGGCGAGGTCGTGCGCGACGGCGAGCTGGTGCTGCGCGGCATGTATTACGCCATCGTCGACGAGGCCGACAGCGTGTTCATCGACGAAGCGCGCACGCCGCTCATCCTGTCTTCTTCCGCGAGCGCGGCGCAGCAGCAGGTGCAGTGCGAGCAGGCGCTCGGCTTCGCGCGCGGCCTGGGCCTCGGCGAGGATTACAGGGTCGACCTGGCCGAGCGCGACATCGCGCTCACCGAGGCCGGCAAGGCGAAGCTCGCCGCGTTCGCCGCGGCGCGCGACGGCGTGTGGACATCGATCCGGGCGCGCGAGGAGCTCGTGACGCAGGCCTTGAGCGCGCTCACCCTGTTCCATCTCGACCAGCAGTACGTGGTGAGCGAAGGCAAGGTGCAGATCGTCGACGAATCCACGGGCCGCGTCATGCCGGACCGCGCCTGGGAGCGCGGCCTGCACCAACTGGTCGAGGCGAAGGAGGGCTGCGAGCTCAGCGAGCAGCGCGAGACGCTCGCGCGCCTCACCTACCAGCGCCTGTTCCGGCGCTACCTGCGGCTCGCGGGCATGAGCGGCACCGGCAAGGAGGTGGCGCGCGAGGTCAAGGCGGTGTACGGCCTCGACGTGGTGCGCATTCCCCTGCACCGCCCCTCGCAGCGCCGCTACGGGGGCGCGCGCGCCTGCGTCAGCCTGCAGGAGAAATGGCGTGCGGTCGCGGACACGGTCCAGGCGCATGCCGGCGCCGGCCGCCCGGTCCTCATCGGCACGCGCTCGGTGCGCGCCTCCGAGGAGATCAGCGCGCTGCTCGAGCGTCGCGGCGTCGCGCACGCGCTGCTCAACGCCAAGCAGGATCAGGAAGAGGCAGAGGTGATCGCGGCCGCGGGGGAGGCGGGGCGCGTGACCGTCGCGACCAACATGGCGGGGCGCGGCACCGACATCCGCCTCGGCGCGGGTGTCGCAGAGGGCGGCGGCCTGCACGTCGTGCTCACCGAGTACCACGAGTCGCGCCGCATCGACCGGCAGCTCTTCGGGCGCTGCGCACGCCAAGGCGACCCGGGCAGCTGCGAGGCGATCGTGTCCCTCCAGGACGAGGTGTTCGTCGTCCATGCGCCCGTGTCGACGCGCCTGCTGTGCAGTCTCGCGGCGCGCGGACGCGGCTTGCCGGGGCCCGCGCTGGGCTGGCTGCGGGCGCTCGCGCAGCAGGCAGCGGAGCGCCGAAACGCGGCGGTGCGCGCACAGAATCTTAAGCAGGACCGGCGCCTCGAGCAGGTGCTGGCTTTTTCCGGGAGAGGCGAGTGAGGCAAGCGAATTTGGACAGGGGCGCGCCGTGGCGCGCCGCAGCGGCGGCCTGCACACTGGTGCTTGCGCTGGGCGCGGCGCCGGGCGCACGGGCGGAGGGTTTCGAATGCCTGATCAAGCCGTCGCAGGAGGTCTCGCTGCGCAGCCCGGAGATGGGCCTGATCGAGCGCATCAACGTGCGCCGCGGCGACACGGTGAAGGCGGGCGAGCCGCTCGTCGAGCTCGAATCGAGCGCGCAGCGCTCGGCCGTGGCGGAGGCCAAGTTCCAGGCCGGAATGACCGGCAAGATCGCCGCGGCGAGCGCGCGTGTCGACTACGCGAAGAAGAACCTGGCGCGCATGAGCGAGCTGCAGACCAAGCATTTCATCGCCGTCGAGAAGCGCGACGACGCGCAGGCACAGGAGCAGATCGCGCGCTCCGAGCTGCTCGAGGCCA
>Ga0307375_10002002_pt1 | contig 21392 bp, 27 predicted proteins | sample TR1MG_FD_202531 | JGI IMG/M metagenome (GOLD analysis project Ga0307375, IMG submission 202531) | Soil microbial communities from Risofladan, Vaasa, Finland - TR-1 | ecosystem: Environmental > Terrestrial > Soil > Coastal area > Acid sulfate soil | place: Finland: Risofladan, Vaasa | collected...
GATAGTGAAGGTTACCATGTCACCGCCTGCACCTGTGCGACAGCTGTAGCTGCACGGATTGCGGTCTTCTGCGTCTGTTTGTGGATGAATAGCGGCTGGCCGCGCCCGAGGATGGAAGCGGCCAAGCCCTGCAACTGGGCAAAGGTCATCGTCACCGGAACATTATTCATATCATACCACGCGAACCCTGCCGGCAGCGCGCCACCCGCAGCGGTGAGCACCGACGCGATCAAATCCTGGCTCGCCTGGTCTGCCTGAAAAGTGGTGCCCATATAGGCAATCGGCGAGAAGACGGAGGCTGCATAGCTGCTGTCCATCAGTGCAAGTTGCTGAGATTGAGCATCGGCAAGGCTTTGCACATACGGCGCAATCGTTCCAAGCGTTCCGGCGATCGCGGCGGCATACAGGTCGCGGCCGAGTTGCTCAGTATCGTTCGAGTTGGCGGTGAATGGAATCCAGCCATACTGCGGGTGGTCAATCTCCATATCCACTGTGCCGTGCGCGCTGTATTTCAAGTTCCTTGTTTCCATGAGTTATCCTTTATGCTAAACGTTGTGCAAAGGCTGCTTGCTGAGTAGATGCAGCGTCATCTCTAAGCGCCGCTCCAGTAATAATTCGCCACGTTCCAGAGAGATTTGTAGATTGAGACATTAGTACCTGGTTAGTCGGCAGTCCACCGGAGTTAGTCCCCGATATTTGGCATAGATATAGTAATGAACCAGTAACACTTGTGCCTGATGAATAATTCACGGATGTGTTTCCAGGAATTACCAAACACATAATGCCGACTCCAAGCGAACCAGCATCTTTTGGTACGGCTGCATTTGCTGTCGTTTGGGCGTTATTTGCGGAAGTCTGGGCGTTATTTGCTGTCGTTTGGGCGTTATTTGCTGTCGTTTGGGCGTTGGCGGCACTTGTTGGCGTAAGTGCAGCCCCTCCAGTAGTCGTATCAGATACCGTTCCAGAGCCGGTAAGGTTGACTGCATCCGTTGCATTTGCTACTGATGTTCCAACATTGCAATATAGGTTTCCTTGTCCATCCGTATAAATATTGGCGATATAACCTTGCGGAATAGTAATCGATGCACCAGCCGTTCCACCGTTTATCTTGTCGGTAGAATAAGGTGTAACAGTTACCGCGCCACCATAAGCATAGACTGTAACGAACCATGACTTATTCAGCAATGAAGTCTGCGCAACTGTCAATATCAGTGCCGCGGTACAGATAAATACCGTTCCGCTATCCACCAGGGCAACAGATTGGCTAACTGCAATCGTGCTTTCAGTGAATGGCGATGTCTGAGTAGCAACAGCAGGCGGCGTTACATAGGCGGCCTGATTGAGCTGATTTCCTGCCGCATCGTAAAGGGTGAAAGTATAAGTTACACCGGATACAAGGAATAACTGGCAGGATACGCCGGATGAATTGGATATTTCGCCGCGAGCGTTAAGCGGTATCGGGTTCGGCAATGGTATCGTACCGGCTGAATCCTGATAAGTGGCATAGTTTATACCGCCGACCTGAGTCAATACAGATCCGCCGACATTTGGCTCGGCCTGATTGTTCAGGAAGAACTGGATACCATAAGGTGAAATGCTTACTTGAGTGGTCATTTACTTGCTCCTGTGGTAGCATATCGCATGTTTGAACCATTCCTGATAGGTGCTGGAGCAGTATGGGCTAGACCCATCATGCGAGCTATTGACTCTGGTTTGTACAAATTCTGGAAGATCATCGTTTTTCCCATTATCTGTTACCTATTTTTGACTGCCGGACGCATTATTGGAAAGCAGCGCAGAAAGCGGAACAAGTCCCATCTTACCCGTTACGTTCGGTAGTTTGTTTTTCAACAAATTAGTCACTTCCCCAGGCGAAGAAATACCGGCCCCAGGTTGTAAAATGCTCCTCAAGGTATTCGATGATGCCTTTTTGTCAATCGCTGAAGAAATGACATTATGCGCCATGCTTCCTATAGGGGAATGAGTCAAGGTATCAACCGCACCCGCAGCAACCCCACCAGCAGAACGAGCAAGGTTAGATACATCGGTATTTGAGTTGTTTACAAATGAACCAGTAGGCTGAGATTGGACATTAGTAGCAACCTTTCCTAGAGTTTGCATAGTAGCTTGCTCTTCAGGGGAAAATATAATACCTAGCTTTGGTTTCAGGGCATCCAAAGCATTGTTATAGTCATTTTGGCTAAAATTACCTGCCTGATTAACGGACTTATCTTTTAAATGATTGACCACTGAAGCCTTGATGTTCTGTAGCGCAGCTGGATCGTCATGCAGAATTCCCGCCATTCCTTGAATATCCCCTGACTTTCCGTTGATGATGAATTTTTTAACAAAATCATCAGGAGATACTTTCCCGCTGGCCACGGCTTTATAAGCCGGAACGGAACGCTCAAGGTCGAATCCTTGCTTGGCAGCTGCACGGGCAGTATCAGCCAAGCCTTTTAGTTGACCAGCCTGACCATCCATCGGCATATTCTCTAGCGTGTTACGAACGGTATTGACCGCCCCTTCCACGTTTCCATCGGTAGCACCACGAGCCGAAGCACCAAGAATAGTTCTGAGGTTCTCGAAGTTCTCAAAGTTCATGGGCTGTTCACCAGTCTGGAACTTTTGCAGGATTCCTTGAATCTGTGGAGGAAGGAAAGCACCTTTCATATTCTGTCCGAGCGCCTGATTAGCGTTAGCAGCGAAAGACTTTCCGTCAATCGGAATCTGGCCGCCATTAGCATCCGTCAGCGCTTTATAAGCCGCCTGAGTTGCAGCTTTGTTCTGGTCGATCTTTCCTTGTATCGAATCAATTAGATTCTGTCCGGCAGTAAAATTGTCAGGAACGGCCACATCAGGAGCAGCATTTTTCTTTATTGAATCAATATTCCCTATTAGTTGGGAATTCTGGTCATTGTATTTATAAGCCATATCAAGGTTCTTAGCGCGCATATTCCGTTCCATTGAAATCTGAACAGGGTCTTGCGTAGCCTGACCGGAAGTTAATGAAATCTTCACCGGCAATGAATCAGCCTCTACTTGTCTGGAAAGTGCAGCAGGGTTTAAATTCTCACCTTTTGCGGCAGCAGCTTTAACGGCAGACTGCAATTCAGGGCTGGCTCCGGCTACCGCTTCAGCAGCATCCTTGCCTGAAAGAGAAGATACGCCATTACGAACAGCATTCAGGAGTTTATTACCAGCAGATCCTAAGACTTTACCCGCTACCGCGCCGACTGGATAGCCAATTGCACCACCAGCAGCACCAGCTCCCGTTTGCAATACTTTCTGCGACCAGAAATTAGCATCAGGATTATTTACAGGTTGAGAAGCGCCGATAATCCCCCCTGCCTTGGTAGCATAAATCAGTTTGTTTATAAGATTCGCCCCTTCGCCAACATCGCCAATTGGCAAAGCAGCAGCCGAAGCAACCGTTCCACCAAACTGGCCGGCAGTATTTGTTTTTGGGTTACTGGCAGCATAAGGCTGATTTTCTGAACTGAGATTCTTTATCCCTGTTTCAGCGTCATTAGATAGCCATTGACCTGCTTTGTTTACAGTTGAGCCGATACTATCAGGAAGAATATTTGATGCAGCCTGTAGCCCTTTCCCTGCTAACTGTTGTATTCCTAGTGCAGTATCTCCGAATCCTTTACCAAGTCCAGCCCCAAACGAAGCCAATTTGCTTTCTGGCTGTGCTGGTGGAGTAGCAATCGGAGCAGGAGCAGGGTTAGACCCAACAGCATTAATCATGCTATCGTCAAAGGTATTCTGATTAGCCGAAGGTGCAGTACCAGAAGATCCACTGGTATTGATCGCGTTAATTAAATCAGGGCTGAATACATCACTCATTTTGGCATCTGCCCATTTATCAGCATGTTCAGATTGTGCATGTGCAATTGAACTTCAGTCCTTTGGTTTGGAGGAAGCTTGTTGATTGTAGACAAGGTATTGTTGTAACCTTGCGTATCTCCAAGGTTCCGTTCAGCCAGCAATCGGAAAGCGTTTATATCCGCGTTCTTGGCCCATTCAGAATCAAAGGCACGTTTTGCAATCGGGTTCTGGTTACTGGTTCCAACCACGTTATCCAACCCCTGACGATATGAGTGACTTGCCTCTAGCGTAGCAGCACCAAAGCGCAACTTTTCAGCCAGAGCCTGGGGATTCATCTCTGTAGTTCCGGCAGCACCAGCCGCCATTGATCGAGCCGCATCGGTAGAAAGCCCAGCAGCCCCGGCGTTCTGTAAAGCCAGTCTATCAAGATAGCTTCCAACTTCCTGCATACTTGAATTGGGACTCGCTCCAAAAGGAGTCAGGATCGAGGTGAGCTTATTCCAATCATGGCTGTTGGGGCCAATAGCAGGATCAGTTTTAAGCAGTCCAAGAAGGTTAGAATAGACCTGTTTTGTAGGTGCATAGCCAGTTACCGGGTTTGAGTCTCCCTGCCGTACTGCATCAGATTCCTGTGCCGCAGAGGTTGCGCTTGCAGCCTGCTGCGGGGTAGGGAACTGTGGTAGTTTCGGCCATTGGTTACCAGTTGGCGCAGCGTTAGGTGCTTGCTGAACTGGCGCAGGTGCGGGATTCGTACCGGGCGTAACCGAGAATGGCTGTCCAGTGGCCGGATTGATACCCATCATTCCCTTTTGAATCGCCGGTCCAGAAGGCGTAAATCCTCCACCGGCAGCAGGAGGAGCATAAACACCGGGTTGAACTGTGTTTCCCAAGTCCATATTGCCTTGATTCGGCTGAGTCTGTACCGTTTGACCAGTCTGGAAAAGAGCAGGCAAGGATTGGGCCAGATGTTCCCGAGCCTGAGGATCAGCCGTGTTTTCCATGTGATCCAGAAATGTTCCGGCATGGTTTACAATCGAATTGAGTTCTGGATGATCTGTTGCAAGTTGCATCAATCGTTGCCGTGTGCTTTCGATATTCTGATTTGACGGATCGAGCGACAAGGACTGAATCGGGCCTTGCACCAATTTCTGACCCTGTGCGTCCAAAGTCTGCATGGATGATTGCAGCCCTACTTTGTCGGAGGTCGTTTTAATGATGTTCTGTGCAATTTGAGGCGCAAGTGGAGCAACGCGACCAGCCATCATTACCAGCTTAGTCGGATCAATTTCACCATTAGCACCCATTAGAGATTGACCTTGATCGTCTACTCCGCTTTGCACATATTTACCAAATGCTTGAGCCTGTTGTGCGCTTTGTTGCTTTACTTTGGCTTCCTGTTGAATTGCAGGAAGTTGCGCCTGTTGACCAGCAATACCTAACGCCCCCGATTGCAACTGTTGCTGTTGCAGACGCAGGTTCATTATGTTGTTGAGCATTGGCAAGTTCTGGGCTGGGCCGTTTATTCCTTCTGCTACAGGTGCGCCGAAATCTGCCATGATTAACCCCATCCTCCAGTATTCGCCATGTTGAAATTAGGGCTGGCAGTGGTATATCCTGCATTATCTACAGCGCCAGTACCGCCTCCATAGTTATATCCAGCCCCATTCATTAGCGCGGCCATACTTAAGCCTCCAGATAGTGCATTGGCAGCGCCTACCGTTCCAGCAGCTTGTGAACCACCAGCAGCAGCTTGAGCCTGTGCAACGCCGGTTCCGAGTTGAGTCCCAGCCGATCCGACATTGGCAGCAGCATTTTGTCCGATCTGAGTCAAACCTGACAGACGGTTGAATATGTTATTCTGCTGCGTCTGGAACTGATTGAAATAGTCTCCGTAATGAGTCGCAGCGGTATTCGTGGCAAAGCTGGTCAGGTCTTTTAACGCTGCACCAGACATCGCACCTTGTCCTGGTGTGTCGGCGTTTAAAGTCGCTTGCTGGCCTTGTTGCTGGGCGAATTGATAACCGGGATATTGTTCGAGTTGTTGCTGGGTAGGATTGAATTGCTGGGTCAGATAGCCGCCCGGCTTCATCATGTCGCTTAGTGTCTGATTCGCACCATAACCAGATTGAATGAAAGGCTGTTGCTGCTTGTTGATGGTGTCGAACATCGCCTTTTGCGTTGCAGCGGCTTGTTGCTGTGCAGCCGATTGTTGCCCAGCGGCTTGCTGCGAACCCATATAGCCCAATACAGCCGACCCTCCGATTGCTACCGCTATCCAAGACATGACAATTCCTTCACTTTATTGCTGGAATCGAACAATGCCAGATCGTCAGACTCGATAATCTCCCGCTCTATTTCATCGAGATCGGTATTGTTGGTACGATGGACAGTCAGGCAAGTGGCATCGGTCAAGGCTAATACAGCGCGCTTTGTGCCTGGTTTGGATACGATAACTTGCGGCCCTGTGATTTCCTTAACGCCGGAGTCGGTTGTAACCTTAATAGTTCCGCAGCAAATGATGTAAAAATGCTCGTTTTTGTGAACCTTTCCGACAATCAGCGTTCCAGCCGGACGCGGAAGGAATCGGCAATACATGCCGTCAGCAAAGAAGTGTTCCGTAGGAAGGTCGGCTTGTGGCATTTTAGCCATAGCCGATTGAAGATTGAAAATATCCGCTTTTGTCGGTATATGATCTTCAGAATTAAGTGGCAGCAGTAACATCGAGACTCCTTTTAGGTTAAAAGCGCTCGACATATCAGCCGTGAGCGATAATCTATATCAAAAATAAAAGAAAATCAAGCTATTAATCATGCGATTCTTTTAACAACCACTGAACCAGTCCACGCATTCGGCATTATTATTGTTCCGAGGGATGACCAGACTGTTGTGGTGTCATCCCAGTGTGTTTCAGTATCCAGAATATAATTTGAACCTGTAATTGCGCTTCTTGATCTTATAGATGCCTGCTTCGTGGCAGTTGAGGTGAAAACAGTTGCCAATAAAGAATAAACAGAACCGTTTGAGCCATCCAGAACCATGGCGCTCGTAGTACTTATCACAGACGCTGGTGCACTTCCAAGTGTTGCATAAATAAATCCAGTTGTGAATGCGGAAGCATAAGTCGTATTGTTTGGATTAAGAGTACAATTTATCCCTGCCCCTGCCGCGGGTGTGAAATTACCGGCCATATCAATCTCATAAGCCTGCCCATCACCACAAGCTATGTGCAGAGGCATGGAAGTTGCGGAGGTGAAAGAATCTTGCGTAATCTGACCTACGCCTAACACACGGTCGTTTACGCCATCCCAAGCAACTGGCGTAAAATAAGAACCGACAGCCAGTGATAGATTGTATAAATACAGATACCAAGTCGGATCGGCAATAACAATTCCTTGCGCGTTTGCTTTGCCGAATATGCTTCCTGATTGCGGGATCTTCTGGACTATGCTCATGCCGAACTGAATGCCTTGAGTGTTACGCCTATCAAATCACGCTTAACCGGATCAATTACTTGCAAATCAACCACGCAATCTCTGCTGAATCCAAGTCTGCGCCACATTGTCCGAGTCTTGTATTTTCCTGCTTGTCCGATAGGTCGATAAGTACGCTGACCGAAAGTCTTGCCACCATCACGAGAGATAGCCAAACTACACTGCGGAGCTGAACCTAATCCAGACGAATTGCCAACTCCAGAAGAAAAATCAAGCTGTAAACTGGCCATGAATACGCGACCGCGCTGCCCCTTGTCCCATATTGGCGGTGAGCGTCTTTGTGCCAGTAAAGGCCATCCGGCATCGTTCTGCACATCCCGCGTCATTTGATACAAAGCGCCGTTCTGATAATCTCCGACAATGCGCATACTCTTGAAATTCATGTAGCAATTAGACCGATGCCGATGGTATTGCTGCGTATACGGGTCATAGGAAAGTCGCTTGTGCAACAATCCCGACTGCGTGTCATAGCACCATGTCGTATCAGCAGTCGGGAACGTCAGCACATAGAATTCGTGCGTATCCTCCTGATAGGTGTATCCGATTGCATCATAAGTCACCGGATATTGCGATACTTCAGCGCTGAATGCAGGGGATGAAACAACGTTATATTGAAATCCCTGAGTGTGAATAATCTTGTTTTCCCCGCGCTCATCTCGTCCGAGCCAAATCAAACCTTCCACACCTTCAGATGAGCAAATACGGGCAACGGATGCTGTAGCCATGCATCCTGCTTGAATCAATGTTCCGGTCAATCTTGAGAATGGGAAATTAGCGCCGCCTGCGTCATACCAAATCTCCGTCGTTTTGTCACCGATCAGCCAGAGCATTTCCTTATGCTCCATGACCGATAGCAGATTATCGGAATAGGCATCCTTTAGCGCAAAATAAGTTCCTGAGAAAGCAATCCCATAGGCAGGATAATTTGTGTAGAAAGTCTGCGATCCAGGCTTGTTGAATACCCACCAGCCATCAATATAAGCAACACGAGTCGCGCCAAGGAATGCAGGATCAAATATCTGCGTCCAGACTGGAAGCGTCGATGTAACGGTATCGGAAGATGATGCGCCGGTTGTGTTATTTGAAATAGTAATGGTAGGTGGTGCGCCGAAATAATCAACAGCAGTAATCGTTGTTCCGGCTGGAATATATCCTGCTGAATCTGTTACCGTTGCACCGATTATCATTTTATAATTCGGCGTTGCATTAAAAGTCAGTACATTCGATGCTACAAACGGGACAATGCTACATGCACTGGATACTGTTGGAACAATGGCAGCACCGCCTAATGTAGCGGAAAGTTCACATGCGGTTGTAGTAAGTCCCGTAGCAATGACATAATAATTAGTATTTGTAGTAAATCCAGTCGGAGGAGTACCCTGAATAGATACAATATCTCCAGCACTGAAAGCCTGAGTTGCTGTAGTGAATAATCCGGTTGACGTGCTTTGCGAGGCTGATGCAACCGAAGTTCCACCGGCTGTATACATATTCGAAGTTGTAGAGCTTGCCGTTCCATCCAGGCGATACAGATACCCATAAGGGCCATCCACAATTACCGCATATCCACCAGCGTTATTATCACGGATTGAGACAGGACCGGAGCTGGTCAGCAACATGCCAACATAGGTCAGTGTCAAGGTAGCAAATGTTGATACTTTTGCTGAATAGGCAGTTACCAGATAGCATTTATTGGCGATTATTGCCAATGCCTGATTTCCACCAGGCAATTCCCAAACTCCGCGCACTGGCAGGTTAGTTACTGCTGATGCGGCCGGCCATTCAGTTTGCGTATTGGTGAATCCCGGCGCACCGCCAGCCGGATCTGCTACCAGTTCGACAAGACCTGGGCAACCGAGTAATCCTACAACTTCCTTCGGATTTTGCTGGTCAACCTCGACGTAAAAATTGATGCAGATTTGATCGTTCTGCATTGGGTTAGGCGCGACATCCTGACCGCCTGCCATGCCCATATCACCGAAGAAATTTAGAGGTCCGGGGCTTGCCATTACTTAAAACTCCTTTATTATTCTATTGATACCCACCTGTAAAAATCCATCCTGCGTTTCCTTTGTTTCCTCTACTCAATGCGCTTTCATATCTAGCAACGCCTGCTGGTTGAGCATTCAATGCCTTAATCAGATCCTTCGATTCCTGCGCATTCTTCTTGATTGATTCGGATAATGGAAAGCCATATTCTGAGCATAATTCATAAGCCAGCAACCATTTCATCATACGGTTATAGCCTTGCGGCATGATAATAACCTGATTCAAAGTCAAGTTTTGCAATATTCCAGTGGTAAAAAGATGCAATGCAGAACCATTTCCAGGCGTTTGGTAAACATTCAGGATTCCATAAGGGAATTGCGGGTTATACCAAGCAACGGTCGGCCACGGTCCGGGCTGTGCCTTATAAAGAATCGATGTATATTGCGCCTCTGTCTCCATCACATCCAAAGTGAAATCCAAATTATTGAAGCGCGTAAATCCATGCGTAATGCGTAAAGGTCTGTTAATTGGAAAATTACCAGGAACAGTATAGGTAATCGAATCCGCGCCGGATGAACTTCCAGTTGCATTGGCTGACATCGTTACTGTATGCGCAACAGAATCAAATGCCAGAACTGTAGTATTTGCTGGAATAACGCCTTGTGAATCAGTAAGGATAGAGCCGGAACCAACTAGATAAGCTGCGCTTGCACCAGCTACTAGATTACTTGGCATGTTGGTTACACCGGTAATCGTAGGCGATCCAGATGTGACAGTTCCGATAAATGGAGCAGAGCCGAGCAAAGTACAAACAGGATTACCAACTGTGTATTGGTTTTTCTGAGCGGTCCAAGCAAGGATATTCTCGTTCGTCCCGAATGCCAGCGACTTGTCAAGGCTCAAAGAATCGAGTAAGTCATTGAACGTATCGAGGCAATCAGTTGCATCTGGTGTATCTATTGTTTCTCCAGACTGATACGAGTTAATGCGCCGCAATGCGCCTTCGATTATATTTAATGCTGTTGTCACGCCAATAGTCATCTTGTACTCCTAGACGTTGGTATTGCCTGCCGGATAAGCGACTGACATTGGAAACTGACCGCAAGTCAATTGGACCGATGAATTGGCAACAATGCCAGTTGCGCCTGATGCTGGATTTTGTGCCGTTACCACGGCAGGATTAGCGGCTGTGCTGATGAATGAAATAGTTACCGGATCAATCTGGAAATATCCAAGCGGAAGCACCCTAACTCCGGCGTCCACCATAGCCAGCAGTGCGGCTTCGTATTCGAGTCCGACACAATCTGGCATAGTCGGCATAATTTACATCAATACTACAGGCGTAACAGTTAGCAATGTCGGTCCAGCAGCAGAGCCAATGGCAGTAACGGAAACTGGAAACGATAATCCGTCTATTACCGTATCATCATAAGTAAGAATGGGGAAATCACCCGCAGTCCCATCTCCAGGTATCGTCGCAGCACCTGCACTCGGCGGGGCGTTACTCCCATTTGAACTGGATGCTACTTTTATGTAGGTAACAACTGATGTAGATGTATTGCAACAAACAAGTCCATTGGCAGATGGGTCAATAGCATCGATTTTAACTGCCGCATGACTTGATGCAGTTACAGACAAACCAATTGTCTGTCCTGCGAATCTATATGCAATAGTAGTCGCCATTTTAAGCAGTCCTTGTAAATGCGTAAGCAGTAGAGCTTGAGAACATCAGCGTAAATCTTGCCAATCCTGTTGCTCCACTGGCTACGGTCAATTGACCGAAACTTGCAGCAGTAGTGGCAGCAGCATCAGACAGAATACCGTTCGTGGCAACCGCAATCGTTACTGTGTTAGCCCCTGCGGTATTGTCGATGTAAAGCTGGAAAACAGTCCCTTTTTGTGCTTTCAGATATTGCCCGAGCAAAGTTCCGGTCGGCAATGTGATAGTCGTAGCTGCGGCACTAGTCGAGGTGATGTAGCCGCCAGCAACTTGTGCAGCTGTAGCCGTAGCCGTTGCATTGATCGCCACCGGAACATAATTGATCTGTATGTTTTCCAATACCGGGTCAGCGAAGGCTACTCCTAATGCTTTTGTATTCGACATGATATTTTCCTTTAGGCTACGCGAAGAGACAAGTCTCCGCCTGGTTGGTGACGCAAAAAATTATGAAAGTTGCCTCGATATTCTTTATCTTCGGAATGATGGTTCAAATTCAGGTTAGGTACTACCCATATTTCACCACCACAATCGATCCAATTACGGCTGAATGCGTAATCTTCACCCCACCACGCGCCATCATGTGCGCCATGATTAAATAAATCAACTGATAGGTTGTATTTTGGACCAAAACATAAGTCAGGATAAGATGACATAAATTTGTCAACAGCGCCTGCCGTTACCTTCAAAAATCCCGCCGGTACTCTGGTAGCCTTTATACAACCATCTGTACGTACTACAGGCTGAAAGTTTTTTCCATCCTGAATAACGCCCATATATTTCTCTTCGTCATCCTTGAAACGATAGAGTCCTGCAACTACATCACCAGGAGTTTCAATCAGGGTTAGAAGGTCACGAGGATCCCAACTCATATCATGGTCGATGAAAATAATAATGTCAGCTTTGGCATCCATCGCCTTGCGCAACATCGTGGCACGGGCAGCCGATATGTAAGGGCATCCAATTTCGTTTACCATTCCATGATCGTAATTGCCGAGCACTGGAACGGAATTTTTTAGACTATCCAGCGTTTGCTGGTATGGCCGTTTGAGTGTTGGAATGCAGAAAACAACTTTTTTCAATTTATTCCAACTCCCATAAATATGGAACTGGATTGCTCCCGCACCAAACGTGCAGGAGCTTTCCATTTTTTACTAGGCAGCCCAAATTCCAAGCGCCAGCAACGTATTTACGACTTCGAGCATCTGCGCGACCTGCAACGTCCCGTAAGCCGAAGACGTAACATAATTGCTAGTCGTATGAGTCGATGCGGTTGCCCGCTGCGCTATTGGTGTTGCACCATAAAAACCATTCAGGGCAGCCGGATTATCTCCAAACTGATTCGGACCGCCTTGATTCAGGTACGGATTAGGCGAAGAGACTACATTTGGCCCAGGATTGCTGCCGTCTACATTAGTTGTTGCTACCATGCTATTTCTCCTTAACCCGAAACACGAACAGCCAGCGGACGAAACAGGCTTGCGAATCCATAAGCTAAATCGAGGCGGGTTGGTTCAGCGTCATTGTTGATGGTGTACTGCGTCGCAATCCGGATAGAAATGCCCAGATCATCGTCGTATGCACGGCTTGCTTCAACTGCGGTACGTGGCAATGGCAAGTCAACGAAAGCCAGAGCAAACGCATCACGATGGAAGTACAGGTTTTCCGTCGAGTTGGTTGCCAAAGCTGCCCCGCCATTAAGCGTTACTGTCGGTGTGCCAGTCCATGCCGATCCAGTTGCACAGTTCTGGAATTGACCGCCAGTGATCGCGCATTCGCCTACCGTTACTGACAAAGTACCATCGCTCTTTGCCGTATACAGACCAGTTGAAGCGTTGAACGTGCCATTTGTCGGCGTACCAGCGGCAAACTGAGGACCACCAGGAGATGCAACACCAGCCATTTGCGCATAACCAGCAGGAGGCAAGACAACAAACTGTTTCAGCGTATTGCCGTACTGACTGCGGTTTTGCGGGTTGACAGGATACAGACCTGCAACCTGGATGGTATCGCCAACTTTACAAGCTGCCGAGCTATTGGTCAGTCCTGACAACTGGAATACACCAGTCTGCGCCCAGCCGGCAGTGATGATCGCCGTACCGCCGGATGCAGCAGTTACGCCAGCCAAAACTGGGGTACCGAGCAAGCTACCAGTGGTGTACGAAGCCACGTTCGGATCTTCAAACCAGTCAGCACCGGCTGTTTTTGCAGCTACCAAGCCAGTTTCATACAGATTGCTGATTTGTGCTTGAGGATTGAACAGACCCTTCAGACTGTCAGCCATCGAGGACATTGCCAGCGGATGAAGTACCGCGGTTGGCATCATTCCCTTCGGCATACCTTCGGAAGCCAGGATCGCACGAGCATCGCTGAAGTTCTTGAACGAAGTTGGAGAAGTTCCAGGAGTGCCTAGACGGTTTGCGGTATTTTGCATGGCGAAGTAAGCACCGTCCGAGTCCACGCGGTTTGCAACCGTAATACAGGCGGGATGAATGAAACGTTCTTCGAAGTCGTCAATGTCCAGCAGCATGTTGATCGTGTTGAACTGGATGTCAACGTGGTATTGATACAAGATGTTTACCGGAACATAGTTCTCGGTGGACGCCTCTACGTTCAAGGCAGGGCCGAAAGTACCCAAATAACGGGGAGACACACGAACGTTGCAGGTTGCACCGATCTTGCGGCCTTTTTGCCCGAATTCCTTGTCGTATTGACGGTTGAATTTATCAGTCAGAACGCACTCGTTTGCCAATACTGGCAGGGCGCGATTGGTAATCTGACTGATCGTAAGCAGTTGATTCGCCAAAATAATACTCCTTCACAAGCGGCAATTGCCGCATAACGAAAATTCCGCTTAGTGCCGTTTTCGTATACCGAAGTTTCTCTGGTTGCGCTTGGCATAATCCGTAATCACTTCCCGGATATTCTCAGGATTGATTTCGATTGCTGCGCTTCCATTGCTACCCAGTGGACTAATCACAGGCGCACTTTTTGTGCGGGCCATGCTCGGAAGTATCTCCGTATTTTCGCTCGACGCTGTTTTGTCGTGTGCAGGTTTACTAGGCGTTGCGCCTTTTGCATCCTTGGATTTTCCATCCAATGATTCATTTCTACTCTTACCATTTTCATTTGTCAAGGATTTTTTACCGAATGGCTCAAGTTTGTCCTCGATCTTGCCAATCTTGACCAATTGCTCATCTGGAGCCAGCTTTGCAATAGATGTTAAAACGTCAGGATTCTTTGCCAGGTAATAGCCCAACTCGGCAAACAATTCGGACTTTTGCATGTAACCGGCAATCGCTGGAGGGACAATAATATCCGCACCATCAACCGTTTCCTGAAAGTCTGGAACGAGCGCTATCGCGGCATCAATGCGACCTTTTGCAGTTTGGATTACTTCTTGTTGCTTACGTTCAAGCGCCTCCTTTGCGGCGATTTCGGCTTGCTTCTTTAGCCCTTGATCCACTCCCCACTGAATAGAGGCATCAATATATTCAGATTCGGTAGAGAAATCAGCGCGAACCGGCTTCTTGGCTTCTGGTGTGGCAGTCGCAACAGCCTTCCCTTTAAGTTCTTCAAGTTGACGCTCAATTTCAGCGGCACGAGTTTCAGCCATCTTGCGTTCGTTGTATTGAGCTGCGGCGAATTCTTCTGCCTCTTTCAGCATACGATGCTTTTTGCCGATTGTTTTCTGCATCTTTGCAGTCAACGAAGCACGTTCTTCAGCGGTTAGGCCGTTCTCATCTTCTTCATCGTCCGCATGAGTTTCCGCCACTGTCTCGGACTTGTTTTCGTTGTTTTTCGCATCTGCTTGAGTTCCAGCTTTATTTTCTGCTGCATCGGCGTTTTCATTGTTTTCTCCTTCAGGCACTACGCCTGCATCTTCAAGGATTGCGGGAAGGTTGGTGCTATCTAATACGACTGTTGCCATTTTATTAATCTCCTGTAGTAGGTTGGTTTACTTGCTGTTCAACATTTTGCGATTGCTGGATAAGTCTATCTGCTGCTGCTTCGTGATGCTTGGCTTCGGCATGGGTATTCAGCAATGATGCACCAGCAGCTATTTCTGCCTTTGCCAATTCGGTATGCGACCTGATATTCGTATCGTGTTCTTTGGCTCCAACAATCATCTGCGTTTTGGACAGACCAATTTTCAAGTCCTGCTCAAGCTGTTGCAATTTCTGTTGTAGTTGCTGATTCTCGTTTGCCAGCGATTGAACGATATGTTTAGCCCGTTTAGATAAGCTTCCCATTAGTTTCTCGAGTCCTTCAGGATTCTGAGCCATCAGACGGTCAGCCAATTCCTGCATGTATGGATGGTCAATCGAGCGGAATACCAAATCAGGCGCAGTCTTGGCGACAATCTCAGCCAGTGCTGGGATAGCCAGTAGAGAAATCAGGTTCTCCGCGCCTTCTTCGCGTTTTGTCTCGTAGCCTGGGCCGGTATCCATCACCACATCATATTTTCCAACGGATAAGTCATTCTTGACGCGCTTAACGCCATCTTCCTCTACCTGCTGATTGATGTTTATCATTTCAGGGGTTGAATCTTCCCCGATAATCCGTTGCATCTTGGATTCGCTGAAATAGTGCGGTATCCACTCGACCATGACGCGCCAGCATTGCGCGATTGCCAGCGTGAGATTGTCGTAATACTGGAAATGGGATTGGTCGGACATATACTGCCTGCGTTTCAATGCCTGCCCTGAAACAATCACGCCTCCTTGCTGATCCTGTCCGGGTTCATGCGGCATCCCTGCAACAGATAACAAGTTCGACCTCATTCCCTGCACGAATTCGCTAAATCCTGCCTCAATCTGGGCTGGAGCTTGACGCGCTGGTGGAGGAGGCATAATCGGCATCATGCCTGAAGTCTCGATGATCACCGGCTTGTAAGTCAGCACGTTATAGGCTTTCTGGTTGGCATCATCCCATTCAGGATGACCGTCCAGTTGTCCTTCTGCTGCAACCCAAGGAGCTTTCGGAGCAAGTCCTAGCCTTTTGATCTTGGCGACTTCTCCATAATTTACCATGCGCTGCGGGTCCATCATTCCCTCGACCATGCCGCGACGGCGCACTCTACCCTCGATATTCATTGCATTTCCGGCCACGCGGAATATGGGGATGTATTGTCCTGGCAATACTTCGCGCTGGATTACCTTCAAGCCGTTCAATTTGAACCATTCTACGCTACGAACCACAGAATCACGGTCCGCAACTATCTCAAATCCCTGAGATGCCAGTCTCGCAGCAATATCCTCAAGATCAACCTTACCATCCGCACCCTTTGGAAACTCGGAGCGATATTTGGTGAATTCCTCGCCATTCTGACCTTTGATTAGATACAGTTTCTCAGTCTTTTCGCGGATTCTGAAGTATTCGGCTATACGGATTGATTCCTTATCCTCCCAATCATCCGTCCGGTCTGCGCGGCTTGATTCTGTCCATCCTGCATTGGTAGCATTCGGATACTTGCGCTTGTATTCCTGGCGCTTCATCTTGACCGAAATAATGCACCAGTTCTGGTCTGCACCAGTCGGCATGATCGCATCCGGATCCATTGAAACAGAGAATACGTTGTCAATCGGCAAAATACGCAAGTCAGTCTGGAATGAGCGCGAATCCAAATATTCAGGCAATATCCTGAAATAACCGAATCCCGCATCAACTGAACGCTCGGCAGCCAAGTCATAAGCCACGGATGCCTCGGAACGTGTCTCGATATGCCGGCCGATCCCGTTTATCACGTCTGCAATCTCTATGTCTGCACCTTCCCCGACAGGATGGCATTTACCACGAGGCCGCTGCTGCTTGATATTGTTTACCACGCGCCTGACGAAAGAATCAGTAAGGTTAATGGTCAGTTCCGGTTCATCTTCCGATACTGACGATGTAGATGGCGCATCCCATTGGTCGCCTTCACGGAACAGCATCGCAGCTTTGGCCCGTTTCCGGTTGTCAGTCTCGGCTTCGTTGGCAATTTCGAGACGGTCGCGGGCTTCTTCAAAAATCTCTTTCTCTGTAATCGCGGCGAATTCTCTATCTTCGTCCGTACGGTCTGCTGCTGGCGTTGCTGATTGGTCGGTCATGTCCTCATCCAAGAATGTGTGCCAGTCCTGCGCCCGATGAATTGGGGCTTGGGTGGCTGTTGTTGTGCCAATTTTGGCGCGTTTACGAATTCCATCCCCCTCCCGAACAATGACATGACATCAGCGCCATCGTCATATTTTCCAGATGGGAATTTAAGCAATTGCTTCATCAGTTCCGCTTTCCACGGCGCATGTTTCGGGAAAAATACCTTTCCCATGTGCATCCGAGCTTGAATAGCCCTTGCCCTGGTAGGTTTGTCAGATATAGATGGCAACCATTCAAGCCTGCAAAATGCTTGCCTTTCTTGCATCCGTTTACGCAAGAATGGTTCAATAGCTTTTCTTATGGGGCCGGATTCTCCAAACCATATAAGCGGCTTGTATTTCAAAATCATGTCGCATTCACTCTCAATCCACACATCACTTGCAGCCTGATCTCTCCACCAATCAGTGATATACAAGTCGCCGTTGTAATCCATACCGGCTATTCCATGCTCGGTGTAATCGCCACCGCCTTCTGTAACAGCATAGTCAGACGCACCGTAAAAGTGTAGCTTATCAGGCAGTTCAAGATATTCTCCAAAGTCATCGCGCTGGAAGAATTCCCCTTCATCTGGTGATGGGTCTTGCTGATACAGTGCATTCCAGGCCCGCGGGTCAAGTTTGGCCTGCGCAATCATTTCGTCAGTGAACCATTCCGGCCATAGTTTTTCACCTGGCTCACGTCCTAATGGATCTGATGCGATGGCGACCATTGGCAGGCTTACAACCGTCCACCGATTAGCTTCGCGCTCAAGCAATCTTCCGCCAAGATCATCTTCATGCCATCTGGTCTGTATAAGTATCTGTTTTGCATTTGGCTTAAGTCGCGTAAAAAAGTCATTAACGTACCAGTCCCAATGTTTTTGCCGTGTCCGGTCACTATCTGCCTCTTCCCTTGATTTAATTGGATCATCAATAAGCCCTAAATCAGCACGCCTACCAGCAATGGCAGAACCAATACCAGCAGCGAAGAATTCAGCCCCTTTTTCAGTTTCCCAATTACTTGCAGATTGGGTCTTTTCAGAAATACCGAATCCGAACACATTTCTAAATCGTTGCAATGTAACAATATTTCTTGATCTACGGCTGAATCGTTCAGCCAACTCAGTGGTATTGCTAACCCCTAGAACTGAATTCTGCTCATTCCGTCCCATATACCACGGCGGGAACAGGATGCTTGCGTAGGTGCTTTTAGCAGAACCTGGCGGCATCAGAACCATCAACCTTTCAATGTCTCCGCGCTCAATCGCCTCTAAATGTTCGATTAATAGCAGATGATGCGCAGCCGGCTTAAATCCTAAATCCAGATACTGGATGAAATCTTTTAAGCTCTTACGCGCTGCCCGTCTGCTTAGTATCTCCTTTGCCGCGTCTTGTGGCGATAGCAATGAGTTCGTCATCAGTCATTTCATCCGCTGTTCTGTGGGTAGTTAAATCAACTGTAGCCTTTTCGCCATATTTCATTGGGTTCCATTTAGACAGCAGCCAACGGCGCGTATCAATCTGCAAACGACGATGGCCAAGCATATCCTCTTCTTTTATCTCGCACGTACCATCAGCTTTAATAGTTTTAATTACGCCTTTGTAAGGAGTATCGGCTATTTCCTGTATTTCACCCTCAATAGCGGTATGCCCTATATCTCTTGCTCTCGCGTATTGTACGGCAAACTCGTTATGTGCTTGAATCCAATCGAATATTGTTGTGTAACCTATGCATAATTTCTTAAGCAAAGGACGCATTGGCTTACCTTCAGATAGATGATGGCAAATCTGAAGTGCTAGTTCCTTAGTATATTTGGAACCTGATCCTTTGGGAGCGCCAACTTTAGCCATTTGTCTCAATCTTCAGCTTGTGGAATATGCCATTGCCATCCTTTGCATAAATTCCTGACTTGGTGGCTACGTACAAAACATCCTTGAATGCCAGCATCGCTACTATTTCATCAGGATTGACATCTAAAATACTCTTATCGCCTTGCGTGATATCGACATTAATCACATCATGTGTGTTGTCATTCCGGACGAGTAAAGCGGGTCTTGAGTTTTGGTTAATTACCATGGCCGTCCTCCTGATTCTCGGGCGTACCAATTTGATACGAAATCCTGGCATCGCGCCGGATTCGTGAAATGCAAAGCGCGCTCAGGGGCGCGAAAGTCATATTCTTCAGGGTAAAGTGTCACGATGTACTCGGAGCCGTGGTTACGCACATTGAGTAGCGCTCCCTTTGTCCAGTCATCAGGTAATACAGGTTCAGCCTGCGCCGTCTCGATCTCTTTGATCGGCTCCGGTTCAATTGCTTGCTGCCGCTTCCTTGGCAGGTGAATCGTTTTCTGTTTCATCTTCGCTTGTCTCCACTATTATGCAGCCGACATCAGCCTCTCTACAAATGACGTGCATCACGTCGCCCCAATAGAACTGCTGGAAATTGTAACCTCGATGCAATCCGCCACGATCATCTTCGCCATACCCGCCTAACTCCACAACATCGCCAATCTTGACCTCGGTTGGCTGGAATTTCTTGCTGCGCCACATCTTCGTGCGGCGATGCTTTTCGGGATGATCGTAACGCCAAGGATAATGCCCTGGCCCTACTGCCTTCACAATACCGCGCAATGGCTTCGTGTACTCGATTACGGCCAATACCTTGCTATGATCGACTGGCAGCGGCTCGACTATAATCTGGTCGCGCAACAGCCGGATATTCATCGTGGCCGCTATCTGTGTCTTGCTCTCGTAGGATAGCTCGGCAGATGTCTGGCTTGTGTGCTTAATTGCCATTAGTGGCGCTTCCTTGGCTTTTCTTCTTTTTCTTCCTTCTTTGATTCTTCGTGATGAATTCCAAGATGAGTAATCTGTAATCCTACACTACGATGGTCTTCTTCGCCTTCGCGCTTTTCACTACGAGCCGATACCACATGAGCTTTGGCATGTAAACTAACTTCCCCTCCGACTTCAGGCATTTCATCCATGCAAATCTTTTTCATACCTTCATGGTCAAGATCAACGCGAAGACCATAAGGATAATTAGGTCCAGATTCTCGAACTTTCATTGGCTCCATTTCGCGCTTTTTTTCTTCCTTACTGCGCGCCATATGCGCCATTTCAACAGGCTTACCAGATGTATCGCGCGGCATTATTTCTCTCCCGATTTGTTAGTATTGTTAGCGTCAGGCGTAGGACGTACAGCGCCGGATTGCTTGCCCTGGCTCACTCCGTCAGTGTTGAAATTTCCAGTAGAAATACGCTGGTTGGAGTTGCTGCGTGATTCTGAAGGCTTCGTATTGGATTGCTTACTCATGGCGATGTTTCTCCTTTTTTGAACGCTTCTTTGCTTCACTGTACCCGACTGCCAGCCTTTGCTTGATGTCCGGAAATTCATCTTCCTCATGCTTCGAGCTAACAAAGCGGCTGATGAACTTTCCGAGCGGTTCGCCTTTTTGTCTGGCCGGCATGGTCAAGCCTCGGCTGCTGTATCAGTCGTTTCTGTCTGCGCTTCTACAACAACACTCGGTACAGGCGGAGGCGTACCCTTGAAGAACGCCAGGACAGCGTGGTAGAGCGTTGCCAGCTCTGTTTCGGTCTTGCCAAGCAATTCAGATGGCAATGCGGCTATTTCCGCTTCGATTCTCACGACTTCAGCCTTTGCAGCAATCAGATCAGTTTCGAGCGACATAATAACTCCCAAATTTATATTCGGCGCATTGATTCAACCACAAATTGGCTTTGATTGCAATAGTCCTTTCAAAGTTTGCTCAATCATGTTGATCGCCTCGCCGCTGTTCACCATGTCCGTGGTAAATCTGAATACCCGGTAGCCCAGCAACGCCGCATGTGAATACTTTTCACAATCAGCACTGAAGCCTTTGCCGGTTTGATGCCTCCCTTGAATCCACACTCCGCCCTCGATCTCGATCAGTATCATCTTGTCGGGGATTGCGAAATCTGCGCGCCACTTGCGCACCGTATGGAACTTAAACTCAGTCTCTACCTTGATGCCGACCACACGGCACTGCATGGCGAATGTTGCCTCGGGCGCGCTCTGCTTCATGCCAGCAACCTCCTAAACGTCACCGCCAGCGCATCGTACTCATCCATGCGCATGACCTTCCAGATGGATTTTCGGCCATGAATTCCGTTGTGCGCGCCTTGATGGCAGTCTTGGCATAAACTGACGCAAAGCCACGGATTGTCCTGTTTGATGTGATGCGCGGAACTCGGCCCGGGTGCGT
>Ga0307375_10002004_pt1 | contig 21379 bp, 25 predicted proteins | sample TR1MG_FD_202531 | JGI IMG/M metagenome (GOLD analysis project Ga0307375, IMG submission 202531) | Soil microbial communities from Risofladan, Vaasa, Finland - TR-1 | ecosystem: Environmental > Terrestrial > Soil > Coastal area > Acid sulfate soil | place: Finland: Risofladan, Vaasa | collected...
GTGAGTTCCGCGGGAGATCCGGCCGGGTGATGACACCACGGTGCCGGGAGGCGCCAGCGCGGGATCAGGTGGCGGAGATGGCCGCAGCCAGCGCCGGGCAGGCGCCACCGCCCGGTGACTGACCCGGTGTCCGAAGCCTACCCCGGTGCCCCCGGCGGAAGGCAGGTCGCGGATCTGCTCGCGGCCGGATCCGCCGCTACCGGCAGCCAGATCCAGGCCCTGCCAGGACACGTGCCGACAGCCCTGTCGCCCCGGTCCGGCCCGCCTGGTCATAACAACCTGATCGGCGTAGCCAGACCGATCGGGCGGCGCAGCCACGGACTGTGACCGGCAGTCGCGGTCGGCTGTCTGGCGGGCAAGGCTCGGCGTGCGGGCCTCGCGTGCGCCGATAGCCCGACTGGTATTGCCCGGTCTGGGCGGACGGGGCCCGGCTGCGGGGATCCCGTCTGCGTGCAAGCTGGTAACAGCGGGCTACGTGGTATCGGCGGTCGGGCGGCTAATCCCGGTACGGCACAAGCAGGTACCCGGCTACCGCCCCCGGAAAGGGCGGCCCGGCCGGCGGGTCGCGGGAATCCTGACGGTCGCAGCCGTGCTGACGGGCGGCGCCTGGGTGCTGTCCGCCGGCCCGAAGCCCGCCGCTGCGGGCCCGGCCGTGACGCTTCCCTCCGCGTCGGCGGCGTCCGCTGCGGCGGCAGGGTTGCGGCTGGGCGTGTTCGAGCCCGGCGAGGAGTCTTCCTACCGGCCCGTGCAGCGGTTCGCGGATGCGGTGGGCCGCCGGCCCGGCATCGTGCTGGCCTATAGCGCGTGGCGGGAGCCGTTCGAGACCGGGTTCGCCCGCACTCTTCATGATCACGGCGCGGAGCCCCTCATCCAGATCGAGCCAGGCAACGCCGGCCTGGCCGCGATCAGCGCCGGCCAGTACGACGCCTACCTGCGCTCCTATGCGACGCAGGTCCGGGAATTCGGGTACCCGGTGATCCTGAGCTTCGCGCCGGAAGCTAACGGCAGCTGGTACCCGTGGGGATGGACGCGCACGTCCCCGGCCGCCTGGGTGGCCGCCTGGCGGCATGTCGTCACCGTCTTCCGGCGGTAGCGGGCCGGGTACTACTACGATCGCAGCGCCACCTTCGCCCGGGTGTTCGGCGCGACCCTCCGGGCGGTACGCGGGCTCACCGGGAAACCGGTACTGCTCGCCGAGACAGCCGCGGGGCAAGTCGCCGGGCAGGCCCGGATCATCCCGGGCCTGTTCGCTGGGATCCGCCAACAACACCTGCTGGGCCTGGTCTGGTTTGACCAGGCTCAGGATGACGGTATCCATCACCAGGGACTGGCGGCTGGAAGGGTGCTGTAACACACGGGTTTCTCCGGGCGCTTTGCAGGAGGAGTCCGTGACTCCGGCCGATCGGCCGGTGCGCCACGACAGCCCCGCATCGCCCGGGCGTCGGGATGCCCACCGTGCTACCTGGCCGTGACATCCAGGGTCGCCGGGCTTCCCTCGTTGCTGCCGGCGCGGCATCCGGTGCGTTCCGGTGCGGTGTCGGCGTCGGCTGACGTGCCGGGCGCGGTCGTTTTGCCCGTCAGCCAGCACGGGACCCGCCAGAGGAAGGACACAGAAGCCATGGAGCCGCTGGTCGCAGAGCTCATGGGGCTGATCGAGGCCGGCACTGAGGATCCCCGGCTGCGGTGGTCACCCGACCGGGGGACGGTCAGGGTGGTCTTCAGCAGGCTGATCCTGGACAGCGGGCCGATGCTGACCGCTCAGGGTCGCCGCGTGCGGTTCGGAGACACCTGGCGGGCGGCGATGGCTGAGCACGGCTGGGTGCCAGCCGGGCCGAGCGGCCTGTTCACCCGTTCGGGTCACCCTGGCGGCTGAGTCGATCTGGGCAATCCAGCGGGACAACGGCGACTGCCTGAGCCCCTGGCTGGCTGCGGTCTCCGCTGGTCGGCGGTGCGGGGAACAGGCGCGGTGCCCGGCCGCTGCGGGTGCTGCCTACGCTCCCGGCGGTTCGGGTCGGCTTCCGGGACGCGACCGCGACCGCCCGTGCGCCGCCGCGGCCGTAGGAGCAAAGCCAGGATCAGGCCGGGCCAGGCACCCGCGCGGCGGCTGGCGGCCGGCGGCGCGCCGATCGCCAGCACCGCCCTAACAGCAGCCGGGCTGCTGTCCGCCGGGGCCGCCAGCGCCGCAGCCCCGGATGGCACCGTCAGCGCGGTGGTCCACGCGTCCGGCCATCCCGACACCTGCGCCTGCGCCAGCCCTACGGGAGTGACCAGCCCCAACGGGCCCGTCTGGGCCTACGACAACATCGCCCGCCACTTCACGGCAGTGCCCGGCACCGGAGACCACTACACGGTGACGATCGTCGATGACGGCAGCTTCGCTGCCTTCGCCGACCCGATCAGCGGCCTGCCGTTTACCGCCGACGGCTCCATTCACGGCACCTACACCCTCGACGTGCAGTCGACGCTGCCGCCACTCGCCTCCGCCCTGCCGCCCACCGACTACGGCGACGTCTCCACCACCAGCATGATCGGCCTGCTGTTCCAGGGCGGCGTGACCAGCATCGCCGGCGGAGACTACGCCTACACCTACCGGGCCGGCGGCTGCACCATGGTGCAGGACACCTCCGGCGTCAGCGGCGATGTCTGCTAGCTGCCTCCATGAGTGACGGGCTGGTCTACGGGCGGCCGCGCAGGTCAAGGGCACGCTACCGGACCGACATAACTGTCACCGGACATCCGCACGGCACTCTGGCGCACCTGAACCCGTCACCAACCGTTACTACCGCGTCAAGGAGTCGCGGCGAGTGCCGCCGATCGGTACTGTGTGGCCGTCCTGTGGCCCAGTCGGAACGGCAGTCCGGATCGGGATGTTCTGCCTGGTTAGCCGACCGCCGGGCGAGGGCGCCCGGAAGGGCGGTCAGAGCGCGAAGGCCGAGGGCTTGCGGGTGCGACCGCCGGGCCCCGCGCAGCGCGACCGGCGGCTGGTTCCGCGGTCGAAGTGCGCGCATCGCGAGGAAGCCATATCCCGGACGGGCGCTGAGGTGCTCACGACCGGCCGACGGCGGATGCTGTCCTGGCTTTCGTTCCTCCATGTCACGCTCTATACTGCTAATAGACCGTGACATGGGGAGGGGCTGCGATGATCTATGCGATCTGGGAATCACGCTTCGGTGCGGACGCCGCGGCGGAGGGACTGCGGGTCACCGAGGCCATCTGGCGGGACATGCCGGCCTTCGACGGGTACCTGAGCCACGAACTGCTCACCGACGCCGACGACCCGGGGCACCTGCTTGTCGTCAGCCAGTGGGCCAGCCGCGAGCGGGCCGACGCGGTAGCACGCGAATACGCCAGCCACCCGAACGCGCGGACCGCCAGCCAGCTGGCCAGCCAGCCACGGCGGCGCTTCATCGCCACCCGGCGCGCCCCGGAGCGGGAGTGATCCCGTAACGCTGATCCTGCTGGCCAACCTGGGCCGACCCCGCCGCCCGGCGGGCACAACGACCCGCCTCACCGAGCCGGCCCTGCCCGACGCCGCGAACGCGACCAGGCAACTCGCGGCACTGATCAGCGGCCCGGTCACCGAAGCCGACCTGCCCGCCGTGCGGCGCGTTCACCAGGCCGCGGCCACCGCGGCCACCGCACTGCTGGCCGGGACACCAGTGGACTGCCCGGCGATCAGCGCCCTCGCACGCGACAGCACCAGCCGCCTCGAACTCGCCGCTGACAGTAACGGGACGCTCCTGCGCCGCCAGATCTGGCACGACCCATCAGTCTCCTCCTGCCTCGCACGCCAGCTAATCGAGGAACTCGCCACGCTGGACCCCCGGCGGCTGCGCCGCTGCGCCCGGCCCGAATGCGGCCTACTCTTCTACGACACCACCCGGTCCCGCACCCAGCGCTGGCACGCCGAAGACCCCTGCGGCTGGAGAGAACGCCAGCGACAGCGGCGCACCCGCCAGCCCTGACCACCCCGCCCACAAGGCACCGGCTGAACACACCGCCAACCAGCGGCCGCCAGCCGGGAATCTGCCCGTTATACCCCAAGTTCATGGCCGCCTATGAGCGGCTGTGGCTCAGGCCTGCTGATCGACATTCGCGGCTCAGATGGGAGATTCTGCGCGGCCGACGGACTTGCGGTATCAAGGCTTGCGCACTCGGTAGTGCAGGTGGGTCACCCGGTCTCCCTGGACGACCTGGGGGTTGTCCAGCAGCATTGGCGAGGCGGAGTAGCCGCCGAAAAACCGGACGCCGGAGCCGAAGACTACTGGTACCAGGCTGACGGCCAGTTCGTCGACCAGTCCGGCTGCGAGGGCCTGCCCGGTGAGGTTTCCGGCGGTCAGGGAGACATCTCTGTCTTGGGCGAACGCCTTTGCCTGCGCTATGGCGCTGGGCAGGCCGTCGGTGACGAAGGTGTACGGTGCGTCCGGGTGAGGCCAACTGGCCGGCGGGTGGTGGGTGACCACGAACACCGCGTCGCCGATCGCCGGTCGCCCGTCCCAGCCGTTGGTCAGGTCGAACAGGCGCCGGCCGATGACGGCCGCGCCGATGCTGGTCCACGTTGCGCGCAGGTAGCCGGCGGTTGCCGCGGTGACGTGGAAGACCCGGCTGGGGTCGGCGCCGGTGATTTCGGCGTCTCCGTTGTTGTACCAGTCGAACAGCGGGCCGACCGCGTCGGAGGTGTCGGCGATGAAGCCGTCCAGCGACATCGCCGCCGCGGCGATTACCTTTCCCATTGGCGTGACCATCCTCCTGCTGTCATCAGTGTCTTGCCGCGTGCCGTCGGTGATGGTGTTGTTACCGAACTCTGTCCATCGTCCGTCCGTGTGCTCCGATCCGGGTTACTGGCTGAGACGCCGTGAGCGAACAGATCTCATCGGCATGCCGTGTGCGACCATCCCATGTCCCCGGCCCTGACCGGTGACAGCTCGCGGCCGACCTTGTATCGCACCGATTCAGCGGTCCGTGTCGCGACTGCTCACGAAGCGGGCCGATCGCGCGATCACGCTCCGTCAGGGTATTCGATGCGGTTGACGCACCCGAGCCGCCGATCTGGCGTGGCTGGCAAGGTGGCGCATTGATCGACTGGTGAGCACCGATCAGGATGATCTGGATGTACCGCGCCCGCCTGGCGTGAACTTGGCCGGGTCCTACGTGTCCCCGCTACTCGGATCGGGTCGTTGTGCCATCCTGAATGAAACCCCAAGCTCATCCAGAACGGGCCGCAGCGCGACCAAATGTGTGATGACCGCCTCGCTGTATCCGCCAAGCGTTCCGGCGTAGGCGCCGGCGCTGACCTTGTCGCCGATCACGGCAGCTGCAGCGCGTGAGCGGAGTTCGCCGGTTCGCCGAGACCTCGAAAGGCCGCTGTATCCAGCCGCCAACCGATATCACTCCGCCCGCACGGGAACCGGAAACCATGGCTGCGACAACTCGGCGGTCCTCTCGCCGGTAACCGCGCTCGCCGACGGCGCGTACCTCGGATCGGCCAGGCGGGCATCCGCAGACAGGACCAGGAGCACATGCCGCGCGCGGGTGCCGCATCCGGCGGTTACGTGGTACTCGACATAGGTACTGCCGGGCTGGTCCATGACCAGGTCGAGCCGGAACTTGTCCGCCGGCGCATAGGGACTGCCGGGAACGAGGAGGCTCGCGTAGCCGCCAATGAGCGGAACACCGGGCTGGCGCAGCAGCTCAAACGCCGATAGCGTCAGGCTGACTGAAACGCTAATAGCAAGCGCGTTTACGAGCGCCAGGACGAGCCACGTCCCTCTTCTCCGGCCGCCTTTCGGCGGGCGTGCCGACTCGACCTCGGAACGCGGCCGGGCAGCCAGAGGGACAGTTCCTGGTGATCCGTGAGGTGAACCGTGACGGGACATTAACAGCGCTGGAAGGGCAATGAGCCCAGCGACCACCACGCCAGCCCCGAGCAGGCGGCTAACCATTCGCCGGTCCACACGGCAGTCATACCAGACACGCCACCCCCGCAGAGCCGCTCCTCCATGAAGGACCCGTCCAGAAGACCGGCCAAACATCAGCCTGTCCGTCACGAACTGTGATCGATCCGCTCTGGGGCTTGACACCCTCAGCCGCCGTTCGGGGCGGCTTGCGAGTTCTCTGCGATCGCTAGCCGGGCCGCGCCGATCGGGTCGCTATGGGCGGGCCGGGATCGGGCGGGGCTGTCGGTCAGTCGGTGCCTTTGGGGTGTCCGGTTCCGGCGTAGGTGATCCAGGCCGTGCGGCGGGTGTCGTCGATGAGGTACCAGATCCGGCCGTCGCCGGTCACCTCGTATTGCCACCGCTCGAAGGCCTCGCCCTTCCAGGTGCCGGTCCCGAGGCTGCCCTTGAGCCGGTGCTGGCGCTCTGGGGCGGAGCGGGATCTGGGGTCGGCGCGGATGGTCTCGAAGGCGCGGCGCAGGTTCTCGGGCGCGCGGGCGGCGGTACGGCGCGGTCCCCGCGCCGCCGCGGGCTCACCGGCCCGGCTCCGGGACCGGGACGGGGCCGAGGTCGCTCTCGGGCTCGCGGGTGATGAGCTCGCGCAGCGCGGGGTCGGCGTGTACCTCGGCGGTGTGCCGCCACTGGGCGAGCAGGATCGCGACCGGGGCGAGGTTGCCCAGGTCCGCCGCGCCGGCCGCGACGGCGGCCAGCTCGGCCACGAACTCGTCCGCGTCGTCTCCGGGCAGGAACGCCACCCATGGCAGCGCTTCCGGAAGCACCTGCCGGATCGCCGCCGTGTTCCCGGCCCGGACCAGCCCGGCCAGCAGCCGGGACGTGAAATCTACCACCGTCCCATCGCGCTCCAGCTGCTCGATCCGCATCAGGGCCAGGTCACCGGCGTCACGGCGGCGCAGCCGCAGCGCCCGCACCCGGCTCAGCCTGTCCGTGGTTGCGGCGGGATGGTGCAGCAGCTCGCTGAACGGGACGTCCTCATACGCGGCGGTCATGACATCCACACTACCGTAGAACTCCCGGCTCGGCGGTACGTCGCCTGGGCTTCCCGAACCAGCCAGCCGGCGGGCGGGCAGCCCGCGGTCCGTGCCATACCGCCAGCCGGGACCGGGCACGTAGACTGGCCTGGTGCCGGCCGCGGAGGACCTTGAGCAGTACCTGTGCCCCAGTTGGTTCATCGACAGCGACACGCCCGCGATCAGGTCGCACGCGGACGAGGCAGTCGCGGGCGCGGCGAGTGACGAGCAGCGCGCGGTGCGGCTGTTCTACGCGGTCCGCGATGGGATCCGCTATGACCCCTACGCGATTACCGGCGAGCCGGCCGACTACCGTGCGAGCACGGTGCTTTCGCGGCGGGCCTCCTACTGCATCCCCAAGGCCGTGCTGCTGACCGCGCTCGCCCGTGCCGCCGGGGTCCCGGCCCGGCTCGGCTTCGCCGACGTGCGCAATCACCTGGCGAGCCAGAAGCTGCTCGCCTGGCTCGGGACCGACCTGTTCGTCTTTCACGGCTTCACCGAGTTCTGGCTCGCCGGACGGTGGGTGAAGGCGACCCCCGCCTTCAACATCGAACTGTGCGAGCGCTTCGGCGTGCGGCCGCTGGAGTTCGACGGGCGCGGCGACGCCGTGTTCCACGAGTACTCCGTCGGCGGCCAGCGCCACATGGAGTACGTGGCGGCGCGGGGCAGCTTCGCCGACCTCCCCCTCCGGGAGATCATCACGGCCTTCGAGAGCCACTACGGGCCCATCCTGGCGGGCGATCCCCGGGGGCGCGATGAACTCTTCGATGAGGGGCCGCGACGGCCCGGCGCAGACGCCAGCACCGCGCCCTGACCCTGACTCTGACCGGCCCGGACGATATTCCGGGCACTGCGCCACCGGCTGCGGCGCTGGACGGTGCGTGAATACTCCCTTCCGGTGGTGGCCGCGTCAGGGGCACGTCCTGGCAGGCCGCTTTGTGAACCACGTCACGCGCCAGTCCAAGGTGGTCACTTGGCGAACGGAGCCGCCGATCTGCACGCTGAGTCCCGACGTGGCAGGAGCGGTGCACGTCACGCCGAACTGGTCGATCTGTAGCCGACTGACCAGCCTGGTCGGGGAAGGAGAGGAGTGTCCCTGACATCTGGCGCGCTTTCAGCTGGCGGGAGGATCTGGCGGGTGCCGGAATCAGGGCCTCCCGTCCGCCTCCCACTCCCTGATCGCAGGGCATCTGCGCGAGCGGGGCCTGGCGATCTCACCGTCCACCGCGGGCCGGGTGCTGGCCGAGGCGGAAGTCCGCCCGCACAAGGTCCGCGGCTGGCTCAACCGCGCCGATGACCCGTCCTTCTGGCTCCGCGCCGGGCAGGTCTGCCGCCTGTACCTGGACCCGCCGCCCGGCACCGTGCTGATCAGCGTCGATGAGAAGACCGGCATCCAGACCAAGTCCCGCAAGTGAGCAGCCCGGTGCTGTGGTTGGCCGGTGTGGTGCGGTCGACGTCCTGTAGCACTAGCTCGATGGCCGGGGGCGTTAGATAGGCCAGCCACGAGATGACCCAGGTGTATGCCTGGCCGAGGTGACCGAGTCCGACAAGCAGGACGCAGCGCGGCCCGGTGGCGGCGGTCGCGGGGCTGGCGGAGGCATGAACGGCGGCGACTCAGCCGGCCCATGCTGCCCGGAGCGCCGGGCGGGTCTTCGCGACGGGTCCGGTGACCTGGGACGGTACAGGAGTGTCCTGGCCGATGAGCAGTATCGGCCAGGTACTCCGGATGCTGCCGGTGTCAGCGGGATCGGCGAGCCGGGCACCTTGCTGGACTATGGCGCTGGCAAGCATCCGGCCGGCGGCGATCACGGTGTCGGGTGTGGTGACGAAGACGACGACGTTGCCGAAGGCACGTGCTGCGGTGGCGGTGGCTGTGAGCAGAGCTGCTTGCCCCTGGATGTCGTGGCAGGTCGCGGCATCGGCACATATGAGGATGCCGGTTGCCGCGTGCGTCGGGGTTCTGCCAGTCTCGCCTGAAGACCTGCGCCGCAGATCCACTGACGGGCCACCGGGAGAGCGGCAGCGGAACGTCGCGATCGAGGTCCCAGAGCTGGCCGCCAGGCGCCAGGGCCGGGTAGCCGTCGACCGCGATCCGCATTCCGAGCCGGTTTCCGTCGCTGGCGGTGACCGCGACGGTCAGGTACGGCCACTTCAGGGCTGCGAGCCGCCAGAGCCCGGCGCGGACGCCGCGCAGGTTCCCTTCGGCACGTACATCCCGATCGGGTTCGTAGAGACGAGATCCTCGGTCGGGCCCGGCAGCCGCAAGACCAGGTCGGCCGACTCGGCCGGGCTGAGCTTGAACTCCCTGATCGCCTCGGCGCGGACATCATTGACCAGCGTCGAGGGGTGCGCCTTGACCAGCTCGTCCCTGCTTGGTAGGTGACCGTGACCGCGATCTGGTGGCAGTGGTGGGCGATCAGGTGACCGGGCTGGTCGCCGAAGACCTCCCGGGCGGTGCGGTCGGCGTCGATCTCGGCGGCCTGGCCGACCACGTACAGCCATCACGGCCCGGTACATCGACCATGTGGCCCCGGCCGACGTCATCGCGGCCATGCAGGCCCGCACCTGGACCGAGCCACGGCCACGATGAAGGAGCCTGGCCGCGGCCACCTGGCGGGTCCGCGGCACCGAGCGCATGGATTCTTCTAGTGCACTCTTGACTTGATTGTCTATCCCACACTAGACTAGCTTTGTGAAGCGGGGGGCAGTCATCAAGAAGATCGAGCAGGGCGCCAAGGAAGCGTATCCCCATCGAGCGGCACACCGAGATTGATGACGTGCTGGCCGAGAAGGTGTTCAAGGAGTGCGAGGAAGTCCTAGGCAGAAGGTGGTGGCGGTGATGCGGGACTACCGCGTTGAGGCCGAGCTGGGCCAGTCCGGGCACTGGTGGGTCCTCAGCGTCCCCGAGGTACCCGGCGCCCATTCCCAGGCCCGGCGGCTCAGCCATGTCGAGGACATCGCACGAGAGCTGATCTCCCTCATGACCGACGCCCCGCCCGAGTCCTTCACCGTGCGCGTCGATGTGATTCTCCCGGAGGCCGTGCGCCGCGACCTCGAGCAGTCCGCCGCCCTGCGCGCGGAGGCTGCCCGCGCCCAGACTGAGGCAGCCCAGCTGTCCCGGCACGCCGCGGCGCTGCTGCGAAGCCAGGGACTCCCCCTGCGAGACGTCGGTCAGGCCCTCGGGGTGTCATTCCAGCGCGCCAAGCAGCTCGTCGACGAAGCCGACAAGCTCGCCAGCTGAACCGCGGATCACGTTCGCGCGGGATAGGTCGCTCTCGGCCTTCGCTGCCTCGATCGGGTGCTCGAACTCATCGTCCGCGACGCCGTCGGCCAGGTCGTGACTGGCTGCCCGCACAAGGCCCGCACGGACGCTCCGCGCACTCCCCGCCGAACCCGGCACATCCCGGCACGCTTCATGGTGCCTGACCTGCGGTCATTCCCGATCGCGACCATTCCCTGCCATTCCCGGCAGGGAACTGACGGCACTGCTAATGGCTGAGGAGCGGTCGGTCAGGCTGAGTGGCGGGCAGCGGCTGGCGGTCGCCGTCTCGGTGCTGCTGGGCCTGGGCCTGGCGGCATACGGGGTTGCTGGCTCATATAAGACTGTGTCGGTTCTGGCGGCCAAGCGCGGGGTGCCGCTCGCGCCGCTGGTGCCGGTCGGGATCGACGGCGGCCTGATCGGCGTGATCGTGCTGGACCTGGTGCTGTCGTGGACCGGCCAGCCGATCGGGTGGCTGCGGCAGCTGGTCCGGGCGCTGACGGTCGGCACGGTGGCGGCGAACGCGGCGGCTGGCTGGCCAGACCTGGTGTCTGCCGGGCTGCATGCCGCCGCGGCCCTGATGCTGCTGGCGATGGTCGAGGCGGGGCGGACAGTGCTGCTGCGGCGGATCGGTGGCCTGGCCGGGCAGGCCCGGGACCCGATTCCAGCCGCGCGGTGGCTGCTGGCTCCGTGGTCGACCTGGCTGATGTGGCGGCGCATGGTGCTGTGGCAGGCCGGCGGGTTCCATGCTGCCCTGGAGGCCGAGCAGGAACGGCGCCATGTTGTGGTGCTCCTGCGTGCCCGTTATGGAAGAAGGTGGAGGCGGCACCGGCGTGATCTGCTGCCTGGCCGCGTCCGCGCGCTGGCGGTCCAGCCCGGTCAGGAAATCCTCCCCGGCCAGCTGCGCCACCGCCAGCAGCTGCCCGGCCCCGAACCCGCGATCACGCTCCTTCACCGGGCCGACCGCCGCATCAAGTGCCCCGATCACGCCCAGCCGGTCACACAGCTCAGTGACTGCGGCCATCCCCGCGTTCGGCGTCAGCGCCCGGTCCACCGCGCCGACACGCACCTGCTGACGCTTCCGCTTCCCGCCGCGTATCCTTGCCGCCCGATAGGTGTCCTTTCCGCTGAGATGATCGTCACTTCGCAATGGTCATCATCCCAGGTCAGAGCGGCACCTATCGGCATTCGCGGAGGCGTGTCACGGTCCTAGTCGCGGATTCGGGTCAGACCTGGACCTGGCCACACCCTGATGCGATGACGGTGACCGGAGCAAGCGACACCGTGGAACAATCGGCGAATGGCCGACGATGCGCCCGAGCCCAGCAAGACCGTGGTGGGGAGCGCCGATCAGGAACCAGGCTCGCCCGAAACGGCCCGTCAGAGACCTGTCGATAACGAGAGTGGCGAGTCGCCTCAGAAACAGCCTCCCGCGCCGACTCGCCTTGATTGTCACCCGCATCAGCCCAGCACCAGATCCCGGCCACCGCACGCGGTCAGGGAGCGGAATGCCCGGCATCCAGAGGCCGGCCCAGGACTTTCCGGGGCTGGTAATCGGAGTGCACGGCATCCTGCCGGCGGATCACACTGCGGACATGGATAGGCACGCCTCCGGGCCTGCGGCCGCCCGGCCCGCACTTCAGTCGAGTGAGCTGCTGGGTTTCCCGCGCGATGCCCGCGGGTGCTCATCGTCAACTGCGACGACTTCGGGATGTACGACGCAATCAATGCCGCAGTGATCGACTCGATCGAAACCGGGATCGCCAGTTCGTGCAGCCTGATGGTGCCGTGTCCCTCGGCGCTGCCAGCCATGCACCTGCTCCGGCAACGGCCGCAGATCCCGTTCGGGATCCACCTCACGCTGGTCTGCGACACGGCCCGCTACCGGTGGGGGCCGCTATCGGCGAAGGAGAAAGTGCCCTCGCTGCTCGACGATAAAGGTGAGCTGTTCACCTGGCCCGCCGGGCGTCCGGAACTGCTAGCCCGGGCCCGCCTCGACGAGGTCGAGCTCGAATTCCGCGCGCAGATCAGCACCGTGGCCGACGCCGGGCTCACACCGACCCATCTGGACTTCCACTGCCTGGCCGACGGCGGCCGCGGCGATATCCTCGACCTGACCACGGCGCTGGCCGCTGAGTACGGCCTGGCCGTGCGGGTCTGGCTGGAACCCGGACGCCAGAAGATGCGGCAGCAGGGCTTGCCCGTCACCGACAACGAGTTCCTGGACAGCTACTCCCTGGACCTCGACGGTAAACCGGCGCGATACGCCCAGCTGCTGCGCGCCCTGCCGGCCGGTCTCAGCGAGTGGGCGGTTCATCCCAGCACCGGCAGCGAGAAGTCCCAGGCGATCGACAGCGGCTGGCAGCGGCGCCGGACGGACTACGAGTTCCTGACATCACCGCAGGCCCGCCAGTTCCTCCAGCAGGAAGGCATTGCCGTGATCGACTACAGGCCCATCCAGCACGCCTGGTCCCAGCCCAGGCGCACCCCGGTAGATCGCCACAGCGCCATCCCGCCCAGCAGCGGCTGGCGTGGAGAGCCGGCCCCAGGCGCTCAAGCCCCGGTGGCAAATCGCCCCCACCAACGGCCCGTCAAATTCCGCTGAGACGAATCCATCAGTGGTCAGCCTTCGGTGAAGGTTGGTCACTCCTGGCTGAGACGGGATACCAACTCAACACCTGGCCTGAATGGATACGAATCAGGCGCGGCCGTAGCCGAGCGGCAGTCATATTCCGTGATCGGGCTGCGAACGCATCGGGTCGGGGTCGGTGTCCACGGCTCGTTTCCCCGGTACCTGTGGCGGTGATGCGTCCCGGCAGCCAGGCCCGATAAGAATCGGGCGACTTCGCGGTCTCAGACCGCTACAGTCGCGCAAGTGACTTCCTCCGATTACGTCCTGTCGCTTGTGAGGCAGGCACTGGATGAGTTCGACGCCCGGCCGCTCGAGGTCTCGTTGCGCAGGGCGGTGCGCATCGCCAGCCTGGTCGGCGACAGCAGGACTGCCGTGCGGCTGGGCTATGAGCTGCGGCCTTCCGGTGGTGGTGATCGCAGGGCGAACGCCGCCGACGTTAAGCGGCTGATGACTGATCCGTCCACGTGGGGAACCGGCCAGGGCCCTTCGGAAGAAGCCCTGCAGGAGTACTTCGCGGACAGGAAGCGGTCGGATGATCCGGACGAGGATACCGTCCTCGTCCACTCCGTGGCTGAGCTGGAGTACTGGGTCGACCGTGACCATGCCGAGTTCGAGCGGCTCGACCGGGAGAGCGCGCTGGCCAGCTTCCGGATGCGCCAGATCCTGGAACTTGCCCGGCACCGGACCTTCACTGCGCTCATCGCCTGGGAAAGGCAGTTCACGTACTCGTCGATCAACGAGTCGATCTTCTCGGCCTACCAGCGGCAGGTGGACCGGCTCCTGTCGGACGGGACGCCGGAGCTGGTGGAGAAGTTCGCTGTCGTCTACCAGCGGCTCCGGGAGGCCGCTGCTCTCCATCCTGACCAGGACATCCCCGAAGAGCTGTCGCAGGCGATCACCACCTGTCGCAGGGTTCTCAAGGCCGTCGTGGACCATGTCTTCCCGCCTACTGACGAAGCTGCCAGCGGTGGCCATTCCCTCGATGGTGCTCACTACCGCAATCGCCTGTACGAGTTCATCTCCCGGCGGTGCGACAGCGGATCCCACCGTGCCCTGGTCAAGGCGATGGTAAGCGGCCTATACGACCGGTTCGAAGCCGTCGATACGCTCACCAACAAAGCAGTGCACGCAGAGATGGCGCTGGAGATCGCCAACCTATGCGCGCTCAACACCTACATCGTGTGCGGTGAAGTGCTCCGTATTCATCTCTTCGATGCCGCCGAGCGTGAACGCGCTTCGCCTGTCTAACTTCGATCAGTTTCGTGCCCGAACTCAGCGATCATCTTGGCGATGTACTCACGCGAGCGGAGCCGCAGGCATCGGATCAGTGGCTCCCAAACTGGTGGCGATGCCAGGCGGGCGATACTTGGGCATGGTTACGGCGAGGTCCGGCGTGCCGGACTGGGACATCCTCATCGCGGCCTTGCGATCTGGCCCTGGCTCAGGCGCACGTCACGATGTCGGCGTTTGGGCCATGGAGCGCATCCGGGTCGCTCTGGGGGAGACCCATCTTGGAGGGTCCGGCCACGCGCTCAGCAGGGTGGCGCCGGTGAATCATCAACGGCAAGCCCCGCGACTGGCTTGGCTCTCCCGTTCCGGTATGGCTCCGAATCGACTTGCTGGACGGCACCTGGCTATTCAGCGACTGGGCGCAGCGCGAACTGGCCGAGAAGACGGAGTGGATGGCAACTCTAGTCGCTGAGGCTGTCGCCGACGCTGACGTGGCCGGCGCGGTGGTTAGCTGCGGTCCCTTCATCGACCCGTCGGCTGGCGAGGAGGACTGCTCGGGCAGAGGCGGCGCAATCGGCTTGCGGCGGCGGATCAGCCCACTGCGCGCGCGAAACGATCGTGATACCTCTGTCAAAGGCCGGCGAGGGCCACGCCCCGTTGTGGCGGGACCTTTACGACGCCGAGACTCAGTGGCTACAGGAAGCCCTAAGGTCAGCTTCGCTTCCCGGCCCCGAGGCCATCGAAATCGGCTGGTCCGTACCCAGCGAGTGGGGGGGCACACGATCGCCGCATTCACCGACGCCCTGCGCGGCTACGCCCATCCCATCCACCGCCGCGACCGGTTCCAGTGCCGCTACTGCGGCCTCAACGGAACACAATCCTTCGCAGCTGGCTCACGCTGTCCTGGGACCACCTGCTGCCCAAAGGCCACCCCCAGCGAGATGACCCGGACTACATCGTCACCGCCTGCATGTTCTGCAACGTCGCCGACAACCAGTACTTCGACCTGGCCGCCAAGCGCGGGCTGAGCCTGGACGGCCTCACCCCCGAGCAACTCGTCGCCCAGCGACTGCCATACGTCCAGGCGACACGACAGCAGTACCAGGAGTTCTGGGAGGTGAACGTCAAGACCGCCACGCCCGGCTAGGTACCCCGCCCAGCCAGTTCCCGCCACCATCAGCGCTGAACCCGGTACCTCCGAGGCCGCTCGCAGATCACGCCATCAGCATGTTCGTGAACCCGCACGCCGCCGTCGGCACAAATCATATGCCGAACGCATGCCACCCAAGTTCGGCACCAGCGGAGCCGCCGGAAATCATCGGGCATCGCGGATACCGAACGGCGGGGTTGCGTGCCAGTGCCACAGGCTGCTCCGCTACATTGCGCGACACGATGCTGGCTGGGCGGGGCCGCCTCCAGTGGCCACAGCTGCCTCGTGTTTACCTAAGAGGTAAAGTATATTACTTCTTATGAGAACACCATCGCCGCCGCTGCTGCCATTGCTGCGATCGCAGGCGCAAGGGGACCTGCTCGCCCTGCTGTACTTGCACCCTGAGCGGGAGTACAGCCTGACCGAGGTCGCCGCGCTGATCGGCGTGAGCGTCAAGACGGTTCACGCTGAGGCGTCGCGCCTGGTGGCGGCGGGGTTCGTCGCCGACAGCCGCCGGGGCAACGTCCGCCTGCTGCGGGCGGTGACCGGGTCGGCGGTCAGCCGGCCGCTCACCGATCTGCTGGCCGTGACGTACGGGCCGCTGCCCGTGCTCACCGACCTGCTCGCCGGGCAGCCCGGGGTTGGCGCCGCCTTTATCTACGGCTCGTGGGCCGCGCGGTACAGCGGTGAGCCCGGCCCCGTTCCCGGCGACGTCGACGTGCTCGTCGTCGGCACCGCCGACCGTGATGACCTGGACGATGTCGCGCGTACCGCTCAGGACCGGCTCGGCCGCCCGGTTGATGTCCGCCGCATCAGCCCGGCCGCGTGGGCTGAGCCGGACCCGGGCAACGCGTTCCTCGCCTCCGTCCGCCAGCGGCCCCTGATCGAGCTCCCGCTGGCCAGCGGCCAGGGCCGGGTCGCATGAGGTGGGAACAGGGCCGCGCCGGCATCGACCGCATGCTGGCAGCTGCCGAGCTCCAGCGCGTCCCGCCCAGCCGCGAGCAGGCAGACAGCCTGATCGCGGAAGCCAGGACCCACCTGACCTCGGCCGCCTCGATCTGTGACCAGGACCCTCCCGGCGCGTACGCTCTCGTCTACGACGCCGCCCGCAAGGCCCTGACCGCCGTGCTGGAGAACCAGGGCCTGCGGCCCACCACCCGCGGCGGCCACCTGGCCGCCTATGACGCGGTCCGCGCCCAGCTCGACCCGCCGCTCGGCAAGATCCTCCGGCCGTTCGACCGCATGCGCCGCCAGCGCCACGACGCCGAGTACCCACCCGTCAGCGCTCCCCGGCTCACCGCCGGTGACGTACGCGAAGACATCCCCAAAGCCACCGAGATAATCACCCTGAGCGAACGTGTCCTAGACCAGATGTCACCGTACTGACCGCCGCAAAATCGCCCGGCCGCGCGAGCAGCGCCCCCGGCTCCGCCCGCCGGAGCCTGCCCCAGCTGGCCATCTCGCGGCTGCGCCGTCGTGCCACCAGCCCGCTCAGATCAACCATCCCGGCGCGATATGGACAACCATCATGGTGTCCCGACCGCCACACCGAACGGCGGTTATCTCTAGTCGACGCTCCAGAAGCAGCGGCAGGATGGCGGTCTTGCGTTGTGGACATGTAGCTGACGAAGAGTGCCGCATGGCTTCCGGACCGGTGAAAGCGGGCGCCCATCTGCTCCAGGACTGCCAGGTGCTCGTCGACGGGCCGCTCCATGCGAAGTGGCTGGACGCCGTGGTCAGGGCAGTAATCTCCGCTGCACTGAGGAGGGCGCGGTGTCGCGGGGACGGCCCGCCCCTGGCTATCGCCAGGGCACGGAGTCGGCCGGCGGGCGTTAGCAGAACCAGGCGGTCAGGGTCACGCAGGTGCAGGACGCTGGCGTCGTCGCGGCGCAGCCCCGCCGCCATCAGATCCTCGTCGTTCTCCCGGGCCAGACCCGGGTCTCTCACGCTCGGCACCGGAACTCCGCAGTCTCGGTTGCGGCGAGGCCGTCTGGTGCCACCCAGTGCAGCCACCACGATGCCATCAGGTAGGCGCAGCTCAAGGGCCGGGCATGGCCCTTGCCCGTCATGGAGCGGTGCTCCTGAAGCAGCCGTTCGACGTGGTCCAGGCCGTGCTGGCTGAACAGGTCGCATGCGGCTATGCGCTGCCGGAAGAGGTCGGCTCCCACCGTCCGTACCGACGTGTCGAACGCTGATGACAGACCCATTTTCGGGCGGTTGATGATTTCCTCTGGGATTAGTCCGCGTGCTGCTGCCCGCAGGACCTGCTTTCCCGTATCGGGGCCGACGAGATCCGCGCGGACCAGTCCGGGCCGCAGACAATCCCACGCCAGGAAAGGGAAATTCGCTTCGGTGCCGCGGGCGCGCGCGATCTGATCCTGCGGGTGCAGCTGGAATCCGCTCAGGTGAAAGAACAGGTTGTTGAGCAGGACAGGATCCGCGGTGCTGGTAAGGCCCAGCACCGAGGCGTGCTGCTCAGCCTCCAGGGTCTCCAGCGGCGTGTCCGCGGCCCCCGGCACCAGAAGGCTGGCGGCGTCCTCACGATCGAAGCAGATCCGGCTCGGCTGCAGGCGTCCCAGGCGATCACGGCGGACCTGATGGGTTTCACGGTCGAAGACCTCCTCGGCCCCGTCACCCGACGCGCAGCCCCGGAGTCGCAGGGATCGGAGGAACGCATGAGTGGCGGCGTAAGAGGCGATGACGTGGTGCCCGACAGGGTCGGGAAGAACCCGCACCGCCGCATCAAGCAGCCGGGCGTAGTGCCTTTCGGGTGCGCGGTGCTCGAATAGTTCGACGCCGAGATGGTCAGCGGCAAGGCGGCGCCAGTGGCCTTCGTCTCTTCCGCCGGCGCTTTCCACCGCCAGAGCCCGGACCTCGCGGCCTGTGGCTGCCAGCAAGGCGAGCAGGTAGGTCGAGTCCAGCCCGCCGCTGAGCGTCACGACATCGGCAGGGCACTCGGTGATCGCCTGGCGTACGCCATCCACCGCATCGCGGAGGCTCGCCGCCGGATCGGCGGTGAGTTCCCGCAGCGCCGGGTGCGGTGAGGTCACTACGGACAGGGTGCTCGTATCGATGTGCAGGACGTGGCCGGCCGGAACCTTGCGGATTCCGGCGAAAGGAGTCCTGGCGGCGGGCGTAAGGCCATGCTGAAGGAAGAAGGCGAGGCATCCGTGATCAAGCGCTGGCCGCCCGCTGGCTGGCAATAGCTGCGCGAGGTCATCGGAGAGCACGACCTGGCTTTCCTCGCGCCGGTAATAGATCCGCCGCCGGCCGAGCAGGTCACCTCGGACCTCTACCGTGGTTTCCGCGGCGTCGCGGATGTCGAGATCGCACGGAACGGCCGAGCGAACGCCTAATGTCGTAACAGTGATCGGAGGCATCCGGTGATCCTGCCCTAGCGCTGGCCCCGCAGTGTCACTCCGTCATCGGCGAAGCGCGTCGTTCCGGAAACTCAGCAAGTAGGTGATCGAACGGGTTCCCTCCGGCAGGCTGGAACCGGCGTACACGTCCACTGGCTCCACGTTCATCAGCTCCGCAGGGCCTGCTTCTTGCAGTGCCTTCAGCACGGCGCCTGCCTCCAGCCCGACCGGCATCACGAAGTCGAGCATCCGATGCGATGGCGCTCTCAACGGCGGGTCGACCGGCTGGGTCGCCGACCCGAATGCCAGCCCGTTGGCGCTCAGTTCCAGGTACACCGGACGCCAGGAGCCGATCTGGAATCGCTCCCTCAGGTCGGGATGCATCTCGCCGATCACGCCGGCGTATGCGCCGTCGGCGTCCGTTATGGCCTTTGACCGGTAAGGGTGCAGGGCGAACCTGAGCGGGTGGCCTTCCGGCAGCGGGGCCAGCTCCAGCGGATGCTGGCAGACCTCGGCGATGTCGGCCAGGACGGAGATCATCTCGTGGACGGGCACCTCCCGGCGCTGGCCGTCCCAAGAGGCACGGTCCGGCAGGCCGGCCGCCACCGCCCACAACGTGCCGACCTCCTCGCACAGCGAGTCCGAGCCGTCTGGCAGCAGCCGGAAGAACCGCGTCCATTCGAATAGCCGCACGCCGTCCGAGCCTGCGTTCACGTTATGGGCGCAAGCCTCGGCAGCCTGGGCCAGGGCGTTGTTCTTCAGCAGTGAGTACCGGCGGTCACCGGAACTGGTGATTTCCACGTGGGCATGGAGCGGATGGTCCGGGCCGGCCCCCATCCGTTCCCGTGTGCTCCGCCCGTAGAACGCATCGGTGTGAACCTCATAGAAGCCCCGGGCCGCCAGCGCGTCGGAGGTGACCTGCCGCAACTGCTCTGCCTCCGTCGGCTGGGAACCGAAGTGGCGACGGGCACCACGGTCGGCAGCTCGTCATAACCAACTGACCGGGCGATCTCCTCGATCAGGTCTTCAGGTTCGCGCAGGTCCCAGATCCTGGCTCCAGGTACCTGGAAGCGCGATGCGCCGACCTCATGACAGCCCAGGGCGACCAGCCGGTCCCGGATCTCGGCATAGGCGAGGTCCGTGCCGAGTAGCCGGTTGACCGCCTCCGGCGGGCAATCGATCACCGGAGGCTGGCCGGCCCATTCGCGGGCGACCTGCGTCGGGCCGTCACGGAGCGCCGCCCCCGCGTCCTCAAGCAGCGCGACAACCCTGGCGACCCCGGGGAGCACCTGGTCAGGGTCGCCGCCGCGCTCCAGCCGTGCCGCTGCCATCGTCGGCACCGCGAGTGCCCGCGACGCCTTGCGGACCGCCACCGGGTCGAACAGCGCTGACTCAACGAGTATCCGCCGGGTGGCCGGGGTGACCCGGGAACCCTCGCAGCCGATAACCCCGGCTACGGCGAGGATCTTCTCGTCATCGGCGATGACCACGGCGTCAGCGGGCAGCGCCCGCGGTCCGGGCTCTCCGAGCAGCCAGGCGGGCTCTTGCGGCGCCGCATCGCGGACGCGGACCATGCCGACGACGGCGTCCGCGTCAAAAGCGTGCGTCGGCTGGCCGAATTCGACCAGCGCCGCGTTGGTCGCGTCGACCACGGCCCCGCCAGCGGCCAGCCCGGCCAGCGTGATCCTGCGGATCACCTCCGCCTGCAGAGTTGCGCTGCGATCAATGATGCTCATCGGCGTCAGGGTGTACGAGAAGCATCGCTCCGTGGTCACCTCCGCTGCTGACGCCTCCGCGACCTGGACATCGGCCAGTTTCGGCAGGTTGACCGCAGCCGTGAGACGCGGCGCCAGTTCAGTGGCTACCCCGAAGTAGGAGTGGTGATCCCCGCGGTTCGCGAGGAACTCCAGCGTCACCCAGCGGCGGCCGTCCGTTTCGCCGAGTCCCTTGACCTCGATGCCAGCCTCGCCCAGAAGCTCTGGCAGGCATGCCACTACCGCGTCAGTGTCGTCGATGGCGAGGAACCCGGCGATGTCGGCCAGATACATCCTCATGCCCGTGACCTCCCCATCCACTCCAGTTGCCGCTGATCGACGTCGTACATCATCTTCACCTTGGATATTCCAAGCCATTGGGACGCCATCCGGGTAGTCCCGATCCCGAACGCGAACCCGCGGACCCCGGATTCGTAGTACCCGAACTCCCGCAGCACATTGGGATGAATCATCCCGGAGCCGAGCACCGTCACCCAGCCAGCTTCGTGGCAGGCCGCACATCCCGCGCCATCGCATAGGAGGCAATTGACGTCCAGCCCGACCGAGGGCTCGGTATAGGGGTAGAACTTCGGGCGGAACCGCAGCCGCCGCTCCTCCCCGTAGATCGCCCTGGCGACGAACGCAAGCATTCGTCAACGAGTTCCGCAGGATCTGCGAGACCTTCGAAGCCGACTGGCACGCCGTGCGCGAGGGCTGGCTGCTCGACCCGCGGGTCGAACCGACCCACACGGCCGCCTTCGCCAGCGCACCGGGATTCGGCGGCAAGTGCCTCCCGAAAGACGTAAGCGGCATCATCCGCGCCTCAGCCGACGCCGGGTACACCCCGGCTCTTCTGCTGGAAGTCCTGCGCAGCAACGAGCGGTTCCGTGCGGAGAACACTGCAGTCCGGTTGAGTCAGCCTGGAGCGCGGTTCCGGTATTGCTACTGGTCCGTCTCTCCAGGCTGCTCTCCGAACCCGGCGTACCCGTCTCCGGGTACCGGGCTCTCCACGGTTCTGTCGTGGGCTGGTTTGT
>Ga0307375_10002006_pt1 | contig 21371 bp, 23 predicted proteins | sample TR1MG_FD_202531 | JGI IMG/M metagenome (GOLD analysis project Ga0307375, IMG submission 202531) | Soil microbial communities from Risofladan, Vaasa, Finland - TR-1 | ecosystem: Environmental > Terrestrial > Soil > Coastal area > Acid sulfate soil | place: Finland: Risofladan, Vaasa | collected...
CTCATCAACCCGATCGCCATGGAAGAGGGACTTCGGTTCGCCATCCGTGAAGGTGGTCGTACGGTGGGTGCCGGCGTGGTAGCGAAGATACTCGAGTAGGGGGTCTTCGGCGGTCCAGGTTTAGGCCAGTAGCTCAATTGGTAGAGCGTCGGTCTCCAAAACCGAAGGTTGGGGGTTCGATTCCCTCCTGGCCTGCCATTCGTTTTTAAGGGTGTGTGCGCGTTGATGGTAGATAAGTTAAAGCTGACCGCGAGTGTGGTGTTCCTGGCGGCAGGAATTGTCGGGTACTACGTGCTTGCGGGACACCCCGAGGTCTGGCGGGTCCTGGCGGTGCTGGCCGGCGTGGTCTTGGCAACAGCCACGGTCATGCAGACCGCGGCGGGGCGGTCCGGGTGGGCCTTTATCAAGGAGTCCCGTGTCGAGCTCAGTAAGGTGATCTGGCCTACCCACAAGGAGACCGCGCAAACCACCTTGGTGGTCATCGTCCTTGTGGTGTTGATTGCGCTGTTTTTGTGGATCGTAGACCTTGGTTTAATCAAGGGCGTTAGCATGTTGACCGGGAGGTCTTGATCCGATGACGATGCGTTGGTATGTCGTGCACGCGTTCTCGGGGTTTGAGAAGCACGTGCAAAGAACCCTGAAGGAGCACATTGCACGCTCGGGCATGCAGGAGATGTTCGGCGAGATACTGGTCCCGACTGAGGAAGTGGTCGAGATGAAGAGTGGTCAGCGCCGGACCAGTGAGCGCAAGTTTTTCCCCGGGTACGTTTTGGTACGCATGGAGATGACCGACGAGTCCTGGCATCTCGTGAAAGCGGTACCCAAGGTCAGCGGTTTCATTGGTGGTTCGGGCACCAAGCCCACGCCGATCACAGACAAAGAAGCCGAGACGATTCTTCGCCAAGTGCAAGATGGCGTCGAGAAGCCAAGGCCCAAGTTTTCGTTCACGAGCGGCGAGCAAGTGCGGGTCATTGACGGCCCGTTCCTTGATTTCAATGGTACCGTCGAGGACGTGAATTACGAAAAGAGCAAACTCAAGGTCTCGGTGTCGATTTTTGGTAGACAGACGCCGGTAGAGCTCGATTTTAGTCAAGTAGAGAAGGCCTGAATCTTTAAGGACCGACCACAACAGGGGGAGCCGCGAGGCGTTTGCACCCCGAAGGAGCCGTTATGGCAAAGAAGATAGACGCCTACATTAAGTTGCAGGTGCCGGCCACTAAGGCCACTCCGGGCCCACCGATCGGGCCCGCCCTTGGTCAGCGTGGCCTGAACATCATGGAGTTTTGCAAGGCCTTCAACGCCCGCACGCAGGGCCTGGAAGAGGGCCTGCCGATCCCTGTGGTCATTACCGCCTATAGCGACAAGAGCTTTACCTTTGTCACCAAGACGCCGCCTGCCAGTATCTTGTTGAAGAAGGCCGCTGGCGTGACCAGTGGCAGCAAGACACCTCATACCCATAAGGTCGGGAAAGTGACGCGCGCCCAGTTGGAAGAGATTGCCCGCGTGAAGATGCCGGATCTGAATACCACGGACCTTGAGGCGGCGGTGCGCCTGATTGCTGGCAGTGCGCGCAGCATGGGTCTTGAAACGGAGGGCGTGTAATGGTCGAGATCACAAAGAGTGGCAAGCGCCTGCGTGACATCCGCCCGCTCGTCGACAGGACCCGCATGTATGGCTTGGACGAGGCCTTGACGCTCATAAAGAAGACCGCCAGCGCGAAGTTCGATGAGTCGGTGGATGTTGCGATCAATCTGGGCATCGACCCGCGCAAGTCCGATCAGAACGTGCGCGGGTCGGCGGTTATGCCGCGCGGAACCGGAAAGACTGTGCGAGTCGCGGTATTTGCCGAAGGTGAGGCGGCGGTAGCGGCCAAGAAGGCCGGCGCCGATATCGTCGGATTCCAGGACTTGGCAGATCAAGTGAAGGCCGGCAAGCTCGATTTCGACGTGGTCATAGCGACCCCGGAAGCGATGCGTGTGGTCGGTCAATTGGGCCAGATTCTTGGTCCACGGGGCCTTATGCCAAACCCCAAGGTGGGGACGGTGACACCGAATGCCGCTAAGGCCGTCGAGAACGCCAAGGCCGGTCAGGTGCAATATCGCGCCGACAAGGCCGGTATCGTGCACTGCGCGATCGGCAAGATCTCTTTTACGGAAGAGGCCTTGAAGGAGAATTTGCTGGCGTTGGTCGCGGCTTTGCAGAAGGCCCGACCGAGCGCAGCCAAGGGTATTTATGTGAAGCGCGTCACCATGTCTGCCACGATGGGGCCGGGTGTGCGTGTCGACCAGGGATCTTTACCGCAGTAGTTTGTGGCTAGGACTGCCCGAAGCTGGGTAGATGTCGAAGACCGCCGGTGCCAAGGCTTAATCGTTTTCGGCCGGCGTAGATGGTGTCCGGGGCCTTTAAAGCCACGTGATCGCCGGCCCCCGTAACCGGGGGAGTGAAGGAGGTGATTCGTTGAGTCTAAATCTTGAGCAAAAGAAGGCGGTAGTAGCCGAGGTATCTGCGGCGATTGTGGGCGCGCAAGCGGCCGTTGTCGCGGAATACCGAGGCTTGACCGTAGCGCAGATGACGGAATTGCGCGCTCAGGCGCGGGCAGCTGGCGTTTACATCAAGGTGATAAAGAATACCTTGGTGCAGCGTGTTGTGGCCGGCTCGCCCTTTGCGTGCCTGGACAGTCATCTGAAGGGGCCGTTGACCTTCGCTACATCTGCGGATCCAGTCGCGGTAGCTAAGGTGTTAAGCGACTTCGCACGTGCCAACGACAAGCTAGTAATCAAGGTCGGAGCCATGAACGGGGCGCTGATGACGAGTGTGCAGCTGGAGGCTCTGGCGTTGTTGCCAAGCCGTGATGTCCTGCTCGCCACTCTCATGGGCACCATGCAAGCGCCGATCGCTCGGTTCGTGCAGACGTTGAACGAGGTTCCGAGCCGGTTTGTCCGGACACTCGCGGCGATCCGCGATAAGGCACAAGGCTAGCTTCCGATTTACGGGGCTTTAAAGGTTATTTTCGAGGAGAATATATCATGGCAGTATCGAAGCAAGAGATTCTAGACAGCATTGCCAACATGTCGGTTATTGATCTGTCTGAATTGATCAAGGATATGGAAGAGAAATTCGGTGTCTCGGCTGCTGCGGCGGCTGTGGCAGTGGCGGCCCCGGGCGCAGCAGCTGCGGCTCCTGCGGCTGAGCAGACGACTTTCGACGTGGTGCTGAGTTCTTTTGGCGACAATAAAGTGGGCGTCATCAAGGCCGTGCGCGCCATTACGAATCTTGGGCTGAAAGAGGCCAAGGATCTCGTAGAGTCCGCACCCGCGACCGTCAAGGAGGCTGTTGCCAAGGTCGACGCGGAGTCTATGAAGAAGCAGTTGGAAGAGGCTGGTGCCAAAGCCGAATTGAAGTAAGGGTAGATTGATTGCCCAAAGCAGTGGCGGCAAGATGATCGTCAGGACAGGCTAGTGCAAACTGGCCTGTCCGTCTTTGTTTGTCGTTCGGGATCTTCCGGACATCAAGAGCTGAGGAACCTATGAGCTATTCATTCACTGAGAGAAAGCGCATCCGCAAGAGTTTTGGCAAGCGGCCAAGCCTTTTGCGAGTTCCCTATCTGCTCGCCACGCAGAAAGAGTCGTACCAAGGCTTTTTGCAGGCTGACATCGAGCGTACCCAGCGTGTTGATCAGGGGCTGCAAGCGGCGTTCAAGTCTGTTTTCCCGATTGAATCCTACAATGGTGCGGCGGCCCTTGAGTTTGTCAGTTACCGGCTCGGGACGCCCTTGTTTGACGTGAAAGAGTGTCAACAACGCGGCCTGATCTATGCCGCGCCGCTGCGGGTCCTATTGCGCTTGGTCGTGTTCGCCAAAGATGAGACCACGGGCGCCAAGTCGGTCCGGGACATCAAAGAACAGGAAGTGTATTTGGGCGAAATCCCGCTCATGACCGACAACGGGACCTTCGTTATCAACGGCACCGAGCGCGTGATTGTCTCTCAGCTGCATCGCTCGCCTGGTGTCTTTTTCGATCACGATTACGGTAAGACGCACTCGTCTGGCAAATTGTTGTTTTCTGCGCGCATCATCCCTTATCGGGGTTCATGGCTCGATTTTGAGTTTGATCCCAAAGACTTTTTGTACGTACGCATAGATCGGCGCCGTAAGTTGCCAGCCACTACGCTGCTGCGGGCGCTCGGTATGAGCAGCCAGGATATTCTGCAGACGTTCTTCGAGATGGATACCTTTGTCTTGAGCGACGGTAATGTGCGATTAAAGCTGGTCTCGCAAAGGCTGCGCGGCGAGCAGGCCGATTTCGACATCAAGTCGGCGGATGGTGCGGTTATCGTCAAGAAGGACCAGCGCATTACCGCGCGTCATATCCGTGACATCGACAAGGCGAAGATGGATGAGCTCCTGATCCCGCCGGAGAACGTCGTGACCTTCTTGGCCGGCCGGCCGTTGGCCGAGGACGTGATCGATGTCGCAACTGGCGAACTGATTGCCCAGGCCAATGAGGCCGTTACCGCCGAATTGGTTCAGAAACTCATGGTCGCGGGTATCCAGGAGATCCGCACGCTCTATATGAACGAACTGGATCGTGGCCCGTACATCTCGAATACGTTGCGCATTGACGCCACGCGGGATGCGCTCGAGGCGCAGATCGAGATCTACCGCATGATGCGGCCCGGCGAGCCGCCGACAAGAGAGGCGGCCCAGAATCTGTTCGCGAGCCTCTTTTTTAGTCTCGACCGTTACGATCTGTCAGCGGTCGGGCGTATGAAGTTTAATCGGCGACTAGGCCGCGGCAATGACGAAGGCCCAGGGATCCTGAGCCGCGAAGACATTATCGATGTCATGAAGATCTTGATTGGCCTGAAAAACGGTCAGGGGGAGATCGACGACATCGATCATTTGGGGAACCGTCGTGTGCGGTCGGTGGGAGAACTGGCCGAGAATCAGTTTCGCATTGGTCTGGTGCGCGTCGAGCGCGCGGTTAAGGAGCGTTTGAGCCTAGCCGAGTCTGAGAACCTGATGCCGCAGGAGCTAATCAACGCAAAGCCGGTGTCGGCGGTCATCAAGGAGTTTTTCGGGTCGAGCCAGCTTTCCCAGTTCATGGATCAAACGAACCCCCTATCCGAAGTCACGCACAAACGCCGCGTGTCAGCGCTCGGGCCTGGTGGATTGACGCGTGAGCGGGCTGGGTTCGAAGTCCGCGACGTGCATCCGACGCATTATGGTCGGGTCTGCCCCATCGAGACGCCTGAAGGGCCGAATATCGGGTTGATCAATTCCTTGGCCGTTTATGCGCGCACCAATGAGTATGGCTTCCTCGAAACCCCATACCGGAAGGTCGTCGATGGCCGGGTCACGGAGAAGATCGAATACCTGTCGGCTATCGAGGAAGGGAAGTTTATCATTGCCCAGGCCAATGCCTCGGTAGATGAGGACGGCCGGCTGACCGACGAGATGGTGTCTTGTCGCCACCGCAACGAGTTTACGCTCTCGGCGGTAGCCAAGGTCGATTTTATCGACGTGGCGCCCGCCCAGATCGTGTCCGTTGCGGCATCGTTGATCCCGTTTCTTGAGCATGACGATGCGAACCGTGCACTCATGGGCTCCAACATGCAGCGCCAAGCTGTGCCCACCTTGAAGGCCGAAAAGCCGCTCGTGGGTACCGGTATGGAGCGAACTGTCGCGGTGGACTCAGGGGTTGCAGTGACCGCGCGTCGTGGTGGTTTAGTGGATTCTGTCGATGCGAGCCGCATTGTGGTGCGGGTAAACGATGACGAAACCGAGGCTGACAAGGCCGGTGTCGATATCTACAACCTCATAAAGTACACGCGCTCGAATCAGAACACGAACATCAATCAGAAGCCGCTCGTGCGGGTCGGCGATACGATCGCGAAGGGTGATGTGCTGGCCGATGGCCCTTCGACCGATATGGGCGAGTTGGCCCTCGGGCGGAATATCCTGATCGCCTTCATGCCGTGGAATGGTTACAACTTCGAGGATTCTATTTTGATCTCCGAGCGAGTGGTTGATGAAGACACGTTCACAACCATTCATATCGAAGAACTTTCAACGGTGTCGCGCGACACCAAGCTCGGGCCTGAGGAAATTACCCGCGATATCCCGAATGTCGGTGAGACGGCGCTAGGGAAGCTAGACGAGTCCGGAATCATTTATATTGGCGCTGAGGTGAACCCCGGCGATATCCTAGTCGGCAAGGTGACCCCAAAGGGCGAGACCCAGCTGACGCCGGAGGAGAAGTTGCTGCGCGCTATTTTCGGCGAAAAGGCCTCCGACGTGAAGGACAGCTCGCTGCGGCTGCCATCCGGAATGTCCGGCACGGTGATCGACGTGCAGGTCTTTACGCGTGATGGCGTCGAAAAGGACGCCCGGGCCCACCAGAACGAAGAGCAGGCCCTCATCGGTATTCGTAAGGATCTAAACGACCAATACCGCATTGTTGAGAATGACGCGTTCGGGCGTATCGAAAAGCTTCTGCTCGGGAAAACCGCAGAAGGCGGACCCAAGGGACTTAAGGCCGGCGACAAGATCAGTAAGACCTATCTCGAAGCCCTGCCTCATGCGAACTGGTTTGAGGTGCGGGTCCGCGAAAACGAGGTCAGTGATGCGGTCGAGGCCATTCGTGACCAGCTCGCGCAGCAGAAGATCGAGTTTGATGCGCGCCTCGAAGAGAAGCGTCAGAAGCTCACTTCGGGCGACGACCTGCCCCCGGGCGTGCTGAAGATGGTCAAGGTCTATGTGGCCGTGAAGCGCCGTCTCCAGCCGGGCGACAAGATGGCCGGACGACACGGCAATAAGGGTGTCATCTCGCGCATCGTTCCCGTTGAGGACATGCCGTTCATGGCCAACGGCACCTCGATCGATATCGTCTTGAACCCGCTTGGCGTGCCTTCGCGCATGAATGTGGGCCAGGTGTTGGAAACTCACCTCGGATGGGGCGCTCGCGGGCTCGGAGACAAGATTGGCGAGATGTTGAAGCAGCACGCGGCGATCGCTGAATTGAGGGGCTTTCTCGCGAAGGTCTACAATGGTACCGGCCAAAAGGAGGACCTGGATTCGTTGACGGATACCGAGATCACTCATCTGGCTGGCAATTTGGTGCAGGGCGTGCCGATGGCAACCCCCGTGTTCGACGGCGCAACCGAAGAGGAGATCATGGACCTTCTGGAGTTGGCGGGTCTGCCGCGTTCCGGACAGACAACCCTCTATGATGGCCGTACGGGCGAGGTGTTCGACCGGCAAATCACCGTGGGCTACATGTACATGCTGAAGCTCAACCATTTGGTAGACGACAAGATGCACGCGCGCTCGACCGGCCCGTACAGTCTCGTGACTCAACAGCCGCTGGGCGGTAAGGCGCAGTCCGGTGGTCAGCGTTTCGGAGAGATGGAGGTTTGGGCACTTGAGGCCTACGGCGCTGCCTATACCTTGCAGGAAATGTTGACGGTCAAGTCCGACGATGTCACCGGACGCACCAAGATGTTTGAGAATATCGTAAAGGGCGACCACAAGATGGAGGCGGGGATGCCCGAATCGTTTAACGTACTCATTAAGGAAATTCGTTCGCTAGGCATCGATATTGAGCTCGACCAGGGATAAATCGTTGCACGACATCTGATCGCAAACGAGGGGTCGGCTACCGGCCGCGTTGAGGAGATCGACTTGAAAGACCTATTTAATTTGTTTAAGCAGTCAAGCAAGGCCGAGGACTTTGATTCTATTCGCATCGGCCTAGCTTCCCCGGATAAGATTCGCTCTTGGTCTTTTGGTGAAGTCAAAAAGCCCGAGACGATTAATTACCGGACATTCAAGCCCGAACGTGATGGGCTTTTCTGCGCCAAGATCTTTGGTCCTATCAAGGATTATGAGTGTCTGTGCGGAAAGTATAAGCGCCTGAAGCATCGCGGCGTGATCTGCGAGAAGTGCGGCGTTGAGGTCACGCTCTCGAAAGTGAGGCGTGAGCGGATGGGGCATATCGATTTAGCAAGCCCAGTCGCCCACATTTGGTTCTTAAAGTCTTTGCCCTCGCGCATGGGTCTCGTCTTGGACATGACCTTGCGCGACATTGAGCGGGTCTTGTATTTCGAGGCCTATGTGGTCGTGGATCCCGGCATGACCCCGCTTGAGCGCAGCCAGCTCTTGTCCGAGGACGCTTATCTCGAGGCGATCGAGCAGTATGGGGACGAGTTCGATGCGCGCATGGGCGCCGAAGCGGTGCGCGATTTGCTGCGGGCCATTGATTTGCCGGTCGAAGCCGCGAAGCTCCGCGAGGAACTTTCGGCCACGAACTCGGAGACCAAAATCAAGAAGCTCGCCAAGCGCCTCAAGGTTTTAGAGGCGTTCCTCCATTCGGGCAATCGGCCCGAATGGATGGTGATCGAGATCCTGCCGGTCCTACCGCCCGAACTGCGTCCGCTTGTGCCGCTTGACGGTGGCCGGTTTGCGACCTCGGATTTGAACGACCTGTATCGCCGCGTGATCAACCGCAATAATCGCTTAAAGCGGCTGTTGGATTTGAATGCCCCCGATATCATCGTGCGCAATGAAAAGCGCATGCTGCAGGAGGCCGTTGACGCGCTCCTCGACAATGGTCGGCGTGGCAAGGCCATTACCGGGGCCAACAAGCGTCAGCTCAAATCCTTGGCCGATATGATCAAGGGTAAGCAGGGGCGGTTCCGCCAGAATCTCTTGGGCAAGCGCGTCGATTACTCGGGGCGGTCAGTGATCGTGGTCGGCCCGGCGTTGAAGCTACACCAATGCGGTTTGCCGAAGAAGATGGCGCTTGAGCTGTTTAAGCCCTTTATTTTCAGCAAGTTAGAGATGCGCGGTCTGGCGACCACCATCAAGGCCGCCAAAAAGATGGTCGAGCAGGCGAGCCCCGAGGTCTGGGATATCCTAGAAGAGGTGATTCGCGAACATCCGGTGCTGTTGAACCGGGCGCCGACCTTGCATCGCTTAGGCATTCAGGCCTTCGAGCCGGTGTTGGTGGAAGGCAAGGCGATCCAGCTCCACCCGCTGGTGTGCGCGCCGTATAACGCGGACTTCGACGGCGACCAGATGGCGGTGCATGTCCCGCTCTCGCTCGAGGCGCAGCTGGAGGCGCGCAGCCTCATGATGTCGTCAAACAACATCCTGTCGCCTGCCAATGGCGAACCGATCATCGTGCCGTCCCAGGATATCGTGTTGGGGCTCTATTACATGACGCGCATACGCATCAACGCGCTAGGCGAAGGGAAGGTGTTCGCCGATGTAGCAGAGGTTCATCGGGCCTATGAAACGCGCAAGGTCGCGCTCCACGCGCGGTGCCGAGTACGCATTCCCGAGGTGTTGTTCGACGATGCCCGGAACAAGGTGCGCACGATCAGTTTGGTGGAGACCACGGTCGGCCGGGCGCTGTTGTCCGACCTGTTACCGGATGGCCTACCGTTTTCGCTGGTCAACCGTGACTTGAAGAAGAAGGCGATTTCCGAGCTGATCAACGCTTGTTATCGGCAGGTAGGTCTCAAGGAAACAGTGATTTTCGCCGACCAATTGATGTACACGGGGTTTGCGTTTGCCGCCCGTGCCGGCATCTCGATTGGCGTAAACGACATGGTCACGCCCGCCGAGAAGGGCAAGATCATCGGTGACGCTGAGGCCGATGTGCGCGGGATTCAGGCGCAGTATGCCTCGGGTCTGTTGACTGATGGCGAACGCTACAACAAAGTGGTCGACATCTGGACGCATACCAGCGAACGGGTGGCCAAGTCCATGATGGACAAGCTGGGCGTCGAGGACGTCGTCGACAGCACCGGCAAGACCGTGACCCAACCGTCGTTCAACTCGATCTATATGATGGCCGATTCCGGCGCACGCGGTAGCGCGGCGCAGATTCGCCAGCTTGCTGGTATGCGCGGACTCATGGCTAAGCCCGATGGCTCGATCATCGAGACGCCGATCACCGCGAATTTCCGCGAAGGTCTGAACGTTCTCCAGTACTTTATTTCCACTCATGGTGCCCGGAAAGGCCTTGCCGATACGGCGTTGAAGACCGCCAACTCCGGATATCTCACTCGCCGACTGGTCGATGTGTGCCAGGATCTCGTGGTGACTGACACGGATTGCGGCACGCAGACAGGTATTCGCAAGAGTGTTTTGGTGGAGGGGGGCGAGGTTGTCGTGCCGTTGCGCGAGAGCGTCCTTGGGCGCGTGGTCATCGGCGATGTCGTCGATCCGGCCGACAACGCCGTACTCGTGCCGCACAACACCTTGTTAGATGAGCGTAAGGTTCGCCTGCTCGAAGAGCACAACATCGATCAGGTGATCGTCCGGTCGCCGGTCACCTGCGAGACACGCTATGGGATCTGCGCGCTTTGCTATGGGCGCGATCTAGGGCGCGGTCATCTGGTAAATCAGGGCGAAGCGGTTGGCGTCATTGCCGCCCAGAGTATCGGTGAGCCCGGCACGCAGTTGACGATGCGTACCTTCCATATCGGCGGCGCGGCCTCGCGGGCGACTGCCGTGAGCGGTATCGAGGTGAAATCGAACGGGTCGGTTCGCTTTAATAACCTGAAGCTGATTCGCCACGCAAGCGGCAATAACGTGGCCGTATCCCGTTCTGGCGAACTCGTGGTGCAAGACGACCATGGTCGTGATCGGGAGCGCTATAAGGTCCCATACGGCGCCATTTTAAGCGTCAGCGAGGGCGATAAGGTCAAGGCCGGCCGCGTGGTCGGGAACTGGGACCCGCATACCCATCCGATTATCACGGAGGTCGCAGGTACGGTGACCTTCACGGACTTGATCGACGGCGTGACCGTCAACAAACAGACCGACGAGATCACCGGGCTTAGCACGTATGTGGTCTTGGACCCGAAGCACCGTTCCGGGGCCAAGGACATCCGGCCGATGATTGCCCTTTTGGACGACAAGGGGAAGAGCCTCCTGATCCCCGGCACGGATATCCCAGCCAAGTACATGCTGCCGCCGGGTGCCATTATCACCGTTGAAGACGGCCTTAAGGTCGGGGTGGGCGACGTTCTAGCCCGAATCCCGCAGGAGACATCGAAGACCCGCGACATCACCGGCGGCCTGCCACGCGTAGCTGAGCTTTTCGAGGCGCGCAAGGCTAAGGATCACGCGATCCTGGCGGAGACGACCGGTGTCGTGTCTTTTGGCAAGGACACCAAGGGCAAGCAGCGCTTACTGATTACCGATAAAGCCGGGGAGGAGCACGAATATCTCATCCCGAAGGGTCGTCATATCGTGGTTTTTGAAGGTGAGACCGTCGAACAGGGCGAGGCCATCGTGGATGGGCCGCCGGTGTCGTCGGATATCCTGCGGCTCCTGGGGGTCGAGGCGATGACCAATTTCATCGTCGACGAGGTCCAAGACGTCTATCGCCTGCAGGGCGTGAAGATCAATGATAAGCACATTGAGGTTATCGTTCGGCAGATGTTGCGCAAGGCCCGCATTATCGATGCTGGCGAGACCCAGTTCCTCCCGGGCGAGCAAGTCGAGCGGGCCCGCCTCCTAGATGACAATGAGGCGGTCGAAGCGGCTGGCAAGCGTCCGGCGACGGCTGAGCGCCTATTGCTGGGCATCACCAAGGCGTCGCTTGCGACCGAATCCTTTATTTCGGCGGCGTCCTTCCAGGAGACCACGCGGGTGCTTACGGAGGCCGCGATCAGCGGCAAACGTGACCGCTTACGCGGTCTGAAGGAAAATGTCATTGTCGGGCGCCTGATTCCGGCCGGTAGTGGGCTTGCGCACCATCAGGAACGCAAGCGTAAGCGGGCTGACGACAAGGACGAGGCAACGGCCTTACGGGAGGCGCTATTGCCGGCCCGTGAGAAGACTGACAACGGCGATCAGGCGGCTTCCGCCTAGGACTTTGGCCGCCCCGGCTTGACAGGGGCGGCCACTATGCCTAAAATCGCGCACCTTTGAAGCCAGGCCCGTTTCGACATGGGGGCCTCGGCTTAGTGTTTGTATCGGAGCCATGAATGCCCACGATTAATCAGCTGGTCCGTAAGCCGCGCACCCGGCCGTACAAGAAGACGACCGTGCCGGCTTTGAACGCGTGTCCTCAAAAACGTGGGGTATGTACCCGCGTCTATACGACGACTCCGAAGAAGCCAAATTCGGCATTGCGCAAGGTAGCGCGCGTGCGTTTGACGAACGGCTATGAAGTGACAAGTTATATTGGTGGCGAAGGCCATAATCTGCAGGAACATTCGGTGGTACTGATCCGTGGCGGTCGCGTAAAGGATTTGCCGGGTGTTCGTTACCACACAGTCCGCGGTTCCCTGGACACGGCGGGAGTGGCAGATCGACGTCAGAGTCGCTCCAAGTACGGCGCGAAGCGCCCGAAGTCGTAGGGTAGTGAAGGATTGGGTACGCCGCACTTACCGTGCGGCGTTTTCTCGTTTAATGCTGTGAAGGTTGGAATATGCCGAGACGAAGAGAAGTTCCCAAGCGGCCGACGCGCCCCGATCCGAAGTACGGGAGCGAGACGCTCACGAAATTCATGAGCGTGATCATGCAAAGCGGCAAGAAGGCGGTCGCCGAAAAGATTATCTATGGTGCGCTTGATGTCATAGCGCAACGTGGCAAGGCCGAACCGCTTACGATATTTCAGCAGGCGATCGATAACGCTAAGCCGCTTGTCGAGGTAAAAAGTCGACGCGTTGGTGGTGCGACCTATCAGGTTCCGGTCGAAGTACGCCCTGGGCGCCAGCTGGCGCTGGCGATGCGGTGGGTGGTCGAGGCGGCACGGGCGCGTGGTGAAAAGTCGATGGGTGCGCGACTGGCGGGCGAACTGCTGGACGCGGCCGAGCGGCGTGGAAACGCCGTTAAAAAGCGCGAAGAAGTGCACCGGATGGCAGAAGCCAATAAGGCGTTTTCGCATTATCGTTGGTAATGAATCGAATTTAGCGTAAGGATCAGGCCGTGGCTCGCACTACTCCAATTGACCGTTACCGTAACATCGGCATCATGGCGCATATTGATGCCGGGAAGACTACCACTACGGAACGGATCCTGTTTTATACCGGTGTTTCGCACAAGATCGGTGAAGTCCATGAGGGCGCGGCCGTCATGGACTGGATGGAGCAGGAGCAAGAGCGCGGCATCACGATCACGTCGGCGGCGACCACCTGTTTTTGGAAGGGAATGGCGCAGAACTACCCCGAGCATCACATCAACATTATCGATACGCCGGGGCATGTGGACTTTACCATCGAGGTCGAGCGGTCGTTGCGTGTATTGGACGGCGCCTGCGCGCTTTTTTGTGCAGTCGGCGGTGTGGAGCCCCAGTCGGAGACGGTCTGGCGCCAAGCCAATAAATACGGCGTGCCGCGGATAGGATTCGTCAACAAGATGGACCGTGCTGGCGCCAATTTCCTGCGCGTGGTCGAGCAGATACGGGTTCGCCTGGGCGCGAACCCGGTGCCGATCCAGTTGCCGATCGGCGCCGAGGAGCACTTTCTGGGCGTAGTCGACCTCTTGAAGATGAGGGCGATTTACTGGGATGACGCCACTCAGGGCATGAGATTCGAGGAGCGCGATATCCCAGCTGAGATGCTGGCGGAATGCGAGAAGTGGCGGGAGCGCATGGTCGAAGCGGCCGCCGAGGCCAACGATGACCTGATGGATAAATACCTCGACGGGACCGTGCTGACGGTAGACGAGATTAAGGCGGGGCTGCGGGCCCGTAGTTTGGCCTCGGAAATTGTCGTGACCCTATGCGGGTCGGCCTTTAAAAACAAGGGCGTGCAGTCCATGTTGGATGCCGTCATCGATTACCTGCCCTCGCCGCAAGAAAAGAAGGCGATCATGGGCCATTTGGATGACAAGGCGGAGACGCAGGTCGAATGCCCGGTAGATGACAGCGCCCCCTTTGCGGCGTTGGCGTTCAAGATCGCCACTGACCCCTTTGTTGGGCAGTTGGTCTACTTTCGGGTCTATTCAGGAGTACTGAAGAGCGGCGATTCGATCTTCAACCCGGTTAAGAGCAAGAAAGAGCGCGTCGGACGGCTTTTGCAGATGCACGCGAACGATCGTGCCGAGATCAAAGAGGTACACGCGGGCGATATCGCGGCCGCCGTCGGCCTAAAGAACGTGAGGACCGGCGATACGTTATGTGACCCCGAGCGGCTTATTACGCTAGAGCGGATGGAGTTCCCTGAGCCGGTGATTTCCCAGGCCGTTGAGCCGAAAACGAAGGTCGACCAGGAAAAGATGGGTGTGGCCCTGGGGCGGCTGGCGCAGGAAGATCCCTCTTTCCGGGTACGTAGTGACGAGGAATCTGGGCAAACGATCATTTCTGGGATGGGCGAGCTCCATTTGGAGATCATCGTCGATCGCATGAAGCGCGAGTTCGGCGTCGAGGCGACTGTGGGCAAGCCTCAGGTGGCGTATCGCGAGACGATCCGGAAAAAGGTCGAGCAAGAACACAAGTTCGCGAAGCAGAGTGGCGGCCGCGGCCAGTATGGGCATGTGTTTTTGCGTATCGAGCCGCAAGAGCCCGGCAAGGGATTTGAATTCGTCGATGAAATCAAGGGCGGCGTTATCCCGAAGGAATACATACCCGCCGTGGAAAAGGGTATTCGCGAGGCCTTGGATCGGGGCATTCAGGCGGGCTTTCCCGTGGTAGACGTGAAGGTCAGTCTCTATTACGGGTCTTATCACGAGGTCGACTCCTCGGAGAACGCGTTTAAGATGGCCGCGAGTATGGCCTTTCGCGAAGGTTGCCTGAAGGCCGACCCGGCCTTGCTAGAGCCGATCATGGCAGTCGAGGTCGTGACGCCCGAGGATTATATGGGCAGCGTAAACGGCGACCTGAGTTCCCGTCGCGGCGTGATTCAGGCCATGGAGGACGCGCCGGCAGGCAAGGTCGTCCGGGCCGAAGTGCCGCTTGCGGAGATGTTCGGATACGCTACATCGTTGCGGTCCGCGACCCAAGGGCGCGCGACTTATGCCATGGAATTTAAGCGGTATGCGGTGGCGCCTGGCAATATTGCCGAGCAAGTAATTAAGAAAGCAAGCTAAGAACGAAAACGACTCAGTCACGAGGTACCCACGGTGTCCAAGGGAAAATTTGAACGCACGAAGCCCCATCTGAATGTGGGCACAATCGGCCATGTCGACCATGGTAAGACTACGCTCACAGCGGCCCTGACCAAGGTCTTGGCGGTCAAGTTCGGTGGCGAGTTCAAGGGCTATGACCAGATCGATAACGCCCCGGAAGAGCGGGCACGCGGAATCACGATCGCCACGGCCCATGTGGAGTATCAGACGGCCAACCGGCACTATGCGCACGTCGATTGTCCGGGGCATGCCGACTACATCAAGAACATGATCACGGGCGCCGCGCAGATGGACGGCGCGATCCTGGTGGTGTCGGCGGCCGACGGCCCGATGCCGCAGACCCGCGAACACATCCTGCTGGCCCGTCAGGTTGGCGTCCCCTATATCGTGGTGTTCCTGAACAAGGCCGATATGGTCGATGACAAGGAACTCCTGGAGTTGGTCGAGATGGAGGTGCGCGAGCTCCTCGACCGCTATGAATTCCCAGGCGACAAGACCCCGGTCATCATCGGGTCGGCCCTGAAGGCCCTGGAAGGCGACACCTCGGAGATCGGCGAACCCGCCATCCTGAGGCTGGCCGAGGCCCTAGACAGCTATATCCCACAACCGGAACGGGCCGTCGACGGCGCCTATTTGATGCCTGTCGAGGACGTGTTCTCGATCTCGGGGCGCGGCACGGTGGTGACCGGGCGCGTCGAGCGCGGCATCGTGAAGGTCGGCGATGAAGTCGAGATCGTAGGCCTCCGAGACACTGTGAAGACCATCGTTACCGGTGTTGAGATGTTCCGTAAGCTCTTGGATCAAGGGCAGGCGGGCGACAATATCGGCGTCCTTTTGCGCGGCACCAAGCGCGAAGATGTCGAGCGCGGCCAAGTGTTGTGTAAGCCCGGCAGCATCAAGCCGCACACGCGCTTCGAGGCCGAGGTCTATATCTTAAGCAAGGAAGAGGGCGGTCGTCATACCGCGTTCTTCCAGGGTTACCGTCCCCAGTTCTACTTCCGCACGACCGATGTCACAGGGTCTTGCGATCTCCCCGCCGGCACCGAGATGGTAATGCCGGGGGATAACGTCAAACTCACGATCAGCCTCATCAACCCGATCGCCATGGAAGAGGGACTTCGGTTCGCCATCCGTGAAGGTGGTCGTACGGTGGGTGCCGGCGTGGTAGCGAAGATACTCGAGTAGACCATGGCCAATCAGAAAATAAGAATTCGTCTCAAGGCGTTCGATCATCGGTTGATTGATCGTTCGGCCATGGAAATTGTCGATACGGCAAAACGCACTGGGGCGATTGTCAAAGGCCCGATTCCGCTGCCAACGAAGATTGAGCGCTACACGCTGTTGCGTTCGCCTCACGTCGATAAGAGTTCGCGGGATCAATTCGAAATTCGCACGCACAAGCGCATCATGGACATCATTGAGCCCACCGAGAAAACGGTGGATGCGCTCTTGAAGCTCAATCTCGCGGCCGGTGTGGATGTCGAGATAAAAGTTAGCTAGGAGCGGTCATGGCACTCGGAATTGTAGGGAAAAAGATTGGCATGAGCCGTGTGTTTGCGGCCAATGGCGTGGTAGCGCCCGTGACGGTGGTCGCAGTCGAGCGCAATCACGTGGCCCAGATCAAAGACGTGGCGAGCGACGGCTACCGTGCGGTGCAGGTGGCAGCCGGTACCCGGCGTCCATCGCGAGTCACGAAGGCTTTGGCGGGGCATTTCGCGAAGGCGAAGATCGAGCCCGCGGCAAGCCTCTGGGAATTTCGGCTAGAGGGTGATGAAGGCCAGAGTTTAGAGGTCGGGGCGGAGATCCGCGTGGATATCTTCGCGGCCGGCCAAATGGTAGACGTGCAGGGCACGACTATCGGTAAAGGATTCGCCGGGGTGATGAAGCGCCATCATTTCGCCGGTGGCCGCGCGTCGCATGGTAACTCGCTGTCGCATCGGGCGCCTGGTTCGATCGGTCAACGTCAGACTCCCGGACGCGTGTTCCCAGGCAAGAAGATGGCGGGCCATTTGGGCGCCAAGACCCGCACGCAGCAGAATCTCATGATCGTGCGCGTCGATACCGAGCGCAACCTCCTGTTGATTCGCGGGGCGGTGCCGGGGTCGAAGGGGTCGGACGTCATAGTGCGGCCCGCAGTGAAGGCCCGGAAGGCGGAGGCCAAGAGCTCATGAAGATGACTGTGGTAAAGGCGGCGGGCGGAACCGCCGAGATGGATATCGCGGACGCTATGTTTGGCGTGCCGTTCAAGGAACATTTGGTTCACCAGATCGTGGTGGCCTATCAGGCGGGCGGTCGCGCGGGGACGCGGGCGCAAAAGAATCGCGCGGCGGTGAGCGGCAGCACCAAGAAGCCATGGGCCCAGAAGGGTTCAGGCCGGGCGCGCGCAGGCAGCATCCGTAGCCCGATCTGGCGCGGGGGCGGCAAGACATTTCCGGCCTCATTGCAGGATTTTAGCCAAAAGGTCAATAAAAAGATGCGCCGCGTGGCCCTGCGCTCGATCGTGTCCGAGCTTATTCGGCAGGATCGGTTGATCACGGTCGATGAGATGCGGTCGGGACCTAAGACCAAGGACTTGTTAACGTGTCTGGCGGGGTTCGGAATCACGGGCCGGTCGCCGAACGTATTGATAGTGTCCGATAACGTGGATGACTCGCTAGCCCTTGCCGCGCGCAACCTCTTTCGGGTAGCTGTGCGACCATGCGACCGCGTTGATCCCGTCTCGTTGATTGCGCACGAGAAGGTGATCATGACGGTCGGGGCGGTGAGAAAGCTAGAGGAGATGCTGGCGTGACGACTAACTTATACGAGGTTCTGCTGGCGCCGCACGTTTCGGAAAAGGCGACGAGATTGGCAGAGAAGCACCGGCAGTTCGTGTTTCGGGTGCGTAAAGACGCCACCAAGGCGACCGTCAAGGCGGCAGTCGAGAAGCTTTTTAAGGTCGAGGTGGCCGCGGTCCGTATTGCCCTTCTGAAGGGTAAGACCAAAGCGGGTAAGACCCCGGGGCGGCGATCCGACGTCAAGAAGGCCTACGTGGCATTGAAGCCCGGCTTTGATATTCAGTTCGGAACGGGGCAGTAGGGGGACGGATGCCAATTATAAAGGTAAAGCCAACATCGGCCGGCCGACGCGGTCTAGTCAAGGTCGTAAGCCCCGCGCTCCATAAGGGTGCGCCATTTGGGCCGCTTGTGGAAAAGAAGGCCAAGATCGACGGCCGCGGGAGTGGCGGACGAATCGCGGTTCGGCATCGCGGCGGCGCGCATAAGCGTCATTATCGACTCGTCGATTTTCGGCGGGACAAGGACGGAATTCCCGCCAAGGTCGAGCGCTTAGAGTACGATCCTAATCGCAGTGCGCATATCGCGCTGATGCTCTACGCCGATGGCGAACGCCGATACATCATTGCGGCCAAGGGTGTCGACGTAGGCCAAGAGCTGTTGTCAGGGGTCGAGGCGCCGGTTCGTCCAGGAAACTGCCTCCCTCTGCGCAATATCCCAGTCGGAACCACGGTGCATTGCGTGGAGTTGAAGATTGGGCGGGGCGCACAAATCGGGCGCTCGGCTGGTGCCGCGCTCCAGTATGTGGCACGGGAAGGGGAGTACGCGCAATTGCGCCTGCGTTCAGGCGAGGTTCGTAAGGTCCATATCGAGTGTCGCGCGACCATAGGTGAGGTCGGCAACAACGAACATTCGTTGCGGAAGCTGGGTAAGGCTGGCGCATCGCGGTGGCGTGGTATTCGGCCGACCGTGCGGGGCGTGGCCATGAACCCGGTCGACCATCCGCATGGTGGTGGTGAGGGCCGGACTTCAGGTGGTCGTCACCCGGTGAGTCCGTGGGGTACCCCGACTAAGGGTTACCGGACTCGCATGAACAAACGGACCGACGGCATGATTATTCGTCGTCGATTTCAGAAGTAACGGAAAAGTGTGAGGGCGCACAGTGCCACGTTCGATTAAGAAAGGACCATTTCTCGATGCTCACCTAGCCAACAAGGTCGGGGAAGCGCAACGGACAGGGACCAAAAAGCCGATTAAGACTTGGTCGCGCCGGTCAACGATCATGCCGGACTTTATTGGCCTGACGATCGCCATTCATAATGGGCGTCAGCACGTGCCGGTGTTGATATCCGACAATATGGTGGGCCACAAGCTCGGCGAATTCGCCGCGACCAGGACCTTTAAGGGCCATACGGCCGATAAAAAGGCATCGGGGGGCTAATCATGGAAACGAAGGCCATTTTGAAAAACGTGCATGTTTCCGCCCAGAAAGGTCGGTTGGTCGCGGATTTGGTGCGCGGGTTGCCGGTCGGGCGAGCGCTTGAGGTGCTCGAGTTTAGCCCCAAGAAGGCGGCGCGTATCCTGAAAAAGGTACTAGAGTCCGCGATTGCCAACGCCGAAAATAATGACGGTGCCGATGTGGATGAGCTGAAGGTGTTAGAGATCCAGGTCAACGGGGCGCCGACCTTAAAGCGATTTCAGGCGCGTGCTAAAGGCCGCGGCGCACGTATTTTGAAGCGCACTAGCCATATCAGCGTGACAGTGGCGTCCGAGAGGGGCAATTAATATGGGTCAAAAAATCAATCCGATCGGAATGCGGCTTGGGATCGTTCGGGATTGGACGGCAAAGTGGTACGCGCATCGTGGCGCCTACACCGCCAACCTTCGAGCCGACGTGGACCTACGGCGCTGGCTGAAGGCGAAGCTCGCTCACGCGGCAGTGAGCTCGGTTATCATTCAAAGGCCTGCGCAGAGCGTGAATATCACGATCCGGACCGCGCGGCCCGGTATCGTGATCGGTAAGAAAGGTGAGGATATCGAGCGGATGCGGCAGGAACTGACGAAGCTTGCCGGCGTGCCGGTGCAGCTAAACGTCGAGGAGATTCGCAAGCCTGAACTCGATGCGGCGCTAGTGGCCGAGAATATCGCGCAGCAGCTAGAGAAGCGCATCATGTTTCGCCGTGCCATGAAGCGGTCGGTGACAAATGCGATGCGCCTAGGCGCCCTGGGCATCAAGATTATGTGTGCTGGACGCCTCAACGGGGCGGAAATTGCCCGCACGGAGTGGTATCGCGAGGGGCGTGTGCCATTGCATACCTTGCGTGCAGATATCGACTACGGCGTGGCCGAGGCCCACACCACATACGGAATCATCGGTATCAAGGTGTGGATATTCAAGGGCGAGATTTACGGCCAGCTCAATGCCGCTGAGGCGGAGACGGAGGGGAAGAAGGCGACAGCCTAATTCCAACACGAGATGCTGCAACCAAAAAGAACGAAGTTTCGGAAACAACATAAGGGCCGCAATCGTGGGCTGGCGTCACGGGGCAACAAGGTCAGTTTCGGTGAGTTTGGCCTGAAAGCCTTGGGGCGCGGACGGCTTACGTCTCGGCAAATCGAGGCGGCACGACGGGCGCTGACACGTTCCATCAAGCGTGGCGGGCGGGTTTGGATTCGCGTGTTCCCAGATAAGCCGATTTCTAAAAAGCCGCTGGAAGTGCGCATGGGTAAGGGTAAGGGTAACCCGGAGTATTGGGTCGCGCTCGTTCAGCCCGGCAAGGTGCTCTACGAAATGGAAGGGGTTACCGAGGCCGTGGCACGCGATGCCTTCAAGCTGGCGGCGGCTAAGTTGCCCGTACAGACCGCGTTCGTAGCGCGACAAGTGTTTTAAGGGGCGGCCATGGATCTAAAAGAGATGCGTGCGGCTTCGGCCGACGACAGGAAGCGGGAGTTAGAGAGTTTGCGTGAGCGTCAATTTACCTTGCGCATGCAGAAGGCGACCGGCCAATTGAGTAATTCGACCGAGATCGGCAAAGTGCGCCGCGATATCGCGCGAGTACTGACGATCATGCAACAGACGGAGAGCCAGTCATGACCGAAGTGACGGCAAGTAAATCGGCGCGGACGGTGTCTGGGCGGGTCACGAGCAGCAAAATGGACAAGACGATCACCGTGAAGATCGAGCGGCAGACGCCGCATCCGGTCTACGGGAAGTTCGTTCGCCGGAGCACAAAGCTCCATGCGCACGATGAAAACAACGAGGGGCGCGAGGGGGATCTCGTGCTGGTAGAACAGTGCCGCCCCTTGTCGAAAACGAAGACCTGGCGCCTAGTTCGGGTGTTGGATAGGCCGCCTGTAGTCTAAGGCACTTTGGTGCGAACAGAATCGATGTTATGATGGCGGGCTTTCCACTGCGCGCCAAACGGAAGGAACACCATGATTCAGATGCAAAGCGTACTGTCCGTTGCGGACAACAGTGGGGCCAAGAAGGTCCAATGCATAAAGGTGCT
>Ga0307375_10002007_pt1 | contig 21367 bp, 21 predicted proteins | sample TR1MG_FD_202531 | JGI IMG/M metagenome (GOLD analysis project Ga0307375, IMG submission 202531) | Soil microbial communities from Risofladan, Vaasa, Finland - TR-1 | ecosystem: Environmental > Terrestrial > Soil > Coastal area > Acid sulfate soil | place: Finland: Risofladan, Vaasa | collected...
TATCCAGAGATAAATCAGTTAGATAATGATGACTATATTATTTCACATACAGAAACACGAATGGATTTGTTAGCATTTAATTATTACAATGATGTAAACTTATATTGGATTATAGCAATATGTAATAATATTCAAGGAACTATTTTTGTTGAACCAGGAACACAACTTTGTATTCCTAATAGAAATAGACTATCAGACATATTATCTGAATACAACATATTAAATAAAGGTTAGTAAATGATTGACTACGAAGGTTATCCATATCTATCATTCATAGATGAAAACATACAAAAAGAATTAAATAATCGTTCCGCACAGGATAACAGGATTCGAAATATTAATGCTTGGGTAAAGGTGACCAGTGGAGTTCAACAAACAAAAGCAACAACTTCTAGAAGTGAAATTGCATATACCGATGGCAGACTTTATACATTACAATCAATTTTGACAACACAGTCATCTTCTATCGGATATGATTTTAATAGTATATATGATGAAGTTGATAATAGACCTGCACCTGGAATTATTTCTATTGATATTAAATATACAGGTGATGTTGGTGGTGTTAGGGTTGCACAAATAAAATGGCAAGTTAATTCATTAGATCAATTTCAAAAATATGCACCCTATTTTTTAAATCCAGGTAGAACAATGTTAGTAGAATTTGGATGGACAAATCAATTAAGTAGTATTTATGAACTTAGTAGAGCCGAATATGATGCAATGAAAGCTGATAAATCACTTGAAGCGTGGGAATATTTAAATGAGCGTTCTTTAAAATCAAATGGAATGTATGATGCAATGCTAGGTATGGTCACCAATTATGATTTTAATTTAAGAGAAGATGGCGGATATGATATAATGTCAGAAGTGACAAGCCAAGGAAACCTTATGTACGGATTAAATCTTGTACATCAAGCAAATGTTTCTGGACAAGGAGAAAATAAAGACGTATATCAAACAACAATTAAAAACTTTGTTAGAGATGAATTAAATGATGTAGTTGCAGCGTGGCCAAAAACGAGTAATACATTAGTAAATTTATTACCAGGTAAAAAAGTAGCAGATGATGTTGATGTATATATTGATTCAGAAGCAGAAATTCCTAATAACAAATTTATTACATGGGGATTTATTGAAGATATTATAGTTAACCCATGGATAGGAATACGATTTGGAAAACAAACAAATGGAACAAATGGTAAACCTATGTTTCAACTAAAAAGTACAGATACAACGAATCCAACATCCGATACTGCATATACAACATATGCGCCTGTAGAGAATCAATCTAATTACAGATCGGTAAAAATATCTAATCATCCTAGACTAAGAACTACTAATTTAAATGTGTGTTTTATTAATAATACTATTTCAAGTAAAGGCCATAACTTTTTAAATTTTTCTGAACCTGCTGATGGGGCATCATCTGATACTGAATCTAATACTGGATATTTAAGAAATATATATGTTAATTTAGCTTATGTGTATGAATCATTTGATCTTGCAGATACATTATCGGATGCACTATTACGTATATTAAATGAAATAAGTAGCACATGTATTCAATTTTGGGATTTCAATTTAAAACTAAGTGAGAAAGATCAAACTCTTAGAGTAATAGATAAAAATTATTCAGACAAATTTTTAAAACAATTAATTGATAGTTCTAAAAATACAGAAGACAATATTGTTAAAAAAATATATCTTTTTAGAGTATACGGTGGAAATGGATTTATTAAAACTATTAATTTTTCATCTAAATTATCTACTGATGTTGCTATGACTTCTATGTATGCAAATAATAAAGAAGAAACTGATAATTATATTATTAATAGTGATAGTGATGCATTTAGAAGTATTTGGGGTGCTGGAACTTATAGTGATTATTTTTATGAAACACTTTATTACAAAACAAAAAATAGAGATGACTATTTAAATCCAGGTAGTAAAGGTACAGATAAAGATAATAAAGTAAATGTTTTATCTCTTCATGACAATGACGATAATAAAGCATTTATAGAATCAAAACAATTTTTACCTACTAAAGAAAAAAATATAGATGAAATTAATCTAATGAAAGACAAAGTTTATGGAAAATCAGAAACAGAAGATCAAAAATCTAATTTAATAATTCCCGCAGATTTCGAAATGACTATGGAAGGAATAGCCGGTCTAAGAATTGGTGATTTATTTTGGATAGATGCTGTTCCTGATATGTATTTAGAAAATGCTGTCTTTCAGATTGTAGGAATATCCCAAGCAGTTCAAGATAATTATTGGTCAACTACAATACGAGCAATGTTAAAAGTGACAAATACTGGTGTATCTGCAAAACAAATTAAATCAGATAAAACTCGTTCAGGCATTACTACTCCAAAAATAAAACAAACTATCCAATCTTTAAATGTAGATGGACGAGATACTTCTATTGTGACTGCTATAGATAAAGCTGAAACGTTAGCATTACTTAAAGAAATTTGGCAAAATAAATCGATTGAAGGATTTAAGGTATCTGATAAAGTCTTAAGTGATGCTGCTATAATCATAAATGCTGAGTCATCATTTAAAGCGACAAATTTTAATACGACTCCTCCAGATTATAGTTTAGGTCTATTTCAAATAAACTTAATTAAACCTGGATTATATGCAGAAAGAGTTCAATGGTCAGACTTAGGGGTTATTAAAGATAAAGCAAGTGTTCATCCAACTACTGGAAAATCATTAATAAACCATAATCTATGGGATAAAAAAGTTAATATTAAAGCAGCTAAAAGAATATTTCAACAAGCACATTATTCTTGGTCACCGTGGTCAACACAAATACATTTGAGTTCTGATAGAATAAAACCACCAAGAAATGAAATAACATAATATGAGATATGCAAACGATCCATTAGTAAAAATATATGATATGCTTTCTAATTCAAAAGAATTTAAATTCGCTGAAGAGAAATATCCTGTTGTAAAAGCAAGTGATTATAAAGCAGGATATTTTACAAGATATTTTTTTAGACAAGCAGAAAGTCCTGCATCTAAAATCTTAGAGATAGATAGGAAGCAATGGGTCTCTTTCAAGAATGAACCATATTATATTAGAGTTCAACTAAAATGGTTAGTCTCTGGTAAATGGGAATATGTCACTTCTTCTAATTTGAAGTCAATTACGTATGCTGACAAAAGTCTTCCCGGAGTTAAAAAGCTATTAGAGAACAATCTCAAACAATTCTATAAACCTTAGATTTTTCTCTTATATTTATTAGTAATAAAGGTTATTATGCAAATTATAGAAACTCAAGAAAGGCTTTCTGCTTTTCTAACAGACTTTCATACATCAGATACGATTATCATTCCAATGTTTACTGACCATAGGGCTCATCCTGCAGTAAATGAATTATATTTGATTTATGTATATATGATTTCCCACGATACAACTTACATACTTCCAATAAATACAGATGATTGTATTAATATAGACCCCTCTTTGGTTTCGGATATCTTGACTAAGATTTCTAACAACTCAACCAACAAATATGTTTTGGATAAAAAGATATTTCATTACATCTATAACAAATATGATTTGAAACCCGATAATAAGTATTGTGATATTCGAGTTCTTGAATATGTTTCAAATGGAAAAGTTGATTATTCTATTGTCGACAGTATTACAACTTCTGCTCATTCCTTTATATATTACAAGTTTTATAGATTTGGAGATTTGAATGCCACTATTTCGGTTTCTAAACATATTGAAAGATTAGAATTATTAGCTGATTATATTTTATCAATAGTTGATAACTATAAGTTCAATATTGCAAATGAAGCTTTCAAACAAATAAATAATGTTATGATTAATGTATTATTTAATTTAGAAAACAGTGGTATGTATGTTGATGATACTTTCAAGAGACAAGACTTAGTAAAAGATAATTTGATTTATGGAGAATACAATTTATTTACATTGACCAATCGACCATCTTGCACATCTCAGGGTTATAGTTTTTCTTCAATCAATAAAACAGATGGAAGTAGAAAACCATTTGTAAGTAGGTTTGGAGACAAAGGTGAATTGGTAATGTTGGATTATCATTCATATCATATTTATCTAATTGCAGATATTATAGGTGAAACATTTACTGAAAATCCACACTCAATATTAGCACAACTATACTTGGGTAAAGATACAATTTCAGAAGAAGAATATGAACAATGTAAAGAAATAACCTTCAATATTTTATATGGTGGAGTTCCATCTGAGTTCACTCAAATACCGTTTTTCAAAAAGGTTGATAAATTTGTGAATGAATTATGGAATGCATATAATTCTGATAGATTTATATTTACAAAGTATTTCAAAAGAAAACTGTATAAAGATAAATTAACTAATATGAACCCACAAAAATTATTTAATTATTACCTACAAGCATTAGAAACTGAGAATAACATGAACATACTAAATACTATGTTTAATTATATTGACACCTCAGGAGCTAAGTCTAAGGTGATTCTATACATATATGATGCTATTCTTATTGATTTTAACTTAGATGATGGTAAAGAGTTTATGGATGCTGTTATTCAAATCTTAGAATATAATAACCGCTTCCCGGTAGGACTTAGTCACGGAAAAAATTATCACGATTTAGTCAAAATCTGATAGATTTCAATATTTATATTATATCATGCAATAAGGAGACAATAGTGATATTATTTAAAAACTAATAGAAGCTAAAGAAGTAAAAGTATATTTACAAAAAGGTGAAAAAGCACCCAAAGGAAAAAAAGTTCAAAAAGGTCCTAATGGTGGTTTATATTTCATGGGAACTCCTGACGAATCTGTGGTCAAAAAATATAAAGATAATATTGTTAAAATAGAAAAACAATTATATAATTTAAGTGGAGATGATGATGAATAAAATAGAATTAAGAAATATTATTAGAGAAGAAATTAAAAAAGTCTTGAAGGAAGATAATTTAACCCAACAAGGTCTAATTACTTTATTTAATAAAAAAGCTAAAAATAAAGAATTAATGATTTTCTTAAAACACTCAGGAAAACATCGTAGCTTAGAATTAGTTATACATGATGAAGATCAAATAACATCTAATAAAACTTATGGTCATGGAACAAACCAAGATGGTCATGAAGTAGATTTTAAATTTTCTGATGTTATTAATGCACGTATAGTATAAGGATATTAATGGAAACCAGAACTTATAGACCTAATGTGGATTTTGATATTATTGCGAATGAATTGTCTTATAGGGTAGGAAGACCTGATCTGAGAAATGAAGACCACTTAGGTATACTTGTTGAAATTTTAAAAGAAGCCGGATGGAACAGTTCAGCAATAACTTATTTTATTAGAAATATTATCATTATTGCAGAAGCTACACCTCCTCCAAAACAACCGTCTGGAAAAAAAGTTAAAGTATATGTATCAAAAGGAGAAACACCACCCAAAGGAGTAAAATTAAAATTGGGTCCAGATGGTGGTAGATATTATATGGGATATCCTAAGAACAAAGCTCAAGCTAATAATAAAACACAACTAAATAAAAACGTAAAAGTTGCTCCTAATAAAACTAAAGCTAAAGTGCAAGCACAACCTAAACAGAATAGTGTTCCTGTTGTACCAAATCAAACTAATCCTGATGCTATTAAGAAAACTAAACAGCCTATTGTAAAACCTGAAGTTAAGCATGATAAGGATGGGAAATATGTTCCATCTGACCAAGATAAACAAATGATACTGGATAAAGCACAGATAGTCACTACTCAGAGTAAATTTTTAGTAAAAAAAGCAGCAGTAGAATTAATGGCAAATTTTGATAAAGATGTTCAGCGATTAATTGATACAAGAGATCCTAAATTAGCTACAGATATGGTTGCTAAATATGGATTAGAGCGTAAAGTCGATGCAGAAGTTGGTAATAAATCTAAACTTTATATAAATAAATTAAAAGGAGTTGAAGGTAAAGATAGTAAGGTAAAAGCATATAAGTATTTTTGTGATGATAAAGGAAATTTAGAATCTTCAATTCTTGCACAAATACTAATAGATACTGGTGCTCTTAAAAATGTTGGAGGTTATGGTAAGAAAGCAATGACGCCCAATAAAATTATTACAGAAAAAACTCAATTCGCTGTTAAAGAAATACCAGGTGGAATGCAGGTTGGTGATCACAAGGTTTTACGTAATGACAAACCATATAATTGGAAAAAAGTAGCACGTGCTTGGAAAAAACAATATGGCTGGTCTAATGAAGAAATTAATAAAAGAATAAAAATAGGGAAAAAAGCTCAACCCAGACACAATTATATGGTTGAACAAATGAAAGATGCAGTATTCGGTGGACAAGATTCTGTTTACATATTAAAAGTAAGTGATGCTGATATAACTACTCCAGAAGGTAAGAGAGCTCACCAAGATGCAATGATAGATGCAACCCTAATAAAAATGAAAGAGCTTGCACGTAATAAATTAACGCCCGGGGTTAAGAATATTATGGACGGGTTTAGTAGTTTGAAAAATATAACTAATACAAATGATTATGCTACAAGACTCGGTGAAATAATGTTTCAGTTTGCTAAAGATCCAACAGTAAAACAAACTGCACCAGATATAGCAGAAGTAATTGAATATTTAGCACTATTAAATGAAGGTAAAATGGCATTTATACCAGGTGATGCAAATTTTGCATTTGGGGATATATTTACTATGTCATTTAAAGTACCTACACTTCAAGATTTAATAGATAATCCTGATAATTTAGCTACTATCTTCATTGGTACCGAAGATGTTAGTGTTAAGACTGGGCAAGGTGGCGCATCTGGACCCAAACCAAAAATATTATTAACACATTATGATCAACCGGAAGTTCAAGGCCATTTATTAGCTATCTTAGATAATTATAAAGATTTAATGATTAAAGGAAATACTGATGGTGCAGATAAATTAATAGCTAAATTAGAAAAAATATATGCAAAAGATTTAAATAATGATATTTATAAAAAGAGACTGGCAAATATCCCAGATTGGGTAAAAAGAAATGCATCTAAAAAACCATGTAGTCCTGAAAGATGGAAGAGGTATCTTCGCTTAGGAGCTATATTAGATACAGTAAATAACCAACATATTGACTTTCAGTCTTTAAAAAATTCAAAATATGTTATAGGTAAAACCGGTGTTCATCGTGATACAACTAATGGAGTTAATAAGATGGCAACAATGAAGTTTGATCCATCATCAAAATCAAATACTACGTGTACACCAAATCAACCATATGCAACAAGAGTCGTAAATCAATAGAATAATAAAAGGAGAAATTAAATGAGCAAGTTAACACAACTAAGAAGATTAATAAGAGAAAGTATTCTTAGTCTCTTAAAAGAAGAAGATGTAAAAATATATTTACAAAAAGGTGAGAAACCTCCTAAAGGAAAGAAAGTTCAAAAGGGTCCAAGAGGTGGTCAATATTTTACTGGAAGTGCACAGGAGAAACAAGCTTTTAACGATGCACCTACTTCTCCTAAAGTGGCCAAAGATAGATTAGATAAAGTTAGAGCACTTGGTCAAAAATCAGAGGATGATGCATTTGCTGCTCAAGCAAAACCTAGAGTAAATATTTTTAATAAATCATCTACAAAAAAACCCAAAGAAAAATCTAATATCTCGGCAGATGTAATTAAAAATTCATTACCTACAGATGAATATATGGATATGATTATAGATATTGAGAGAGATACTATGGGAGATGGTGAAGATAGTTTAGCTAAAGATTATACCGATTTAAAAAATTATATAAATAAATCATGGCCAGGTGCAAAAATGTTGAGTACAGAAGACGATGGTGGTGAAGATGTTGGAGATATTATAGATGATTTGGATGGAAATAATAAACAGGTTTCAGAGAAAAAGTTTGGTGATAATTTAGAAGTGACTGATTATGGTGAAGCAGCCGTGTTTAGATATAATGATATTGGTGGTTCAATGAATACATTGATAATAAAACCTAAGGGTGCGGAGAAATAAAATGACAAATTCACAGTTATTAATTACGTTTACAAAAGATAGAAAACTTGATGACATAATACAAGAAATAAAGACTGCTTATATAATATCATTTAATAAAATATTTGTGTTAGAAAATGAAGATAATATTAAAGAATTGATTTGTAGCTATAATATTAATTTAAACGAAAAGATAAATGAAGAAAGTATACCTCAGAACACAATTGGGGTTCATAGGAAAAAAGCAACAAATACCTTGTATACAATTAATGCATTGAATTATTTGATCTCTGCATTGAACGATGGAAACCTGGATGTTAATTTTCCAGTGCCATGGGAAAACTACAGGAATTGTATTCTTGTGACAAACGGTGGTGAGTTCAAAAAAATCAAAACTAAATTAAAAGTAATACTAGAAATATAGGAGACTAATATGAGCATAAATCTAATTGACTTATTAACAGAAGCTAAAGAAGTTAAAATATATTTGGAACCTGGACAAAAACCACCCAAAGGAAAGAAAGTTCAAAAAGGTCCAAGAGGTGGAGAATATTTCTTGGGAACATCCGGAGAAAAAGCGATGCATAAAGCAGTGACTAAATATGATTCTGACCGGGCCGCTGCTAAGGATAAACCAAACGTTAAATTAAATAAAAATAAAACAAACTCTATGGGAGAATCTGCTAAATTACCCAAAGGAATGAAAATTGGTTCTTATCTTGAACCATACAGTTGGGAATCAACATCTGTTGCTCCTCCTATATATAGGGTTGATAAAATTGATGATAACAATGGGTATGTATATTTTACAAAACTTGACAGTAAAGGAAAACCAATTAAAAAATTAAAGAAAACATATGCAGGGGTTGATAATGGTATGTTAACTATTATAAGAAAACCAAGAGGAACAAAATAAAATTATTAGTATGTTTGGCATTTCACCTATATATATTAATAATCAGTTATTAATTTAACTAATTAAACATTAAACTAATTAAACACTAAAGCGCAAGGAGAAACAGCATGGCAAAGACCCAATCGAAAGACGACCTTCTTAACCTCGTTAAGAAAAGATTAAAACAATTCTCAGATTCATCAACCAGAACTTCAGGCTTATGGAAACCAACAGGCGAACACACTATTCGTTTAGTTCCATATAAGTTTGCTGACTTCCCATTTATTGAATTATATTTCCATTATGATTTCAATAAGAAAAATCTTTTATCACCAATTTCATTCGATAGACCAGACCCAATAGCTGAGTTTGCTGAAAAGCTAAAAGCAGCTGGCGACAAAGAGTCCTTCGACCTTAGCAGAAAAATTTCTCCGAAAATGAGAACTTATGTTGCTATGATTGTTCGTAGTGAAGAAGACCAAGGTGTTAGATTCTACGGAATGGGTAAAACCGTTTACGAAGAAATACTAAAAATCATGGATGACCCGGATTATGGAAATATTTTTGACCCATACACCGGAACAGACTTGGTAATCACCTATGAAACCCCGGCAGAAGTTGGTAATGATTATGGTAAAACTTCAATTCGAGCAAAAAGGAATACTTCCAGACTTGCAGAAGCAGATGACGTAATTGAAGAGTTATTGAATAATCAAAAACCAATTACAGATATCTATAAGGAATTACCTTATGATGATATAGCTACACTCCTAAAAGAATGGTTGAACAAGGATGATGAAGAAGAAGCTCCAACAAAACCAGCTGCTAAACCTGAAGGTAGCTCAAAGAAACCTACAGAAAAAGTAGATGACGATGTTGTTGGTAAAGCGGATGAAGCATTCACTAAGTTGTTCGATAAAAAACCAAACGAAAAAAAATAGGAGAAATTAATGGCTAAATCTAAAAATAAAAGTGAGAAGTCACCAAAGAAAGTTGTAGCATCTTCTAAAGGTGAGCAAAGAGATAAGCTTATTGATAAAGTTTATGACTTGATTAATTATGGTGATGCGCCCGCATACTTCTTAGACCAGCCCGAACTATCCCCTTCAGATATCGTTGATTGGATTTCCACTGGCGATCCAATCCTCGATATTTATGTTAGTAATAGAGTCAATGGTGGTATACCAGTTGGAAGAATAACAGAAATAAACGGTTTAGAGTCATCTGGTAAATCATTATTAATCGGACATATATTAAAAGAAACCCAGAAAAAAGATGGAATAGCAGTATTGATTGATACAGAGTTTTCTGTTGATAGAAACTTTTTAGAAGCTATTGGTGTAGATTTGAGTAAGATGATTTATGTTCCAACTAATCTTATTGAAAATGCATTCCAAATTATTGAAAATATTATTGAGACAGTTCGTAAAGAAAATAGTGATAGATTAATTACAGTTGCTGTTGATTCAATTATGGGTGCTACAGATAAAACTGAACTTGAAGGAGATTGGGCTAAAAAAGGATATGCGACTCAAAAATCTATCGTATTAGGTAGAGCAATGAGAAAAATAACAGAAACAATTGCTAAACATAGAATAGCACTTGTCTTTACAAATCAACTTAGAAGTAAAATTGGTGTAATGTTTGGAGATCCTTGGACAACAAGTGGTGGAAAAGCTATACCATTTCATTCATCGTTGAGATTAAGATTAAAGATGATGTCTAAAATTAAATCAGGAGATAAAGTTCTTGGTATAAAAACTAATTGTGGTGTTATTAAATCACGATTAGGTTCAATGTATAATAGTTGTAATTTTGATATCTATTTTGATAGAGGAATAGATGCAGAAAATACTTGGTTTGAACAAGGAAAATCAGTTGGTGCAATTATTAAAGCTAAAGCATTAACAGACCCAAATTTACCCGAAGGTCCTAAAAACAAGTATAAAGAAGTTAAAGGTTATTTTATGTTAGCAAATGACCCCGAAAGAAAACGATTTAATGCTTCAACTTTTGCAAGTATTGCTTTAGTTGATAATGCAAACAAAAAGTTTATTTTAGATGAAATTGCTGAACACGTTCTATTAAAATATTCTTCTGATAAGGAAGCTATTAATAAAGAATTGATAGAATATGGAGAAGTAGGAGAACTTGATGACGGTGAAGATGTTGAACAGAAAATAAAAAATAAAGAATAGTTATAGGGGCTTCGGCCCCTTTATTTTAGGAAATTAATAATGAAATTAAAAGACATAGTATCTGATTGTACAATAATATTGACAGGAACTATTATTCCTGAAAAAATGGATATGATTGGGAGAATATTACAACACAACTCTGTAGTATTTAATCAATTTAAAAATATTGTATATAACGTAAATTGCATTCATGACAGTGATTGGGATTTGGCCGATGATTATCAAAGTTTATTAACACATTTCCTTGGTCCAAACATTAAAATTTATTTATTGAGAGATTTTATCAATAGAGGATGGCAGTTTGGAACAATGGACCTTGAAAAAACTGCATATTCTTTTTGTAAATTGAACTTACATACCGAATGGGTATTAAAATTAGATTTTGATATGTTAGTGCAAAAAACTATATTAGATATGAATGTCGACAATGGAGATGCATTTTATTTACCATCAGTTGGATATGCTTCTATCGCAGACAAAAAGGATTTTGCAGATATTGTAGTAGATTTTGAAACTCAAACATTAGATATTATTAATCCACAAACTACGATGTATTTGTTAAGAAAAGAATTAGATTGTTTATATGCAAATCAAGAATGGACAAATTCTAAATATAAAGAAACTATATTAAATACAACTACAGCAATTAAGTTAGGAGTTTCATGTGAGTCACAACTTAATGCAACATTTAAAAGAAATAACTGCAGAATTAAGTGTATGTTATCAAATGAATTATTTCATACATTATTAGATACTATTGTTGAAAAAAATATACATGACCCTAGTCATAAAAATATTTTATTTAGTCAAATCGGTGTATGTCACATGTTAGATGATAAAGCAAACGTGATATTTATATAATACAGGAAAGTTTATGAGAAGCAAATTTGCACAAATATTAGATGAAATTAAGCACGATAATGAAGTTCTAAAAACATCTAATTTAAATTCAAAAATTTTAATAGTTGATGGTCTAAACAATTACATTAGGATATGGGTCACAATGCCTACTGTAAATGATGACGGCATTCATATTGGTGGGATTACAGGATTTTTACAAACGCTCGGTAAATCAATTCGAATATTAAAACCAACAAGATTAATTGTTGTGTTTGATGGTAAAGACTCTTCGAAAAAAAGAAAAAAAATATATCCAGGATATAAAGCTAACCGTGGTAAAGGGGTAAGACTAAATAGAACACACGACTGGAATAGTGATGCAGAAGAAGAACAACAAATGATACAACAACTACTAAGAGTTATTCAATATCTAACACAATTGCCCTGCACAGTAATGATGCTAAGTAATGTTGAAGCAGATGATACAATCGGTTATTTGGCAACTGAAATGTGTGAGAAAAATCCTGATGTTGATGAAGCATATATTATGTCTACAGACAAGGATTTCTACCAGTTAGTGAGTGATAAAATAAAAGTTTGGAACCCAATAAAAAAACAAGTTATTGATAAAGCAAAGGTTGTCGAACTATATGGTATTCAACCTCATAATTTCTTATTATTTAAAGCGATGAACGGTGATGCAAGTGATAATTTACCGGGTATCAAAGGTATAGGAGTTAAGACAGCAGCAAAACAATTTCCTATATTAACCGAACATAAGTACCATACTACAGATGATGTAATTTCTTATGCTTCAGGGCATCAGAACTCATCGCGGTTATGCAAATTACTTATTGATAATAAACAACAATACCTATTAAATTATGAACTTATGAGGCTTACTGGAGGTGAAATTAACAAAACTTCAGCATTACAAATAATTGAATTATTTCGTAAAACAACAAAAAAATTAAGTATAAAGAAGATACAAGAAATGGTAATGCAAGACAAATTATGGTCAGCATTTCCAAATATTAACTCTTGGATTTCGACAAACTTTTCTCATTTAAATCATTTTGCCGAACCCAGATAACTTTGAAAGTCGGCCAATAATTATTATAAATTAAGGAGTTATTCGTGCAAGTTGATAGTTTATCCACCTTAGGTCCCGCATATCAGTCTAAAATAATTGTAAGTTTAGTATTAGATAAAGATTTTTTAGAAGCATCAGACGATATTCTATATCCAGAATATTTTGAGTCTGAAGCGAACCAATGGATAGTGACAAAAATAAAAGAATATTATCAGATATATAAAACTCCACCAACGGCAGAAGTTTTCAAAGTAGAATTAGATAAAGAAACAAATGATTTATTTAAAGATGAAATTGTTAAAAAGCTGAAGGATGCAAGTGATTTTTCTGATGCTCCAGATTTAACTTTTGTTAAAGAAAAGTTTTTAGAGTTTTGTGTTAATCAACACTATAAGATAAGTATATATAAATCAATTGATTTATTGAAAAACAAAGAATATGATAAAATAAAGAAATTATTTGATGATGCTTCTAAAGTAGGTCAAAATAAAAATATCGGTTTGAAATTATTATCAGAAGATGTTAATAATATATTCTTAAAAATGAAAAGAAATTGTATTCCAACTCCTTGGGATATTATTAATGATATTTCAGAAGGTGGTTCTGGTGGTGGAGAATTATGGATAAATGTAAGTGGACCCGGCGGTGGAAAAACTTGGACATTATGTGATGTTGGAGCATTTGCACTTAGAACCGGTTTGAGTGTAATTCATTATACATTAGAACTAAGTGAAACGATGGTAGCCAAAAGATATTATTCAGCAATTACAGGAATAGCATCTCACGATTTACCATATAACATTGCTGAAATTATGCATAAGATTAAATCACTTAGTGCAAAAGCAAGTAATTTAACTATAAAAGAATATCCAACTAAAGGTGCAAGTGTAAATACATTAAGAGCTCATATAGATAAAATGATTAAACTTGGATTACCACCAAATTTAATTATAGTTGATTATGGTGATTTATTAAAAGCACCACAATATTATAAAGAAAAACGCTTAGAATTAGGAAATATATTTGAAGAACTAAGAGGGTTAGCAGGAGAATTTAAAGTGCCAGTATGGACTGCTTCTCAAGCAAATCGTTCAGGTGCAGAAACAGATACTATTTCAGGAGAACAAGTAAGTGAGGACTATAGTAAAATATTTATTGGTGATTTTATTTTTTCTACTTCAAGAAAAGTTGAAGACCAAGTTCATAAAACAGCAAGAATATTTATTATTAAGAATAGATTTGGTGTTGATAAAATAACTTTTCCAGCAAAATTTGATGTGTCAAACGGCAATCTAAATATATATGAAGAAAAGAGTGTTCAAGGACAAGAATTAAAAGGAAATATGAATAAAAAGGAAAATAATGTGAGAAAATTATTAAAAGACAGATTTTATTCAGACAAGAAAAAAACTGAGTAAAAAAGAAAGTCGGCCACTATATATTAAAGTGCACAAATAAAATTTTAAATTAGAAATTAGTTTACGGTTATTTAACGGTATATTAGTGTGAAGTAAACCGCTTAACTATTTCTGCCGCGTGCGATTAATCCTAATTAATAATTTAAACTTTTCCTTTTTTAAATTAAAAATATTTTTAAAACTAACAAATAATTAATAGTAATTATTAATCATAAGCTACGATTTGGAGAAACATAAATGATACAATTTGAAGACGTTAAAAATGTCACTACAGAAGACTATTTTAATAATAATCAGTTCTCTATTGACGCCTTCAACAAGAAATATGCAGCATTTTCAGGAGAAACTTACCCACAGGCTCTAAAAAGAGTTTGTGATTTTATAGCCTCAGTTGAAACTACAAAAGAACTTCAAAAATATTGGTCAGAAAAATGGTTCGATGAAATATATAATGATTGGTGGCATCCCGCAGGCTCGATTATGCAAGGAGCCGGTGCCGATAGAAAAATCTCCCTGGCAAATTGCACCACGATATCGATGGGAGTTCAAGACGATAAAAAAGAATGGGACAATTTAGAGTCTATTATTAAAAATACCGGTTATACATTAGCAAAAACTGCTGCTTATCGCCAGGGTTTAGGCATTGACGGTTCACGATTGAGACCAGAAGGTTCAGCAATTATGAACTCAGCAAACAAATCTACGGGTGTAGTTCATTGGCTTCAATGGTTAGATAGTATGGCCTACTATGTTGGACAACAAGGTCGTATCCCTGCAATTCTTTTATCCCTGAGTATCAAACATCCCGATATTGAAAAGTTTATTACTGTAAAATCAGATTATACTAAAATCCAAAATGCAAACATTTCAGTTCAAATCACAAATGATTTCTACAAAGCGGTTGAAAATAATGAAGATTGGGAATTATATTTTAAAATACCAAAAACTAAAAAAGGTGAAAAGATTTATGTTGATGTTCATTCAACTGATATGGACTGTAAATATGATGATGAAGTAAAAATGTGGTATAAGATAGCATCTCATAATAAAAAAGAAGAAGTAATTACAAAAACCATCAAAGCTAAAAAATTATTAGAATTATTAGCTGAGAATATGGGTAATAATGCTGAACCAGGAATACAAAATATAGATATAGCAAGACAACTTTCCAACTCAGATGCAGTTTATGACCCTAATGATATTTATGACTCAAGAATATTATCTACAAATGCCTGTTCAGAACAATACTTGTCTCGTGAGAGTTTATGTGTTCTTTCTTCTATTAATATGGAAACATTTTCTGTAGACTCAGTTGAATGTGGACACCAACTAATGAATATTGGTGAGTCGATAAATAGATTTTTAGATAATGTAAATGAATGTGAATTAGTATATCAGACTTATGCAACTCCTCATCAAAAATTAGCAATCGAAAAACTAAGAAGAACTGGTGCAGGAATTACAAATATTGGTGGTTGGTTATTTAAATTATATATGGAATATGGAAGTCCTAGTGCAAATCTAAAAGTTGATTACTTTTTAGAAATGTATAATTACGCGTTATATGTTTCTACAATAAAACTAGGTAAAGAGAAAGGTAGCTTTGGTTTATTTAATAAAGAAAAAATAGTAAAATCTGGATTTATTAAACAATTACAAGCTCATCTAAAGAAACGTGGTTATAAAGAATTAGTATTCGATGCAATGAGAAATGTCACTGTGTCTTCAATAGCCCCAACAGGAACCTTATCACTTATGTTTAGAACAATGCCTATGAGTTATGGAATTGAACCTGGTTTTGGTTTATATTATTGGAAGAGAACAAGAATAAGTGGTAAGTATGAATATTACTTTATTGTTCCAAATATAGTTAGAAGAGCATTTGAAGTATCAGGTATAGATTTAGGACTAAAATCAGATGCAATAAAAGATACTTGGGATGGAAAATATGGAAAACCGGTAGCAAAAATTATAGATGAAAATAGAGATAAATTTAAATTCAAAAATGCAACTGAAATAGACCCAATGGATAAGTTAGATTTGATGAGTAGAGCTATGAAGTCAGTTGACTCCTCAATCTCTGTCACGTATATGCTTCCAGAGAAAACAACTACAAAAGATGTGTATAAGTTTATATTAGCTGCTTACAATAGTGGTGTCAAATCAATAGCAGCTTTCCCGGATAGAAAGATGTATGGTATAATTTCTTTAGTGCCGTTTAAAGATTTAGCAATGAAACTTAGGTCAGAAGGTGTCAACATTTCAGCACAGAACTTTTCTCCAGATGAATTAAAAGAAATGAATATGTCTTATGAATATATCCAAGTTTCTTCTGCTCCAAAAAGACCAACTAAATTACCATCAGACGTTTATAGCATTACTGTTAAAGGTGAAAAATTCGTAGTAGCTATTGGATTATTAAATGGTGCTCCTTACGAGATTTTCTGCGGTAAAATGAATGGACTTAATTTCAAATTCCAATACAAAGAAGGTATTATTGAGAAGGTTAAAAAAGGTCAATACAAACTTGAAATAGGAGAAGATATTTCAGTTGAAGATTTCTCTGGTTATTTTAAACCGGTAGAAGCTGAACTATTTAGAATGGTTTCGACCTCAATGAGACACGGGGTTCCTATTAAGTTTATAGTAGAACAATTAAGCAAATCAGCACACGATTTTAGTTCTCTAACAGCAGCAGCAAGTAGAGTATTAAAGAAATATATTAAATCAGGTGAAATTGCAACAGGAATTACCTGTCCAAATTGTCACTCTGAAGTAGTTTATGATGATAGTGGTTGCACAACCTGTACTAAATGTGATTGGAGTAAATGTGCATAATTACCCAAAATCTATATTTATATATAATATAAAATAGGATAAGCTATGAAAAATAAGCACGCAGTCACAGATTTAATATTAGAGAAATGGTATAAAAATCCATTAAATGAAGCTGAAAGTAATTTTAAAGGTGGTCTATTAAAATCATCTAGAACCAAAACTCAGTGGTATTGGCTTCACGCATCTGTTCCAGCAAAATTTGATATTGATTTCAAATATAAAGTTATTTTTAATATAAAAAATATTAAAAGAGATTTTGCTTTACCTGGAGATTTAGTTCACTGGGAAGGTTTTTATCAAAATATAATTAATAAAAACTTTTCTGAAAGAGGTGTTTGGATTAAAGCTAAATATGTGAATGTTCCAGGTTTTAAAGTCAATGGTGTTGTTTACAATTCTGAAGCAACCGACAGAACATTAAATCCTAAAAGAACTACTAAATATGATTTTAGACATACTATTACTTTAGAAGCAATTGATAAAACTAAAGTATTTAAGAAAGATGAAATTGCAAAAGCTGCTCAAGAGTTTGTAAATAAATTCGAAAACATTGCGTATCAAGATACAGAATATTATAAGATAACAAAATGAAATAATTCAAGGAAAATAAAATGAAAAAATCAGAATTAAAACGCATCATCCGTACTGAAATAAAAAAACTTTATGAAGCTAAAAGTCCAAAAGATTTAGCAGTTGGAGATAATATTAAATTTTATACTTGGGTACCAGACCAGAATATTGGTAAAAAAATGCAAACCAACTCAGGTAAAATAATTAAAATAAACCAACAAACTATAGTTATAAAAGACAAATCTGGAAATACAGTTAAAATAGATAAAGAACAAATTGTAAAATGAAAAATATAAAATTGAAAAGCTTATTAAAAGAAGAAACTGATTATGTTAATTATTTCAACAATAACAAATTTAGATTGTCAAAAACTTTTGTTAATTGGTATTTTAAAAAATATGGTAAAGATGTTCGTTATGACAATCCAGAAAAATGGATAGGAAAATTAGCAAAAATATATAAAGTTAAGCCAGGAGATACTTCTATTCAAATTTCTTGGATGGCAAAATATAAATATTTTAATGATTATACTCCAAGATGGTCAATAATGATACCTTTCGAGGACGTTTTTAAACATAAATTATTAGATAAAATATAAAAAACTATTTACAGTTAGAATAAAAATGCTTATATTTGTATTAAATTATTAAAAAGGTTATATGCATCATATAGGATTTACAGGAACCCAATCTGGAATGACAGATACCCAATATTTAATTACAAAATTATTTTTTCAGAAATATAAAATTGAAATTGAAGATGTGCATCATGGGGATTGTATCGGGGCAGATGCCGATTTTCACATATTAGTACGATTATATAGTAATATAAAAATTATTATTCATCCACCAAAAAATAAAAGTAAACGTGCATTTAAACAAGGTGATGTGATATTGGAACCTGATGAATATTTAAAAAGGAACCACGATATTGTGGATGCTTGTAATATTTTACTTGCAACTCCAAAAGAAAATGAAGAAGTTTTACGTTCAGGTACTTGGGCAACAATTCGATATGGTAAAAAATCTAAAAAGATGGTAATAATTATATTTCCAGACGGAAAGGTCGATATAACAAATGACAGAAAAAATTAATATTCTTGTTCTTGAAGATGATGATACGAGAATAACACACTTTAGAGAAAGATTTTTCTCTTTATTTCACAGTGGAAACTTAGAGGGTACTGGGAAATATATGAGTGAAGTTTGTTATGCAAAAACAGCCCAAGAGGCAATTGAGTTTTTGAAAGAAATAGCACACTTTGATATAATTTTCTTAGACCACGATTTAGGTCAAAGAACATTTGTATCTCCAGATGATGAAAATACCGGCTCAGAAGTAGTAAGATATTTAGTTGAACATTCAAATGAATATTCTAATACTCGTTTTATTATTCATTCATTCAATCCAATTGGGGCTGAAAGTATGTTTAATAATATCAAAGAACATATACACAGAGATGTTCAGTGTATTCCTGGAATATGGACGCGCGCCATTTTTAACTCAATCATAAGGATTAAATGATAGAACAAAAAGATTGGATACAATATTTCCCTCACGAAACGCCGAGAGATATACAGGTCACATCAATAAATTTTATTTTAGAGCAATTTAAAAGTGGTAAAAGATTTGTAATTTGTGAAGCACCCGTAGGAACTGGAAAGTCTGCGATTGCAATTACTGTCTCTCGGTTTTTTGAGGCCGAAGTTGTTGATGAAAAAAATGCAAGTTGGATTTTAACAACTCAAAAGATATTACAAAAACAATATCAATCCGAATTCGGCTGGCTCCCAACTGTTTGGTCAAAGAGTAATTATGAATGCAAAAAGCATTATGGTGTTTCCTGCCAACTTGGTTTATGGATTAATAATATATTCAAGGGTAAATATTGTGATTGTATTTATACTGCAGATAAAAAAAGGTTTTTAGAAAGTCAAATCTCTCTAACAAATGTACAATTCTTCCTAAATCATTTCGAATATCAAAGAGATGCTATAAAACAGAGGAAATTATTAATTGTAGATGAAGCCCACAACTTAGAAAATATTATTACTGATTTCGTATCTATTACAATCAACAAATATATTATTGCTGATTATGGAATAAATTGGATTGGCACTCATAAATCAATTGTTCAAGTAATGGAGTGGGTAAAGAAAACTTTAGTACCAAAACTAATTTCAATCAAAGCAAGATTAGAATATGAAATTAAATCATCAGACAGAAATGTTTTACTAAGTAGTCCCGAAGGTAAATTGTTGATGAAACAATTTGATAGTATTGATAGGTATATCTGTCAATTAAATAGATGTGTAGAAAGATTTAATCCAAATGAATGGGTTATGAGTATAAATAAAGATGAAGATGAATTAATATTAAGACCATTGTTTGCATCAAGATTTTCTGATAAACAATTGTTTGTGACAGCAGATAAAATATTATTAATGAGTGGAACTATATTAGATAAAGATACATATTGTAGAAATGTTGGTATTTCTATGAAAGATACAGCATTCATTTCCTTACCTTCTCCGTTTGATAAAGAAAATAGACCAATATTTATAGTCAAGGCTGCTTCACTGAGTTATAAAAATATCGATGCCTCATTACCAAAAATTGCCACCGTGGTAAAGAAAATAATGATTGACCATAAAGGTGATAAAGGTATTGTGCATTGCCATTCATATAAAATTGCTAATTATTTACAAAAACATATTAATACCAATAGATTTTTATTACACGATAGTTCAAATAGAATTGAAGTATATAATTTTCATTTAAATTCTACAACACCTACAATATTATTATCACCTTCATTTACAGAGGGAATAGATTTGGTAGATGAACTATCACGATTTCAAATAATTGTAAAAGTTCCTTATCCATATTTAGGAGACGAGTTCATCAAAGAAAAGATGAGAAGAGTTTCTGGTTGGTATGAATGGGAAACTGCTAAAACAATTATTCAAGCAAGTGGACGTTCCGTTAGAAATGATGAAGACCATTGTATGACTTATATTTTAGACAGTGATTTTGCCCGCTTTTACAATCAGAACTCTCACTTATTTCCTAAGTGGTATTCTGACGCAGTTATTATCATCTAAGAAATTAGATTTATATTTATTAATACTACACAATAAAGGTTAACATTGTACACCTCAATATATTATGAAATGGAAAATAATAGGTTGCATCTTTGGGATGACCAGCACGGATACAAGTCATTTCCATATAAGAAATATGCCTATATAGCAGACGAAGATGGAGACCATCATACCATTTTTGGCCAACCAGTAAAAAAAATATCTAAGTGGAATGACGGTATGAAGGCCGATTTATTCGAGTCAGATGTTGCACCTGAAATTAGAACACTCATTGATTTATATTATGATGCAGCAGATGATGATTATCCAGAAAATAGAATAGTCACATTTGATATTGAAGTTGAAACAGATAAAACGTTTCCAGATATGGAAAAAGCCGATAATAAAATTACCGGC
>Ga0307375_10002009_pt1 | contig 21350 bp, 27 predicted proteins | sample TR1MG_FD_202531 | JGI IMG/M metagenome (GOLD analysis project Ga0307375, IMG submission 202531) | Soil microbial communities from Risofladan, Vaasa, Finland - TR-1 | ecosystem: Environmental > Terrestrial > Soil > Coastal area > Acid sulfate soil | place: Finland: Risofladan, Vaasa | collected...
GATGATCTCCTGACGGTCACTGCCGAACCAATCTCTATCCGGGGGGCGAGTCTTACGCTTCGCCAGACGTGCCTGCGTGGGACGGCGACTGTGTGTCGTGGCGAGGTTGACCTTGTCTGCGTGGATGCCCAAACGTTTGCGCCACGTCGACTGCCGGAGGAGTTGGCCCGGGTTTTAGCCGAAATATCCGCTTCGTAAAGGAGAATGCTTTGAAAGTTATTGCCTCACATCAGGGGATAACCCTATGGTCTATGGTGGACCATGCGAGTTTTGTTGTTCAGCTCATGATGTTGATTTTGTTTGTCGTATCGGTGATTTCGTGGACTATGATCTTCCGGAAATGGTTCATTATCAAAAACGCCTATCGGGAAGTGGAGAATTTTGAGGATAGGTTTTGGAAGGGTGCCAACGTCAATCACCTGTATGCCGATCTCTCCCATAACGAAGAAGAGCTGGCCGGAGACGAGAGCCTCTTCGTTGCCGGCTTTCGTGAGTACATGCGCCTTGAGAAACAAAAGGGCATTTTGCCTACGGATATCGTCGAGGGGGTGCAAAGGGCGATGCGGGTCGCGTTGAGCCGCGAAATCGATTATCTCGAGACCAATCTCTCGTTTCTGGCGACGGTCGGGTCCACGAGTCCTTACGTCGGACTCTTTGGGACGGTGTGGGGCATCATGACCGCCTTTCAATCCTTCGGAAATATGCAGCAGGCGACCTTGGCGCATGTGGGTCCGGGGATTTCGGAGGCCTTGATCGCGACTGCCATGGGGCTTTTTGCAGCGATCCCGGCGGTGATTGCCTATAATCGCTACGCTGACGATGCCGATCGCCTGGCGTCGCGTTACGAGATCTTTCTGGAGGAATTCTCAAGCGTCTTGCAGCGGCAGGCCTATGTTGCCAAGGCTGGCGCATGAAGAGGCATCGCCGCATACGTTCGCGGCTTATGAGCCAGATCAATGTCGTCCCTTATGTGGACGTCATGCTGGTGTTGTTGGTCATTTTTATGATCACAGCCCCCATATTGAAGCGTGGTGTCAAAGTGAAGTTGCCGCAAGCGGCGGCGCGCGCCATTCCCAACCCGCATCGCGCGGTATTGATCGTGACGGTAGATAGTAGCGGTCGCTATTTTTTAGATAGCCACTTTGTGACTCCTGCGCAACTGGCACAGCGGGCGACCCGTTTATTGCGCCTGCGCCCGCATACGCCTGTTTTGGTTCGCGGTGATCGTGCGGTCCCCTATCAGGATGTGGTGCGCGTTATGGTGCTCTTGCAGCAGGCGGGTGCCCCGAGCGTGGGGCTTATGACCAAGACCCGCGGGGGCTAACGTGGTCGAGAAAACCCGCGAACCGCTGGGGCGTATGGGTGCGAGCGCGTATGCCTTGGGTGTGCACATCGCACTGATTGGTCTTCTGGCCTTAAGTTTTCGCTTTAGCCACTTTGATACGTCGTATGTGGTGAAGTCGGATCAGCGCGTGATCCAAGCGTTTATGGTGGGCCCCATACCAAACCCTAGGCCACTTCCGGCGACTCCGCCGGCCCCGCGGCCGACCCCCCAGGTGATTCCAGAACCCGTGCCTCTCGCTTTGCAAAAGGCGCAGGCCCACGCCCGGCAACTGGCGCACCAAAAGGCCCTGGAGGAGGCGCACGCAAAAGTGCAGGCTCTCGCCAAGGCGGAAGCCATGGCAAGGGCGAAAGCGCGCGCCCAAGTGGCGGCAAAGAAGGCGGCGGAGGCCCATGCCCATGCCCAGGCCTTGGCGCGGCTGAAGGCCGAAGAGCAAAAGGCCGCTTTGCGCGCGCGCGCGCATCTGGCCCGCCAAATTGCGGCGACCGCCAAGCGAGCTCAGGAAAGGGCGGCGGCAAGGGCTGCCGCCCAAGCGGCCTCCGAGGCGGCAGCGCGCGGCGTCGTGGATCGTTACAAGGCGCTTATCGAGGCGCGCGTGAGTGCCGCTTGGGTCGCAGTGCCCGGCACCAAAGGCCTGCGTTGCGATGTGGCGGTGCACGTGATCGCGGGCGGTCAGGTCGTCAGCGTACGGGTCCTGGAGAGCAGTGGCAATGTGGTTTTTGACCGCTCGGTAGTGGCCGCGATTTACAACGCCGCACCGCTGCCCGTGCCGAAGTCGCCGGCTAAGTTACAGTATCTGAGCCGGTTTCATTTTATTTTTATGGCCCCTAAGGGATCTTCGTCATGAACCGTTTCGGATGTCGCTTGTGGGTGGGACTGGCCGCCTTGTTGTGCGCGCCTTTCACTATGGCTGCGGTCACCATTCATATCAATCATGGGTATGGACAGAGGTTTCCCATTGCCATTGTGCCTTTTAAGGGGGAGAAGGCCTGGCCTTTAGATCTCCGGCCATCAACTATCGTGAGTCAGGATTTGACGGGGAGCGGTTGGTTTGATTGCCTCCCGAGCAAGGATTATCTCGCGAAACCCCATCATGCCGCGCAAGTGCAGTTTAACGACTGGCAGCTTTTGAAGGCCACGGCGCTTTTGATAGGCCATATGCAAAGCCTGAGCGATGGCCGCGTGAACGTGGCCTTTAGGCTCTATGATGTGAATAAAGGCGTCCAGATTCAAGGATTTCAGTACACTGTTGCGCCCAATCAGTTGCGCCTACTTGGCCACAAAATCGCCGATGTGGTGTACCAGGCCCTGACCGGTGTGCGTGGTGTCTTTAATACCCGTATCGCCTTTGTGACCATGCATCCCCGCGGGGCGCCTGGGCACTTCCTGTATCGTCTGGAGGTGGCGGATGCCGAAGGCCACAATGTGCGGGTCATTCTGCGCTCGCGCGAGCCTATTATGTCGCCCCGCTGGTCTCCGCATGGAGGGCGTTTAACCTACGTTTCCTTCGAGACCACTTGGCCCGCGATCTATGTGCAGAATGTGGCGACCGGTCAGCGCTCACAAGTGGCGGCTTTTCATGGACTCAATGGGGCGCCTTCCTTTTCGCCGGATGGCACGCATCTCGCCTTATGCCTATCAAAGACGGGCTACCCGGAGGTGTATGTCTTAAACCTTACTACCGGTCGTCTCCGCCAGTTGACCTTTGGGCCGGACATCAATACCGAGCCGTCCTGGTCACCGGGCGGGGGGCATATCGTTTTTACCTCGGATCGCAGCGGGGGGCCTCAGATCTACGAGATGACGGCGCGCGGGGGAGACAAACACCGCTTGACATTTGACGGTCGCTATAATGCCGATGCCTCGTTCTCGCCCAACGGCAAGTGGCTAACGCTGGTAAGTCGGCGTCAGGGCCAGTATCATGCAGCGGTGTTTGAGCTGGCAGACTCAACCCTAGAGGTTTTGACTGCTACGAGCCTAGATGAGTCGCCGACCTTTGCGCCGAACGGACAAGAGATCTTGTATAGCACGGTGGTCAGGGGGCACAGGGTTCTGGCATCAGTTTCGCGAAACGGCCAGGGTCATCGTATACTAGGGCTCAGAGGGGGGGATATCAGTGACCCCGCTTGGTCGCCATTTCGTCATCCCTAAATAGTTGTCTCCAAATAATGGCAAAGGAAGGAGTGGTGTAATGAAAATAAATAAACGGATGCTCGTTATCGTGGGCTTTGCGGCCCTGGCCGGTTGTGCCGGCAACAAGGCGGTCAAGCCTGGTGCCTCAGCTACGGCCTCGCGCAGCACGAACGTACAAGCGAGCGGAGCGGGCAACACGCAGGCCACCGGCACGCAGAATGTGTCGTTAGACAGTTTCTCGCACCTGGTCCACTTTCGTTTCGATAGCTCGGCTATCAGTGCCAGCAACGCCAAAATCGTCAAGGAGAACGCGTCCTACCTCGAGGCTCACCCGGATGTGCGTGTGCGTCTAGAGGGAAATACCGATGAACGGGGCACTGCTCAGTACAATATGGCCTTGGGCCAACGTCGTGCCGATGCCGTGAAGCATATGCTGGAGGTTTTGGGCGTGTCGGGTAAGCAGCTGGCGACTATCTCGTTTGGGAAGTCCCGTCCGCTTGCGCTCGGCCATAACCGGGCAGCATGGGCTCAGAACCGTCGTACGTTCTTTAACTACAAATATTTCGCTAGCAAGTAAGATTGATGGGCGCGCGGTCCAGTTTTCTGATCGGGGCAGCGCTTCTGACGGCGGGAATCACGGTGATTCCCGCCGCAGCTCATGATCGGCAACCACCCATTATTACTATCCCCACCGATGGCAGCGATGCGGCGTCGCGTGCGGGTCTTTTGAGCCTGATGGAGACGCTCCACGGTATTCGCGAGCAACTCCGCAGCCTTGAAAATCAAGTTGAAATCGAGAATCACGAGATCAGTCGCCTGCGCACTCAGCAGCAGGAGTTTTTTGCAGATTTTGATCGGCAATTGCGTCAATTAAAGGGCGGCGGTCATGCAGGCGCCATAGGGCCCCGCGCCCCGCTCAGTCCGCCGGGGGCGGCATCGGGTGGTTTGAATGGAAGCGCGGCACAGATTCCCGGGAACTCCCAGGGGGGAACGGGCATTATCGTGATTCCTCCCGATACGAATCCTGGTGGCGCGCCCGCCTCAGGGCTCGCGGTAGCGGTACCTCCGACAGGTCAGACCTCGGCACCATCGTCTGGCGCTCTAGGTGGTGGCCAGGATAGCGCCAAGTCGGTTTATGACAGTGCGTTTACTCTGTTGCGCGCGGGGCGTTATCGGCACGCGGTGTCGGCGTTTCAGAGTTTCTTGCAGAAGTACCCCCACGATAAGCGTGCGGCCAAGGCCCAATATTGGGTGGCCGAGACCAATTATGTCGAGCGCGAGTATCCACAGGCCGACGTGGCCTTCAGGGCGCTTGTGACGCGTTATCCCACGAGCAAGAAGGTGCCGAACGCCCTTTTAAAAATGGGCTATATCGCCAAATGGCAGGGCCATCCCAATAAGGCCCGATCCACTTGGCAGGGGCTTATCGCGCAATACCCAAAAAGTATGGCCGCGCAAGTCGCTCGCAACTCCCTAAGCAAACTAGGCCCCGGCGCCTAACGCCACTCGCCAATCGCTCCCTGTAGTCTGGCGAGGTAGAATGCACTATGGGCCAGGATCTGCGCGTCACCGAAATCTTTTATTCCCTTCAGGGTGAAGCCCGCACGGTCGGATGGCCGACGGTCTTTGTGCGCCTTACGGGTTGCCCCTTACGGTGCCGATATTGCGACACGGCGTACGCCTTTCATGGCGGGGAACGGCGATCCCTTGAGGCCATTTTAGAAGACGTGGGCGCCTACTCACCGCGCTTTGTGACAGTGACGGGGGGCGAGCCCCTGGCGCAACCTTCCACGCTCCCCTTGTTGACGGCGCTCTGTGAGCGGGGGTATGAGGTGTCGCTTGAGACGAGCGGGGCGCTCTCCACCGAAGGAGTCGATAAGAGGGTCAGTATCGTCTTGGATCTGAAAACGCCCGGATCGGGCGAGGTGGAGCGCAACCTCTATACGAACTTAGATCGCCTGGGGTCTCAAGATCAGGTGAAGTTTGTCATCACAGACGCTCGGGATTATGACTGGGCGCGGGAGGTGATCGATCAGTATGCGCTTATAGAGAGATGCGAGGTTCTGTTCTCGCCTGTTCATGGGGAACTGTCGGCCCAGAGCCTGGCGGATTGGATCTTACGGGATCGGCTGGCGGTGCGTTTTCAGGTGCAGTTGCATAAGATTCTGTGGGGGGATGCGCGTGGAAGGTGAGAAGAGGGCGGTGGTCTTGCTGTCAGGTGGTCTTGATTCGGCCACTACGCTTGCGTTAGCCCGCCAAGAGGGTTTTGCGTGTTATGCCCTCTCTTTCGATTACGGTCAGCGTCACCGGGGCGAACTGCTGGCCGCTCGGGTGGTGGCCGAGACCTTGGGCGCGGTTTTGCACAAGGTCGCGACGCTTGATATGAGCTTTATTGGCGGATCGGCCTTAACGGACATGAGTCTTGCGGTGCCAAAGGCCCCTACGACCGGTATCCCGATTACCTATGTGCCGGCACGCAATACGGTGTTTTTGGCAATGGCTTTGGCGTGGGCCGAGGTCCTGGGTGCCCATGATATTTTTATCGGGGTCAACGCCGTGGATTATTCGGGTTACCCGGATTGCCGCCCGGTGTTCTTGGAGGCCTTTGAGGCGCTCGCTAACCTCGCTACGAGGGCCGGGGTAGAGGGTCATGGCTTGCGGGTGCGTTCACCGCTTCTTAACCTCTCTAAGGCCGATATCATTAAGATGGGCACTGCCCTGGGCGTCGATTACGGGCAGACGCTCTCGTGTTATGCGCCGAGCCCGAGCGGACGGCCGTGTGGTGTGTGTGATGCCTGTCGGTTGCGGGCCAAGGGTTTTGCTGAGGCAGGCCTTGCTGATCCTGCGGGGATTTGACAGCGGGACAGTCTGTCACAATAATGGGCGGCTTTTGGGGCCGTTAGCTCAGTCGGTAGAGCATCTGACTTTTAATCAGGTGGTCGCTGGTTCGAACCCAGCACGGCCCACCATAAAATCAAGCGCTTACGAACACTCCTAGCAGCACACATTCCTGAATGGCGCAATTTTGGGTACACACAGCACCCAAATAGGTGTCCTTATGGATACTCTTATCAAAACCGCTGCCGGTTTCTGGATGGCGATGGTGCGCCACAGCGATTGGCCCCTTCAGACCAAGACCTTTCGCTTAAAACGAGACGTGGACGATTCCCTGCGACTGACCGAAAACGCAATAAGTGATGGCAGGCACGCATGTCCCCAGCACGTCTCGTGCGCAGATGACAATAGGCGAGGCTCTGGAACGCTATTTGCGGGAGGTGTCCGTCACCAAGAGCGCGCATACCCAGCGCGATGAAAAGGCGAACGGGCGCATCCTGACAGCTCATCTTGGCTCCTACGGCCTTTCGGTTCTGACTGCGGCTCTGGTCGCACGCTACCAGGATGATCGCTTGGCCTTAGGCTTAAGCGCCAACACCGTAACGTCGTCATCAGGCGCTGATGGATCGACAGGCACCGTGGCAAGTTTACGCCGGGGTGTCTCTAGGACAAGCCACTTGATCAACCCGGCGGATAATCCCTTAAAGATCCGGAGATCTTGTCCAAGGGTTGGGGCCTACCTCATTCCTTGTCGATGTGCTCTGCCATGTATTTCCTTCTCTTCAACGCTAACGTGGAAGCAAATTGAACGCGTCTTCGACCAGTTGTTATGCATTACCGGGAAACGGCTACCGGCTGGAGAGAAAATACACGCGCGAGCTTTGCGGCGGCCGCGATATCGCCGCGTCTCAATGCATCGCGCACATCGTCAAGCTTGTATGCGTCTCCTATCGACAAATACGGTGACCATTCCGTTTCATCTTCAAAAATCTCGACGTCCACCTCGGCCGCGTACCTGCCCTCGTGCACATATTTGACCCTATGGCGCTTACTCATCTTTGCCTTTTCGCTTGGTATAGGTCCCGTCCCATCGTTCGGGATCGGGGCGGTAGGCAGTTACAACCACCGTCGGGGAAGTAAATCCCTTCGGAATCCCCCACACAACATGAATGGGCCGGGAATCTTTGATAAATGGTAGCACCAGCACGGCCCTCCCCTTGGGGAAGGTTGGGTAATCTTCGGCAACAGTGGCTTTGTCCACGCCTGCCAGCACATCCCGGACGTATATCCCATCTGCCGCGATCTTGTCGTACCCATGCTCGGATATCCGCGCTTGCCGCCGGCGGCAACAAGTTTTTGTTCTGGATTTTCTTTTGGCGATGTTCTTTGGACGTTGATGATGCGTTTCAGGACAGCCTGACTGTTTTGGCAATGTTTTGGGTGATGGGTATAGAGAACCCGTCCGTGTAGTACCGCCCTAAATTATTCGATTCTGTCGAGATCACCGACTTCTATTCCGATATCGAAGGAATTGGCGGCCATGTGGGCAAAAACAACAAACAAATCACGGTAAACAAGAGTCTACGCCCGTCTAAGTTCTTAGATCGGACAATGGGTGCATGGTCTGTAGTCATAGACATTGATTGACCCGCCGCTCCCTGCGATCTCGGAAGCTCAGGCAAGCACGCCTTGCATTCGCGCATTAATTACCGGAAGCTTTCCGCAATAAAGTGATCACACCCACGACAACCTTAAGCTCTGGGAGAAGCATCATGAACCCTCGTTACATCCTTGTACTACTCTTTATGTGTGTCTCGACCTATGCTTATGCCGACGATGCCTATGACTGCGCGAAGTCATCTGGCGATACTCAAATTAACGCTTGCACCCGGGGCATTGAATCCGGGCATTGGCAGGGTGCGAATCTGGGCGCGGCCTATGACAACCGCGGCAATGCGAAGAAGAACAAAGGTGACTTCGACGGCGCGATAGCCGACTATAACCGCGCCATTGAACTTAATCCGCAGGATGCGGGGGCTTACAACAACCGCGGCATTGCGAAGAAGAACAAAGGCGATCTTGACGGAGCGATAGCCGATTTTAACCGCGCCATTGAACTGAACCCACGGCTTTCGGAAGCCTACAACAACCGCGGCAATGCGAAGAAGAACAAAGGCGATCTTGACGGCGCGATAGCTGACTATAACCGCGCCATTGAACTTAATCCGCAGGATGCGGATGCCTATAGCAACCGTGGCAATGCTTATTACTACCAAGGCAATTTCGCTCACGCCGGCGCCGATCTGGCTCACGCATACGAACTTGATCCCGATATCTATACTGCGCTCTGGCTTTATCTCGCCCAGTCTCGCAATGGCAGCAAAGGCAAGAACGAGTTAATAAAGAACGTCGCGTCGCTGGATACATCGAAATGGCCGGCCCCCATTGTTGCACTCTATCTTGGGACAGGCACCCCCAGTACAGTATTCAGTGCCGTGGAGAATCCGGATGCCCAAACGCGCAAGGACCAACGCTGCGAAGCAAACTTCTATGTGGGTTCCTGGCAATTGCTCAAAGGCGATCGTAAACAAGCTCTTTCATCCCTGCGTGCGGCACGAGATGGGTGTCCAAAGACATTCATTGAATATACCGGTGCCGTGTATGAGCTCAAAAGACTGGGGATGTTGGCGCGCAGTAAAAACTGAAGAGGTCAACGAGGCGTTCGTCCCCATCATAACCCCTTGATTTAGGAATGCTGCGAATGACTGTGCATCAGCGAGTATACCCGCTGATAATAACTTTTAATCAGGGCACCCAAATGGGTGTCCTTATGGGCACTCTTATCAAAACCGCCGCCGGTTCCTGGGGGGCGATGGGGCGCCGCAGCGGTTGGCCCCTTCAAGACCAAGACCTTTCGCTTAAAACGAGACGCGGACGATTCCGTGCGACTGACCGAAAACGCAATCAGTGATGGCAGGCACGTATGTCCCCAGCACGTCTTGTGCGCGGATGACGATAGGGGAGGCCCTGGAACGTTATGTGCGCGGGAGGTTCTCCGTCACCAAGAGCGCGTATACCCAGCGTGATGAAAAAGGCGAACGGGCGCATCCTGACAGCGCATTTGAGTTGTTGCGGCTTTGCCATACTGACAACCGGCCTGGTCGCACGCTACCGGGATGATCGCTTGACCTTAGGCTTAAGCACCAACACCGTCCGTCTTGAGTTGGCTCTATTGAGTCATCTGTATCGGACCGCCATTCGGGAGAGGGGGTATTCGAAGAGGCTCTTCCTCCTCCTTGCGTGTGGTGTCCTGGTGAGATACAATGTATCTCGAACGCAGAAGGGGGTTTACTATGGCTACTACCGCAATGGTCCATGTCCGCGTGGATGAGAAAATCAAAGCGCAGGCCGCCGAGACACTGGCTGCGATGGGTCTATCCGTCTCTGATGCTGTGCGTGTGTTTTTGATGCGCGTAGTCGCCGACAAGCAAATGCCATTCGCGCTTAAGGTGCCGAACGCCGAAACCCGTACCGCGATGGACGAGGCCGACGAGGTAGCCCGTACGCACCGCGCGCGCTTTGGTGCGGCTTCCGAACTTTTCGATGACCTTGAGAAAAACAGCGGCCAGTAAGCGCGCCCCGCTGCCACGTGCGGCGGACTATACAAAATCTTTCCTGAAGGATTGGGAGCGATTGTCTCGGTCGGGCCGGTACGACATGAACCGGCTCAAGGAGGCGATGCTGTTGCTGATTGCCAACGATGGGCCATTCGGGCCCGAGTGGCTCGATCACTCCTTGGGTGGCGACTGGGAAGGGTATCGAGAATGCCATATCGGCGGCGATTTTCTGCTGGCGTACAAGCGCGATGACGGCGGGAAGCATGGCTTGATTGTGTTCGTGCGCGCCGGCACGCACGCCGAACTGTTCGAGTAACGAGGGCAAGGATGAACCCCGCGATCCCCGCACGCGGCGCCCCATAGTCACGCGCATGCGAGGATCACAGAGTCGCATGCGCGCGAATACTGTCCCCCTGCAACATCACGGCAGCGGCTACATCTGCCGGAAAAAACACCCGTCGCCCCATTCGGATCTTGCTCGCCTGAAGGGCATGCACCCACGGCGTGGCCTGGCACTGACGAGAGGCGAACACAAAGCGGAGCGCCCCTTCCGTGCGATGGAGCTCTAGAGCCACGGCGGCTATGGTGAGCAAGGCCCCATGCCGTTCGGCAATCTGGGCCGCTAAGGCCTCAATACGGACATCCTGGGAGCGACTCACAAAGGGAGTCGTGGGTAAGTTGGACATGTCGAACCTCCTATAAGGTAGACAGTGACACACTGCGACTCTCTATATTTCCCCATACCAAGCCCGTTGGGTGCGCGAATAGGGGCTTAAAAGTGACCCATTCGCACAAACGCGGTATTTTTGGGGTAGGAAGATAAGAAAAAGGGAAGGGGTCACTACCAAATGAATGAGGCCCGTTCTTGGGTTCAGTCCGATCGTGGTGAAAAACGTTTATTCATCTCCTGCCTCTGAAGATCCCGGGAACGTAATCTAGAATCTTGCCAGGGGGGGTTAGGAGGTGAGGCAAATTATCTCGTTTCCCAGTACACAACGCGTTGTGGGCTTGCCCAACATATGTTCCGTAAAACAACGGTGTCCTTGTGGCTGACGAGCGTTATAGTGGTCAGGAACGAGGAGCGGGTGCATTGGCGGATGGCACCATGCAGAAGCAGAAGATCATGCTAGACAGGATAGACATAGTGCTCGCGGGCCGCGATAGAGGATAGAGGCTATGACTACGGTACAAATCAATCTTCCCGATCAATTGGCCCAGGAAGCGCAACACGCAGGCCTGCTGACCCCTGCGACCTTGGAGCGGATACTGCGCGCGTACTTGAATGCGCGTAAAACCGACGAGTTGTTCACCGCTATGGATCGCATGGCCGCCGTCGAAGAGCCCGCCATGACGCCGGAGGAGATTGCGGAGGAGCTGCATACGATGCGTGCTGCGCGGCGCTAGTCACATTCCCTCGTGCGCGGCGTTCTCGATACCCGTGTTGTGGCATCATGGGTTTTTGTGGAGTGGGCCGCTCCGGCAATGGCTGCAAGCCGCGCGCGAGAAGAAACCGCGTCTCTTCACGAGTACTCCACTGTTACTGGAACTCACCAGATATTCTGGGACGGGCCAAGTTCGCGCATAAGCTCGCGGCAACGCAGTCGTCGATCAATCAACTCGTCGTTCGTTCATGCGAACGCGGCGCGCTCTGGTCGGAGTAGCGCAGGACGACCGCTGCGGCCGGTAGGCCAGCGAAAAGTGTCGTATTGGCACAAACGAGCGATTTCTTTGGGCGGGGAAAAAAGGGATTCGAGAGCGAAAAAATAGGTACAAATCGGATTCAAGCGGGCACTCTCCTCTGAGACCACTTAGGAGCGTGTTATGCGTATCGACCCACTTTTTCTTCGCCCGAAGCGTCCATTTCTCTCGTTACCGTTCCGTATCCCGCCTAATAAGGGTCTTGCGACCCCTAGGCGGTATCGCCAGGATCTGAAGGGGGCGAGTCGGACTGCGCGCCCCCAGGAGAGGCCAGCACGGCCCGTTCCATGCGCGCCAGGGTTTCTTCGGAATACTGGGGAAAAAAGCGATCTCGTTTGGTTTTGCTCATGTGGCCTGCGCGCAAAATTGTGTGGATTGCGATATCCATCTCGCGGTCTGGCAGGTCGATGACGGCTTTGAGCCGGGCCTGCGCGGCGTCATACGTCTGCAGGAACGCGATTTCCTCAGGCAAATCGTGGGTCAGGACCGACTCGACGGCGGTGCCCAGACACTCCGCCTGGGCCGTGGCATCGAAATAGCGATAGGCGTCGGACAGGTCCGTCTGCGTCGTCACTACGCCCTCCGTGTCCAGGGTATAACGCATCACTTGCATCAAAGGCTGCGAAAACGCCTCCAAGGCGGCATCATAAGCGCGCGGGTGGCGTTGGAGCCACACAGACACCGGCACCGTCACACCCGGAGGTGTTGACCCCTGTTGCGCGAGAATATGCTGCAGGAGGAAGCGGTGAACACGGCCATTGCCATCGGGAAAGGGATGAATATAGACCAGCCCGAAGGCCACAGCTGCTGCGGCCGCAAGCGCATCCTGCGCGGGGCGAGTGAGGGCCGTATGCCAGTCCCGCATGAGATCATCGACTTGGTCCGGAGGGGGGGCAATAAAGTGAATGTGTTCCCAGCCGGCGTAAGACGGCCCGCGGCGCGTCTCCCCCACATACGCGGTCTCCGTTCGGTACGCCCCCACGAAGGTCTTCATGAGGGGATTGTCGATAATGGTGTTCTGTATGGCTACGAGTCGTTCGGGGGTGATCTCGCCCCGTCCGGCTTGGTTGAGCACTTGCAGGAACCGGCGGGCCCGATCCGGTGAGGGGGTCTCGCGTTCGATGGCAAAACTCGCACGGGTCTCCTTTAGCGCCAGATAGTAGCCGGCTCGCTCCAGCAGCGCGATCGGCGTCTCGGTGATCAAGGGGGGCAGTAAGGCGCGGAGTCGATCAGAGAGGCCGTTCAAAAAGGGGGTGCGCCGCACCAGGGGACAAAATCCGGGACTGCCCGGTAATGTATCCTGGATACGCCAGCGTTTATTTAGAACAGGCGCCGCGGTGAAATAGGCCTCCGGGGAGAGGGCCTCTTGAGAGGTGGCCTGTGATCCCGGGCAGTCCAGCGTGTCTCCGAGCAATCGCTCATAATAGAACCCCGCAAGGGCTGCCCACCGGCTTTTGGGATGGGCCTCGACCTCGTGGCGCAGAGGGTTGGGTCCTAGGGCGTGAAAGAGGGCCTTGAGAAGGTCCTGACGCAGAGGCTCGTAGCGCAGAGCGAACGTCAGGTGGGATAATGGATTCTCGGGCAAGGCGTAGTTTTTGTGCCAGCGACGGACGGTGACACCGGTGGTCGTCTGGACGCTGGGGTCCGGGGCGCCAGCCAGCAGCGAGATGTCGGTCAAGGGGAGATGGTTTTTTAAGGCCAACCGCGATTCCAGCCAAGCATATCCCAAGAGATCGGAAAAAGGGGGTGACATCCGCATGCCCTCCGTAAAAACGCGATTATGAGCGTAAAATTGCGGCAGAACAAGGGATGATACGTAAAAATGGGTAGCCGTCGCGAGAGAACCGTCCTCATCGATTTCTCCGATGGGGTGATTGGTTGAGTAGAGCGGCACTACGACCTAATATTTTCGTATGATTTGGAAAGCGCATCCGTATCACAAGACATAGTCAGAAAGGGTAGATAGTGGCCGCTATGCAAACAGAGACATAGGCGTCACTCGTTTGCCACACACTTACTGGAGAGCGGCTACGATATGCGCACCGTACAAGAATGTCTTGGGCACTCTGACGTTTCCACTGCGATGATCTATACACATGCGCTCAACAAAGGCGGGAGAGGCGTAAAGAGCACATTGGACAGAATAGGTTAACGTCCACGATAAAATCTTCAACTTATTAAACTGGTAGTCATAAAGCGGCTGGTTGCCAATGGTCGCTATGTGTCGGTAGCTGACGGCCCGATGTTGAACGACAAATGGGTGCCTTGGCCGACAACCTGCTAACTGAGGTGGTGCGCCAGACCGTCACCCCATCGGCCACACCAGTCGTTGGAAGTTGCCGCTGACGGCCATTGGTCAATGACATTATTCCAAATACCGAAGGCCCGCTTACGACCCCTATACGGAAATCTGACGCAAAAAATCTATCGCCGGATAGCTGACGTACCCGTTACCCGGCCCATAGCTCGCCTGTATGGTTTTGCGTGTTATTGCGGCAATGGTGCGGGGGCTACGCGGTCCGTGCTGCCATGCTGACGATCTTTGCTTATTACTTCGCTCACGAATGGCTCGATACTGAGGACCCGGAAGAACGCGGGGTTGTCGCCCTCGTCGGAATTATGGGAGTGTTGTGTGTTCTGGCGATCACCTGGCCTTCCATGTTCCTGCCGGTACTGACGACAGCGTTACTTGTCGGGACTGGCTGCTGGTTGGTGGGGCGCGCTTAGCTTTCGCGGCATGGGCCATGCGGCCCACAATGTCCGCGCCAGCTGAGCCGTCCCACAGGATCGCTTCGCGGTTGGCAGGCGCGAAAGAGCGGCTTCACCCGCCTATGGCCGTGTCAGCCACCCGAGCTCTTTTGGTTCGGCAAGGCACAACGCGCACCTTGAGCACAACGGAAAGGACGGATATGCCAGAAAGACCGTATGCGGCTTAATAATGAGCAAGCCAAACACGTTGCCGACACCTTGCGGGTTGCAGCTGTGGCGGAGTTTGGGTTTTTTGGTTACACGGGTGGGCTAGAACATCATGATTGGTTACTGGTGTTGCTGTCAGTTTGTATATTTGTTCTCATAGAAGGCGCAGCCGTATTAACATTGAGGGAACGGGCATGAACATCCCTATTGAACAACTGTATATTGGCTTAGGATGGTTTGCATTGATTGGGATCGGTGGGCTCATACTTGCCTGGATAAACCATCGGGGGCACAAGCACAAATAGGTCCGATTGACGCCCTCCAAAAGGCCCCGACCCTCACTAGGTCCGGGGCTTTTTTTGCTCCACATTTGCTCCACATTTGCTCCACACTTCAACGATACCGAACGCCGTCGTATACCGTCATAATTAGTCTGTTCTAAAAGATATTATTCGCTAACGTATGATACGGAAAGGGGTAATGCGAAGGCATGCGTATAATATGAAGAAGTCTGTATGATTGGCCGAATGTCGTAGGCGCAGGCCAGTCGATGCCGAGCGCACTACCTAGATATTACCGCGCATAAAAGAGGTCATTAATGACGGAACGGGCAGGTTTTTGGAAACGCTCACGCACACCACTTTCGCGAGCGGTATTGGTGGCCTCGCTCGTGACGGTTTTTGTGGCTGTGTGGGCACTATACGCTTTGTTTTACCCTCAGTACCAGGTTACGATGTTCGGCCGCGTAAACGGGTCCCAATTATTTGTGTTTTTGTCCGTTTCCGTTAGCCAAACACTATCGGGCATCTGGAATATCCGTGAACGGAAAAACAAATGGACTGGAATGTTTGCGATTTTCGTGGCGGTCGTCGTGTTTTTCGTGGCGCTCATGGATGTTTATGTGCGACGCTAAGCAGACTATTCCATGCCTGTAAAGCAATAGCAGGTGAAATGCTCCGCCGTCCGTGGCTGCGCGGGCGAGGGATAGTTAAGATACCCGGCACGAGAAAATTTGCATGCTACATTCGCGATGGGGGGCTGTTGTGGGGGGGATTCCTGCTGGTGCGCCGAACCCGAAGGGATCGAATGCGGGCCGCTTTGCACGCGCTGAAGGAGGAACTCCGTCGGCGCATGCACGACTCCATTGCTCAACAGGGGCAGTGGCTACAGAAGATAGTCAAAGGATATTTTGCCTATCACGCTGTGCCAACGAACTACTCCAGGCTGGCAGGCTTTCGAGACAAAGTGATGCGCGTTGGGATGAACGTGCTGCGCAGACGCAGCCAACGGCAACGCATCACCTGGGATCGAATGTCCCGTATCGCTACAGAGTGGTTACCTGTCCCGCGCATCCTTCATCCGTGGCCGGAGGCTCGTTTTGCCGCCAAACATCCAAGGTAGGAGCCCGGTGCCCGAATTGGGCTCGCCGGGATCTGTGCGGGGAGTGCTCAGTGATGGGCATTTCTACCGCGATAACGGTGGGGCCGCTGAAGTCTCTTATAAACCCGGTAGATAGGGCGCATTTCCCGCACTGACGGCCGAATGTAGGGTAATAAGTTTGCCAATATCAAGAGTGTGAGAGCGACTTGTCCCGGCTGCGTCTACCGAGAGTTGGCGGACGCTTGTTGCGGTTCGCAGGGCCTACCGCTCGGTGGCGCAGTGGTCGGATTGATGTGAGTCGGTTATAGGATCGCTGTCGTCGATACTAAAGCTTATGTGTCCAGCGTCGATGTGTACGCGCAGGTGACGGTATTTCGTAAGATAATTGCTCCCAACAAGCGCTGCGCCAAAACCCGATGCGGCACCGATACCCAGCGCCCAACGCGGACCGAACGTATCTGCTACCCAACCGACGATTGGCGCACCGATGGCTGTGCCACCCAACGCTACGGCGATGACGATCGCCATTACGCGCCCACGCATTACGGGCTCGGTCGATAGTTGCACTACGCTAATGGCGCCGGTGGTGAAGGTTTGTGCGGATGCACCGATGATGATAAGGGCGAGGCCAAAGAGCCAGTAGTTGGGCATCATTGCGGCCAGCGCGAAGCCAAAACCAAAAATGGTAGCCCCAGCGAACAAAAGTGTGATGCGGGGTTTCGCTCGTCTGGCGGCGAGGAGTGCGCCAGCGACAGATCCGATCGCCATAATTGAGGTCAAGAGCCCGTATCGGCCTGCTCCTGCGTGAAAAACTATAACAGACATGGTTGAAATGAAAATCGGGAAGTTCAGGCCGAATGTACCAATCAAAAAAAGCATGATAAGAACAGCTTTTATGTCGGGTCGTCTCCAGACATAGCGAAAACCTTCGGCAAAGCTCCCTCGGGTTCGGGGGGGCCTCTTCCTCAGATGCAATTCACGGACACGAAGGAGACTGAGCGAGCCAATTACGGCGCCAAAGGAAGCCGCGTTGATCAGGAATGCCCACCCGGAGCCCACGGTGGCGATGAGGATACCAGCGATGGCTGGACCGATCATCCACGCGGTGGTGAACGATGCGGAATTAAGCGCCACGGCATTCGATAGGTCGGTCTCGGCAACCAACTCGGAAACGAATGCCTGGCGTGCGGGTGAGTCGAACGCGGTGAGGCACCCAAGTAGAAATGCGAATAGGTATATCTGCCACAACTGAAGGAGTCCAGCAACAGTGAGGATGCCCAGCCCCAGGGCCAGCACTCCCATGGCTGTCTGAGTGGTGATCAGAAGTTTACGCCGGTCGAGGTGGTCGGCCGCAAAACCAGTCAGAGGTAGTAAGAAAACTGAGGGCCCCAACTGGAGCGCCATGACTACACCAACTGCGGTCGCATTATGGTTGGTAAGCTGGGTGAGCACCACCCAGTCTTGGGCGGTGCGTTGTATCCATGTCCCCACATTAGACACAATCGCGCCACCTGCCCACATTCGATAGTTGAAGCTGTTCAGCGAGCGGAAGGTACCTTTCACCATACTACTTGCGAGCCCCCGAGAGAATTGCTGCTATGAAATCACCTGAAGCTGCGCGCCACGCCACGTTACGTTGACGAAAAGGGCGTCCAACCTCGCAACAATCGTGTTGTTCGTGGAGCGCAATCAAAGTGTCCAACCCGACAGATAGAAGCGTGACCAATAGTTGGGTTAAAAAATCCCCCAAGCAAGTTTATCGTCGAGAAAGGAAGTCCGTGGCCCGGCGGTTTCGCAAATGGGCTTGGAAAGGGCGATTCCACGACGCGGCTCACAAAACGCAAAACAACATTCGCGGGAGAGGCGCCGCCAAAGAAGTAGGTACGTCGTGGAGTCAGTCCATTGACAGGGGCCCCTTTATTCACGGTCGAGCAAGTCAATGACTTCTCTGGTCGTGCCGGTTTCTCCGAGCCTTGGGAAGATCCGCGTGACGCTGTTTATGTGAGCGTCAAGACTCATGTCCGTCATGGCGTCGACGGCGAGGGTAACATTGAATCCAAGCTCGTGTGCATAGCGGGCGGTCGACTCGACGCCGATGCTGGTAGCGACGCCAGCGATTACAACCTGAGTGACGCCAAGTGTTTTAAGGTACGCCTCGAGACCCGTGTTCGTAAATGCTCCCCATGTCTGCTTTGTCACCACGTGGTCTTCCGGTTGTTGGGCCAGCTCGGGGACGAGATCGGTCCATCCAGCGGGGTGCTGGGCGATGCTACGGGTCTGTTCCGTTCGCCCCGGTGCTCCACCGTTAACGTGGACGAGCACAACCGGCAGACTGTGGCTGCGAAATGCGCCAGCCAACGCGCTGGCGTGCTCCACGATCTCGCCGACGGGGTGTGCGGTGGGGAGAGTGACGATGCCTTTTTGGAGATCGATGATGACAAGAGCGGTCTTTGGGTCAAGCGTGGTTACCGCCATGGTTGTTCTCCTATCAGTGATGGGATTGGACAAGAGGGTCTAGTTACGAGCCGACGAGGCGTTTGAGAAGTTCTATAGTGGTCACGAGTCCGTCTTGTTCCGCAGATGTAAATGTTTTTCGAATGGTACGGAACAACCAGTCCTCCCGCGCCGCTCTACTCGCTTTAATCATTTCCCGGCACGTATCAGTGAGAGACAAAACGGTTTGTCGCCCCTGAACCTCCCCATGCCTAAAAACAGGGGGCTCTGGTGCTAGAAGCAGAGGTCTTTCCGGCTCTCGCCACGATCGCTTGAGCGATAGGGCTACAACATCCGGAATCTTCCTGTGCGCCTGCACCCTTTTGAGAAAGAGCCGCTCTGTCTCTGGTACGAATACCAAAGCTGGCGGGCAACGGCCCGCCGTTCGCGGCTTGTACTATACCAGACACCGCTTTCTCCAGCAGTGGTTCCCCAGCGCACCAACCCTCACGGGCCGATTCGGTGTCCAGCATCCAGGATTCCCCATTCTTGCGAACGTGAAGCCCCAAATAGCCACTATACAAATCCCGTTGGGCAGAGACACCGCACACACATTCGTGCCAGCGTTTGCTCAACGGTTTTTTCACCACGGCCCCGCATTGACAGCTTTGCGAGAGCTTTGTGGTCCGGGTGGGGAATTCGATCACCTCGCCACCAGCGCTTGCAGCCTTGTGACGCAAATGACCCATGAACTCCCCGGGTGCCCGGTCGCGGATGCTCTTACCGAACCTCCGCTGAAAGGCTTTGTAACTCAGTTTCTCCGCCATGACGGTGTTGCCCATGGCCATGACGCGGTTTGCGAGGTTCCCATGCTCCGTGCGGCGGTAGGCGGTCAGGACCCGGTGCCTATCCTTGAGTTTCGCCCGTAGACGGACATAGCCACCGGTAAAGACCCATGGCCGACGTTTACCAGGGAGGAGCTTCTTGATGGTGCCGTCTTTGTTGTAGTTGTCGGGATTGGACCCGCGCTTAGACCGGTCCATGGCCCGCTGTATCCGGCGAATCGCCTTTTGCAGATCGGGCACGTGGGCACAGAACTTTTCCAGGAAAGCGTCCGTCTCGCTGACGGCGGCAAACGCAGACGGGCCGATGTCGATGCTGCTTTGGCCATTGCGAATCGGATTCTTGTCTTTCCACTTCGGAATACCGGCTATGACCAATTGGACATGCCAAAGCGCCTTTCCGCGCAGGGTGCGTCGTACCAGGCGGCAGTATTTTACTGGGTTCTGTAATGCCAAGGCCTGCACGCCGTGCGGGTCTTTCTGGTCGTAGAGGGCCTTGAGCTTGAGCTTGTTCCACTCCAGATGATCGTCGCGCCAACGTAGCCCCGCCGCGTTGCTCTTGCCCTCCATAGAAGCCAGCGCCTTCCCTTTCGGTTTGAAGCGGGGTCGGCCGCCTATGCGGAACTGATAGCGTTGTGCGGCCTTGAAGGTCCGGGTGCCGATCTTTTGTGTGGTATGGGCATCCAGAGGGTCGCCGATCCAGCAGGCGTTCTTACCTCGCGTAGCGTAGGACTGGAGATCGTCATCGGTGAAACCTGCTGTTTTGGTGATCGAAGACCATGTGGCGGCACGCGCTTTCTGTACCGGTGAACCCGGTTGGCCCGTGGGCCTCTTTCGGGCCGCCTGCCAGGCCTTTGATTGCTTCATGAAGTCCAGCCGTCGTAACGCCTCGCCCAAGACGGCGTTGTACAACGGGCGCCCGGCCTCGAATCGCACGGACAGCACCCGGCTTTCTTGCGGGCTGACCCGCAACGGCAGTTCTAAGATGAAGGAGGAACCGGACCTTTTGGACATAATATTAAGTATTATACGATCCCTGCACAATCACGCCAGACGCTGCTGACCCCATGGATGAATCGAGGGGCTTGCGCGGCGGGCTGGGTCAGTCGGGTCTGGTACCCCACTCACGAGTCCGGCCGCTTCTAGGACGGAAACAGTAGCCCCATAGATTGCGGGCGTATACCCTCAGCTCGTGCGAGGGCTGTCACTGTCGCAGGACCATCACGCTCTAAACGGGTGAGGACTGATGCCTGAGACTAAGTGAGCTCCCCTATACGCGCTTCTTCACGTAGCCGTCGACTCAATTTGCCAATCAGAACACGAAGCTCGCCCGCCAGAGCCCATGTGCGTGCCGTATCTCGATCAACCGGCTGCTCGTTCATGAGTTTCGTAATAGCATATAAGAAGGAGAACTACAAAGTGTGAGTTCTGATTTTGTTACGCAACATCATATCGTTTAAGCAGCCGTGTGGTGGGCCGCAGTCATTGGGCAGCCACTTCCCCGATATGCGTTGGCCTGCCAACCAGCGGTAGGGGTTTTCTTTTGTATGCGCTCAATAAGCTCCCCTGTCCCCATGCAATCCCAAGCGCTATGGGCTTGTTTCCCAGGAGGCGGGATTGATCGCAGGGCTGTCTGCGCGGTGCGAGTGGGTGACGCGCCAACGCGCGTCAGAGGCCCCCGATCAAGGTGGTGGATTCGGCGTGTTATGAAGAGCGCTTCACGAGACAGGCAAGCGTAGGATCGGAGGCTGGGAAGTGCGGTAGCAAGGCCTCAAAGTTTTTGATGGTGCAAGCCTTGAGCAAACCGGTAAAGAGTCGGTGTAGATGGGCGTAGGGCTCAAGACCAATGGCTTTCGGCCTCAATCACGGAGTACGGGTGAGCGGAGGCGGTGACGTCTTGTGCGACGTCCGAGAATAACCAATTACGCTTTTTATGGAAAGCTTTCGATAATCGTAAAGTGTGGGCTATGGGGTTGGGCTAGGTGGAGTTGCCCGGCAAGGCGTGGCTCGTTAGGTGCTCAATTTCCGGCTCAAGATTAGAGGGTATCTAAACGGTTGGCAGCAGTTAATTAAATCATAAACAATTATAGACAAGCGATAACAAGTAGAACATGATGTCAATATGAAACTGAGCGCATGGGCTAAAACACAGGG
>Ga0307375_10002010_pt1 | contig 21349 bp, 30 predicted proteins | sample TR1MG_FD_202531 | JGI IMG/M metagenome (GOLD analysis project Ga0307375, IMG submission 202531) | Soil microbial communities from Risofladan, Vaasa, Finland - TR-1 | ecosystem: Environmental > Terrestrial > Soil > Coastal area > Acid sulfate soil | place: Finland: Risofladan, Vaasa | collected...
ATTTAAAGCAACTAAATCATTTTTACCATCAATCCTAACTCCTATTATTCCTCCAGGTAAAGCAATTAAAACTCCAGTATCAATAACCATTGTATTTCCTAATACAAAAGTAATTGGTAAAGTTGGAACTAAAACTGGTGTTCCTCCAATATTTAGACCTAAATCAACAACATCTCCAGCAGCAAATCCTTCATTAATAAAATCATAACCATCATTTGAAACAATTGTTAATAATGTTCCAGACTTTGTTAATATCCAGTTAAAACCTCCTGGAGGAGCATAAACAACCCCCCAGCTAATATCAACTGAAATTTCAACTTTTACATTCGTTAAAACTTCTCCAGTTAAATTTGTGGTAAAAGATCCTAAATTAGAAACAAATCCAGGATCATTTTTAAATTCATTAAAAAATTTAACGCTATTTACTATTGTTTTAATTGCCATTTATCATATTTTTTAATTGAGAAATAACATTTAAAGCATCTTTTGAATTTAAACTTTCTTTGGCCTTATTTAATTTTTCTTCTATACTCTCGAACTTCTTTATTTCTTCTTCAGTTCCTTCTTCCTTCAGCTTAGTTACGGCCTTTTGATACTCTAAATTTGCAGCCTTATTTAATGCAATAGAATTTGCTTTTAAATCTTCAATTATTTTAGTAAAGTTATCCATTTTTATTGTGCTATTATGAAAGTTTCTTTTAAGTTTGGAGCATATTTAAATTCTGTATAATATGTTATTGTAGCATAATCAGAAAATAAATTCCAGCTAATATTTAAAACCCTTCCAAGATTACCGTTTGAATCTGTTATGTAATTATTATCAATTAGCTTCACAAAATCATTTAATCCAAAAGGTATTCTTACATTATTATAAACTTTTCTTTGCCTTTTATTTGCGTTTGTTACCCAACTACTCTCATTCCAGTATTTTTGATACATTTTTGGAGCAGAAAAAGAAACACGATCATTAACTGGTATTTTACCTCCTTTCAAAAATAATAATTTAGGTATTGAATGTGAATTATCGCTTACCTTTAACATTCCAACTTTATTATTCATTGTAGAAACAAAGTTAGTTCCAGATCCAAAAGCACCAGTTACCGAATCTATTAAACCAGCCACAACTTTTAAAGTGTTTTCAACTGCATTTAATTGATCTTTTCTGTTACCTAAAGCATAAGGTATTTGGATTTCTTCTATACCTTTTAAATATTTAGCTTTTAAATTATTTACGGTTATAGCATCAGTAACTCTTTCTAATGAAGATCCAACATAATTATCTATTGTCCAATCATCTCTTAAATCTATTTTAAAATCTAAAGACCATCTTGCATTTAATTCATTTGTGTTATATTTCTGCTCCTCAATTAATACATCTGGTAATTGATATGTTGAAGTTTTTACCCAATATGGATCATTTAAACTTCTTAAATGTAGATCATTACCAACTATTGCATATTTACCATTAAATAATTCTCTCATTACCTGGAAAAATTCGCCACAACCATAACCAAAATCAATTTGATTTGGTATTCCAGATTGTGTTCCTTTATAAGTTGTAATTAATCCATCTAATAAACTAACATTATCTTGTCTTGGATTTGAAGGTAAAAAATAAACATCGTCTAATTCCGTAATTGGACTTACAAAATTATAACCTAAAGCAATGCAAACTCGTTCCATTGCCGTTCTTAACTTCATAACCTTATGTTGTCTTACTGGAGGTAATAACAATTGAAAAAGTTTATTTGCTAAGTTAATAACTGCTGCCAATAAAACAATTGCATAAGATAAATTGATTAATGCTTTTGCTGCAAACCAAACAACTGCTCCAATTGCTCCTCCTAATGGAATAGAAGTTAAAGCTATTCCAGTTGCAATATCAGTAGCAACTCTTTCAATTGATTCAGCTAATTCTTTAATCATTAAAAATAAAACAACATTTGAAATAATTAATTCAACTGCATTTATTTTTTTTTCAACAACGTAATCTATTGTTGTATAATTTGAAGAATTTATTATGCCTATGTCCTCCAGGAAACCAAAAGTTAAAGCATCTAATCTATCTTGTAAATTATTTAAACCATCTTTCTTGATTACTTTAGCATTAACAGATCCATCTTCTAAAAGTGAAACATCATCTGACAAATTTATAAATCCATCGAAAACAGATAAATTATTTGTATTGTTAAAGCCCTTTATTTTAAATGGAATACCCTCAAATATTCCAGGAAAACCGTTATTAATCCAGTCTTTTAATATTGTGGCCTCTTTATTTACAAATCTAAAAGTATCAATAGTAATATTTGGTTGAATATTATCATTGTCAAATGAAGCTTCAATTTCAATATCAGCCCATTCTACTGGAGGATTAACGGTTAATCCGTTAATTTCAAAAGATTCTCTGGTATTTATTGTGTTTTCGGCCATTAATAATTACAAAAATAATTAAAATATACTCTTTTTAATGCTGGATCTTGTGTTTGTTGTCTTATTATTTGACTTCATTACAACCATCATTTCTTTTGTTATCTTATTGAATTTAACTTCGTCTAAAACTGGCTGCTTATTTATAGCCTCCTCAATTCTTCTATTTGTATTAATAATAGATTTTTCTAATGAATTAAATTTACTTAAAATTTGATCATTTGTTTGCCAATTAGTATTTAAAACTTTTGGCTGGTTATAATCATTTAAACCAGTCAATAAACCATTATCATATTTTTCAACTATTGAGGTAATTTCATCTGTTGTTCTTCCTCCAGTTCTTTTACTTTGTGAAGGATTTAATATTTTTTCAGATCCATCTGCTCTTATTATATAGCCATCTCTTTGAGTGTTTAAATGTGGACTTCCTAAAGCATCTGCAACGGTTGTATTTGTTCCAGTATAAAATGTAGGTATTGCATCTATTACGGCTGGTAAAGCTCCTAAAAGAAGGCCTACTTCTGGTATTGCTTCTTGTGGACTTTTGCCTTGTTCTAATAAAGCAGATAATATTTTAAAACCAGCAGTTTTTAATTCTTGTTTTCTAACCTCTTGTTGCCTTTCTTTTTCTAATTCAGCAGCACGTTTTTTTTCTGCTGCAATACTTTGATCAGCTCCTAAAACATCTCTTTGTGCCAACTCTCTTAATTGATCTTGTCTTTTTTCATTAGCTGCAATTTCTTTATCTATTGCTTCAATTTCTTGTTCACTTCTTTTTGTAGAAATTTGTTCTAATTTAGATAAAATGCTTTTTTGTATTTCAACTCTTAAATTAGAATAGTATTCTTCAAGCTTCAATTCATTTTCTAATTCAGTTTTTCTTTTTTCTAAATATTCTTGAAAAACATTACTTTTTTTACCAGCTAATTCTTTTACTTTTTCTTCTTGAAATTCTCCATTGGCCTTAAAAAATTCTTCAGCTAATTTCTGCAATTCTTGTTCTTCTTGTCTTTTTAAAGCTACTCTTAAATCTTTTTCAACTTGTGAATTTCCTTTTATTGATTTAATTTCTCGTTCAAATTTTGTTTTGATTACCTTTCTTTGTCTTTCAAAATCATCACTAATAAATCCATTTTCAATATCTTCTAATTTTTGTCTTAAAAGTTCTAATTCCTTTAATCTATTTTGATATTCCTTGCTCGTTTTATCAGTATTTCCAGCTATTACTTCAGCTAAATCATTATCACTTTGAGCAATTTCTTTGTTTAAATTAATATTAGCATCTTTTAAACTTGATAAAACACCTTTAAATCTTCCAGCAGTTTCTCCAGCTTCTATTACTAATTTGCTTCTTTCATCTTTTAACTTATTTAATAATCCTTGATCCCTTCCAGTTTGAATACTTAATTTTTCTTGTGCTGCAATTTGATCTTCTACACTTTTTATTTTTAAAAGCAAATTTTGTTTTTCAATTTCTGCTGCTTCTAATCCAGCCTTTATTCTTAATTTATTATCTTCTCTTTCTTCTATTAATAATTGTTTCCTTCTTTCTGCAAATTCTTCATCTAACTTTTTAGAATCTTCTCCAGCAGCCCTTCTAATTCTAATATCATTTTGTAAAGCAATTATTTTTTCGTTTGTTTCTTCTTTTATTAATTTAACATTTTCTTGCGATTGTTTTCTTGCCCTTTCTGCTTCTGCATTAAAAGCTTCTTGTGCCTTCATTGCATCTGTTGCCGAATCTCTAAAAGCTATAAAGGCCGTTACTGCTGCTGCTAAAACCGTTACCAAAATACCAACTGGATTTGCTTTAGTAACTGCATTAAAAGCTCTCATTGCTACGGTTGCTCCTTGAACACCTCCAGTTAATGCTGCTTGTGCAACTTTTAAAGCATTTGTTGTTATTGTATATGCTTTTGTTATAACATTTGTTGCCGTAACGGTTAGTTTATACGTTAAAAAAGCAGCAGTTAAAGCTCCAATTGTAGTAATTATTCCAACTAAATTATCAGCTAAAAATCTAACTACATTTGCCATTCCTTTTGCTGCTCCAGTTCCAGAATTAAGGTTTAAAATGAAACCTTCCCAAGCTGAATTTAACAAAGCTAAAGCTCCATCTAAAGTATTTAATCTTTCTTCTGCCATCACTTTTGCAGCTCCTCCAGCTTTTTCTAAACCTAATGTTAATTCTTCTGTTGTTTTTGTTCCTTCTGCTAAAATAAGGAAGGAAGCAGCAGCATTTTTACCAACTAATTGAGCAGCAGTACCTAATTTATTTTCTGAATTAGCAACTTTCTCCAGGCCTTGTTCTAATGTTAATCCAGCTTTATTTAAATTAATAAATGAAGATTTCAAGTTATTACCAGCCATTGAACCACTTATACCAGCATTTGCTAATGTTCCAAGTAAAGCAGTCGTTTCTTCAACATTTATTCCAACTGCTTTTGCTGCTGGAGCTGCGGTTTTCATTGATTCTTTGAATTTTTCTAAATCTAATGCAGAAGTTGAAAAAGATTTGGCCATAACATCAACAACTCGTTGAGTTTCTTCTGCTCCTAATCCAAAACCTCCTAATGTTGCTCCAGCTATTGCAGCAGCTTCTCCTAAATCTGCTCCTACTGCTGCTGCTAAATCTAATGTTGCTTCAGTAGCATTTAATATTTCAGATTCATTAAAACCTAATTTAGCAAATTCTGTTTGTAATTGTGCAACTTCATTAGCACTAAAAGAAGTTGCTGCTCCTAATCTTAAAGCATCTTCTGTTAATACTTTAACTCCTTCTTGTGTCGTTCCTAAAACACCAGCTAATTGAGCATTTGCAGATTCAAATTTTCTTACTAATCCAATAGAATCTTTTAATACTCTAAAAGCACCCATTACACCAACCGTTAATCCAGCAGCTCCAGCCAAACTTGTGAATGATCCTTTTAACCTTTGTAAAGCACTACCATAATTACCAACATTTCTTTGGCTCTGGCCAACGCTTTTATCTACACTTTTTAATTTATTATCTAAAGCAGTTATATCTTTTAATAAAGCTTTTGCTTTTGCAGATCCTTCTCCTTCACTTAATGCAAGATCTTTATATTGTTTTCTTAAAGCAATTAATCTTTTACTTTCTTTTTCATAAGCTCCAACTAAATTTAATTTCTCTCTGGCTAATTGCTTATTTATTTTATTTTGTTCTTGTAATTGTAATTTTATCTCAACATTTTGTTGAATAGCATTTGATCTTGCAACTTTTAATTTTTTTTCTATTTCAATTCGTTCTTTAGCTATTTTAGCTTTTTGATCATATACTTTATTGCTTTTTTGTATTTCATCATTTAATTTTTTAACATCATTAAAACTTTTTCCTTCATTTAAGTTTAAAGCATTTTTACTGGCCTTTGAAATACTTTTCAAAGATTCCTCAACCTTATTTAATGAAGCTAATATTGTATTTAATCCAGCTTCTACACTTTGAGCATCTACAAACTCATTAAATTTAATCTGCTTTGCCATTTTTGTTCATTGTTTTAATGTATGAATTATAATCTGCTACACTTATTTTTTTAGCATCTATTTTTATTCCTTGTTCCTTCTCTATCATTACTATTGATTCTCTAAAACTAACACCAATTGGAGCAGTTTTTTCAATTTCTTTTAATCTATTTTCTGCAATTCTAATATGATTTAATAAAAATCTATTATCAGTAATTACAAAATCATTTTTTAATATAGCTATTCTTTTTTTATGATCCAGAACTTCAATATAATTTTCTGAAAATCCAAATTCTTCAATAAATTCATCATAAATTTTAGCCCAAAACTCCTCTAATTCTTCAGTATTTTCTTCTTTTAGCTTCCTATAATTTGGTAGTATCTTAATATAAGCTAAATTACCAGTTTCGTGTACTTTAATCCAATTCCATTGTGGTAAGGTATCTATACTATCATAAACATTACAAACCTCTTGTAATGGCTCTTTTGAACTCTTGAATAATTGCATCTTTTATAAAAAAAATAAGTTGTTGTAGGTTTTCATCTTGAAGCCCTAAAATATCTTCTCCCCAATCATCAAATAAATTATCATCTCCTTTTATTGGATCAGCAGAAATTGTAAAATAATCATTTCCAGGAATTACAACAAAACTACTATAAAATTCTCCAGTCTGGAATAATGTTATTCTATCAAATGGCAATCCATCTTCAATTTTCAATTGTACGGTAAGATCAGAATAATCTCTACCTCGTACATTCTCTAATCTAACTCCAAAGCTATTTTCGCCTTGACCAAATAATTGCTTATTTGTATTTAAATCTATTATAAAATCCTTAACCTCTTCTCTTGAAATTATGGATCTTATAATAGAGTTAATATCTAATGTTCTTAAATTAGCCTTTATTTGCTTTAAAATAGTCATTAGTAATGCTACTCCTAATCATTATTAGAAGTAGCTTTTTTACCAGTAACTTTTTCATAAGCATAATCAATATCAACATTGTATATATTGCAGTTTCTTGAATGAATTTTTACAAATTCTTTCTTACTCATTTTTTTACAAGCATCAATGTTAAATTCTAATTTACCTATTTTAAAAGTTTTCATATTTCAAATTTTAAAGTGCCGTTATTTTCTCATTAGTTGTTTGACTAAAATCAAATCCAGCCTTTGTTGCGGTTACCGTTATAAAATCTCCAGTTACTTGGGCTGGTATTGTAAAGGTATAAGTTCCATTAGGACTTTCAATTGCAGCAGAAGCAGTTATTGAAGCAGCAATTGTTTCATTAGTAATAGTAAAATCTCCTAAAACTAATCCAGTAAAAGGATCTCCAGCAGCAGAACCATCAACATCATAAAGTTCAATCGAAATTTCTGTTGCTAAAGAAGCAGTTCCAAATCTTGCTAAAACATCAATTAAACCAACTTTGTTTAATAAATCAGTTTTATGATCTGAAAAAGCCAAAGTTCTTAAATCTCCATCTTTAACTAAACGATCCCATTCTGTTGAGAACATTACATTAAATCTGTTTGATTCAGTTGGGAAATTAATTTTACTAAAGAAAGTTTCTTTGTTTAGTCTTATAGGATCTAAAAATAAATCTCTTGTAACTACTCCATTAATTCCATTTGCAGAATCAATCATAAAAACTCCTAATTCAACACATCTATTACCATCTAATTTAGCTGCTAAATCTGCTCCAGCAGCATAAAAGTTACCAGTCATAGTTCTTGTTCCTTGACTAATAAATAAATTTTCATTATCTACCGTTTCAAAGTTAGGATCTGCTCTTTCTGTTACAAAGTTTTTAAATCTATCAGATAAAAACCATCTTAAATTTTTGTCGCTTTGAGCTAACAAAGCATCTATTTCAGCTTCTCCAAAAGGATTTGATAAATTTACTCCATTAACAGATCCATCTGCTTTAAAGTATTCAACAAAAACAAATTTTCGAGCTATACCTGGAGTTGCAACACAACTTGAAGGTTGCAAGTTAAATAATCCAGTATCACAATTACATTCTTGTGCCATTTTTTTAAATTTTTAAATTATTATTAATTTTAATTACAAGCCAAACATAATTGGCTTGCTATTATTGGTAAATCTAATCTTACCTCAACTCCACTTGTTTTGTCGTTAAATACCCTTCGAGTATGCCCTTTGTCGGTAGTATAAACTCCAAATTTAACGTGGTTAATTGCCGTAAAATTAGAAAATTCTCCAATATTTTTATTATTATTTAATTCATCTATAAACTGGTAAACCATATTTCTCATTGGCTTAATTGCCATTCTGTAATGATCAGCAGTTAACCAATTTTCTTCATCAGTATTTACAAGAAAAAATACCTTAAAATCTGAATTTCTATCTATTCTATCTTCTTCTAAATTGTTAAAATCATCCCTTATAACCTCCAGCAGATAAACCATTGGAAATTTATTAGTATCTAATTTAACTTTGTCTAATTCATTACTTGTTGCTATTACCGTTCCATAGTAATATTTCATTTTTGGTAATTCAATAACATTTCCAGTTATTATACTTTGTCCAGTTACGGTAAAACATCTGTTCGGATCAAATTCAAATCCAGGATCATCAATTACCGTATATATTATTCCATTATGTTCAAAAGTTGATCTTGGCCTTAAATACTTTGTATTACAAGTTTTAACGGTATAACTCCCTCCGTTATCTACTACACTATTAATTTTAATAGAAGTATCAATAGAAGCAACTAAACTACCTACTACATCAACCGTTTCTATTCTATCTTTACAACTCATAAATTAATATAAACCTTTTTTCCAAACAACCTTACGGCCAAAAACCTTAAATAGTTGTCTATTTTTTTAAAAATATTCTTGTTATTTATGATATTACTCCATTCCAACATCTCAATATCTGCTAATTCTTGTGCTATTTGATAACCTAAATCTTTGTGCATATACTGTGTTTGGTATAAATAATCGTGTAATAAGGCTGCAAAAAAGAAATTTCCATAACTTGGAAAGATCCACCATAAAAATCTTGGTACACTTGATCCATCAAATTCAAATCCTTTTGGAATTTTAACTGAATGTTCTGGATCTAAAAAAACTCTTATAGAATTATTTAATCTAAAATGTTTTCCTTTCTCAATAGGATAAATTAAACTAAATTTTATTGATCCTTTAATCAATTCTTCTAAGATATTTTCTTTAGTAATTAAGATCATTTTTTACTAAATTTATTTTTAATCATTACAAATAATTTATCAATATTCAAAGCAATAACTATAATAAAAGAAATTATAGAAACTAACTTTAATACTAAAGCTAAAATTAAATCTATTTCTGCTAATGTTAATCCTCCAGTAATCATACCTAAAATTAATGAAACTTTTGTTGTTAATATCTCTATTTTTCCTTGTTGCATTTTATAAAGTTAAGTAGTTAATTAAATAATCTTTTGCAGATTGATCCATATATTCTAAATTACTATTTTGAATACCATTAATTAACGGTTGTGTATTTCCTAATCTATAAGCATATAAAAAAGGAGCTATTTCTGTTGATAGTTGAGCAACCTTTATTTCTGCATTTAATTTTTTTACTTCATCTTCATCATTTGAATTATCCAACATCATAAAATAAACTACAAAATTCATAGTTCCATTCATTAATGTAATCTCTCTTTCATCGCATCTTTTACTATATTCAGCAACTACTATTTGATCTTGTTCCCAAAGTTTTTTATTCATAATTATATTTTTATAAGTTCCATTGCCAAAACTTCTAAATTACCTCCATAAGAATCAGATCCTCCTCCTTTTGAATTTCTGGTTAAACTAAACAATAATATTTCTCCTCCAACTACTCCAGTCATTGTTCCAAGTACTATCTCAAATTGAACATCTTGCAATTCTGTGCTAACATCTACATTTTGTTGTGGAATATTTGTTACGGTTGTGCTTGTATTATCTCCGTTTTTTGTAATTGCATAATTAACTATTAAACCAACCGTATCTCCAGCACCTCCATTTGAGCTTAATCTACAATGTAGTTTCATTGCTAAAGTGCTTCCATCATACGGCAAACCATTACTTAAACTATCATTATAATGAACGGCATCATCAGCAGTTCCAGAAAAAGATAAATAAACTCCAGCTCCTCCATTAATAAAAAATGTAGCTCCTTTAGGTAATAAACTATCTAAAGGAACACTATTAGGCAGCCATTGAGCAGCATTACCAGCATTTAAAACTAAAATTGCTCCATTAATATAAGATCTTAACTCGTTTAAATCACTTCTATACCAAGTTAAAGATTCTGTTAAAGTTGTTGGATCAGCAGTTAGATTATCAAATTCTATTGCATTTACACTTGTTTTACCCATATTAATTTTCTCCGTGTTTAATTGCAACCCATCTAACACTTGTTAGATTGTTAATATTATTAACCGTCATATTAATTGTAAATCCAGCAGAAGTTATATTTGTTACTATTGGAGTGTAGGCATTTCTATTTATAGCTTCACACGTTATTATTGGAGAATAATTAGCATCTGCAAAAGGTGTTGCAAAAGTTACCGTTGCAGTTTTAGGATTACCAGTAAAAGTTGCTTTTAATACAACTCCACTTTTTTGTTTTATTTTAGCACTCTCAATAAGTTGATTTGTATATCCAACATCTGGAATCCATCTATTGCCAAATTGAGCAATACCATTTGTTGAATAGTCTGCATCATAAGCAGCACCTCTTTGAATTATATCATCTCTTAATATTAAACCATCTGGAGAACACGCAAAAGCTCTTTCTTGACCAGCAATACCATCATAAAAACTTAAAGCAGTTTGTGTTGGATCTAAAATTAATCCTCCTCCATCTCCATCTTGATTACCAACATTATCAATTACATATTGTCCTGGCCTATGATCTACATTTGTATATAATCCGTTACCAAAATTATTTAAAACATAATCAAATAACCCAGCATTTGCTCCATCTGAATATTGATACCTAATAACGCTTGTTGACAAAACCGTTCCATAACCTTCAATGTTAAATCTTCTATCTCCTAAATTTAAAGTTCTTTGAAAATCTGTTGTTGTTAAATCTGAATTACCTATATTAAAACTTGAAGTTATATATCCAACATCATTATTTAATTCGCTTATATTATCTCCAGGTTGTAAAGCAGTACCTATTAAAGTTTTTTCTGCATTGGTTACAAAAAAATTAACTACTCCTTCTGTTATATTATCTGAAGTATTAACTGAAATATCAAAAACATCATTACCAATATTTAATTGATAACTTTCATTTGCTCCAGGATTAATTATGGTAAGTGAAATTTTATTTGCAGTTCCAATTAATTTATCTTGTAAATAACCTGGAGTTGTATCTGCTCCAGTTACTTTTACTTTTTCATCATTATCAGCATTACTTACTGGAGTTACATTTCCAAATTCATCTTTTTTCTTCCAAATTCCATCAGTATCTAAAAACAAAGTAAATGCACCAGAAGGAGCATTAGGAACACTTGCAGCAGCTATTTGATTAATAATATATTGGCTCATAAATTAAATATTTGTCCGTTATTAGTTAAAGTTCCATTGTTTAAAATGTACCCTTTATGTACAACTAATTGGCCTCCTAAATCAATAGTAAAGTTACTATTTAAATCTAAAATTAAGTTATAATATAAATTATATTGATACCTATTTTCTATTATTTGACTTTCTCCAGCAATAAAATGATATTTAATACCATTTGCAGCTCCTCCTCCAGAAGCAGAAATTTCTAAAGTGCAATCATTTATTTTGGTAATAGTAATATTATTACCAGCCTTTAAAATAGCTTCAAGATCACAAGCATTTAATGTATTATCTAAATATATTGTCTTTGGCATTATGGAAAATCTTTATAAGATAATTTTACACTAATTGTTCCAGCAGTATTATCTTTTGCTTCATATCTAATTCTAAACCAATTACCTTTAAAATAATTACTTTTTATCTGGATTTGTTCATCATCAATAATAAATTCTCCAGTACTATCACACTTGTTTGCTAAAACATACCATTCAGAAGGATTTGGAATACATTTACCTCCAGTAAATCCTTGATCTATATAAATAGAAGGAATACCATCTGCATTGCTTAAATCAATTAAAAGCACCCATTCTGTTCTTTTATCTAAATTAACTTCTTGACTTGTAACACTTATTGAAGCATCTGCATTATTTAATAATTGGAAATTTCTCATATTCCAGCAGTATAACCAATATGTTGTACGTTTTCTTCTGGATAATCTAAAGGTTTATCACAAATATACCATTGAATATTGTTGTAATTTTCAACGGCCTGGTTATATGATTCTATTAAATTAAATCCATTATAAGGTAAAATATTACTTACTTCTGAAGCAGTACGCATTACTCCAGAATCAGTTACTTCAAAATTAGTATCTCTAATAAATTGAAAGTAAATAAACTGGATTAACATCTGTTTTATTCCTTCGCTTCTTCTTATGCAGTTACCATCATCAATACTAAATTCATTAAATAGATCAATGTATTTTTGTGTTTGTGGAACTTGTGGAGTTGATCCAGTAAGATCTGAAACAAATAAATTATATAATTCAGCTCCAAATAAACGCAATAAATAATATTGCTCGTATTTTTCAATATAAGAAGTTAAACTACCATAAACCGTTTGGCTAATTTGATATTGGCCTATAAAATCAGAAGTTTGTAATATACTCATCTTTATTGATATTTAGCAATTCCTCTTTTTACGCATTCATCAGCTTTAGCTTTTGAAACTCTATAAGCTTTTCCATCAATTAAAATATAACCATTAAATTCTTTTTCTGGAGTAGCTTTTTTAGTTTCTGCTATTTCAACTTTTTCAGATTTTGCTTCGATTGTCTTTTTTGTTGGTTGTTTCTTTGCCATAACATAAGGTTTTATACCACCAAAAGCCCATAACTTTCGTTATAGGCTCCAGGTAGTCAATTAGAATTAAGGTGTTTCTAATGCAGCTTTATCAGTTGTAAAATCTCCTTTTACAAAAGCAGTTCTATCATTGTTTTTAACAACAACAAGACCTCTCCATTCAGCTAAAATTGTAACTAAATTCTTTGTAAAATCGTCATTTTCATAACCAACAGACATTTCAACCATTCCTCTATCATAAATTGTAGCAAGATCGAAATTACCAACCAGGTAATCATCTTGTGCAACCAATGTAGATTCAATAATGTTTACTCCATCTAAAGATAATTGTCCAGCTACTAATTGTAATTGATCAATGTATCTGTCATCAGTAGATCCAACTTTTACAAGTTTTAAAGAAGTTACATCTGAAGGATTCATTAAGATATAATTAACTCCATCTTGATCAGCTAATTTAACTTGGTTCATTGCAACTCTTAATACATCAACAATGTTTGCATTGTCAACTGAAGCAGCAAATGTTCCAGCAGCAAAAGCAGTAGCAACCGTTCTAATACCATTCATATTAGATCCAGTATTATTTCCTTGATAAACTTGGTTTTCCACATCCTTTACCAATTCTCTCATTAACTCATTGTTAACTTCAGTTTCCATAAAAGAAATATCTCCTAACATCTCTTTAGATATTTTGATATAAGCAGTTCTTTTCTTAACCGTTTCAGAATTAACAACAAGATCAAAATCAATTTGATTTTTTAATGCACCTTCAGCAGTTCCTCCAGCAGCTCCATCTTTGTTAGCCTGGTAAACCCAAGAAATAACATTAGATTCAGCAGCTCCTCTTGAAACAATATCAAAAAGTCTAATTCTTCTTGAAGCAATATTATTAATTCCAGCTAATCTTTGTTCAACTGGTACATTACCTCCAGATACGTTTGTTGAAATTAACATTGGAGCAGCAGCTTTAAAGCTAACAGATTTGTTTCTGTCCTCTTTCATTTCTGTTAATAAATCAACGTGTTTTTTAAGAGAATCAAAAATTGTTTCTCCTTTTTCAGTACGATCAGATTTTTCTTGCTCTGTTAATTTTTTAATTGCAACTCCGTGTTGCTTTAAAGTTTCATTTAAAGACTTTAATTGCTCGATCTTGTCTGCTTCTAAAGTAGCTAATTTAACTTTAAGTTCTTCTGCTACTTCATTAGAAGTTTTTGCAGATTCTTTTAACGCTTTAATTTCTTCTGAAGTAAAAGCATTTTTTTGATTATAATAACCAGCTAATTCTTCAGCAGTCATTTTTGCTAAAACTTCAGCAGATTTTTCTTCGAATTTTTCCATTTCTGTTTTTATTAATTATTATTATTATTTTTTCAATAGATTTAAATAAAACTCTTTAGCTTCATTCGGCTTATTCTGGTTAGTGTTATCATTAAACGGCTTACCTTCTTTAAGTGAATTAATTAAATTGTTGTATTTGAGTTGGCATACTCGTAAATTATTTTCTATTTGTTCTAATCTTTCATCAGTTCCTTTACCATTTTTTAAAGCATTTAAATAACCGTTTACCTGGTTATTAAGCTTCTCCAGGTATTCTGTTTCATTACCTTTTGAAACGCTAAAAACTGGTGTTTCTGAATTTGCTCCAAATGTAACTGCCGAAGCTTCCATTAAATTAACCTCTTTTAATTCTCTTATTCCAGAATCCAGGAAATTAATTTTATCTTGAACTAACATAAAGCCAATTGAATGTTCTGTAATAATTCCATCTTGGTAATCTAAAAAAGCATCATTGCCCTTTGTTGATCTTCCTAAATCAGCAGTAATTACTAAATGATCATAAGTTTCTTGCATTGATTTGATCAGTCCAATTTCGTGTTCAAAGTCGTGGTATCTTAAAAACTTAATTTTTCTATTGCTTGGACTTTCTGGACCTCTTTCTTTTATGCTTTTACTAAATGCACCAAAAGTAATTACATCATTATCAGAATCTACATTATTAAAAGAAGCTGCTGCAAAAGTTACCCTTCTTCCAGCAGTATCAAGATCCTTTATTTCAAAAGCTATATTTTTTGTTTGGAATAAATTACTCATTATTTTCTATTGTTAGTTTATTTAAAATATCTTCACTTATTTGATAATGTTCTTTTAACATTTCTATCTTTGCTTCTTGGCTAATAGGCATATTTAAAACAACATTAACTCCTTCCATTACTATTTTGTCCTTCTCTGCTTCTTCTTTTAAATCAGATTGTAAAGCAGAAACATATTCAAAGTTCTTTCTAATTCTATAATTACCTTCTGGATAATGATTTTCTGCTATGAATTTTGTATGCTTATAAGCTATTTTTTCAGCTAAAGGAATAATTACATTTGTGTACATAGCCTTTTCTGCTTCTTTTCTGTTGTTATAAGTCTTATTATCTGGATCATTAAATAATGAACTATCCAGGCCAAAAACATTACACATTGCACGTAATGTTATCACTCCTTTTTTAACCAATTCAAGATCTGTTGCACTCATTCCCATTTGAATATATGATAGATCCTGGTTTGTAACTCTAATTTTACCAAAGTTTTTTGTTCCAGAATTATCTCGATCATAAGCAGATTGGATTTTTAACGCTTCACTTTCAACCATTGGCCTATTACCTTTATTTGTAATCATACCAACAATTCCTCTATTCTTTAATAAATGTGCATCTGCTTCCCATTTATCATTTCCAACTTCAATAACATATTTAGCAACATCAAAAACACTTAATCCATTATATGATTCTTGGATCGTACTATAAGAAGGATTAAACATTAATGTATGCTCTAATTCTTCAGCAGCAAATGTTCTTTTAGTTCCATCAATTTCAAATTTATATCTTGGATTTGGAAGGAAAAAGTTTTGACTGGTTTTTACTTGAATATTTGCAGAAGGTAAAACATCTATTTCAGCAATTTTACCAGATAATGTTTCTCCATACAAATATGAATTACCATTGCCAAATAAATAAACAAGCATTTGTTCATCAATATCTTGCATTGTGTAATTCTTTGAAGGATTTGGATTTTTAATTAAATCGTTTATTGTAGTATCATAAACTTCAATCCATTGGCCGTCTTTTTGCTTTTGTTCTACTATCCATTCAACACCTTTAAAAACATCAATAACCTTTCTTAATACTGAATAAGCATCTGTATTATGTTCATAAGGAGAAACAAGGTTTTTGTTTTTTCCAAATAAAAATTTGATTGGGTGTAAAATTGGTTGTGAATTGCTTTGATCTAAAAACCGAACAGATTTTTTTTCTAACTGGTATTCTTTTACCTCTTTATAGTAGCTTCTGAAGTCATTAATTAAACCCATTCATATTGAAATGTTGATTATTAAACATCAAATTTATGTAAAAAATTAGAATAATGTTGCTAAATAAAGAAAAAATTGTTACCAGCTACTTCTTCAAATCCATAACGCAAAGCATCAATTAAATGATCATTGCCATTAGATAAAGGAGTATTACTTTTTTTATCATTCCAAACATAGTTGTTTAATTCTTTTATCATATTACGATCTTCTTTCTCTACAATTATTGTATAATCCATCATTTTAACCAGACCTAAACGAACTGAATCTGGCCCTTTACGACAAGGTATTATATTCCAGCCTTTTTCCTGGAGTTCATAAATAAGTCTTGGCTCTGCATTATCAGCAACAATTAAACTTTCTTTATTCTCAATTAAAGCAGTTAATCTTTGATCTAAATCATCAGTTGATAAATTAGTTTCATAAATTAATTCTTTTGTGTAAAGTTTATCTTTATTTATTGCAAGTTTTACCAAACTACTTGGATCATTTACATATCCAAAATCCATTCCATAAATAAAAGGAAGTGAATTATCAAACTCTCCAAATTCCCAATTATTAAATATAATACCAGTTGGTTTTGTTCTTTCTCCGGTTCCGTAAACACTCCACCAGTAAGGATTATTTTTTTTCCTTTCAATTTCGTTTATCTGCTCAATGCTTAAATATGGATTATCTTTATAGGTTGTAATTAATGGAGGAAATTCATCAATATATGGATCAAGCCAATGTTCTGTTGGCATTGCTGGATTGTAATCCATTATAATTCTGTATTTTGTTCTTGGAAATAGTTGATCAATTGTTTCTTCATCAAATTGATGTGCCTCATTTAACCAAAGTATATCTCTTTTTCTACCGTGTATTTTACCTGGATCATCTGCTCCATAATAGCTTATTGCATTACCGTTTAAATTATAGATTTTATCTGTTTTGTGGTGTTTATCTGGGTGATACAAGTTTAACTCTAATAAAACATCTTTAAAATCTTTCCAGACCGTATCAATTAATGCTCTATGTGTATTTCTTACAATATCAATAGTTAATCCTTTATATTGAGTACAAAGCCAAATAATAAAATAAATTGTTGAATATGTTTTTCCAGATCTTGTTCCTCCTTGAAGCAAAATATACCTATCAGTTGGTATTTTCTTTTTTAAATGTATAAAATTAGGATTTGCAGCCAATTTTTAAAAGTTTAATTATCAGTTATTTAGTTACATTCCTCCATCGTAAAAACAAAAAATATTTTTACTATTCTTCATTCATCCAGGAAGGAAGGTTTTTATCTAAATCAACTTTAAATTCTTGTGCTTCAATATAGCCTCTTTTTTTGCCTTTAGTTTTTAAATAAAAAATAGTTGATCCTGGTAAACCATCTTTTATTTGTTTGTGTAACTGACTTTCAGCAAAATCAATTGCAATTTCTGCAATATCTTCAACGGCCTTTTTATATTCTGGATCTTTTTCAATCCATTCATAGTGAGTACTTCTTGCAATTTCAGCCATTTTACAAGCAGTTGTAACGATTCCTAAAGATTTTTCTAAAGCTTCAATCATTTTCTTTTTTACTATGTCCGTTTTTGTCGTTTTCATAACTATATGTTTAATTGAATACTAAAAGAAGTTCCCCTATGTTTAGCCTCTTTTATCATTCCAGGATATTCTTTTATTAATCTTTTTATTGCTGCCTTCTCTTTGTCTATTCTTTTTGAATCTCTACAACCACCTCTCAATTGAGTATGTTCGTGTTGCATAAATAATATGTTTGAACGGACCGTTAGGCCTTGTTGTTTTATATGTCTTAAAGTTAATTCATAATCTTCTTTTACTTCGTATGATTCATCAAAATAAAATGTTCCATCATTAACGATTCCCATACAAGATCCTAAACAAACTCCATTAAATAAAAAAGGGTTAAAACTATAATTTGTTAAATTGTTACCAACCGTAAAAAATCCAAATATTTTTGAGTTCATTTGATTGCAAACATCAAAAAGTTTTTCTATTTCTCTTAAATAAATATATTCCTCTTTTACTCTTTTAACTTTGTATTTATAATCTGTTCTTTCAATATAGCCTCCATATTGTAAATCATCATCAAGAAAAAAAACGTTTTCTTTTGTGTTTTTTAATATCCAGTTTCTTGTTGCAGTTATACCCTTTACTTCATTAGGAACTTTAACAATTGGGTTTTCATAATGCGAATATTGCATTAATTCACTTTCTGGAACAAATAAAGTTGCAGATTTAAAAATATTTTGAGAGGTAATTAATCCAGCCCTTCCTTTAGAAGGAATACAAATTTTAAATTCCGACACGTTGTTTAAATGTTTTTAGGTCAAATACTCGTTCTAATCCAGTTGTTGCTTTATCGCTTGTTGATCCAATTTTACATCCTCCTTGTCTAACAAGGCCACAAGAAAAAATTGTTTTTAGCTCCTCCCATTCATCAGAATCTTCATCTGCAATAATAATAATATATTCTTTTTTTGGTAAAACTTGTAAAGATTTTTCAATTTTTATATCTTCTCCTTCTTCAAGTTCATCAATTTCTTTTTCTATTAAATCTTTTTCATCAAACCCCCATTCTATTAAATCATCAGTATTAAAATGTTCCTGGAGTAGGTCCATATCAAATTGTCCAGTATTTTTATTTAAACGAACGTTTAATTCTTTTTCTTTTTCTAAAGTAAGATCTAATTCAATTGTTGGAATTGTTTTATTTCCTAACATTTCCCAAACTTTAGTTCGTTGGTGTCCTCCAATTATAATGTTTTTTCTCTCCTTATTAACATTCACTATTACTGGATCAACTATTCCAAATCTTTTTAAAGAATCTTTTAATTGATTTTCCTGGTCCTTCGTTAATTCTCTTGGATTGTATTCTGCTTTGATTAAATCCTTTATTTTTCGTTCTACTACTTCCATAATACAAATATAATTATTTATTACAACTTGGATAAATACAAGAATCTGGATTTTGACAAACTGGTTGGCCACATTTTGTTTTATTTTTTTTCATTACTCTATTATTTTTTTAGTTTTTAAATGATATTCTTTTTTTGCGTTTTTACTGGATTCAAAATTATTACAAATCCCCTCCAGATCCATTGCATATTTCTTTAAATCAATATAAGCCGTTTTAAGACTATCATTATTGTTTTTATATACAACTAAACTATCAGACAATAAAACCTCCTTAGATCTGCTAATTACGTGTTTATTTCCAATGTAAAACAATAATATTATCATTACAAAAAGCAATAAAAATGTTGAATCTTTCATTTCCAAAAAAATAATAAGATTAATATTGTTGGTATTAATAAAGCTATTGCATTTATTATTTCCCAAATTAAATCATTATCTTTCATTTCTTAACGTGTTTTCTAATTGATTCTCTTATTTCGTGGTTTACACTTGTATAATTTTTCTTTGCTTTTGCCTGGATCTCTTTTAATAATTCTGGCTCAATTCTAATTTGATAAGGTACTTTCATTTTTATTACGCTTTTGTTTTATTACTTATTTACTGATACTCCTAAATCAAAAATTGTTAATTGTTGTTGGTGTTGTTTTAACCTTTTTATTGCAGCTTCATAATAATCCAAATCCAACTCACAAGCAGTCAAATCGAATTTAAGGTTATGACACGCTATTGCAATACTACCTGAACCTAAATGCGTGTCAAGTATTTTGTCGCCTTCTTTTGCGTAGTTCATTAAAATCCATTCATAAAGTTTTACGGGTTTTTGCGTTGGGTGTATTCTCGTTTCTTTGTTTTTCATATCGTATTGTAACATCCCATTCCAAACAATCTCAACAATATTTACGCTTTTAGTCATTGATAAATAAGCAAGTTCAGCCCTGCCAAATGCAGTCCCTTTTTTATCCCAACATAAACGTCCTCCAGTTAAATCATAGTTCTTATAAAAATTAACGCCCCAAATAATTTGGTTCTTACTAACTCTTTTTAGTTCGTCAAAGTATTCAACTGTTGGCGGTGTATTTTCAAACACCTTATATTTGGTTCGCTTTGTTGCTTGCTTTTTTACTCCAAAGTTATCTTTTAAATCAATTGCATCATTACCTCCATAAGGCGGATCAACTATTGCCAAATCAAAATAATTATCCTCGTATCTTGCCATTAAAGCCATATTATCTTCGTTCGTTATTTCTATTTTATCTGTTACTTTCATTTTTATTTATTTTTTAATTTAATTCTCTTTCTATAATATTTAAATTATGTTCCTCCATTTCATCTAATCCAATAAAAGTAAATGTTGTCCAAAAATCTTGTTCGCTTATTGCGATTGGATGAATATCTAATTCAATTGCTAATTCGCGAAATTGATCTGCTTTAATGTTTTCTATTATAAATTTTGTTTCCATTTTTTATACTTTTTAATTGTTAATATTTTAATTCCCTACAAATTTATATAAAATACTAATGCAATACAGATAATACATAACTTTTTTTAAATTATTTTTTAAAACTTTCTGCAACCCTTTGTATTTCCCTTGATCTCTGCATTAAACTTTCAATATAAATTTCAATTCTTCCAGGATCTTTTTCAATCCAATAGCCATTACTTGAAGATATTAAGTTTTTTATAAGGCCATTAACTCTTATGTAATTAATTAACTTTCTTATTCTTGCTGGATTCGTTTTGAATCCAGCTTTTTTCATTCCTTCATTAATAAATTTATTTGTTATTGAATTTTCTTCTCCAATTTTTGTTTCCAGACCTTTTAACATTGGCTCAATCATTGTTAATTCATAGTCTGTTAACTCGTGAGTTTCTCTTTCAAATCCATTTACCATTTTTAATTTATTTTTATTTTTTTATTATTTAACTCCAGCCATTTTTAAAACTTTTTCTAATTGTTTTTCAGCTCCTTTTCTTGTTTTGTAGTAACTACCGTACATATTGTAATCATCACTTACACAAAATAATTTACCTCCGTTTAAAGTTTCTATTTTATAATCTGTTGCTTTGCTCATTTTTTTAGTTTTTTAGTTTGTTTCTTAATTCCCTACAAATATAAACTAAAATACAAATACAATACAAGTATAATGTAAACTTTTTTTGAATAAAAAACGTAATTACTGAAAACCAGGAATATTAAATTTAAAGAAATTCTTTGTGTTGATC
>Ga0307375_10002011_pt1 | contig 21341 bp, 24 predicted proteins | sample TR1MG_FD_202531 | JGI IMG/M metagenome (GOLD analysis project Ga0307375, IMG submission 202531) | Soil microbial communities from Risofladan, Vaasa, Finland - TR-1 | ecosystem: Environmental > Terrestrial > Soil > Coastal area > Acid sulfate soil | place: Finland: Risofladan, Vaasa | collected...
ATGGTCGAAAATCAGAATATGTTGTTGCGGAAAAAATGATTACATGGGATAAGGTTCAGGTGGCCAATGCTCCCGGCGGTAGTAGTGGCGTTCAGGGAATTGATTTTTCCGTTAATAATAACCTCATTCCTATTTATACGTCAAACAACAATGTATCAGAAAATCTAAAGGTTAAAGAAATCAGAGTGGGAATGCAAGAGATGACGGGGGCCTTAACTGTGTATAGGAAATACGATGCAAACTTTGATTTGAGTAGCCCAACTACGATGACCTTAACTTGCCCTGGATTAGCAACGCCTCTTAACGTAGTGTTTCAGCCAACTCAACCGGCTTCGGCATTAGGTCCAATCATAACAAAAATTCCCTTTACTGGTATAGATAAGGCTTTTGGGGTTTGAAGTGAAGAAAATCATAATAGGATTTTTGGGCGACAAAGATGTTGGGAAAACCACATGCGCCAATATTCTTGCACTGAATGGTTTTTATAAGATAAGTGTTAAAGACAAGATTGCTGAGTTTGCATCCCAATTGTTTTCGGAAGAAGAACTAAGAGATAACCGTGACAAGATTTTTGAGGAAATCAGACAAAGAGGAAATAGAGCACATAAAGGATACTGGTTAAATCTAGTATTGATTACCATTCCTGACAACCAAGATAAAATTGTATTTGACGACTTAACTCCTCAGGATTTAATAGGAAATATCGTCAAGGCATATCAGATTTATCGTCCTAATTTTTCTGCCACAACCATACCTAACACCGAGACGATTATGAACGACGGAAATCTTAAGTCGTTAACTAAGAAAATAAATGACCTAATAGATAGTTTGAGCGCAAAATAAGTACAACTTTAACCTAATATCCCTGTAAAAAAGATTCAAAAAAATGTATAATATGACAGACTCTCCGGCGGTTCGCAAGCTACGGGGTTTTAACCCCAGTAGATAGAACCGCTAACTACAATTAAATGAAATATTAAAAATAAAGAAATTTTGAAAGAAATTTTGTATAATGAACATAGAATTATATCCTTCAGGTGGATCAATACTTTTTAGTATTGATCGAGTGCCGACAAGCTCTTGCAAACGATCTGGGGGAAGTGTTTGAATCTGCGAGTAGAAGGAATTTTCCTTCTCTCTTTGGGACTAAATCCCAGAGTTAGAGTGGATCGTTTGCATAAATGAGGATAGCAGAACTCAAGGTTTAGGATGTTGTAACTGGGTTAAACTCGGTGAGAGCCTAAAAGCGAGCGAAGCGTTTCCTTTAGAACCTGCGGGGTTTTAACCCCAGCAGAGTGTCAGAGTAATGAATGCAATTTAAACGTTCTAATGTATAGGAAGGGTAATGGCTAACAAAAAATCTTTATATCTTAAGTTTCGTCCGTTTCAGTTAAACGAAATAGTGGGTCAGAAATATGTTGTTCAAACCCTGACTCAGGCCGCAAAAGGAAATCAATTTGCCCATGCTTATTTGTTTAGTGGCAATCATGGATGCGGCAAAACTTCAACCGCTAGAATAGTAGCAACCCTAATGACTTGCGAGGCGGTTTCCGATGGAGTAGTTTGTGGAAAATGTAGGGCTTGTAATACTATTCATAGAGGCGCATCTATGGATGTAAAGGAACTTGATGGTGCTGCGAATAGGGGTATTGACAATATCAAAATCCTTATTGAAAGTGCTCAATGGAGTCCTGTAGAATTAAGTCGAAAGATCTATATTATTGACGAGTGCCATCAGTTAACAAAAGAGGCAACGTCAGCATTACTTAAGATTATTGAAGAACCCCCTCCTTATCTGACATTCATTCTCTGTACAACTGACGTACACAAAATCCTTCCCACTATTTTATCTAGATGTCAGAGATTTAATTTCGGCAAAATATCATCTAAAGAAATAGCTCAACAATTGACTTTTATTGCTAACGAGGAAGGGATATTTGTAGAAGAAGCGGGCATTGATCTTTTGGCCAAGATAAGTAGGGGTAGTATGAGGGATGCAATAGGCGTTTTAGAACAAATTGGCACGGCAGCTAATTCGAAGAAAATTTCTGCAGCAAGCATTCAAAAATACTTTGGGATATCAGATAGGTTGGGAATTACTAATATAGTGCAATCTATTTTGGAAGGCAAAGTGGCTCTTTTAATGGACCAGATTAATGATATGGTTATTGCGTCTGTTGAAGCTAAGCATATTATGTTTGAGGTTTCTGAGGCATTTAGGAATATCATGTTGTTGAAAATTCAAAATGGGCAGCCCAATAGTCTTGTTGATTTGCCTGATAGCGAAATGGATACGCTAAGGACCATAGGAAAAAATCTTAAGATGTCTCAATTGGTACGGTTGGCTCAGCTATTTTCTGAGGTGGAAAAGAAAATGAGTTTTAATATAAATGAAAGGTGGATTATGGAGGCGACACTTATTAATTGTATCGCATCTCTACGAAAAGAAATGGTTTAAAATTCAACGAACGTCGCTCTTAATTCTCCTTATGGGAGAATCAAATGGCACGTTTACGGTTTAAAAAAGTTAAAAAAACTAAATCGGTCAAGAAGGCTGCAAGGGGTAAGAAGGGTAAGAAGAAGGGGGTAGTTTCCAGTAAGTCTATTGCGATTAAGAAAACCAAGACCCTTAAGAAAAGCTTTGTTCGTAAACTTGAAGATGAAATCCTCAATAACATTGACAATATTGAGGTCGTAGAAAAAGAAGAAAAAGAAGAAAAAGAAGAAAAAGAAGAAAAAAGTACGCTTGAGCAAATTCTGTTTAGGCTCCCAATTGTAGCGACTCCTTTAATTGGAAGCCCCAAAGACGTACAGGGAGAATTAGACGGTATAGTTTTGAAAATGCAAAAGCGTCCAAGTAACAACAAAATTTTTGACAAAATTCATTTGTATATGCATGGATATTTGGTTAATGTAGTACTAAGAAAGTTCCCTTATATCAAGGGGTATCAGACGGTAGACATTTATCAGGAAACGTTGATTGCATTAAGGTTTAAAGCTATTCCTCATTTCAAGCTAAATAAAGGTATGAGTTTTTTGAATTTTGCAAAGATGTGTATTAGAAGACATTTGATAACACTTTTGAATACGTCTAAAACAAGATTGAAGGACCAGTCTATAAATAGAGCTATTTCTTTAGATAGTTCGCCCCTTAGAGATGACGATGACGATGGCAAAAATTCATATCTTAATATTATAGCTGATAATAGTATCGGGGTTGACAAGGCTACAGAAAATACAGAGGCTTTTAATGTAACTAAGGCGGCTTTGCTTAATGTATTGTCTGACTTTGAACAAGTAGTTTTAGGAGAATATCTTTCTAGTTCTTCTTATATGGAAATTGCCAAAAACGTTTCCAAAAGATTGAATAAAAGGCATAATACTAAAAGCATAGACAATGCATTGCTTCGAATTAGGAAAAAGGCTACATATCTAATGGAACATAGTAAAACCGAAAATGTTCCTCTTTTTATGTTGTAAGTTTTGTATAATATTCATCGAGTTAAATAATCGAGCCAAACAAAGGAGAAATTAATGAAACTATCAATTCGACAAGACGTATTGATGACGGCCCTTGAAAAAGGTGCTGCTGCTGCCTTAACGGAAGTTGCTCAAACTGAAACCAGCAATGTTGCCCTGCTTATTAAGTCAGTCAAAATAACCGTTGGAAAGAATCTAGTGGTTGAATCGGCTACAAATCTAATGGCTACTCAATATTCGATCCCCGCCAACAAAGATGAGGGTATAGCTGTTGGAGATCCCGGTTCTGTTCTTGTTCCCGCCAAAGAACTATTTGACTGGGTTAAGCTTACAAATCCCAATGCCACCATTAACATGAGTTTATCTGCGCTTAGTTCGCCACAACTCATTAATGCCTTGGAAGATAGCGACGACGATGAGTTTGTTATTAAGAAAATAGGGTCTTTGAAAATTATTTCCAAGGACGCCAATAAAACAGCAGGCAAGTGGGAGTTGAATTGTTATGATCCCACTGAAGTTAAGGCTGTTGATTTTAAAGACGATGGTACAAAATGTTTTAGTATTTCGTCCTCTCAATTAAAAGAGGCAGTAAGATATGTTTCTTTTGCGGCTCTTCAAAAAGATCAGGACCAAGTGCTAAATAGTTTGTCTATTCAAAATTATGAGGATTCTATTTATTTTACAGCTACAGATACTAATCGTTGTGCCATTTATAACCTCAAAATGGCTACCGACATCGAAGGCAAAGACCCATTCTTGGTTCCATTTGAGTTGGTTGATGAAATGTTGAAAATATTAGATACCGAAGGCGACACAACTCTTTCTTATAAACAGGACATAGAGAAATTGTTTATTAGTCAGTCAAATCTTAAGATGCGTTTGGCTACAGTAGATAGCGAAAAACTTGGCAAGTTCCCTGTGGTTTCTAAACTATTTGGGATGCCTTATCTGTCTATTGCTAATATTCCTGTAAACAGCTTGCAAGAAATTCTTATGAAAGCTTCTCTTGTTAATGGTGCATCTGCTCTTTTTGATTTTAAGGAAGAAAATAGTCTAAGCATCCATTCTATATCTGAAACAAATAAACAAAAACCTCAGGTCAATAGAGCCTCTACGGAAGAGTCAACAAAAGAACTTAGGGCAATATGGGGCGTTAAGCATATGCTTCAAGCTTTGAAGATAGTAAAGTCAGGAGCCATTACATTCTCTCTTCCTGCTAGTAAAAAGAATGTTAAGATCACTACAGATCAAGATGAGAATTTTGCATATTTTGCTCAGTTTATCAACAATCCCAAATATCAAGCGGCAGAATAAAATGGCGAAGAAGCCTTCTGATGTAATATTGATTTATGGGGATTGCTATCTTTCCAAAAACATTCTTGTGGCTTCCAAGAAAAAGTATGCTGACGCTCATTGGGTTACTCTTTCTGCATCGGGAAGCCTCGACGACATTAGGATGGAAGTCGGGGTTTCTACGTGGGATGATTCCCTTAAATTTGTCGTTATAGAAGATCTTCCCAACCAAAAGGCTGTACGCGAGTTTTTGCTCGACATTGCCATCTCTTGCCCCGAAATGACGCACGTTATAATTTGGGATTCCACCAATGCCATCAAACTAGATCCCAAAACGCATAGTCCCAATAAGACATGGGCAGAATTTATCGACAAATTTAGATGTCTTCCCAATGTTAAGGTTGTTAATAATGGAATAGCATTAACGGAGAAAGATAACGAAGATACTACATCTTTTGTTCAAAAAAGGTTTGGGCAACATGGGAAGCAAATTGGGTTTCAGGAAGCTAAGTTGTTGATGGGCATTGTAGGTTGTGATCGAGGGCTCTTGGCGTCCGACATTGATAAACTTTCTTTAACAAGCCCTTCTCCTATTACCTCTGAGTTTATTTTACACAATGCTTTCCCCACTTCTAAAGAAGCTATCCTATATAAAATCGGAGACGCATTAGAGACGGGTTCTTATGATTTGGCTATTGAAATAATTGAAAAATTCTTGAACGGAGGAGAAAATCCCAATAGAATAGCGGAAACTATTTTAAATCAAGCTAGATGGCAACTCGTAACAACTTATTATTGGGCCAGTGGACTAAGCTGGAACGAGATTCCCGCAAAACTCATGGGTGTTGGCAAGTTTCCCTCTACGGTATGGCAAAATTCGAACCTCACGGCTACACAAAAGAAAGTAAAGGCAGAGACTTATCTGGCAGAGGATAGGTTGGTAAATCTAATTACCTTGGAATTGGGCATTCCCCATCGATATATCAAAAATAAACGAGATAAAAGATTAAAAAACTTACCCAAGGGAGCTTCTCTTCCTCATCCTTTTATTGCCGATAAAACAGTTAGTTTTGTGAGAAATAAGATAATAAACCAGAACTCCTCTGTGTGTAAGGATACAGAAGAGTTGAAAAGGAAAGCGTTTAATAGAGCAATTCGCATTTATCTATTTATGCACGAAAAGTTGGCAGAAATTAGATATGGAACTAATCCCGAGCAAGACCTGCAAGAAATGGCTAGGGCAATGACCAATTTTAAAGTTGTGAATTTCTAGGATTCAGATGAGCTAGAAGAGTTGATTTCTTCAAGATCCTCAAACAAATGCCCTCTTGGAGATTCTTTTTTCTTTTTGCTCTCTTTGATTGGATTGTAAAGGGGGTTGTGTTCCTTTTTCCCTTCTAAATCATCAAGATCTTTAAGGTTGAGGATTTCGGAGGTTTTTTCACTAATCGGTCCTTTTAGACTTACCTCTAGTTGGGCTAAATATTCTCGGCTATCAGTATCTATGTCGTCGTTTCTGTGCTCTCTGACATAAAGAATTTGTTTGGGGCGATTTTTTTCCATCCAATCTATAAAAAATATCGGAGAGCGATGAGCCGAATTTTTGCCAAACTTATGATGCCATACGCAAAGTAAGATAGAGTTCCTAATGTCAAAGCGTAAGGAATAGTTGGTTTTGTCTTCGACATGATGGGCGTCTATTTTTTGTTTTTTGCCGTCAACTATATCTCCTGTTTTAAGTCCACAAATGGCGCAACAATTATTATGAATCTCATGGGCTTTTTTAGACCATAGTGTTAAAAGGCGTCTTTTTATCCTCCCTTTGTTCTGAAGTTTAGTTTTGGGTTGTTTCTTCTTCACACTATTATTATACAAGTTTATGTGCAATTAACCTCGCAAAAAATGTAATAAAATGGGTGAAATTACAAGGAATTAGACGCCAAAAATAGAAATAAGATAATATGAAAATATCAGATGTAATAGGTATTCTAAAGGCCGAAAGGAATTTGAAACGAACTCCTTCGGGCAGACCAATAGTAGAACATGCCGTAGAAGCCATTAATGCTTCATTATCTGATGAAAAAAATTGGGATATGGAAGTTATGAAATGTATCAATTGTTGTATAATAATATCTGGTTTATTAGTGCCAGAGGGTTGCGTGAATTGCGGCTCTAAAGACCTAACTACAGAAATCTAATCGCAAGGAGATTAAAATGACAGAAGTAGGAAGAGATGGGTTGCCTGAAGCGTCGGAATCACTAGAAAATAGAGAGCCGTTAGATACGAGAAGTATGTTGGAGAATGCCTTTCTTCAAAATTTAAGGGCAACTGATGGCTCGGCTGCGGCCAAAATAGCAAACAGTCCAAAAAATGTTGTTGCAAAACCCATTGACGGCGGAACGGAAAAGTTATTGATTGATCTTTATGAGGTTCGAGATGGGTTGATAGAAACCTTTGAGGGCGTTGATTATGATTCTGTCGTAGGCAAAAATGTAGCAGACAACATCAATAGGGTGTCTCAATGTATTAAGCGGCTTGGCGGAATTGCCCCTGAATTCATTCCACTTAATCATGTTTCTGGTTTGGCGGTTCCTAATGTCTCCAAGAATGCCAATAGGGTTCTTGAAACTACCCGTCAGTGTTATCGTTTTGGCAAAATAAAAGATGCGACCTACTTAGATGATAGTAAGTCAATTCAAATTGTATTTTGTGGTACTAAAGATGATATTTGTTATGAAGCAACGGGAACAATAACTGCCGCTAGGGGATGGGTCGGTAATGAGGCCATAGATTATATTTATTCTAAGGGTTCCGGTAGAATGTCCGTTAAGGCTTTTGAAAAGGGAAGATGGACAGACAAGAGCAATGAGGACGATTATAATATCTATTGGGAGTTAAATGAGTCATCCATAGATCCAGAAGCAGGAAATCAAGATAAAAGTATTGAAATAAAAGAGGAAGATTTAATAGATACACAGAATGATTTAAACGAAAAGGATAATGACTTTCCTATCGAAGATAAATAAAGGAAAGTTGGATTAAAGGAAAGAAATAGAAAACAAGATGACAAGACCTAGCACAAATAGAGATATGCAGAGAGTCACTTTTGTAGAGAGCCTTTATAACTCCCTTAAAAAGCAAACAGCTATCGCAATTTCTGATCATAATAAGTTTATCAAGGTAGCCAAGTCATATATAGATGATGGCTTGGAGGAGTCTGAATGTATAGAGCTTCTTATGATAGACGGCTTATCAAGAGATGCCGCCGAAAGTTACGCCTCTATGGTTCTTTCTGAGGAACAACGAGAAGTAGACGGGCTTCACGAATATGCCTTCCAGTTCGAAGATATTTATGGTAAAAGGTGGAGTTCTTTTGACATTGCTAAAACTGTCCGGGCCGCTTCCGAAGAAAATGCATGGGAAAAGGCAGATTTACTAATTAATGAAGGAAGAGGCAATGAGAGCGGCATAGAAGCTGAAAAGATTATTTCTATCAATAGGATTAGTTAATGTGCCTAAAATTTCTCAAACAGCAATCTCTATCTTAACCCTCCTAAATAACATTAACGATCTTATTGTTCAATCCCACAACAGAACAGACGCTAAAGATGTCATGAGAGCCCTTACCGTTTATGCTAACGAAAAAAGATTCCCGATACCCGAAGAAAAAATACAAAATTTTTATGCAGTTTTAATTGACAGTAGACCCTATACCCTTTCCTTTCTTCTTAAAGACATTGCTGCGGCTGTACTATCTGCGGATTTTAAGAATAATTAGTCCGATTTTTTGTATAATATTAGCATGGAAAAATTAAAGTCATATTTTATTGGCAAGACTTGTGATGTTGTGCTTTATGTTCAATCTCACTGGGAAATACTCATAACCTTGGGATTGGGCGTTTGGCTGAATCTCACAAGCTAACGGAAGTCAAATGACAGAAAAATCCGCAGACGAAGAAGTTTCATCACAAGAATCGATGGCAGCCCCCGAAATTGTCTCTGCCCCAATTCAACCCCTTAATGCCCCTTCTACTTATGCGTCCGAAGAAGCGACAAGAATTCTGGGGCAACTCGTTAATATTAGTGAAAGCGGCATTTTACATGAACCAACTTGTATGCTTTGTAGTAGCCCCTTTAGAGACGAGTTAGAACAAAAATACATTGAAACCAAACAACTGAAAGATGTCAAAAAATTACTAGAAGAAAAAACTCAAATTACAGTGCCTAGAAGCGTCATAGAAAATCATATGTTGTATCATTATAATCGAGAAGTTCAGGAGCACCAGAAAAGAGAGTACATAGATAGAATTAATCGCCTTAGTGATCAAAACCTAACTACTTTATCAGGAATTGGTTTGTGTTTGGCGGCACTCACCGAAAGACTTATGGGCATAAATAGCATCGTCCCTGCCGGAGATTTGGGAGTTGCTGAGATAGAAAGAATCAAAAGTTCAGAAACATCGAGATTAATGGCTTCCTATAATCAACTTCTAAAATTAAAGGCCAATATCTTAGGAGAGATGAAGACAAGCGGTGAATTAGTAACGATTCCTAGACGTGATTTTGTGCAAATTTTCCAAGAAGCCTTAGTTAATGCAAAAGCCGACAGAGAAAGAGAAGCTATTAACAGCATTTTGTCTAGTCTTACTGATGTTTCTAAATCAATGCAATAATCAATTATCGCAAACTTATGAACCAAGAGTTGATAGCACTATTATCCCCGCATACCGTAGGTGATCTATGGGACGAAATTAACAGTGAATTCTCCTCTACAGAATATCTTTTCTGGCCTGCGGATGGAATAAATTACAACCTAAGAGTTGCCCCCTGATGCCTTTGATAACTCTTCGCAATTTAATAATCCAATTAGTAGCTTAGAACTTTAATTTTGTATAATAGAAGATAACAAAAAAGGCAGATCACAATGAAAGAGATTACGTTTTCAGATATTCTTATTACTCCTCAATACTCCGAAGTTTTATCTCGGACCGATGTTGATTTAACCGCTAACCTTGGAAAGTTCAGTGTAGCATTGCCAGCAGTATCGGCCAATATGCATAACATTACAGGTCCCAAGATGGCAGCGGCGATGAAATTTTCAGGGGGATTTGGCATTCTTCATCGGTTTAATCCTGTTGAGGTAGCAATTCAAGACTTTAAAGAGACATATGAGCTAATGTCGAAAGATCTTCTGTCTCCTCCGGCATGGCCTCTTTATTTAGATCTAGATTCTATTCACCCTGTTGGAGTTTCTATTGGCGTTCAGGAATCCGACAAGGAACGATTTGACAAACTCTATGAAGCAGGCGCACGAATATTTTGTATTGACATTGCTCATGGACATTCGTTGAAAATGAAGCAAATAATGGGATGGATAAAAGGACACTTGAGTTCTTATAACATTACTCTTATTGCGGGTAATATAGCAACCAAAGAAGCAGCCCTTGATTTGCAAGAATGGGGAGCAGACATTCTCAAGGTAGGCATAGGTCCCGGAGCGGTTTGTATGACTCGTAAAAACACAGGCGTTGGGGTTCCTCAATTACATGCACTGAAAGAAGTTTCGTCCGTTGCGAAGGTACCTATAATCGCAGATGGAGGAATTAAGAGTGTAGGGGACATTGCTAAAGCCCTCATATTTGCAGATGTTGTCATGATAGGGTCCTTTATTGCAGGAACATCTGAAACTCCCGGCAAGGTATATAGAAACGAAAATGGTCAGTTCTATAAGGTATATGGTGGGAGTGCGTCGGCTGAGAATAAAAGCTCAGGTGAAAAACAGGCTAAATTTGTAGAGGGGATAATGAAAACCGTACCGTTCCAAGGACATGTTAAGCATATTCTTCGAGAGATACGAGATGGATTGCAATCGGCTTTTTCATATTCAGGAGTAGCAACTTTAGAAGAATATCATAGCAAAGTCAAGTGGGAAGAGATTACTAACGGATCAAGGGTGGAAAGTAAAATATGAACAGATTAAAAGGATTAGCGGGTTATTTAAGCGGATCAATTGATTTTTCTAAGGATATGGGCTGTCAATGGAGAAATCAAATAACTCCATTTTTAGAGAAGATGGGAGTTAAGGTTTTCAATCCGCTAAAGCATTCTTTTTATGGCACACAAGACTTGGATGATAAGAAAAGACCTCGAATGGCTAAATTACTTGAGGAAGGTAAATTTGAAGAGTTGCGAAAAGAAACGAAAGACCTTAACCACTGGGACTTAAGATGCGTTGATTTAAGTTCTTTTTTGATTGTAAACTATGACATCGATATATTTACTTGCGGCACTCATGAAGAAATTTTTAAGGCCAATACTCAAGTTAAGCCAGTCTTGTTAATGATAGGCAAGAACCAGAGTAAGAAGATGCCTAAATGGATGTATGGTCGATTTCCTCCTGAGCACATGTTTGAATCTTGGGATAAAATGAAAAAGTACTTGAAAGACATAGATTCTAATCCTGATTATAAATTTACAGAGGCTGATCGAAAAAGATGGTTGTTTTTTGATTGGACCTTAGAAACAAACACATTAAGCGATTATGCCAAAAGCAAAGTAATTAAAGTCATAGAGCAATTAGATAATAAAAATGACGTTAATTTATTAAGGAAGTTGTTGTAGTTTTTTAAAGTCGCTTTCCCATATTGTGATTAGATTATAACCTGCCTTTCTAAGGTTTCCCCCTCTTTCAATAGTTTCTTGAAAAAGCTTTCTAAAGGGTTTTTTGTTTACAATGTTGATGGCATTTGGTTTAAATTTTTTGGGGTTGCCATGCCAGAAGTCTCCATAAAACTCATAGATAGTATTTGTTTTCTTAATGAAACCATCTACGATATATTTTTTTTTGCCAATTTTTATGATTACTTGTCTATTAAGTTTTCCCTTGGGTACCTTATTGATATTAAGCCATTTTTCTTCCATTTTGGAGATGTGATTACTACATTGCAAACACCCGCTTCCGACTAAGTGGGCAGCGGGTGTTTGCCAAAACTCTCCGTGTTTTTTGCAAGAGATACGTATTTTTGAAAAGCAACCCTTATATTTAATTTTTGAATAACTATATTTGTTTTTGTGTTTCTTTTTTGCTTTTTTAATAAAATCTTCTGTTGTTCTTAAATATTTTTTCGACAATACCTTATATTGGCAACTAGGACAACCACTTCCGTTAAGGTGGGAATTGGGCGTTTGACGGAAGTTCCCATGTTCAGGACAGATAATAGAAATTTTTTTATTGCTTTTGAAATAATTTACTTTGCTATAATCATATTTGTTGTGATGTTTTGTTTTTGCTTTTTTAATAAAAATAGCCGCACTCGATCTTCTGCTACATTTTTTGCAACCAGATCCACTCAGATGATGAGAAGCTCTTTGTTGAAACTCTCCGTGTTTTTTGCAGATAATAGTGACAACACTATCGGATGTTGAGTATTTTGTTTTACTGTAATCGTAAGTGTTTTTGTGTACTTTTTTGCATTTTTTAACAAAATCTTTTGTGTTACTTTTGTGAGCAAATTTTTCTTTATGACATTTAGGACAGCCGCTTCCTCTATAATGAATTAATGCTCTTTGTTGAAACTCTCCGTGTTTTTGGCATATAATGACAATTTTATCATTTGCTTTCGTATAAATGGATTTTGAATAATCATACTTATTGTTATGTTTATTTTGCGATATTTGTATAAATTTTTGAGTATTCATGTGCATAGTGTTCTGAAATTATTTGCAAATATCCTTTAATTATTTCGCAAAAAATGATGTTTGTTTTTTGGCGACATACATATAAATGAATTATTTCCCGAAAACTTAAGAGATGAAACTGTATAATAAACGATAGATCAATATTTATGGTCGAGAAGAAAAGAGTGTACAGATTCTTTCCATTTAACCGTAACTACTGATTACTGAGGAAGTAGCTTAAATCTTAGGAGAAATAATGGCATCAATTCAACCTCATGAATTTGATATGGACCGAAAATCATGAAACCAATAGAAGATTTTGTTAATCAAATTCATCTAGGTAAATGGGAACTCGTATTGCCACGGATTCCTTCTGACTCTATAGATATTGTTATCACGTCGCCACCATATAATGTGAATTTGGGCAATAACAAAAAGAAGAAAGATAGTTACGATTCTTATGACGATAATATGCCTTATGAAGATTATCTAAATTGGATGGATAAGCTATTCGCTGAATGCCATAGACTATTAAGGTCAGGTGGTAGGATATGTGTCAATATAGGAGATGGTTCAAATGGAAGCGTTCCGACCCATGCAGATTTTACAATAAGGATGAGAGATAAGTTGGGCTTTATTCCAATGACAACAATTGTATGGGATAAACGGCAAATAGGTTGTTCTACGGCTTGGGGGAGTTATCAGAGTCCTTCGTGTCCATCTTTTCCTACACAATTCGAGTTCATTATAGTTATGGGCAAAGATACTCTAAAACATGCAGGCGACAAAAAGAAGATTTCAGTAGGCGGCAAAGAATTCCAAAGAAATTCAAGAGCCTTATGGTCCTTTCCCCCTGAAACTAGAATGATGGAGCTTTATAATCATCCTGCATGTTTTCCTGAAGAATTACCTAAACGATTAATACAGCAACTCACTTATGAAGAGGACATTGTATTAGATTCTTTTAGTGGAGCGGGTACAACTTGCGTAGCTGCTAAAAAATTGAATCGAAGATATATAGGAATAGAAATGTCAGAACAATATTATGAACGCTCACTTAGGAGGCTACGAGAAACTTCGATTGTAAAAAGAGTTGTTGACGAGAAGACCAAAAAAGTAATATCTGTCGTTGATTGGATATAATAGTGTTAAATGTTTTGCGCCAAGACCTTCAAGATGTTTTTGTACAGCAATGGAGTTAAAGCATTTACAAGTCTGCGCTCCTCGTTAATTACTTTTGTTTCTGACCAAGATGGATACCAATGATGCAATATTTCGTGAATTAGTGTAGGAATAACTTCTCTTCTATAGTCAATGGTTATTTCTTCCGTTCCAAAATCGTAATATCCGTATACGCCTTGCGATAACTTCTGAAAGAAAATAAGGTCTTGATGGTGTCGCAAGAAGTAATAAAGTCTTTGGGTGAAGTTATACATTTCCTTGTTTAGGGCTTTTTGCTTTTTAAAGGCTTTTTTAGAAAGTTTTTGTTTGATTTTTGGCTTCTTCATTTTACATATGCCCTTTCTTTTGCAGGACTTCACCAATGTTATACAGAAAAATATATCATGCAACTTCCTGAAATGTCAATTTATGCAAAAGTATCTGTTAATAAAATGCTATCAGACTTTCGCCCCTATACCTTCGGCTGCACTTTTGGACTTGTTAAAGATGTTTGTAAACAATATGGCGTCAAATATAGAGAACTAGAGAATTGCGTTGAATTTACGGCTCCTAAGAGTAGACTCCAATTTTTTGTTGAAAAATTACATTTCTCCCGTATCTCTTATTCTACAAAGCCATTATGAGTTCCTTTATTGTAAAAATTCCTTGCAAATCCCCTTATTTCCTGATACTATTGAGGCTTAATGAAAGTTAGAGGAGAGTTGGAAAATGGATCTTAAGGAACTAAAACAATCAGGTAGGATTATCTTTGAATGCACTTCAGGCAGTCACGCATATGGTACTTCTACGCCTAAAAGCGATATCGACATTAGGGGTTTCTATGTTAATCCTGCTAGAGAATATTTGGGGTTATCGGAACCGGCAGCGCAAATTGGCGATGAAAAGCAAGACATTACTTATTACAGTCTTAAACGGGCATTTGAGCTTTTAACCAGTGCCAACCCCAACATGATCGAGTTACTTTGGATGCCTGAGGATTGCGTTAAGATTACATCCACTACAATGGAAAAACTTATTGCCAATAGAGATATTTTCATATCCAAAAAGTGTTTTCATACTCATTCGGGTTATGCTTATGCCCAAATCAAGAAGGCAAAGGGCCAGAACAAGAAGGTTCATAATCCTCAACCCGAAGAAATGCCCGTTAAGGAAGATTTTTGTTGGATAATTCCCGTAGGAGAAGCTATTGATATTACTCGTTTTGAAAAAGAAGCGATAGATGTTTTCGCAACGTCACCATGCAGACCTATTCCATTAAAGCAATTCAATACTTCTTTAAGAGAGTTTCATTGTGCGGGCTTAGAACATACTACAGGAGTTTATCGCCTTTACTTCTATGGAGAAGAGGCAAAAGGAGTTTTTAGAGGAAATGATATGTTAGTTACAGAATCGATTCCTTTAAAGGACGAGTTCGAAAACTTTTATGGGTTCTTAATTTACAACCAAGTTTCTTATGAAAAGGCCGTTAAAGATTGGCACTCATACCACGACTGGAAAAAGAATCGTAATGAGGCTAGATGGGTAGACCAAGAAAAGGGGAATCTTAACTACGATCAGAAAAACATGATGCACTGCTTCCGTTTGCTCATGTCGGGCGAAAACATTCTGACTCAAGGTTATCCACTAGTAAGGTTTACAGGAGCCCAACAAGAATATCTTATGGCTATTCGTAAGGGAGATTTCAAGTACGAGGATTTAATTAGAGAGGTCGAAGAGAGAATGGCTAGACTTGAAAAACAGTATGAAACGTCTACTATTCCTCATAAAGTTAATCAGAAGGAAATTGAAAAATTGTATAGAGAATTGACGAAGTGAAAATGATTGACAAGCTCTCAAAAAAGGAGACCGCATGAGCACAGACATAGTAGAGATCAAAAAGAAAAAAACCTATGTAAAGCCGCGCCTACGGGAAATCGCGCTGGAGACCAAGCAAGTGATGGCCGGAGCGTGCAAGACTATGGGTGGTACGCCAGCCATGATGAAAAGGCATCATTGTGGGATTCAACAGGGCTGCATGGAAGATGGGAGTTGAGCATCAACCGTTCAGAGTTAAGGAACTGGCTAAGAAATATCCCGAAGAATTGGAGAAGAACAATTTCGATTCCTGTACGATCCGCCATTTGAAGGAATTAAATAGGTTTCGGCCTTTTCCCCCGTAAAACTTGCTTCATCCACTGAATGCCATAATAATTCTTTACCTGCGGTGGTCTGAAAATGGCCTTCTACTATTATCTTTCCTTCATGGATAAGGCGATGACAATTACTACAGATATTGCAAAGGTTTGACGGATGATTGGCATTAGGAATGTCTCGTCCCCTAATGTGATGTTCGACAAGAATATGGTCTTCTTCGCAAACTTGGCATTCGGTTTGGCCTGATCGATTTAATGCTTTTCTAGCTGATTTTTTCATGTTGCCATTGCTACTACCCTTGCGCTCATTATCTGTTTGTTAAATTGTTCCCACCTTAAAATTCCAAATCCATAAATGCCCCATTCTTCGCCCCAACTATTTTGGATATACACTCCCGTAGAATCAAAGCCGCATAGAAGAATGGCGTGTCCACCCCTTGTTGCAGCATTGGAACTATTTTTTATGATACCCGTTTTTTTATCCACTTCGTTCCAATCAGTAGTAATCATAAAACCAGCTAAGCAAACGCCATATTCATGAAGGGCAAATTTAACATCTTGCTGGGAGGCATTGACGTTTTTGCCTTTCCCTACAATTAAGCCCTTAGAAATAGCTGCGTCTATTGCGCTCCACAGATAAGTTCCTTCTTGGTTTGGAATGCCGTCTATTTTCTTGGCGGCTAAGTAAATTGCATCTCCATCGATTTGCTCTGGGAAATGTTCTTTTTTCCAATGTTGAAATTCGCAATATCCCGCAGCAGAATAACCGGCGCAATGTGGAGTTTGATATTGATTGCTAGAGGATAGGCACATATCCCGATTATCAATTTTACGAGGAGCCACGAAATTAGGGGCAGTTAAAATGGCTTCCCTATCTGCCATTTTGCTTAGCGGCGTGTCGAATGTAATTAAACCACCTGCCTTGAAATTTGTTTTGTTATATTTGCTGAAGAATGAGAACATAATACACCTCTAGTTGTTGATGTTAGTAAATGCGCTTTCAGGGACGAAATTAGTAAACGCGCTATTGTCCATTAATGGGGGCCTTGGATCGTTCTTTTTACAAGTACTAAGACACCCACTGAATACAAAGCTTATGATAATTCCAACAATTATGGTTTTTGCAAGTCGTTTCACATCTATATTATACAATGTGATTTGTATTTTTTCCTTCGCTTTTGATGTATAATATATGGAAAGGACAATTGCTATGTGGGAACAAAGAAAGCATAACAAAGAGAAAGAACAAGGTTTTTTGGATCAGGGAATTTCTAGGCTTGTGGCTCGACTTTTAGCTCAACGAGATATTTCAGTTGAGAATGTGGCTTCTTTTCTTGAGAGTAGCTACAAAAGCCTTTCGCATCCTCATCGCCTTCATAATGTTAAAGAGGCTGCCCAAATATTCTGTGATGCTATTTTACAGAAAAAGTCGGTAGCGGTTATAGGAGACTATGATTGTGATGGCGTTATGAGTAGCGTAATGATTAAAGAGCTTTGTAATTGCTTCAAACGAGATTGCAAAGTTTTCCTTCCCTCCCGTTTCTTGCATGGATATGGACTCACTAGGGCTACTTTAGACGCATTTAAAGCAACCTGTAAAAAGCCGCCGTATTTGTTGATAATTGTTGATTGTGGTTCGAACAATGAACAGGAGATACAAGAGCTTAAGGAATTTGGCATACAAAAAATAATCATTATAGACCACCATGTAATAGACAAGACAAAACAATCCAAGTCTGCAGATGCCTTTGTTAGTTGGCATCTTTCGGATTATCATGAAATGTGCGCTGCCGGAGAAGTATTTCAGTTTATTAGGGGCATTAGGTGTTTGACCAAGAAGATTAATCCAGTAGAATTCCTGTCTTATGCCGCCTTGGGAACGTTGGGAGATGTAATTCCAATTGTGGGAGACAATCGAATTATCGTTAAACATGGACTTGGACTTCACGCCCTAAACCACATTGTTTCTTTTGGATTGATATCTTTATTGAAACAGTCGGGAGTTGAGCTAAATAATTTCTGCCAAGATGACGCTTTATTCAAAGTAGTACCTAAGGTGAATGCCGCAGGACGACTACAAACCCCCAAAGTGGCGTACAATCTGTTTTTAGAAAAAGATCCATCGACGGCAGAGTTAGTGGGTACTTGTTTAACTGACTATAATACCGAAAGAAAGCGATTGCAAAAAAAGATAGAAGAAGAGGCGATTGCAAAGGCACATCAAACAGACTATAAGAACGGAATACTTGTTTATGATCCATCATGGAACATAGGAGTGGTAGGAATAGTGGCATCTCGTTTAGTTGAAACCTTTAATGCTCCATCTATAGTAGTAGGGCTACATAATGGAATCTTAAAGGGTAGCGGGAGGTCTTTGGATGGCTTAAATATCAAAGAAATTTTGGATGATTGCAAGGAAATGTTAAATGGATATGGCGGCCATAGATTAGCCGCAGGAGTTTCAATAAAAGAAGAATATATAGAAAGGGCTCCTCTTTTATTTGATCGGGCTTGTGAGGCTTATCGTTTAAAACATGGTTTATTAGTGGGAGAAGAAGTTAAATATTACGACGCTAAATTGAAGCCTGCCGCTATATCAAAAGAAATGGGAGCATTACTTCGACAGCAACTTTATCCATATTGTAAAACCAATAACCCCGAACCTGTTTTTCTTCTTTCCGACATCGATATTCTATCCGCAGAATTGAAAACAGGAGATAATTGGAGGTTGTTAAAGTTTGAAGCCGCCAAGAATGGACAAAAAATACCTTTTGGCTTTATGATGTTTACAAAGCAATATGGCTCGGAGGTTAGTGGACGTATTGCAGATATCTATTTCTCGTTTCCGCAGCTTATTACGGGGAGAGAATTTGAGCTTCGCATACAGAATATTGTCTTAAAAGGTTAGTTGTTTTTTTCTTGCTTCCTATGTTATTTTTTGCTATTATTGCATTATTAACAATGAGTATTAAACCAATGACAGGAGAGTGAAAATGAGCAAAACAATGGAACAAAGAATAGCGTACTTGAAGCTATGCTCGAATGATTATTACACTACAGGCAAATCTGAATTGACCGATGCGGAATATGATGTAGAATATGATGCCCTGAAAGATCTTGCTCCAACCCATACCTTTTTCGGAGAAGTGGGAGGCATAGACGAATCTCATTTGTATGGTACGAAAGTTCAGCATGAAGTCGTTATGGGAAGCCTGAATAAGAGTAAGGATGTCGATGATTTTCTTATGTGGCTTCAAGCAACCTATAAAGAAACAATAGAAGTAGTCCTGCAACATAAGGTAGATGGGCTTTCGCTTGGTTGCACATACAAGAATGGGATGCTTCAACGGGCGGTTACAAGGGGAGATGGGATAACAGGAGTAGATGTTACACCCAATGCTAAATTCGTACAAGGCGTTCTTCCTACTATCGATAGCAAAGACAAAGTTGAAGTCAGAGGCGAGTGTTACAAGGACCGTCAAGATTTCTATAGGGATTGGGCTGGAGAATATGCAAATCCTAGAAACTTCACTGCAGGATCTATTAACCAAAAAAATCCAAAAGTCACCGAGGAAAGAGGATTGTCTTTTGTGGCATATGAAGTTGTCGGAAAAGATTTTGCTACAGAAACCCAAAAACTTAAATTCATTATGGACAATGGCTTTATAAACCTCCGCGAGTCCACCAAGAAGATTACGGGAGATGTTAAAGAGGTGGCAGCGGGAGTAAAGCAGTATATGGATGCAATTGATCGTTCCAAGCTACCCTATGATATTGATGGTATTGTGGTTAAAATCAATGACATCAAAAAGGCAAAGGCATTGGGTTCTACTAACGAAGGAAAGAGGCCAAGAGCCAATCGCGCCGTCAAATTTGCTTGCGAACAAAGAGTAACAAGCGTTGTAGACATAGAATGGAATATCGGAAGAACTGGACAACTTACTCCAGTTGGACTTTTGAAGCCTGTTGAATTGGGCGGAACCATAGTGAAGAGGGTTTCTCTCCATAATATCAAGTTTATGTCTGAATTGAAGCTTCGCCCAAATGCTAAGGTTCTTCTTCAGAAAAGCGGAGACATTATTCCTTACGTTGTTAAGATGGTTCAAGATGGATCAGGACAGTTTAGGCTTCCTTCTCATTGCCCTTCTTGTAACAGTATTTTGGAATGGGACGAAACCAAGACTACAAAATGGTGTCACAGTTCGTCTTGTCCTGCTCAGTTAGCATCGACAATTGAGCATTGGTTCAAGAAGCTTGGCGTTAAGGGAATTGGGTCTGGCATTATTGAAAAGCTTTTGGGCTCGGCTACGGTTAACTCTATTGCGGACATGTATGATCTCGAACGCCATGCCCCGGATCTTAGTGAGTTATTCGGCGCAAAAGCCTTCCAAAATATTGTTGAGTCCGTTAATTCAGTTAGGGAAGTTTCATTGGCTAAGTTTATCGAGTCTCTTGGAATTGGGCAAATTGGAAGAATGTCAAAAGATATTGCTGCCATTGCTCCTACGGTAGATAAAATAGATGCCTTGAAGGTTTCTGATATAGCGACACTAGATGGATTTGCTGAGACAAAAGCTAAGTCGTTTGTTAATGGGTGGCAGCAACAGAGGAAGGAAATCGAAAAGCTTCTTAAGCACATCTCGCTTATAGAAGTTAAGGCAGATAGTAATAGGTTGACTGGCAAGAAATTTTGCTTTACAGGCTCATTTGACAATCCTAAGCGGAAAGACATGGAAGCCTCAGTTGAAGCGAATGGGGGAAATCTTAGTAGCGTCTCTAAAAATCTTACGGCTCTTGTTTGGGACGGCGAAATGCAAGGAAGTAAGATTGATAAGGCTAAGAAGCTCGGTATCAAAATTATTAATCAACAGCAATTCTTGGATATGTTGAAATGAACATTAACTAAAAAACCGGTAGACAATCGAACCAAGTTATTGTATAATTGACTTCTAATTAAGAAATATTAAAAGGGGCAAATATGTCTACTAAAAAAACGAATACTTCTCCCGATATCATAGCCCATATTAAAAAGAAGCAACTAAAACTTAAGGAAGTAGCCAGAGAACTCAAAAAACACTTCGTCGGACTAGATCATATTATCGACAAGATCATTAAGGACATTGAAACTTGGTATGTAATGCCTGATCTTCTTAGTCGTCCTGTTATCATATGTCTATGGGGTCCCACCGGAGTAGGCAAAACCGATCTTGTTCGTAGATTGACTAAATTACTTAAGTTTTCCAATCGTTATTGTGAAATAGAAATGACGAATAAGGGGTCAACTTCATCCCCCGCTCATTCTTTAAATGGTAGTGTTTCCTCTATTCTTAGTTCTAATCCCAATCTTCAATCTGGGAGTCCTTCGGTTATTCTTCTTGATGAGATTCAGAATTTTCGTACCAAAGATGATCATGGTCATGAGATTATGGGCTACAAATTCAGAGATATTTGGACCCTATTGAGCGACGGAAAACTTCCTTTTGAGGCCGACATAGATTACATTATGCAGTTGTTGTGGGATTATGAAAAAAGCATAAAAAGAGCCCAAGCAGGAATTCCAAAACAAACGAAAGATG
>Ga0307375_10002014_pt1 | contig 21315 bp, 20 predicted proteins | sample TR1MG_FD_202531 | JGI IMG/M metagenome (GOLD analysis project Ga0307375, IMG submission 202531) | Soil microbial communities from Risofladan, Vaasa, Finland - TR-1 | ecosystem: Environmental > Terrestrial > Soil > Coastal area > Acid sulfate soil | place: Finland: Risofladan, Vaasa | collected...
GCGCGGCCGCCGGCGTGCCCGCACTGGCCAGGCTCACGCTGCCGATGGTTTCCGAGTTCTGCAATCCCGTCGAGGTGAACTCCGTGCCGCCAAACGTGAAGGCCGTGCCGTAGGTCTTGGTCTGGTCGGCCGCGGTGATCGCGAGCGGCGCTTGGCTGATGGTTGCGGTCGTGCTGCCGGTACCAGCGAACAAGTCGTAGACACCAGAGTCCGCGCCACTGATGTTATATCCGCTGAAGTTGGCAGTCTTCGCGGCCCCCGCGTGCTGATCTGCAAAACTGATTGTGCCGCCGGCCAGATTGACGGCTTTCGTGCCACTAACGGTAGGATCGCCGCGGAATGAGGCAGTCGCTGAGGTCGTTCCATCGTAAAGCTTGTTGTCGGCCTGAAGGAATACCCACGCCCTCGCGTCCAACGTTCCTCCTCCTGTCAACTTCGACACGTAATTTGTAATCTCGGCGCCCGTAGTGCCGTAACTTGCCGGATTGAAGCGAATACTGGCTGCACCGGTAGTGATGGTAAGGCCGCCAATACCAGTGAAGGCCACGGTGCCGCCGGCAACACCCGGGCCCGTACCATCATTGTCGGCACGCAGAATAATGTTGCCGGTGGTAACCGTCATGGCCGCGGTCACGTTCACATCGTGTCCGGCGTTCGATGTGAGGTCTCCAGTGACAACCGTCATGGCCGCATTCACGTTCACATCGTGTCCGGCGTTCGATGTGAGGTCTCCAGTGGTCGTCTTCGTGGCTTCGTTCACCGTTACATCGTGTCCGGCGTTCAAAACAAGGCTCCCCGTGGTGGCAGTAATTGCAGCGCCGGCGTTCACAAATAAATCGTTAGTGGCGTTCAACGTCAGAGTCGGCCCCGCCACATTTGTCCAGGTAAGCGTGTCGTTGACATTGATATCGCCCACTTGCGCATTGGTGCCGCCCGAGCCTGTCGTAACGGTTACGCTGGTGCCTGCGTTAAGCGCGGTCTGAATCGTTGCGGGTGTAACGATGGCGCTGTCGTTGGTGCTGGTGAAGTTCGGGCTGGCCGTAACGTTGGTTTCAGCACCTGCCTGGATATCGATGTTATTTGGGTCGAGAAGCCACGTGCCGCTCTTGCCGTGCGGCGCGCTGGCGTTGACGTTGATGCCCGCCACGTCCAGCCAGTGAGCGGAGGTCTCGATCAGGCCGCCGTCGCCGCCCTGCGCGCCGCCGCGCGCCGTAATGCTGCCGTAGGTTCGGGTTGAGTCATCCGCCCACACGATCACTTTGCCGCCATTGCCGCTAGTAATAGCGTCGGCCTTAACGCTCGTATCGGAACTGACAAAGCTTGCCTGCGCATTCTGCACTGACGAATTTTTGCCCTGATAGTCACCGCCGACCAAAACGGTACCACCGCCTGTCGTGCCGGACGCATCGACGCTCGCCGTGAGCAGGCCGACGCGGTTGCCCAGCAACTGGACGTCGCCGCCTTTGCCTGCCGCGCCGGTACCTTTGGCTTCGATCGTGCCGGACACAAGCGTGGTGCCGGTTTTGGACTGAACCGCGATCTCTCCGCCCTGCTCGCCGTTTGCGCTAATGTTGCTATCCGCATCAAGCGTCACATCATTCCTCGCACGCAACACGATCTTGCCGCTTGCGTCCTTCACCACCTGATCGGCATTGATGATGCCCGCGTTGCGCAGCGCCGCGCCGTAAATGCCGACTTGCCCGCTTTGCGCAAGGATCTCGCCGAGGTTGACCGCGGCGTTGTCGCTCGCCGTGAGTTCGACCCTCACTCCCGGCGTGCTGGTGTCGAAGATCTTCACCGACTGGCCGGCGGCCAGGATCACGTCGCCCTGCGGGCTGTTGATGATGCCGCTGTTGATGACGCTTGATCCGACCAGATAGACGCTGCCGCCCGAAGGGGTGGTAATGCTGCCCTGGTTTTCTACCTTGCCGGCAAACGGGCTGGACGTGAAATTGTACCGGCCCGCGAGAAAGTCATGGTCGCTCAGATCGAGCGTTGAGGCTGTCAGCCCGGCCACGTCGATGCGCGCGCCTTGTCCGACCAGGATGCCGCTCGGATTGATCAGGAAGACACGGCCGTTCGAGGTGAGTGTCCCGAGGATGACTGAAGGGTCGGGACCGATGACGCGATTGAGGACGCTAGATGCGGCGCTTTGCTGGATGAAGTTTGTGGCTTCGCTTGCGCCGATCGAGAACCCCTGCCAGTTGATAATTGCACCAGGGCTGTTGGTGATACTGAGCGAACTGCCCTGAGTGGAGAAGCTGGCCTGCCCCGCAACCACGGTTGGGTCCGTGCCATTCGCCTGTGCCTGGCCTGCGGCAAAGACGCATGCAAGCGCTACGCTAACAGTACTTAGCCGCCACAAGGTCGAAACAGGGGTGACACTCGCTGACATCGCCGGTGTCACTCATGCGGCAGACGCTTATACCGTTTAATGCAGAAGGCGATCGTGAAACCTGTCAGCAGGATTAAAAGGGTCATAAATATCATAATGGGAGTCAGTTCGGGAATCATGATTTTTTCCTTTCAGGATAGGATTTCAAAAATTGGCGGGGAACATCGCCTCCGTCCGGCACGATCGATCCGGGCGCTGTTCTAACAGCAGGCTCTACGAGCCGGAATCCTGTTTATCTCGGGTGTATATCGCCGAACAGTCCCGGCAACCCGAAGACGATCAGATTTGCCGCGACGATATAATTCAGCAGCCGGGGCACGATCAGAATAAGCACACCTGCGAGCAACGATCCCAAGGGGTGCCAGACTCAAGGCAATATTCATGGCAATATCTTTGTTTAATGTGAAGAAAGCGAACCTAGTTCAAAGATATCCCTTTACTGCGGAATATTCTGTGCGCCAGCGCACATTGCATCGTGCCGCGGAAGGGGTTAGAAAGTTTTTTGGGGTTCGCTTCGAGAAAGCGCAAATGCTGGCGGACGCGAGCAATACGTTGCCTGCACGGTGCCGAGCGGCGATCCATTTCACAACAGCAGCTCTGCCCTGCGGCGACCCGGCTCCGGTGCCAAGGTGCAGTATCTGCTGCCGGAAATGCTGTCGTCCTGGCTTGAACGAATCACGATGGTTGACCAATCAACGCATGACACGCGAGTTGAAAGTGCAGCTGAGTTGTCCGGCCGTGGCAGATTTACTCGCCACAATCAAACGTCCCTGAGCTTGACCAAAGTTGTCCTGCTCCGGCCCGGCAGTTCAAGTGCGCGAACCGTTTCTATGAAGGGCTCAATAATTCAATTATTCGATGTGCGATGCAGTTCCGGTCACCCGGCACGCTCCACTTTTTTCTCGTGCATGTGGAGCATTAATTCCCGCCTGATCTCGCGCAGTTTGGCCTTGACGGTAGCCTCGTTTTTGCTTCCCAGGCGCATGAGGATACGCTGGCCTATGGAACGCCCTTCAAGGCTGGGAACGGCAAATTGGTAAAACACGTTGGGCTGAACCAGCTTCACCGGCCCTTTGACGGTCGGGGCAGCCAACAGGTCATCCAGCACCACGATCAGCCGGTCATTGAAATATTTTTTGGGGTAGCCAAGTTCTTCGTAGGCCTGCTGAAACAACGGATAAAGGCGAACATATAGCCCCACCAGCTTTTTGGCGTCGACCGCCGCTGCAATCCTCACATAGGGCGTGTAGCGGGCTGCGTTCTTTGGGCTGATCGTCAAGTCGCTTTCCGTGCCTGCAGTGGCAAACTTGCCGGAAGCCGGCTTGACCGGCATCACGCTCATCGGCGCGCGCCTGCCTGGCAGGTTGTCGATGGTGGCCACGAAATTATGGATGAACCGGTCGGTATGGAAGAACTTCATCAACGATTTGTTGCTAATAATCCCGGCCAGGGCATCGAGTATGAATTTGTCGCTGGCCGCCAGGGCAGGCAGCGGTGGCGCCGGAGGGGTCTCGATCACCTGGGGCGGCGGCGGCGGGGGTGTTGGAGCGGGTGGTGGCGCGAGCGGAGGAGCCTGGACGTGCACAGGTTCGGGTACCGGTTGAGTTTGCGGCCAGAAAAAATAGGCGGCGACGCCGCCAAGAATGATAACGACAGCGCCAACAATCAAAATATTATTTTTCATGGGTAACCCTTTCTGTAGTTATTGCCACCGTTGCCTGCTTCAACTCGCTACATCCTGAATCTCACAAGACCATAATAGGTGCATGCCGCGGCTTGCGATAGCTGTCTTTTTCCACGTGGCGACGGAAGTCAAGCTTTGAAGCTATTGCTTAGCACAATGAGTTGGTCCAGTTTGGCTTTCGCCGCGCCGCTGGAAATCACCTGATCGGCCTTTGCCACGCCTTCTTCCAGCGTACCGGCCAGGCCCGCCACATAAATCGCCGCACCGGCATTCAGTTGCACGATGTCGCGCGGTGCACCAACCTCGTTGTTCAACACACCTGACAGCTTTTCGCACGCCTCGTTGATATTGCGAACCCGCAGCAAATCAAGCGGTGCGGTAGCCATGCCGAACAGATCGGGGTGCACCGTGTATTCGGTGACCTTATCGTCTTTTAGTTCCGCGATGTAAGTGCCGTCGCTGATCGAGATTTCGTCCATGCCATCCGCGCCGTGGACGACCAGCACATGCCGGCTGCCGAGGCGCTGCAGCACGCGCGCCTGGATGCCGACCAGGTCGGGGTGGAACACACCCAGCACCTGATTGTCCGCGCCGGCTGGATTGGTCAGAGGCCCGAGCACATTGAATATCGTGCGCACTCCGAGTTCCTTGCGCACCGGTGCGGCGTGTTTCATCGCGCCGTGAAAATTGGGCGCAAACATGAAACCGATGCCGATCTGGTCTATGCAATGCCCGACCTGTTCGGGCGTCAGGTTGAGGTTGACACCGAGTGCTTCAAGCACATCCGCCGAACCGCAGGTCGAGGACACCGAGCGTCCGCCGTGCTTGGCAACCCTGGCGCCCGCTGCTGCCGCAACCAGCGCGCTGGCGGTGGAGATATTGAAGGTGTGCGCGGCATCGCCGCCGGTACCGCAGGTGTCCACCAGATGGGCGCGGTTGGTGACCGGGACCTTGGTAGCGAATTCGCGCATCACCTGGGCGGCGGCGGAGATCTCGCCCACGGTTTCCTTCTTGACGCGCAGGCCGATGAGTATGCCCGCGATCTGTGCCGGCGTGACTTCGCCGCCCATGATCTGGCGCATCAGCGAAAGCATCTCGTCGAAAAAGATCTCGCGCTGTTCGATCAGGCGCATCAGTGCCTGTTGCGGGGTGATCATGTTATTTCTTCCCTTTCAGAAAATTGGCCAGCATGTCGTGCCCGTGCTCGGTGAGTATCGACTCGGGATGGAACTGCACGCCATGCACTGCCAGCGTCTTGTGGCGCACACCCATGATCTCGCCATCGTCGGTCCAGGCCGTGATCTCAAGACAATCCGGCAAAGTCTCGCGCTCGATCACCAGCGAGTGATAGCGCGTCGCGGTGAACGGATTGGGCAGGCCGGTGAACACGCTGGTGTTGTTGTGATGTATCAATGATGTCTTGCCGTGCATCAATTGCCTGGCGTGGATGATGTGTCCGCCGAATGCCGATCCTATGCTCTGGTGGCCGAGGCAAACGCCGAGGATGGGGACCTTTCCGGCGAAGTGTTGAATCGCGGCAACCGAGATACCTGCTTCATTCGGCGTGCAGGGGCCGGGGGATATCACGATGTGCTGCGGATTCAAATTTGCGATCTGCTCGACGGAAATTTCGTCATTGCGATGCACCACCACATCCGCGCCCAGCTCGGCGAAATACTGCACCAGGTTATAGGTGAAGGAGTCGTAGTTGTCGATCATCAGTAACATTCTTATTCCAATCTTTTGCTATTTATTCTGAAAAACACAGCCGTCCGCAGATTGCACAGATTAAAAATCCCGGAGTTATACGCTTGCTCAGCAAGCACGGGTGAAAGTGTCCCGTGTATGTTTCGACAATCTGTTTAATCTGCGAAATCTGCGGACATAACGGCTTTTACAAGTTTGTTCGTATCATACTCAAAGCCACCGCTTCGGCAACCTCTATCCCGTCCACTGCCGCGGAAAGTATCCCGCCCGCATAGCCTGCGCCTTCACCGGCCGGATACAGGCCCCTGGTGTTGACGCTCTGGTAATCATCACGGTTGCGCTTGATGCGTATCGGCGAGGAGGTGCGCGTCTCGACACCGGTCAGCACCGCATCGGCCAGATCGAATCCCCTGATCTGTTTGGCAAAGGCGGGCAGGGCCTCGCGTATCGCGGCGATGGCGTAATCCGGCAGCGCGCCGGACAGGTCGGTCAGGTGTACGCCGGGCGTATAGGACGGCAGCACCTCGCCGAATTTGATCGAGGGTTTGCCAGCAAGGAAATCGCCGACCAGTTGTCCGGGCGCCTGGTAATTTTTTCCGCCCAATTCGAATGCGCGCGACTCCCAGCGTCGCTGTAATTCCATTCCTGCGAGCGGGTCACCGGGATAGTCCTGTTCGGGCGTGATGCCGACCACGATGCCGCTGTTGGCGTTGCGCTCGTTGCGCGAATACTGGCTCATGCCGTTGGTGACCACTCGCCCCGGTTCGGAAGTCGCCGCGACCACGGTGCCGCCCGGGCACATGCAGAAGCTGTACACCGAGCGTCCGTTGCTGGCGTGATGCACCAGTTTGTAATCCGCCGCGCCGAGTAGCGGGTTGCCGGCGTTCCTGCCGTAGCGGGCGGCATTGATCAGCGACTGCGGATGCTCGATGCGCAAGCCGATGGAGAACGGTTTGGCCTCGATGTAGATGCCGCGCTTGTGGATCATCTCGAATGTGTCGCGTGCGCTGTGGCCGACAGCCAGCACCAGATGGTTAGTCGCGATGCGCTCGCCGCTGGCGAGTACCACGCCGGTGACGTGCCCGGCGTTGTCTGATTCTTGGGTAATCTCGATGTCATCGACGCGGCTCCCGAAACGGATCTCGCCGCCGAGCGACTGTATCGTTGCGCGCATCTTCTCGACCATGCCCACCAGCTTGAACGTGCCGATATGGGGATGGCTCTCGTACAGAATCTCCCCCGGCGCGCCCGCCCTGACGAATTCCTCCAGCACCTTGCGGCTGAGAAATCGCGGGTCCTTGATCTGGCTGTACAGCTTGCCGTCGGAAAATGTCCCCGCGCCGCCCTCGCCGAATTGCACGTTGGATTCCGGGTTGAGCACGCCCTGCCGCCACAGCCCCCAGGTGTCCCTGGTGCGTTCGCGCACTTCCTTGCCGCGTTCCAGGATAAGCGGGCGGAAGCCCATCTGGGCCAACAACAGTCCTGCAAACAAACCGGCCGGGCCCATGCCGATGACTATGGGTCTCGAACTTAAATTCTTGGGAGCATGCGTTATGAAATGGTAGCGGGTGTCGGGTGCGATACGAACATGCGGGTCATTGTTGAAGCGCGCCATTACCACCGCCTCATCGCGCACTGTCACGTCCAGTGTGTAGGTATACAGAATCGCGTTCGGTTTGCGTGCATCCACACCGCGCTTGAACACGACATGACCGATCAGCTCGTCGTCGGCGATACCCAGACGCTTGAGGATCGCGGCTTTGATTTCGCCTTCGGCATGAGCCAACGGGAGTTTGATTTCAGTTAGTCGCAACATCATTTTTCAGTCTGGAATTTTTGGAGTACGGCGACGTGTCGCCGCTCTTAAAGCGCAGTCGTGTCTGGTGCATCGGTAGGGCGGGTCACACCCGCCGCTGCATGGACGGAATGGCGGGTGTGACCCGCCCTACCGATGTACTTCCGCATCCAGCCCCGCCAGCACCATCTCGGCGGCGCGCAGCACGGCGCGCGCCTTGTTCAGCGTTTCCATCCATTCGCTGTCGGGCACCGAATCGGCGACGATGCCGGCACCGGCTTGCGCATACAGCATGTTGTCCTTCACCACGGCGGTGCGCAGCGCGATCGCCAGATCCATGTCGCCGTTGAAGCCGAGATAACCGACCGCGCCGGCGTAGATGCCGCGCTTGCTGGGTTCCAGCTCGTCGATGATTTCCATTGCGCGCACTTTTGCCGCGCCGCTGACCGTGCCGGCGGGGAAGGTGGCCTTGAGCACGTCCATCGCGTTGTAGCCGGGTTTGAGCCTGGCCTCGACGTTGGAGACGATGTGCATCACATGCGAGTAGCGTTCGATGATCATCTTCTCGGTGAGCTTGACCGTGCCGTTTTTCGCGACGCGGCCGATGTCGTTGCGGCCGAGGTCGATCAGCATCAGGTGTTCGGCCAGTTCCTTGGGATCGGCCAGCAACTCATCCGCGAGTTCCGCGTCCTGCTGTGGAGATTTGCCGCGCGGCCGGGTGCCGGCGATCGGACGCACGGTGACGACATCCCCCTCCAACCGGACAAGGATCTCGGGCGATGCGCCGACCACGTGATGGTCGCCCATGTCGTAATAGAACATGTACGGCGACGGGTTGACGCTGCGCAACGCGCGATACAGCGACAAAGGCGCGGCGGGGAAAGGCTGTGCCATGCGTTGCGACAGCACCACCTGCATGATGTCGCCGTCAAAAATGTATTGCTTGGCTTTGACGACTGCATTCTTGAACGCGGTTTCGCCGAATTCGGATTTCGCCTCGCCGCCGTGCATCGGCGGCGCATACGGAATGGTCACCGGCAGGTGCAGCATGCCGATGAGCTCGCGCAGCCGTTCGCGCGCCAGCGCGTAAGCGTCAGCCAGTTCCGGGTTGGCGTAAACGATGAAGGTGAGTTTGCCGGTGAGGTTGTCCACCACCGCCAGTTGCTCCGTGAGCATCAGCAGGATATCCGGCGTGCCTATCCCATCCGGTTTATGAACCTTGGCCAGGCGCGGTTCGATATAGCGTATCGTTTCGTAGCCGAAATATCCCGCCAGTCCGCCGCAAAAACGCGGCAGGTTGTCGAGTTGGGCGACCTTGAAACGCGTCTGGTATTCGCGGATGAAGTCCAGCGGATTCTCGACTTCATGCGTGGTTTCATTATGATTGGTTTCGGTACCTTGGTGCGTCAAGGTAACTTTTTTGCCGCGCACCGTGATGCGCGTGTCGGCCGGCAGGCCGATGAAGGAATAACGCCCGAAGCGTTCGCCGCCCTGCACCGATTCGAGCAGATAGGAAAACGGCCGGTTGGCGAGCTTGAGGTACAGCGACAGCGGGGTATCCAGGTCGGCAAAAGTTTCGCATGCCAGCGGGATGCGGTTATAGCCCTGCTCGGCAAGTGCGTTGAATTCTGCTTCGGTGATGGGGTGCGGCATTAAAAACCTCCGTTTTAACTTTTAGAAACTGCGACGGAACCATGTCCCGTCAAACCGGGCGATGCGATTAGCACCATCGCCAGGCGGCGGTTTCTTTCGGATAGCGGAAGTTATGCGGTTTCATGATCAGACGTGTTTGATGAGCGGCAGAGCGGCGGATAAATTGGGAATGACCGCATCCAGAAACAGGCTGTCTACCGGTTCGCCGTGATTGTAGCCGTAGGGCACGCAGAACACCGGGCAACCCGCGGCGCGCGCGGCAACGGTGTCACTGAGCGAATCGCCGATCAGCAACAGTTTCTCGACCGGTATGCCGAAAAATTTTGCCGCGTGCAACAGCTGCATCGGATGGGGTTTCTTTTCCGGCAGCGTATCGCCCGACAGCACGATCTCGAAATATTTCGCCAGCCCGGCACCCTTCAGCAACGGCTCGGTGTAGCGCGCCACTTTGTTGGTGATGCATCCCAGACGGAAGCCCGCCGCCTGCAACGCATTCAGCCCTTCGATCACGCCACCGAACGGTCTGCTTTTCAACAGCAACTCGGTGTAATGCTTTTCGAAAATCGGCATGGCATGCTCGAACAGCGCGGCATCCGGCGTGGCGTGCATGTCGCCGGTCAGCGCGCGCTTTACCAGCCAGCTGATGCCGTTGCCGATGTAGCTCATCAGCAGTTCCTGCGACACCTGGGCGTATTCCATCTCACGCAGCATGCGGTTGGCCGCTTCCGTCAGTTCCGGCGCGGTGTGCAGCATCGTGCCATCGAGATCGATGACGATGGCAGAAATGTCCAGCGGGAAATGTACCGGTTCCATCACTGCTTCGCCTTCGCCAGTTCGGCGCGGAGTTCGCCGACCACGGTGTCGTAACGATTCTTGTCCTTTTCGTTGCGTTTGCTGAATATTGCGGAGCCGGCCACGAAAGTATCCACGCCCGCTTCCGCCACTTCGCGAATGTTGGCCGGGCCGACGCCGCCGTCGATCTCGAGGCGGCAGTTGTATTTGCCCGCGTCTATCATCTTGCGCACTGCGCGTGCCTTGTCCAGCACGTACGGGATGAATTTCTGGCCGCCGAAACCGGGGTTCACCGACATCAGCAACACCATGTCCAGTTTGGGCAGCGTGTATTCCAGAATCTCGAGCGGCGTGGCGGGATTGAACACCAGGCCGGCCTTGCAACCGCTTTCCTTGATCAGACCGATGGTGCGGTCGATATGCTCGGAAGCTTCCGGGTGAAAAGTGATGTAGGTCGCACCCGCCTTGGCGAAATCGGGAATGATGCGGTCCACCGGCTTGACCATGAGATGCACGTCGATCGGCGCGGTCACACCATGCTTGCGCAGCGCTTCGCAGACCAGCGGGCCTATGGTCAGGTTGGGAACATAATGGTTGTCCATCACGTCGAAGTGCACGATGTCCGCGCCTGCGGCGAGAACATTGTCGACTTCCTCGCCCAGTCTGGCGAAGTTGGCGGAAAGAATGCTCGGGGCGATTTGATACATGAGGTGTCCTTAAGCGTAAGTTGAAATTCGAGGCGCGTATTCTATCCGATACTTCAGCGGCCGAATACTTGAGATGATGGCAGATGCTACAGCCATTGTGGCGGAGACCCTGGCACAAGGAAACAGCCGTGACGATCACGCGTGACAATGGGAGTAGCCGAGCAAGCGTCTTGCTATGTACGCCACCGCACTGACATGGTCCGATCCGGAGATTAAATTAACAGTCATTGGGGTGAACCCCGGTTGCCAACAAGGAGAAATGAAATGACAGACACTAATCACTTGATGCGGCAAAATATCATGGAATATGAATCACGTATAAAGCATTTTGACGAACTCATAGCGCGTGCCGACAAAGGAGTCGGCGAGGGTCCCGAACACGCCGAGACCAGAGATAGTCTGGCGAGTCTGAAGCAGGAACGTGACAAATTTTCCGTTTGGCTGGCCGAACTCCGGCTGAAGTCACTGGAAAACTGGCGCGTGGATGAGATCGAGAAAGCCGGACCCATGGGTATATGGGATGCCGTTGGCCAGCAACTGGAGAAACTGGTCGAGCGTATTGAACGCTAAGGAATCTGAATATTGATTCATTCGAGGACGATTATATGCTTGTGACATTTACAACCAGAGCCTATGCCGACATCACCATGTTTGGCGACGTCGCGCTTGCCCTGCTGAAAAAGATGGGGCACAGCGCAACCGTGCCCGGCGCGATTCTGGCGGCAGATGTTCCGGCTGCGCTGAGCCTCCTGAAAGCCGCTATCGATGCGGAGAAATTCCCGTTACCCGTTGCGGACAAGGATGCGAATGAGCCGGCGGTGAGCATGGCTCATCGCGCGCTGCCCTTGATAAATTTGCTGACTGCCGCAGCTAAGGCAGAAAACGACGTAATGTGGAAATGAATTGTTGCCCCAAAAAGGAATTGCCATGGGAAAAATGGAACAACTGGAATTGGATGCGCACCGCAATGAAATCGATGCGGATATGCGCAGCCTGGTTGAAAAATACCGCAGAGTCTTCGGATGGGATATTCCGGAGATTGACCAGCCTGCCGCAGATAAACTGATTCTGGCGGCGATGCACAAAGCCCTGGACGATATTCAACGCAACGATTGATCGCCGGTTCGGGAGTATGCGGCGGGCATAGGTAAATATTGTGAATTCATTGGGCAGCACGATACGGCGTTGGCAGATGCGCAGGATGCTGCGACACCATCCCATCCCCCATCATATCTGGCGCAGGGTAACGCGGAAGATTACAGTGTTGCGGGAGCTGGACGCAGTACAAATGTCGCATCTGCGCGAACTGACGACCTGGTTCCTGCATAACAAGGCGGTAAACGGCGCGCAGGGACTGGAAGTGACGCTGGCCATGCGTGTTGCGGTGGCAGCCCAGGCCTGTCTGCTGATTCTGAATCTGGATATCGATTGCTTTGATGATTGGGTCGAAGTCATCCTCTATCCCGGTGCGTTCCGGGTCAATCATGAGCAGCCGGATGCCATTGGCCTGATACATAACGATGCCAATGTTTTAAGCGGCGAGGCATGGTTGCGCGGGCCGGTGATCCTGTCCTGGGAAGACGTGGAACGCGATACTTATCATGGTCAGCCCGGACATCATGTCGTGTTGCACGAGTTTGCGCACAAGCTGGACGGCCTTAACGGTATGGCGAACGGCCTGCCACCATTGCGCCGCGGCATGAGCCGGAAAAGATGGGGCGAGGATTTCAGCACCGCCTATGATGGTCTGTGTTTGCAAGTGGCGGCGGGAAAGTCGGCCTGTATCAATCCTTATGCCGCCACCAGCCCGGCGGAGTTTTTTGCAGTGGCGTGCGAGTATTTTTTTACCGCGCCGGAGAAGCTGAAAAAATGCTATCCCGGAGTTCACAGGCAACTGGCATTGTTTTATCGCCATGTTCCGGAGGGATAATAAATGCAAATCGATTCTTGTCATTTTTCTCGACCGGTAGAGCAAGTGAGCGTACCGTAGTTTCTTTGCAGGGGACCTGTGCAGATGGAATTCAAGGACTACTACAAGATCATGGGGGTCGCGCGTGACGCCACCCAGGACGAGATCAAGCGCACTTATCGCAAGCTGGCACGCAAATATCATCCGGATGTCAGCAAGGAGGCCGATGCCGAGGCGCGATTCAAAGAGCTGGGCGAAGCCTATGAGGTGCTGAAGGATGCGGAGAAACGCGCGGCCTACGATCAGCTTGGAGCCAACTACAAAGGCGGGCAGGAGTTTCGGCCCCCACCCGACTGGAATACGGGATTCGAGTTCAGCGGCGGCGACACCGGCGGTGGTGACGGTGCGGACTACAGCGATTTTTTTGCATCACTTTTCGGGCGGGATTTTCGCACCGGTGGATCCGGTCGCGCGCAGCCACATGCAAAAGGAGAGGATCACCACGCCAAAGTACTCATCGACCTGGAAGACACCTATCGGGGCGCAACCCGCACCATCACACTGCGGGTTCCTGCCGTGGACGCGCAGGGCCATGTCATCACCAGAGAGCGTGTGCTCAACGTCACTATCCCCAGGGGCATACGCGAAGGACAGCACATTCGTCTCAGCGGGCAGGGCAGTGCCGATTTGGGGCAAGGCACTGCGGGGGATTTGTATCTGCAGGTCGAGTTTCGGGCACACCGGATTTACCGCGTCGATGGACGCGATCTCTATCTCGACCTGCCGGTAACGCCGTGGGAAGCGGCGCTGGGCGCCACAGTCAAAGTGCCGACACTGGGCGGCATAGTGGAACTGAAAATACCGGAAGGTTCCGGTTCCGGTCGCAAAATGCGGCTGAAGGGGCGCGGTATACCGGGCGATCCGCCCGGAGATTGCTATGTGATATTGACGATTGCTTTACCACCGGCAGATACCGGGTCCGCCAAAGAGTTGTACCGGAAAATGGAAAAGGAACTTAACTTCAATCCGCGCACCAAACTGGGAGTGTGAGAAATGAATACTGACAATATCACGCCACAATTCGCAATATGCATACTGGAAGAACAAACCGGGCTGACGCTGGCCGATCTGTGCCGCGCCTGCGCCGTACATGATGAACAGATCATTGCGCTGGTGGATGTCGGCGTGCTGGAACCCCGGGGCCGTGAACCGGATCGCTGGCGTTTCGGCGGTGCCAGCCTGCACCGTGCCCGGATGGCCTTGCGCCTGCAGCGCGATCTCGACATTGATCTTGCCGGCGCGGCACTGGCGGTGGAATTGCTTGAAGAAATTGATACATTGAGGGCGCGACTGCGGGCGGTGGGTGGAACGTACTGAGCCACGAATCGCGCTGAAAAAACTGTTCTGCCGGCGTGCCGGACGCGGGTGTCCAACTAACACAGGAGATTTCAGATGCATCTAGGCATGATCGGATTAGGAAGGATGGGAGCCAGTTTGGTGCGGCGCCTGGGCAAAGATGGTCATCACTGCGTTGTTTACGATGTAAATCCCGCCACGGTAAAAAAGCTTGCGTCCGGCGAAGTTCAGGGTGCCGCCTCGATAGCGGAGCTGGTCGCCAAGCTGGCCAAACCGCGCGCGGTCTGGGTGATGGTTCCCGCGGGTGGCGCGGGCAAGACTATCGAGGAACTGGCCTCGTGCATGGATGCCGGTGACATCATCATCGACGGCGGCAACAGCTACTACCGCGACGATATCCTCAGAGCGAAAGCACTCAAGGCTCGTGATATACATTACGTCGATTGCGGCACCAGCGGCGGCGTGTTCGGCGAGGAACGCGGTTTCTGCCTGATGATCGGCGGCGAGGACAAGATCGTAAAACACCTGGACCCGATCTTCAGGAGCATTGCACCCGGTGTCGAGTCGGCGGAACGCACACCGGGAAAAATGGGTAGACCCGGCCCCGCGGAACACGGATATCTGCATTGCGGCCCGACCGGTGCCGGCCACTTCGTCAAGATGGTCCACAACGGCATCGAGTATGGCCTGATGGCGGCCTATGCGGAGGGGATGAACATTCTGCACAACTCCAATGCCGGTAATCGTTCGCAGGATAGCGATGCCGAGACCGCCCCGATGCGCGACCCGGAGTATTACCAATATGAGCTGGACCTGCCGCAGATCGCGGAGGTTTGGCGGCGCGGCAGCGTGATCTCGTCATGGTTGCTTGACCTGACTGCGGCGGCGCTGGTTGAGGATGCCGAACTGAGCGAATTTTCGGGCCGTGTGTCGGATTCGGGAGAGGGACGCTGGACAGCATTGGCTGCCATCGACGAAGGCGTGCCGGCACCGGTGATCAGTGCGGCACTGTTCGAACGTTTTTCCTCGCGCGGAAATGCCGATTATGCCGACAGGGTATTGTCCGCGATGCGCAAGGAGTTCGGCGGACATGACGAGAAAAAGAAATGAACGCCGTGACGGGAAAAGTGCATAGCCGCTCGACATCGGCGGATGCGCTGGTGATCTTCGGCGTGACCGGCGACCTCGCCCACAAGATGATCTTTCCCGCGCTCTACGCAATGGTCAAAAGCGGTGCTCTCAAGGTGCCGGTGATCGGTGTTGCATCCTCGAAGTGGAGCCTGGCCCAACTGCGCAAACACGCTAAGGACAGCATCAAACAGGCCGGCAAGATCGATGACCGGAAGGCGCTCGATCATCTTCTTTCGCTGCTCCGTTATGTGGACGGTAATTACAACGACCCGGCTACATTCACTGCGCTCAAACAGGCTTTGGGCAAGGCCAAACGCCCGGCACATTATCTTGCCATTCCCCCGTCGCTGTTCGCCACGGTGATCAAAAGTCTGGGTGCTGCGGGATTGGCCGATCAGGCGCGCGTCATCGTCGAAAAGCCGTTCGGGCGCGACCTGGCTTCGGCACGGGCGCTCAATAAAGTCGCGCTGTCAGTGTTCGAGGAGGACTCGATCTTCCGCATCGATCACTATCTCGGCAAGGAGGCGATCATGAATATTCTCTATTTCCGTTTCGCCAATTCCTTCCTTGAGCCGATCTGGAACCGCAACTGCGTGGCCAGCGTACAGATCACGCTCGCCGAAGATTTCGGCGTGAACGGCCGCGGTGTATTTTACGAGAGTGCCGGTTGCCTGCGCGACGTTGTCCAGAATCATTTATTCCAGATCGTCGCGCTGTTGGCGATGGAACCCCCGGCCTACCAGGGCTATGGCGCCGTGCACAGCGAGAAAGCCAAGGTGTTCCAGGCCATGCGCCCCGTGCAGCCGGACGACTTGGTGTGCGGCCAGTACGCCGGCTACCGCAAGGAGCCCGGTGTGGCGAAGGATTCCGACGTTGAGACTTTCTGCGCGATGCGCCTGTTCATCGATTCATGGCGCTGGGAAGGCGTGCCGTGGTATTTGCGCTCCGGAAAATGCCTGGCTACCACCGCGGCCGAGGTTCTGGTGGAGCTGAAGCCGCCACCGCAAAGATTGTTCGACGATTCGGCACCGGTGGACGGGCACGCCAATTATCTGCGCTTCCGGCTCTCTCCCAACACCGCCGTTGCCCTCGCTGCACGGGTCAAACGTGCAGGCAAGGAATTCGTCGGCGATCAGCGCGAACTCTACCTGCTGGATGAACAGTCGGGAGTTGAGTCACCCTACCAGCGGCTGTTGAGCGATGCCATCGCCGGCAACGGTGCGCTGTTCAGCCGCGAGGACGCGGTCGAGGCGGCATGGGTAGTGGTCGATCCCGTGCTTGACATGCCGCGCCCCGTTTACCGCTACAAGCCCGGCAGCTGGGGGCCGAAACAGGCCGACGCGCTGATTGCGGCAGACGGAAGCTGGCACAACCCGATACTGGTGAAGGAGAAAAAATGAAAGCCACACAACAACTGCACGATCTCGGTCAAAGTCTCTGGCTCGACAACATCACGCGCGGGCTGCTGACGAGCGGCACACTGGCCCGTTATATCAGCGAACTGTCGATAACCGGACTGACCTCGAATCCCACCATCTTCGATCAAGCCATCCAGAAAGGAAATTTCTACGATGACGCGATCCGCAAAAAATCGCTCGCGGGCAAGTCGGGCGAGGAGTTGTTCTTTGAACTTGCACTGGAAGATTTGACCCAGGCCGCCGACCTGTTTCGTCCGGTTCACGATGCCACCGGCGGTGTCGATGGCTGGGTCTCGCTGGAGGTATCGCCTTTGCTCGCCGACGACACCGCCGCAACGATCAAGGCGGCTGCCCAGCTTCATGCGCGTGCGCAACGCCCCAATCTGTTCATCAAGATTCCGGGAACGCGCGCGGGTATTCCGGCGATTGAGGAGTCGATCTTTGCCGGCGTGCCGGTGAACGTCACGCTGCTGTTCTCCCGCGAGCACTACATCGCGGCTGCCGAAGCGTACATGCGCGGCATCGAACGGCGCATCGCCGCCGGACTTGATCCGAAAGTCGGTTCCGTGGCTTCGCTGTTTGTCAGCCGCTGGGATGTGGCCGTCAAGGACAAGGCTCAGGGTGAGTTTCGCAACAACCGTCTGGGCATCGCCATCGCAATGCGCACCTACACAGCCTACCGTGACCTGCTGGCATCAAAGCGCTGGCAGAAACTGGCCGCTTCCGGTGCACAGCCGCAACGCCTGCTGTGGGCCAGCACCGGCACCAAGGATCCGGCAGCCTTGGACACCCTTTACATTGAAGGTCTCGCTGCGCCGGATACGGTCAATACCATCCCCGAAAAGACACTGCTTGCTTTCGCCGAGCACGGCAAAGTAAAGAACGTGCTGCCGTTTGATGAAGGTAATGCCGAAACGGTGGAAGCGGTCATCGCGGAATTCACCCGCGAGGGCATCGACGATGAAGCGCTTGCCGCCAAACTGCAACGCGAGGGCGCGCAATCTTTCGCAAAATCATGGAACGATCTGATTGCATGCATCGCTACCAAGACAGTGGAATTGACGAAGTAATATCAAGCAACCTTTGAAGGTTGGCAATCTGCTTGTTTGATGATGTCTGCCCCGATCGGGCATTGTGCCTGTCGACAAGGAAAAAGATGACCATGAAACATTATATCGATGCCTTATATGACTTCCTGGACAGTATCGGTTACATGCATCCGGGTTAACGTGATCGTCAAACCTGCTCGTAAGAATTGACCGGGACATGAGCGACCCATAATTAATCAATTTTTGTAAGGACTGGCGATGAGTTCACAGGGGATCATGGACACCGCGAAAGCGCCGGCAAGCTATGCACCGTTGTGCCGGGAAGCCGGACTGGTTCACATAGGAGGCCCGGAAGTGCTCATGGAAGTCACTGGCGTATGAAAGCAAACACATCCAACACCCTGCGCCTGTACCTCATTCGGCACGGCGAAACCGAGTGGTCGCTCCCCGGCAGACACACCGGTCGCACAGACCTTCCGTTGACCCCGAACGGCGAGGACGAGGCGCGTGAACTTGGCAAGCACCTGCTGGACATCCCGTTTGCACATGTGCTGGCCAGTCCGCTCAAGCGCGCACTGCAAACTTGTGAACTGGTCGGTCTGAATCAAACTGCTGAAATAGAGCCCGACCTTGCCGAATGGGACTATGGAGATTACGAAGGACAGCGTTCTGTGGATATCCTCAAGGAGCAGCCGGACTGGAATGTTTATCGGGACGGTTGTCCCCGCGGTGAAATGCCCGCCCAGGTTTCCGCCCGGGCTGATCGGCTCATCGCCCGCCTGCGCAAGCTGGATGGAAATATCGCACTTTTTGCACATGGCCAGATCGGCAGTGTCCTGGCTGCGCGCTGGATCGGATTGGCAGTGGCCGATGCGCAGCATTTCATGTTCGGCACGGCATCGCTCAGTATTTTTGCCTTCGACCCGCATCACCCTGCCGTGCCGGTTATCGCATTGTGGAATGCGGTCTCTCAGGAAATATTCAACACCGTCACCGCTCATCCCGTCGGCGGCACCATGACGGCTAATGAACGGTCACTTGAACGATGGGAAAACGAGGGCGGAGAGATCCCGCAGCTCACACCGAGCCGGGAAAACAGCATCGCGCCACTCACCACGCTCGCGGCATGGCAGGCACTCGAAAACCATTACACTAAAGTCCGGGAACTGCATCTGCGCGAGCTCTTCGCGGACGATCCGGCGCGCGGCGAGCGCATGACGGTTGAAGCCGTCGGCATCTACTTCGACTATTCGAAACACCGCATCACCGACGAGACACTCAGGCTGTTGTTGCAATTGGCGGAGGAGTCCGGCCTGCGGTCTCGCATCGATGCCATGTTCCGGGGCGAGAAGATCAACGTCACGGAGAAGCGGGCCGTCCTGCACGTGGCCCTGCGCACCCCCAAAGGGCAATCCATCTTCGTGGACGGCAAAGACGTCGTGCCCCAGGTCCATGCCGTGCTCGACAAGATGGCCGACTTCTCTGCCAAGGTGCGCAGCGGTGAGTGGAAGGGCCACACCGGCAAGCCGATCCGCAACGTCATCAATATCGGCATCGGCGGGTCTGACCTGGGGCCGGTGATGGCGTACGAGGCATTGCGGCATTACAGCCAGCGCGACCTGACCTTCCGCTTTGTCTCCAACATCGACGGCTCCGATTTCGCCGAGGCCACCCGCGACCTCGATGCCGAAGAGACGCTGTTCATCATTTCGTCGAAAACATTTACCACGCTCGAGACGATGACCAACGCGCACACGGCCCGCGACTGGACCCTCAAGACTTTGAAACATCCCGCCGCCATTGCCAGACATTTCGTAGCGGTCTCGACCAACGACGCGGAGGTGGCCAGGTTCGGCATAGATACGGCCAATATGTTCGAGTTTTGGGATTGGGTAGGCGGGCGGTACTCGATGGACTCGGCGATCGGCCTCTCGACGATGATCGCCATCGGCGCCGAACAATTTCGCGCCATGCTCGATGGTTTTCACCAGATGGACGAACATTTCCGCACCGCCCCATTCGAGCGCAACCTGCCGGTGCTGATGGGGCTGCTGGGCGTCTGGTATAACAACTTTTTTGCTGCCCAGACTGTAGCAGTGCTTCCGTACGAACAGTACTTGAAGCGCTTCCCGGCTTACCTCCAGCAGCTGACGATGGAGAGCAATGGCAAGCACGTCACGCTCGACGGGACGGATGTTGGCTACCAAACCGGGCCGATCTACTGGGGAGAACCGGGCACCAACGGCCAGCATTCCTTCTACCAGCTGATTCATCAGGGGACCAAGCTCATTCCCTGCGACTTCATTGGATTTGTTCAGCCGCTTAATCCTCTCGGCCGGCACCACGACATGCTGCTGGCCAACATGTTCGCCCAGGCAGAGGCGCTGGCCATCGGCAAAACACCGCAACAGGTTCGTGCCGGGGGCACCCCCGCATCACTTGCGCCGCATAAGACTTTTGAGGGCAACCATCCGTCCAGCACGATCCTCCTGGAACGGCTGACACCGACGGCGTTGGGGAAGCTCGTTGCACTTTACGAACACTGCGTCTTCACCCAGGGGGCCATTTGGCAAATCGACTCATTTGACCAATGGGGAGTCGAACTGGGGAAAGCGCTTGCCGTAAATATAATCCACGAACTTGAGACCGGGACCAAAGGCCAACTCAAGCACGATAGCTCAACCAGCACGCTGATCCGGCGCTACAGAAGATCCAGGGGACGGTTGCATGAACAATAAATCCAGTGCGCCTATATCCCTTGTACCGGGTATGGCGCCATGCATGAAATGATTTAACGGGCATTCGCATTTTCTGACATTCTCCCCGTTGATTTTTTGTTTGACGATACTGCCGCGCATAGGGAGGGGCTTGAGAGATATTTCACGGGTTAGTGCCATCCACCTGGTCCACATTGCGAACATCGGGTAGCGGATTGCATTGACACCCACTTATCGCCTGACTATTTTGCCTTGAAAGATCGGATCTCATCTGGCTGTATTCTTCGCGGCTTATCTCTCCACGGGCATATCTCTCATCGAGAATATTGATCGCTTCTTCCCGTGGCCGCGTGTCATATTTCCGGTAAGCCCGGTAGCTATAACCCCAGTTTGCCATGCTCGAAAACAGCAGGAACACAATGCCAAACCAAAGAATCCAACCCCAGCCGGAATACCAGTCGTTCCAGTAATAATGATACATTCGACTCTCATTTTATTAGGGCCATCAAGGCCGTTGCATGAAGTGAGGAACGGCTGCATCTGTGGATAGTGGCAGTAATAATTGCCGATATCTCACCTCTCAAAAAAATTATCTTCTTCCCTATCCGCATGTTCTGTGCGCTGCCGCACAGAAGCGATTTGTGCGTACCCGTATCTTGCGTCCACTGATTCCCATGGAACACCTGTCGTGACTGTTTGCTGATTCTGCAAGGTTCGGCAATTCTCTGTTATTGAGCCATCAACCATCCGCTTACGCGCATGGAAATCCGGTCAATTATTTTTAAGGAGAAAAAATGAAACAAGCACCAGTCAAAGAACAGAAATCATCGAATAAGCAAACGCTGCAGCAACATCACGAGAATGCGGCAGAACACCACAAGCAGGCATCCAGGCATCACAAGGAAGCCGGCAAGTGTTGCGAGTCCAAAGACCTGAAAACTGCCGCACACCATACCCAGATAGCCCAGGGGCATACGGTTCAAGCCATGGAACAAGGAGCGG
>Ga0307375_10002015_pt1 | contig 21309 bp, 12 predicted proteins | sample TR1MG_FD_202531 | JGI IMG/M metagenome (GOLD analysis project Ga0307375, IMG submission 202531) | Soil microbial communities from Risofladan, Vaasa, Finland - TR-1 | ecosystem: Environmental > Terrestrial > Soil > Coastal area > Acid sulfate soil | place: Finland: Risofladan, Vaasa | collected...
TCGCGGCGGATCTGCTCGTTGACGATCTCCTCGACCTTCGCAAGCTCCTCAGGCGTCATCGGCGCCCCGTGGGAGAAGTCGAAGCGCAGGCGCTCGGCCGTGATGTTCGAGCCCTTCTGGCCGACATGCTCGCCGAGCACGCTGCGCAGGGCCTTGTGGAGGAGGTGGGTCGCCGTGTGGTAGCGCGTGGCGATCTCGCCGTGGTCGGCCAGGCCGCCCTTGAAGACCTGCTCGCTGCCCGCGCGCGAGAGCTCCTGGTGCTTCTTGTAGGCCTCGTCGAACTCGCTTCGGTTCACGGTCATGCCGCTCTCCGCGGCGAGCTCCTCGGTGAGCTCGATGGGAAAACCGTAGGTATCGTAGAGCTTGAAGGCGAGGCGGCCCGACATGACCTTCTGCGGGTTCTTGAGGAGGTTCGGGAGCATCTTCTCGAACTCGTGCTCGCCCTTCTGGAGGGTCTCCAGGAACTTGGACTCCTCCTTGGCGAGCTCCTCCACGATCCTGGCGCGGTTCAGGGCGAGCTCGGGATAGGGTGCGGCGTAGTTCTCGATGACCTTTTCGGCGATGGCGGAGAGGAAGCTGCCTTCGATACCGAGCTTGCGGCCGTGGCGCACGGCGCGGCGGATGATGCGGCGGAGTACGTAGCCGGCGCCGATGTTCGAGGGCATGACCGCCTTGGGGTCGCCGAGGATGAAGGTCGCGGTGCGGACGTGGTCGGCGACGATCCTGAAGGACTTGCCGAGCTCGCCCTCGGCCTCGTAGGTCTTCGGTTCGCCGCTCGTGGCCGTGGCCGCGGAGATCGCGGCGAGTACGGTCGCGAAGGCTTCGGTGTCGTAGACCGAGGCCTTGCCCTGGAGCATGGCCACCGTGCGCTCGATGCCCATGCCCGTGTCGACGCAGGGGTGCTCGAGCGGCACGTACCGGCCCTCGCTCGTCTTGTTGTACTGCATGAAGACGTCGTTCCAGACCTCGAAGTACTTGCCGCAGCGGCAGCCCGGTCGGCAGTCGGGGCCGCACTTCGGCTTGCCCGTGTCGACGAACATCTCCGAGTCGGGGCCGCAGGGGCCGGTCTCGCCGGCCGGCCCCCACCAGTTGTCCTCGCGCGGCAGGAAGTAGATGCGCTCCTCGGGGATGCCGAGCTTCTTCCAGATGCGGGCCGAGTCCTCGTCGCGGGGAATGCCCTCCTCGCCGCCGAAGACCGTCACGGAGAGCTTGTCGACCGGTATGCCGAGGTATCTGGGGTCGGTGAGAAACTCGAAGGACCAGGCGAGGGCCTCTTCCTTAAAATAGTCGCCCAGGGACCAGTTGCCGAGCATCTCGAAGAAGGTGAGATGGCTCGGGTCGCCGACCGCCTCGATGTCGCCCGTGCGGATGCACTTCTGGTAGTCGGTGAGCCGCTTGCCCGCCGGGTGGGCCTCGCCGAGAAGGTAGGGCACGAGGGGGTGCATGCCCGCCGTCGTGAAGAGGACCGTGGGATCGTTCTCGGGGATGAGGGACTTGCCCGAGATCTCGACGTGGCCCTTGGAGACGAAGAACTCAATGTATTTTCTGCGCAGCTCGTGGATCGTGATCATGGCGGCGAGTGTAAAGGAGCTCGCCGAAGGGCGTCAAGGACGAGTGGCTATTCCGCGTCCGGGTGGTTCGCCCTGATCTCCTCGATGCGCGGCAGGATTTCGAAAAAAGCCGACACGACCTCGGGGTCGAACTTCGTGCCGCTCGCCGCGCGGATCTCGTCGTAGACCTTGTCTTGGCTCCAGGCCTCTTTGTACACGCGCTTGGAGACGAGGGCGTCGAAGACGTCGGCCACCGCGACGATGCGGCCGGCCAGGGGTATCTCCAGGCCCTTGAGCCTCCGCGGCCTGCCCTCGGCCTCCTCCTCGAGAGAAGGGGCGTCCCAGACCTCGACGTCGCGCGAGACGCCCTCCACAGCGATGGTGCGGACCTCGGGCTTGGCCAGGGCGTAGTCGACCCTGCCCGGATAGCCGGAGCCGTCCCAGTTCTCGTGGTGCGTGAGCGTGATCTCGGCGGCCATGCGATCGAAGTCCGACTCGGGATTCTTGAAGAGCCTGGCGCCGCAGTAGGTGTGGGCCTGCATGACCTGGTATTCCTGGGGGGTGAAGCGCGCCGCCTTCTTGAGGATGAGGTCGGAAATCGCCACCTTGCCGATATCGTGGAGCATGGCCGCCATCTTGAGGGTGTCCTTGGTTCGGTCGCGCTCCTTCTCGCCGATGCCGTGGCGGAAGGCCCAGCGGTCGTAGATCTCGGCCGCGTAGCCCGAGACGCGGTAGACGTGGGCGGCCGTCTCGTGCGAGTCGCGCAGCTCCGCGGTCTGGATCATCCTGAGGACGAGGGCGCGGGTCATGTAGGCGCGCATGAGGGCGTTGGTGGCGCTGGAAGCGAAATGGCCCACGATGGCCTCGTCTTCCTTGGTGAAGGGCACTACCCTCCCGTCTTCCCCCACCGCGTTGATGACCTGAATGACGCCGAGGAGGCTGCCCGAGCTCGCGACCAGCGGCACCGCCAGGATCGAGGTGGTCTTGTAGTCGTTGGCCTTGTCGAAGGAGGGGCTGAACTTGTAGGGCCTGTCGGCCGGAATGGTGTAGGCGTCGTCGATCCGCACGACGACCATGTTCGCGGCCGAGTAGCCGGCCACCCGGGACTCGTCGATCGGAATTCTCTGATTCGAATACGGAAGCTTCTCGCCGGGCGGCAGCCGCTTCTCGAGGGTGGCATTCTGGCTGTACTTGAACACGAGCTGATCGCCATCCTTCTCGTAAATGGTTCCCGCATCGGCGTTTACCACATGCCTGGCCTCGAGCAGGATCCGCTCCAGGAGAATGTCCGCATCCTGAATCTTGCTCAGCTCGGAATCTATCGTGAATACGAGGTCCCGATAATCGCGTCCGCTTCCATTGATCGACATCGCTGCTCCATATCCGTTCACAAACTGACGGTAGTAGTATAGCCTACACGAAGAGATTGCGCACGGCAATGCGTGATCAGCGTTAACAGGCTTCGCAACACTATCCAATGCGTGCGACGCGAGACAGGGAGTGCCTCATGACGGATACGACATTCGAAACGGAGAAAGATGCTCTCATCCGAGTGATCACCGATGTCTATGTGCGAGGCGACATGGAAATGGCCGCTTTCGAGAATGCGGTCGCGAGGATCCACGCCTGCGGCGAGCCCGGCGACCTCGCGGCCGAGGCAAGTACGCTGGGATTGACCCTGCCTCCGGCGGAGCTGCGGGCAGGCGGCCCTGCGGCCTTCGCGGCAACCGGCGATGCGATCGAGATGAACTGCGTGAGCGCCAGCATCCGCAAGAGCGGCGACTGGGTCGCATCGGGCAACTATCGCCTCAAGCTCAAATCCTCTTCGATCAGTCTCGACCTGCGCGAATACGCGGACGCCACGGGTTTCCGCCTCCTCCTGGACGTGGACGCCGCCTCGAGCGTCATCAGTCTCACCGTTCCCAAGAATTTCGAGGTCGAGGATCGCTTCTCCGAGCGCGTGAGCAGCGCCGTGCGGAACAAGCCCAAAGGCCGCGGCTACGGCGGCAATCGCATCGTGCTGACCGGGAATATCCGCTCCTCGGTGGTCAAGGTGAAGTATCGCTGAAGCGGCCGCCGCGAATGAACCGCAGGCTATGTGCAGTGTTCCGAAGCTTGTGGACAGCCTAACGGATAGGGGTTTACGCATATTTCCGCGCCTTCGCCGCCGCCGCCCGGGAGGAAGCCGAGTCCGGGCGCCAGGGCGGCGGGGTCGATGCGCAGGCTGAAGGTGTTCTCTATCGAAAAAGCGATGAAGTCGACCACGTCGCTTTGATCGAAGCCGAGCGAGAGGGCGGCCATGGCCCGGCGGGGCGGGAATTCGAAGGCGAGCCCCTCGTCCTGCGCGAGCTTCGCGAGGAGTTCCACGACGAGCGAGACCAGGCGTTCGAGCTTATCCGCGAGCCCCACCGATTCGTAGCCCCGGGCAGCCGCCAGGCTTCGGAGACGATGAGGGCTATGAGGTCGAGGTCCTGGAAGAGTCCGGGGAGGAATTTGCAGACAATGAGGGCCAGTCCCCGCTCCGGACCGGCCGCCGAGGCGATCGCCGTGCTGAGCTGATCGAAGAAAGCTTCCCAGCCTTCTTCGATCACCGCGCGGGCGAGAGAGTCTTTGTTGTCGAAGTAGGTGTAGATGGAGCCGACGGGAAGTCCGACTCGAAGGGCGAGTTCGGCCATGGATGCGCCGTTGAAGCCCCGTTCGGCGAAGAGCCGCTTGGCCGCGCCGAGGATGGCCTGGCGTTTCGCCCCATCCTTCTCGCGGGCCATCGCGGTCAGGCGCTCTCGAAGACGCCTTTTTCGCGGTTCTTGCGGACCTTGTCCCAGGCGAAGACCCGACCGTTCATGACGATGTACACTCCCCGTTCCAGGAGCTGGGCGGCCATGAAGGCGGTACCGAAATTGAACAGCGCGTCGGAACCCTGCACTTTGTACGGGATCATGGCGCCCGTGAGGACGATGGTCTTGTCGAGGGCGGCGGGCCCCAGGAGCCGGGCGGTCTCGGCCATGGTATCGGTGCCGTGGGTGATGAGGATGCGCCTCTCGGCCGCCTTGCCGCAGGCCTCGAGCACGCTCCGGCGGTTCGCGTCCTGCATCTGGAGGCTGTCTATGAGCTGGTTGAGCTCGACCTCGACGTTCACCGTGACGCGAGTCAGGCTCAATATCTCAGCGATATGGCTTTCCTTGAAGGTGAGTTCCCCGCGGATCTCGTCGTAGTGCTTGTCGAAGGTTCCGCCGGTAACGATGACGCGGATGGCAGTGGAGTCCATGGCGCGAGTATGCACCCTCTTCCGGCCTTTGGGCAAGCTGGAAGAAACGGCGGGCTCAGGGCTTGACGCTTTCGTCGATCCGAATACAATAGCCGCTCTATCGGCAGATTTCAGGATTTCTTTAACAAAAGGAGCGATTTTAACGCATGAAGCATAGGTTCCGTAGAAGCTCAACCAATTTCTTTATCGCATCAGTACTTGCATCGCTCTTGCTGTCCTGTTCGCGGCTTTCATTCCAATCCCTCGGGAATTCCAATCGGCTCATCGCCTCGATCGGTACGGCGATTCACACGGACGAACTGCCCAGCTACATGGTTTCCCTCGACACGATCGACCCCGTCGCCCCTCTGTACCGCGACGCAACCATGCAGGAAAGCTGCCTGGACTTCTTCTCCGCCCTCTCCGGCTCGACGTCGATAGCCAAGGCGATCCTGGACAACGCCTTGCGCTTCCAGGTGCCCGCCTCCCTGGCCTTCGCCCTCGCGTTCGAGGAAAGCCACTTCCAGGCCGACGCGATCAACCACAACGGCGGCTCCATCGACCGCGGCCTCTTTCAGCTCAATTCACGCAGCTTTCCCGAACTCAAGATCGCCGATTTCTACGATCCCGAGATCAACGCGCGCTACGGCCTGGCCCACCTGCACTACTGCCTCGCGGCCAGCGGCAACGAAGTGGCGGCGCTCGCCATGTACAACGCGGGACGGACCAGCGTGGACAGGGGCGTGACTCCCCGCAGGACCCTCGATTACGTGTCGCGCATCATGAAGTACGAGGACAATATCCGCACGCTCTTCGAGGTCAAGGTCGCCTCTCGCGCCGAAGTCGCCGCTCATCCCAAGCCCACGGCAAGCTCGGAAGCCTTCGCTCCCGCCGCGGACCTCTCGCTCAGCCTGGCTCTCGGCCAGATACGATAGGAGCATGAAGCCGAGGCCGCTTCGCGCGCTCCGCACGAAGCCTCGACACGGATCTGGATTCGCGAATCAGCGCTTGAGGTTCCAGGCTTCCGAGCCGAAGGTGCTCGTCGCGGCCGCACGACCCGCTTCGAGCTCTTCCGCGCTCAGCTCGGCGGGCTCCAGACGGGCGCCGCAGGACTCGCCCCAGGCCCTTTGAAAGCCGTCTTCGAGGGCGCGGACGCCTTCGTCGTAGCCGATCGCCCTTCCCAGGGCCTCGCGCAGCCCCACGACCCGCTTTTTCACGTCGTCGATCAGCTTGCCCTTCAGCTTCTCCGAAGGCACCTTGAGCAGGCCGAACATCCGCTCCGGATCCACGTCGAGCAGGATGGTGCCGTGCTGGAGCAGACAACCCATTTTCCTCGTCTGGGCGTTGCCCGAGATCTTGCGGGCGTCGGCGCTCCGTCCGAGGGCTATATCGTTGATCGGAGCGAACACGGCGTCGAGGCCGAGAGCCGCCAATCCGGCCAGCAGGCCCGCGCACACCCTTTTGTAGGATTCGAGGATGTCGGGCGGAGCGAGATAATGCCCCTCGGGCACGACGACCGAGTAGGTGATCTCGGCCGAGTGGAACACGGCCCCGCCTCCGGTGAGACGGCGCACGGCGTCGACCCCCGCGGCGCGGCAGGCCGCGAGATCGACCTCGTCCGCCATGGACTGGAAGTAGCCGACGGTGACGCACTCGGGCTTCCAGCTGTAGAAGCGCAGGGTCGGCGGAGCGAGGTCGGCGGCCACGGACTGCAGGACCGCCTGGTCGATGCCCATGTTGAGGCCGCCGGTCGAGGCGCCGGTGTCCAGAAGCCTGAAAGTCATAGTGAGCCTCCTGAGCCTTCGGCAGCGCCGAGGCCGACCGCGCGGCCGAGGGCCTCGGCGATGTCGGATGCCGAGGCGCCGAAGATGACGAGCCCTTCGCGGGAGAAGGCGGCCGCGGCGGCGGCGGGCAAGCGCTCCGGAGGCAGGGCGACGAGGCTCGCCTCGGCCTCCTCGAAAAGGTTCTCGGGATGGGCGAAGAAATCGCCCGCCACCTTGACGCGGCGCACCAGGCCCGAGTCGATCTCCACAGCCACCCTGATGAGTTTGCCGCCCGGTACCTTGTAATCTATGCGCTTTTCCACTTTTCCCTCCTCGAACGAGGCGCGAGCGTGGTAGCTCGTGCGAGCCAGAGGAGAAGCCACGACCGAGACGAAGCCGCGAGACCGGGCCTCCGCCGCGTACTCCGCGAAGGTCTCCGGGCTGAGGTAGGATGCGACCGGGATCTGGGCGGAAGTGGGGCGCAGGTACTGCCCCATCACGAGGCTCGTGCAGCCGGCGGCGACCAGGTCGTCCATCGCGGCGAAGACTTCCTCGCGGCTCTCGCCCAGGCCGAGGAGGAGACTCGACTTGACCACGGGAGCGCGGCTTCCGGCCGAGGCGGCCAGCCTGAGCGTCCGTAGGCTCGCGTCGTAGGAGGCGCGGCGGTCGCGGACGCCTTGGAGGCGCCGGACCGTCTCGAGGTTGTGCGCCACGACATCGGGGCGGGACGCGAGGATCAGCTCGATCTCGCCCTCGCGGTAGTCGGGGATGAGCACTTCCACCCTGACCCCGGGATTCCTGGACTTGATCGCGCGGACGCACTCGCCGAAATGCGCGGCTCCGCGGTCGCCCAGGTCGTCGCGGTCGACGCTCGTGACCACCGCGTACTTGAGCGAGAGCTCCGCCACCGCCTCGGCGAGCTGCCGGGGCTCCTCGGCGCGCACGCTCTCTCCGGCCGCGGCGTGGCTCACCGCGCAGAAGCGGCAGGCCCGCGTGCATACCGAGCCCAGCACCATGAAAGTCGCGGTCGAGGCGCCCCAGCACTCGGCCTTGTTGGGGCATTTCGCCGAATCGCAGACCGTGGCGAGGCCCCGGGCGGCCAGCAGCCGCGACACCTGCCGCCAGTTCTCGCCGGCGGGTATCCTGACCTTGAGCCAATCGGGCTTGCGCCCCTGCTGCATCGAGCCGTCCTTCATGGCCGAGCGCTCCTTTCCCGATCGGCCTCGCGCGCGAGCTCGCCCTGGCCGACTCGCCGAGCCGCCCTGGAGGAACGCCGCAGAGCCGCGGTGCGGGGGGCCTGGAGGGCCGCGGAGGTCTCTTCACCCTCCTCGGAGGCTTCGGCGGCCCTGATGCCGGGACGCTCGGCCGCCGCCTCGAATCTCGAAGCGAGGAAGCCCACGGCCTGGGCCAGGTTGCCGGCGTCGGTCTTGCCGAGCACCGCGATGCGGAAGATGGCCGACTCGATCATCGCATACAGAAGGTCGCCGGCCGTCTTGACCGGGAAGGAGGCGAACTCGCCCGAGCCCTGCCCCTCGATGATCATGCCGGAGAGGATGTGACGCATGCGGATGGTCCGACGGCGCACCCGCTCGTCGGGATTGCCGCCCGAGGCCTTGAGGTGGCCGAGGTAGTCCATCACCACGCCCAGGAGCCGCGCATTGCGCGCGCAGACCTCTATGACCAGGGAGACCACGGCGGCGAGCTTCTCGGTCTGGCTCTTCCCCGATTCGGCCGCGATGCTCCGCAACTCGCCTTCGAGCTTCTCGGTGAAAAGCTTGATGCTGAACGAAAAAATCTCGCGCTTGTTCTTGAAGTAGATGTAGAGGATGGTGCGCGTGATGCCGCAACGCTCGGCTATCTTCTGGAAGGTCGTGTCCTCGTAGCCCTCGTCGACGAAGACGTCGAGCGCCTTTTCGAGAATTTCCCGCTTGCGCTTTTCGTGCTCGATCGTGATTGACAACTTTACCACCTCCGTCGCAGTGTAATTATATAGAAGGCAAGGGCCTTCGGGAAGCGCTCGGCGAGGCCGGGACGACGAACTCCGGCCGGCGAGGACGGCGGTATCCGGCGAGTGGCCGGCCGTCGGCGGTGCCTGTCGGCGATGCCCGCCGGCGACGCCGACGGCGACGCCCCTCGGCCGGGAATGCCCATCCACGATCTTCGGAACACTACGTCAGGCTTGCGGCGGCCCTTCCGCCAAGCTAGTATCGTTTCAGCGGGCCTTTGAAGTGCTTAAGGCATTTCAACAGCCTGTCAGGCGCCGTCTGCGCCCAAGGGGAGGTTCCATGATCGCTGTCCGCACGGCTCTCGTCATCCGGCTTGAGGCCCTCGAGGGCCCGGGTCCACTGACTCCGCGGCCGGGCGACCGGGTTATGGAGTTCCACGTCTCCCTGGAGGCCAGGCGGAGGCTGGGAATGGACGGCTCCCTGTTCCGTTCCACGGGCAATCTCATTCTCCCCGACTTCCGCGCGGCGAGGCTGCTCGCCCGGCAGATCAACGAGAAAGTCGATGCGGCCATCCTGCCCGAGCGGGCCGTACGCGCGGGCAGACTCAACGCCATGGCCCTGATCGACGAGATCCTCCACGACGTGGCCAGGCTTTTCCGCGAGCGAGCCGAACCCGAGGCCCTTCCCAAGCTGCTCGCCGCGATGGAGGCGGAGCTGGGCCGCGAGCGGCTCGACCGGCTCCTTTTGAACTTCGTCGAGCTCTACCCGCCGCAGGAGGTCTACGCCGGAACGACGACGGCCGCGGCCTGGCTCGCCGGGAACGCTCGAGCGGGCTCGGCCTCGACCATGGCCGGCTCCGCCGCAGCGGGAACGGCGGCCGCGGGGCGCAGGGTCGCCAACCGGGAGCTGGCCGTCGAGGAGCTCCTGCTCCTCCGCCTGGCCAACGAAAATCCCGCCTTCGAGCCTTTCCGCTTCCTCTTCGACGAGACCCTTCTCGCCTCGCCCGGCTCGGATCTCGCGGCCGACTACGAAGCCGCGGTCAAGGCCATGGAGCGCGGCTTCGCCGCCATGCCCGCCTTCGGCCCCGATAAGCAGGACCTCTTCACGATGCTGCGAAGTCCGGCGGCGGTCGCGCCCTACTCCCTGCCCGGCCAGCTCGACTACATCCGGAGCCGCTGGGGCCTCATCCTGGGCGACATCCTCCTGCGCCTCCTGGGCGCCCTCGACCTGATACGCGAGGAGGAGAAGCCGCGCTTCCCCGGTCCGGGCCCGAGCCGCGCCTACGTCTATTCGGGCATGGAGCACGAGTACGAGCGCTTCACCGAAGACCGCGACTGGATGCCCAATGTCGTCATGATGGCCAAGAGCGCCCTCGTGTGGCTCCACCAGCTCTCCACCTGGTACGAGCGCGAGATACGCACCCTCGACGCCATCCCGGACGAGGAGCTCGACACCCTCGCCACCCGGGGCTTCAACGCGCTCTGGCTCATCGGCCTCTGGGAGCGGAGCCGGGCGAGCGCGGAGATCAAGCGGCGCTGCGGCAATCCCGAGGCGGCGGCCAGCGCCTACTCTCTCTTCGACTACGAGATAGCCGAAGAGCTCGGCGGCTGGCCGGCCCTGGAGAAGTTGCGCGAAAAATGCGCCTGGCGGGGCTTGCGGCTCGCCGCGGACATGGTGCCCAATCATTCGGGCATCGACTCGGCCTGGGTGCGCGAGCGCCCGGAGCTCTTCGTCCAGTCGGACGACTGCCCCTTCCCCAGCTACCGCTTCAACGGCGGCGACCTCTCGGGCGACGGCCGCGTGGGCATCTGGCTCGAAGACCACTACTACGAGCGCAGCGACGCCGCGGTCGTGTTCAAGCGTCTGGACCGGAGCACGGGCAAGGTGAGCTACATCTACCACGGCAACGACGGCACGGGGCTGCCCTGGAGCGACACGGCGCAGATTGATTTCCTGAAGAGCGAGGCCAGGGAGGCGGTGAAGGAGCGCATTCTGCACGTTGCGCGAAACTTCCCGATCATCCGCTTCGACGCGGCCATGATCCTGGCCAAGCGCCACTTCCGGCGCCTCTGGTACCCGGAGCCCGGCCACGGCGGGGATATCCCCTCGCGCGCCGACCGCGCGATCTCCGCCCAGGACTTCGACGCCGCCATGCCCGAGGAGTTCTGGCGGGAGGTGGTGGACCTCTGCGCCGCCCAGGCGCCCGACACGCTCCTCCTGGCCGAGGCCTTCTGGATGATGGAGGGCTACTTCGTGCGGACCCTGGGCATGCACCGGGTCTACAACTCGGCCTTCATGAACATGCTGAAGCGCGAGGAGAACTCCAAGTACCGCGACACGATCAAGAACACCCAGGAGTTCGACAAGGACATCCTGAAGCGCTTCGTCAACTTCATGAACAATCCCGACGAGGAGACCGCGGTCGCGCAGTTCGGCCGTGGCGACAAGTACTTCGGCGCCTGCACGATGATGGCGACGATGCCGGGGCTGCCCATGTTCGGCCACGGCCAGCTCGAAGGCTTCGAGGAGAAGTACGGCATGGAGTACCGCCGCGCCTACCGCGACGAGATTCCCGACCGGGCCCTGATCGAGCGCCACGGGCGCGAGATCTTCCCGCTGCTCAAGAAGCGCCACCTCTTTTCCGGCGTCGAGCATTTCCTGCTTTTCGATCTCGTCGCCTTCGACGGCTCGGTGAACGAGAACGTCTTCGCCTACTCGAACGGCTCCGGGAGCGAGCGGGCGCTGGTCCTGTACAACAACGCCTTCGCCCGCGCCGAGGGCCGGATCCGCGAGTCCTGCTCCTTCGCCGAGAAGCTTCCCGGCGCTTCCAAGCGCGGCGCGCGGCGCTCACTCGCCGAGGCCTTCGGCCTCCACGGCGGAGGCGATGGCCGCGGGAGGGAGCGTTTCGCCGCGATGCGCGAGCAGCGCTCGGGCCTGTGGTTCCTGCGCCGCTCCTCCGAACTCGCCGAGTCGGGCCTCCACGTCATGCTCGACGGCTACCAGTCCCAGGTCTTCCTCGATATTTTCGAGGTCGAGGACGACGAGGAGCGCCTCTACCGGCAGGTCTACGACGCGCTCGGCGGAGCCGGCACGCCCGATCTCTCGGCGGCCCTGCAGGATGTGGCGCTCAAGGAGCTGTACGCCGCGCTCGCCGGCCTCGTCGGTCCCGGGCTGCTCTCCTGGGCCGAGGCGATCGCCAGTGCCGGGAAGGCGCCGGCCGCCGCGAAGAAGCAGCGCGCCAAGGCTCCGGCGGCTCTGGCCAAGGCGATCGCCCGAACAGTGACCGGCCCGGCCGGCGCCTCGGCGGCGGCCGCGAGCCTCCCGGACAGCGCTCCGGCGGCGAGGGCCTTCTACGCTCTGGTGCGGGACATGCTCCGAAACGAGGCGGCGGAGGAAGGCCTTCCCGGCGATCCGTCGTACGGCTCCGCCGCCGGCAGGCCGGAGCCGCAGGCCGCCGGCAAGGGAGCCCGGCGCAGGTCCGGCGCGGCGGAGAAGCCTCCGCTCGGCAGCGCGAATGCGGCGCCGAGCGCCGAAGCCCTCGCGGCCGCCGACGAGGCCGCCGTGGCCGCGGCCTGCGCCCGCTTCGAGGCAGGGCTCGCGATCGTGTCGGCCATCGCCTCCTCGCCGGGGAAGGCTCCGGACGGCTCGACGCTGGACGACCCGACGATCTTCGAAGAGCTCTTCTTCCCGGGCCGGGCCAAGCTCGCGGTCTGCTACCTCGCCCTCGACGCGCTCAGGCCCCTCGTGGGGAAATCGGGCGCCGGAGAGGAGGCGCGACGGCTGAGCGACCGGCTCTGCCTGGACCGCAAGCTCCGCGAGGCCCTGCGCGAGAGCGGCATGCACGGCGACGAGGCCTTCCACGGCCTGGCCCTGGCCAAGGCCTTCCTCTCGCGTTCCGGCGCGCCCGTCGGAAGCGGGCAGGCGAAGGGAACGCGGCGCACGACGGCCGTGCCGGCCGACGAATGCGTCGAGGCCCTGGCGCTCGCGGGGGAGGACGAGGAGCTCGGCGCGCTTCTGGCCGCCAACGTCTTCGAGGGAGTCACCTGGTTCAACAAGGAACGCTTCGAGGAGGCGGCGCGCTTCGCGGCTCTGGTCAGCGCCCTCACCCCGCCCTGGCCGCAGAGCCCGACTGATCCTCAGCTCGGCCCGCGCGCGCTCGCCGCAGGCTCGGCCGCCCGGCGCTACCTGGCTGCCGCGGAGGCCTCGGGCTATCGCTTCGACCGCCTCGCCGAGCTCGTCGATCGGCCCAAGGGATCGGATTCGCCCCGAAACGGGAAGAAGGAACCGTGAGCGATGTCTCGGCTTCGCTAGAACCATGATTCCCTGGATCGAAAGCATTCTCGCGGGCGCGATCGCCGACCGTTCGACGAGTTTCGTCTTCCCGAGCCAGGCCGCGGCCGATTCCTGGGCTCGGCGCTCCCCCTCGCTCTTCGGCGTCGGGGCCGTCGAGACCGAGCGATTCCTGGGCTGGGACAGGTTCAAGGAGAGCCTGCTCTCGCGGCGCCGCGCCGAGCGTCCCGCCGACCGCGTCTCGCGGGCCCTCTGGGCGGCCGGGACGATCGCGCGCCAGGCCGAGCGCCCCTTCCTGCACAGGCTTCTCGGCCCCTTCGCGCCTTCCGCGGCTTTCGAAGGCTTCCTGGCGCGCCTGACGCCCTCGCTCGCGGCCATACCCCCGAGCGCCTCGGGCTCGGGCGACGAGATACTCGAAGACCTGGCGAGACTCCGCTCAGACTACGCCGCCTTCCTGGCCGAGCATCGCCTCTTCGAGCCCTCCTGGGAGGAGCTGCCGCGGCCCGCGCCCGACTCGAAGTACATCATCATAGCCCCCGAGCTCATGGAGGACTTCGAGCGCTGCGCCGCGGCGCTCGAAGGCGTCCCGGAGATCGAGCTGCGCCCTCTGCCGCGGCCGGAGACTCCCGCGCTGTACGGCTTCCCGAATGCCTTCGAGGAGTTGCGCTGGGTTTTCCTGGAGATCGCCCGAGCCCTCGACGAGGGCGAGAGGCCCGAGGACATCGCCGTCACCCTGCCGGCCCTGAAGGATGCCGCCCCCCACGTGCTCGCCGCCGCGCGACGGGCCGGCGTGCCCGTGGCGCTCCGCGAGGGCGAGCCTCTGGCCGCCTCGCCCTACGGCAGGCTCCTCGGCGCCCTGTCGGACTGCTCACGCGCGGGCTTCGCCTTCGAGGAGACCAAGGCCCTCCTCCTCGACCGCTTCGTCTCCTGGAAAGGCGAGCTGCGGGAGGCGGCCCGCGACCTGATCCGCTTCGGCATCGAACACCACGCCATCGCGCCCTACGTCGATGCCGGACGGCGCGTCGACGTCTGGGAGGAAAGCTTCGCGCTCTGCGCCTCGGGCGGCGAGCTCGACCTCCGCGCCTTCTATCGGCGGCTCAGGAAAGCCGTCCTCGGCGTGACCGGGGCGAAGAATTTCCGCTCGCTCGAAGGGGCCATCATGGCCTTCCGGGAAGCCTTCCTGGACGAAAGCGCCTGGGGCGAGGAGGAGCTCGCGCGGGTGCAGCGCTGCATGGTGGAGCTCGGGGCCCTCGCGCGGGAGGAGGAGGAGCTGGGCGGCTCCGGCCTCGTGCCCGACCCCTTCGGCCTCTTCCTGCGCAGCCTCGGCGAGCTGCGCTACGTGAGCCGCTCCTTCGAGCCCGCGGTCTCGGTCTATCCCTACCGCGTATCGGCCCTCGCCGCGGTCAAGCGGCACTTCGTCCTCGGCTGCTCGCAGGAGGGCACCGAGCTGCGCTACGCGACCGTCCCCTTCCTGCGCGACGACCAGAAGGAGCGGCTCGGTCTCGCGGACCGCGACGCCTCGGAGCACTTCGCCGCGGCCTACGCCCTCGACTCGGGCGCCCGCTTCAGCTATGCGGCCGAGGGGATCGGCGGCTGGAGCGCCCCGGCGCCCTTCTTCCTCGGCGCGGCGGGCGGTTCTTCGAAGCCGGGACTCCCGCCCGATTTCGAGGCGGTCCGCGCCCGCGACCCCCTGCGGGCCGAGGCCCTGGCCTGGAAATCCGGCTCGCCCCTCCCCGCCGCCCTCCTCGGCTTTCAGAAGGCCGCGGCCGAAGACGCCGCGCCGAGCCTCGGCGACAAGGGCGGCGACTTCGGAGAGGCCGGGACGCGGGCCGGAGCGCGCGCGCGGGAAGCGGTGCTCGGGCGGCGCCGCGCGGAAGGCGGCGCCCTCAGGCTCTCGGCGACCCAGCTCGAAGAGTACCTCGCGTGCCCCTTCGCCTGGCTCCTCAAGCGCGGCCTCGGGCTCGAACAGGAGGCCTCGGGCCCGGGCTTCTTCGACGCGAGGCTCGCCGGCGAGATGGCCCATGCGGCGATCGGGAAGCTGTTCGCGCGGATAGCCGAAACCGGAGTCTTCTCCTCGGCGCGGCTCGAACTCTACCGTTCCTTCGTGCCCGAGGCCGTCTCCTCGGTGCTGCCCGAGTTCGAGCGCAGGGAAGGCCCCTTCCTCCTGCCCATGTTCTCGGCCTACGCTCCCCTGCTCGAGGACAGGCTTTCCCGCCTCGTCGAAGCCGAGTCGTGGATGGAGGGCTGGGAGACGGGGGACTTCGAGCGGAGCCTGGAGAAGGCCTATCCCGGACTCGGCGCCATCCTGGAAGGGCGCGTCGATCGCGCGGCGCGGCGCGGCGACGGCTTCGCCATCATCGACTACAAGAAGCGCAATCTGCCGAAGCCGAAGGAACTGCTCGCCGAGGCCCCGAACGGAGGCGCCCTGGCCAAGCTGCAGATCGCCGCCTACGTCGATCTCTGCGAATCGGAGCTCGGGCGGGTCGAGCGGGCAGCCTACTGGTCGATAGAAGACGCCAAGCGCCTCGTCGTCGTCGGCCCCGAGGGCCTGCGCGACCGGGACGGCTACGCTTCCGAGCTCGAAGTCTTCGAGACGGCTCTCGCGGCCGTCGCCCGCGGCCTTTCGGAAGGGAATTTCGGCGTGGCGCCCCCTGGCGGGGACGGCTGCGAAAACTGCGGCTGGACGGCGGTCTGCCGCTCCCGCTACGCGACGGAGTAGGACATGGCGGTAGCTGCGCGCAGATTGGACGACGACCAGGTCGCGGCGGTGAGGCAGTCGGCCAACGCGGCCGTGTCGGCCGGAGCCGGCTCGGGCAAGACGACCGTCCTCGCAGCGCGCTACCTGCGCCTGGTGCTGGAGGAAGGCGCCGACGTCCGCTCGGTCCTCTGCCTGACCTTCACGCGCAAGGCCGCCGCCGAGATGCGCGAGCGCATCTACGGCGAGCTCGCGGCCGCGGGCGGCGAACGCGCCCGCGAGCAGGTCCAGCGCTTCTCGCAGGCGCAGATCTCCACCCTCGACTCGTTCTGCTCCCTCATCCTCCGCAGCTCGGCGCAGGACTACGGCTACGCGCCCGACTTCGCCGTCGACGACGACGCGGTGCGCGACATCGCCGAGGCCGAGGCCCTGGCCTACCTGCTCGAGCGGCGCGAGGAGGCGGGCGTCGAGGACGTCTTCGCGCGGCTCTCCTTCGAACGCGCCTGGAAGGAGCTCTTCGCCGATGTCGCCTATCGCCTGTGCTCGCCGGCCGCGGGCTTCCCCGCTGATTTCGAGGCGATGGCCGAGCGCAACGCCGCGGAGCTCGGCCGGATGGCGGCCGAGACGGCGGCCGCGGCAACGGAAGCCATAGGCAGGGCCGCGGAAGCCGCCGCCGCCGCGACGGCCGGCACCGCGAAGCCGCTCGCCAAGGCGCGGGAGGCGGCCCGACTCTGCGCCGCCGCGCTCGAATCGGGCCTGGGGCGCGCCGGCGGCCCGGGCGGCGGGCTCGGTCCCGCCGAGGCGGCCGAGCTGCTCTCGCCCTTCGCCGCCTTCAAGCTGAACGGCTTCGGCAAGTCGGAGGAGGAGCTGGAGGTCAAGGAAGCCATGGCGGAGGCGAGGGAAGCGGCGAAGCTGGCGAAAAGGCTCGCCTCGGCCGCGGCCGAGGCTCCGCTCACGGCCGCGATCCTGCGGGCCCTCGGCGAGTTCGGCGAGCGCTACCGCGCCGCCAAGCGCGCCTCCGGCGTCATGGGTTTCCGCGACGCCGCAGTCTGCGCAGTCGATCTCCTGAAACGCCGGAGCGAAATCCGCGCCCACTGGAAGCGCCGCTTCCGCTACGTGATGATCGACGAGTTCCAGGACAACGACGAGCTGCAGCGGGACCTCCTCTATCTCCTCGCCGAGCGCGAGGACCGAAACTCCCCCGGCGTGCCGGAGGCGGCGGACCTGGCGCCCGACAAGCTCTTTTTCGTCGGCGACGAGAAGCAATCGATCTACCGGTTCCGCGGCGCCGATGTCTCCGTGTTCATGCGGCTCTCGGACGAACTGGCGGCCGCGCGCCGCCCAGGCGAAGCGGGAGCGGACCGAGTCTCGCCCAGCCTCGGCATGAACTATCGGAGCGAGCCCGCCCTCGTCGCCTTCTTCAACGAGCTCTTCGCGCGGGTCTTTTCCCAGGCCGCCGCCGAGGATACGGCCGCCGAGGATACGGCCGCCGAGGATACGGCCGCCGAGGACTTCGAGGCCCGCTTTTCCGAAATCGGCAGTCGAGCGGCCACGCCGGGCATCGAGCCCGAAATAACCTATCTGTTCAAGCCCCGCGCCGAGGATACGGCCGCCGAGGATACGGCCGCCGAGGATTCCTTGAGCGACGAGGAGTCCCTGGCCGAGGCTGTGGCCGGCTATATCGTCGGAGCCGTCGGGAGGCTGCTCGTGCCCGGGAAAAAAGGGGCGAGACCGGCCGAATACGACGATTTCGCGATCCTGCTCCGCTCGACCGCCAACCAGTATCTCGTCGAGCGCTTCCTCCGCCTCCACCATATCCCCTACACGGTGGAGGACCCCAGGGGACTCTTCCTCGAGTCGCCCGCGAACGATATCTACGCAGCGCTCAAGCTGTGCCTCTTCGACGACCCGCTCTCCTACGCGGCGGCGTTGCGCTCCCCCCTGGTCAGGCTCTCCGACGACGCCTTCGCGCTGGTCCTCGCCTCGGGACTCCCTCCCTTCGACGAGGCTGCCGAGGCGGAACTCGGAGCCGAGGATCTCACGCGATTCCGGCGGGGACGGCGCATCCTGTCGAGGCTGAGGGAGGCCGCCGACCGAGAACCCGCCGCCGCGCTCGTGTCCATGCTCTGGTACGAGGAGGGACTCCGACTCTCCGTGCTGCGCAAGCCCGGCGCCCATCCCTACCTCGAGCATTTCGACTACCTCTACGCCCTCGCGGCGCGCGCCGACGCCGAGGGCAGGAGCCTGGCATCCTTCGTCGCCTCGCTCGAACCCCTCATGGGCAGGCCGGAGCGCCTCGAAGAGGTCGAGGCGCCGCGCGAGGCGGCCGCTGGTGTCCGCATCATGACGGTGCACAAGGCCAAGGGCCTCGAGTTTCCCGTGGTGCTGCTCCCCTACACGGAGAGCGGGGGCAGGGTCGAGGGTTCCGGCGCGGTCTGGTACGACTCACCCCTCGTCGGGGTCACCCTCAGCCTGAAGCCCTTCGACGATCCCAAGGCCAAATCCGCCAATGTCTTCTACGAAATCGAAAGGGAGAGGGAGGAAAGGCGCCGCGCGGCCGAGGCGAAGCGGCTCTTCTATGTAGCCTGCACGCGCGCTTCCGCCCATCTGGTGTTCGCGGGAGTGGAACCCGGTCGGGATCGCGGCCCCTCCTTCCATGCCTTCCTCACCGGCTCGGCGGGCGGAAGCGACGAGACCGGAGCCTTCCCCGGCCTGAGCGCGGCCGTCGAGCTCCGCCACGTGCCCGCCATGAAGCGCAGCGCCTACCGGGCGCTCTTCTCCGGCGCCGGGGCCCTCCCCCTGGATCCGCGGCTCGCCGAGTACGCACAGGCGCGCAGTCTGGATCGGCGCTTCGAGCGTCGCAGCCCGGGGGCGGCCGAGCTCGACGCCCTCCGCGCGGCGGCCGAGCCGGGGCCCGGCGCGCCTGAACCGCTGCCGGACTGCGCCTTCGACGAGGTGGCCGACCGCGTCAAGCCCACCGACTTCGGCGATCTCTGCCACGCCGCGGTGGAATCGGCCCTCCTGGGGCGGCCCCCATCGCCGACCGAGCTGCGCATCATCGATGCCCTGCCCTCAGGCTGCCGTGTCCCGCTCGCCGAAGAGGCCCGCAAGCTGGCCGGAGCCTTCCTCGAATCCGAACTCGGCGCGGCCGCGCGACTCGCCTCCGAGCTGAAGCTCGAGTGGGCCTTCATCCTCGACCTCGGCGAGGGCTTCAGCCTTTCGGGACGCATGGACCTCGCCTTCGTCGGCGGGCCCGGTCCCGAAGACGAGGTCGTCGTCGTGGACTTCAAGACCGACCGGGAGCGCCGTCCCGGAGAGTACGAGCTCCAGCTCGCCCTGTACCGGAGGGCGGCCTCGGCCATCCTGGGAGGGCGCCGAGCGCGCAGCTACCTGTTCTGGCTGAGGAGCGCGGAGGCCGAGGAGGTCTCCAGGGAGTTCACGGACGAGGAGATCCTCATCTGGGCTCGCCTTGCCGCATCCGAGGCGAAATCTCTCCATTTCCGCGAATAGATGAAGTATAGCCATCGCCTTGAATAGAAGGCGGGAGCTATCTATACTCCCAGCATTGTATGCGGGTCGAGGGGAAGCCCATTGGTGCAAAGAGCATCGATTGCGCAGGGCCTCGACTTGCAGAGCAGGACGACATGAGTATACTGGAAAATAACGATCCTCTATGAACAACGAAAAAATCCTGATCGTCGAAGACGAAAAAATCATCGCCCTCGATCTCCAACGGCGACTCGAGCGTTTCGGCTATTCGGTCGTCGGCATGGCGGCGGACGGCCAGGACGCGGTGAACCTCGCCAAGGACCGCGAGCCCGACATCATTCTCATGGACATCATGCTCGCCGGGAACATGGATGGGATCGAGGCCGCCAAGCAGATCCGCAAGAAGTTCGCGATTCCGGTCATATTCCTCACCGCCTATACCGACGAAAAGACCCTCGAGCGCGCCAAGGAAGTCGAGCCCTTCGGCTACATCCTCAAGCCTTTCAAGGAACGCGAGCTCTACACCACCATCGACATAGCCCTGTACAAGAACAGCGTCGACCGCAAGCTGCGCAAGCAGGAGCGGCTTTTCTCGGCCATCCTCCACTCCATCAACGACGGCATCATCGCGACCGACACCGACCTCGCCGTCGGTTTCATGAACCCGGTAGCCGAGGACATCACCGGCTGGAGGGAGGCCGCGGCCAAAGGGCGGCACGCCTCGACCATCCTGGCCCTCCAGGACCAGAGGCTCCAGCGGGATCTCCTCGCGGCGAACCCTCCCCTCATCGACGAGAAGCCCTTCTTCTTCAACGAGGTCGTGATCAAGAACAATCTCGGCCAGACGGTGATCGTCGACGGCTCCATCACGAGGCTCCACGAAAAGGAGAATTCGGCCGAGGGCTTCCTGATCGCGCTCAGGGACATCACCGAGATGAAGCGCCTGTCCGAGACGATCAACTACCAGGCGAGCCACGACAGCCTCACGGGCCTCTCCAACCGCGAGGAATTCTCGTACAAGCTCAACGAACTCATCAAGAACCTGCGGTCCTCGGACGGCCACCACGCCCTGCTCATGATCGACGTCGACCGCTTCAAGGCGATCAACGACACCTGCGGCGTCCTCGCGGGCGACGAACTCCTGCGGCAGGTGGCGCAGCACGTCCTGGCCAACATCTCGCGGAAGGATATCTCGGCCCGCGTCGGCGGCGACGAGTTCGCCATCATCCTCAAGGACTGCGAGCTTGAGGACTCGATCAACGTAGCCCGCAGGCTCCAGGAGGCGGCGTCGGCCCGCAAGTTCGTCTGGCAGACCACCACCTTCCCGGTGACGCTCTCGCTCGGCGTGGTGCCGCTCTCCCGCGAGAGCGAGGACAGCCACGCCATCCTCGCGGCCGCCGACGACGCCTGCCACCTCTCCAAGGAGGAGGGCGGCAACAAGATCAACGTGTTCCGCGTCGAGGACTCGAAGTTCCAGAAGCGCCGAGGCGAGATGGAGTGGATCGCCAAGATCAACCGGGCCGCCGAGGAAAACCGCTTCGTCCTCTGGTATCAGCCCATCGTCCCGCTCGACCCCTCCAGGGGCTTCCAGTCCAAGGGCGAAGTGCTCATCCGGCTCGTCAACGCCGACGGGAGCATCGCCCGGCCCAACGACTTCATCCCGGCCGCCGAGCGCTACAATCTCATGCCCCTCGTGGATCGCTGGGTCGTGCGCAACGCCTTCGCCTCCTACCGGCTGCTCGCCGAGCGCGGCTCGCCCATGGGCTCGGACATCATGTCCATCAATCTGTCGGGACCTTCTCTCCTCGACGACTCCCTCGTCGACACGATCCTCTACGAGGTCAGGAAGAACGGCCTGGAGCCCTCGAGCTTCTGCTTCGAGATCACGGAGACCGCCGCGATCCAGAACCTGTCCTGGGCCACCCGCTTCATGAAGCGGCTCAAGGACGAGGGCTTCACCTTCGCCCTCGACGATTTCGGCTCGGGTTTCTCTTCCTTCGGCTACCTCAAGAACCTGCCCGTCGACTATCTCAAGATCGACGGCTCCCTCGTCCAGCCCATCGACGAGTCGCTCGTGGCCTACACCATGGTGGAATCGATCAACTCGATCGGGCACGTCATGGGCATCAAAACCATAGCCGAGTTCGTCAAGAGCGAGGCGATCCGCAAAAAACTCATCGAGATCGGCGTCGACTACGCCCAGGGTTACCACATAGCCGAGCCGGCGCCGATGTTCTAGCCGGCGCGCCCCTCGGCGGCCGTATCCTCGGCGGCCGTATCCTCGGCGGCCGTATCCTCGGCGGCCGTATCCTCGGCGACCGTATCCTCGGCG
>Ga0307375_10002017_pt1 | contig 21284 bp, 12 predicted proteins | sample TR1MG_FD_202531 | JGI IMG/M metagenome (GOLD analysis project Ga0307375, IMG submission 202531) | Soil microbial communities from Risofladan, Vaasa, Finland - TR-1 | ecosystem: Environmental > Terrestrial > Soil > Coastal area > Acid sulfate soil | place: Finland: Risofladan, Vaasa | collected...
TACCCTGAACGGGCTGGAAGCCCTGGTCGCCCCGAGCGCCGCCGAGGGCTATGCCCTCGCGGCCGCCCTGCTGCCGGATCTCATCCTCCTCGATGTCCTCCTGCCCGACGGCGACGGTTTCGAGCTTTGCGAGCGACTTCTCGCCACGCCATCCCTCACCGAACGCCCCATTCTCTTCGTGACAAGCCTCGACGACGTCGAAAGCAGGGTCCGCGGCCTATCCATCGGCGCCGTCGATTTCATCCCCAAGCCCTTCATCGCCGAGGAGCTCGTGGCGCGGGTCCGCATCCACCTCAAGCTCGCCCGCCAGGGCCGGATGATAGCGGCGGCCCAGGCCGAAAGACTCAAGGCCCTCAGGCTCGCCCAGAAGTCCATCCTCACCGACGTCGAGGCCATGCCCGCCTCCCGCTGCTCCGTTCTTTTCGAGGCCGCCGAGGAGGCGGGTGGCGACCAGTACGAGGTCATCGAACTCAGTCCGGGAATCCACGGCTACCTCGTCGCGGACATCGCCGGTCACGGCATCGAGTCGGCCTTCCAGGCCTCGATCCTCAAGGTCCTATTCAGGGAGAACGCCTCTGTCCTCGACACGCCCAGCGAAACCCTCTACATGATGAACCGGGCCCTCAGGCGCAACCTCCTCGAGGGTCAACATGTCACCGCCTTCTACCTGGTGCTCAACCGTCTTTCGTCCATGGGCTACTTCGCGAGCGCCGGCCACTTCCCAGCCCTGTCCGTCACGCGCGGAGGGGAGCTGCGGCGTCTTTCCGCCGAGGGCGACGTCCTCGGCGTCTTCGAGACGCCCCACTTCCAGGCCGGCAGCTTTCGTATCGACAAGGAGAGCCGATTCTGGCTCTACACCGACGGCGTCCTCGAGGACTTCGTCGAGGGAAGGACCTGGAGTTCCGGCCTCGAAAGGCTCGAGGGCGAGGTCATCCGTTCGGCCGGGCTGCCGCGGGCCGAAGCCCTCGCGGCCCTCCAAGGCTCCCTCCTCACGAGCCTGAGCTTCACCGACGATCGACTCGTCATGGCGGTGGACGCGTGAGCGACCGCATGGTATTGATCGAGAGGGCCATCGCGGCCACCGACGCGGCTATCGCCGCGTTCTTTTCAGATTTCAAGAAAATTCTGGAATATGGCCCGGCCCGGGAACGGGCCTTCGCGATCGAGCTCGTCGCGCGGGAGGCGGTCCAGAACGCCGTCGAGTACGGCTGCCTTCGCGATGCCGAAAAACGCGCCCATGTCGTGGCCGCGATCGAAGCGGGGGTCCTATCCCTTCGGGTCGACGACGAAGGCACGGGATTCGATCCGGAGGCCATCCTCGCCTACGAGAGGGCGAGGGGCTCCGGTACATCGGGAAACGGCGTATCCATCATCTCCGTCTATTCGGACAGGTATAGATACGAGAACGGGGGCCGGACCCTTATCGTGGAGTTCGTCATCGGGGAGGAAGAGATCATGCAAGATGTAAAGAAACAGGGATGTTGGACGCCCATGGGAGACATCGTCGCGGCCAACGCGCAGGCCGCGAAGGAGGAGCTTCGTTCCCTCGTGGGATCGAGCTCGGGCGATTTCGTCGTCGATCTGTCCTCGGTGCGGATGATCGACTCGAAGGGCCTGGGCATCATCATCGCCACCGTCAACAGCCTCGAGCCCCTGGGGAGGAATCTCCTCATCAGGGGGGCCAACGAGGACCTCGCCGGTCTCTTCAAGATGATGCGCCTCGATCGCCACCTGCGATTGGAGCGGGACGCGCGATGACGGGTTACGACCAGGAACTGATCACTTCCTACATCGAGGAATCGCGGGAGCATCTGGCCTCGATCGAAACCGATCTTGTCGAGCTCGAGAGGCAGGGAGCGGAGCGCGACGACGCCCTCGTCAACCGGATCTTCAGGGCGGCCCACTCCATCAAGGGCGGCGCCGGCTTCTTCGACTTCAACGTGATAAAGGACCTCGCGCACAAGCTGGAAAACGTCCTCGACCTCATACGCTCGGGCAAGATGGTACCGAATCCCGAGGTCGTGACCATGCTCCTCCGCGGTTTCGACCGCCTCTCCGGCCTCATCGACGCCCCGGAGGCTTCGGAAACGGCCGATATATCCGACGAGCTGGTGGGCCTCATCGGCCTCGCCTCCGGTTTCGCCGGAAAGGCCTCCGGCAGGTCGAAGACGAGGCTCTTTGGCGCCCCGGGCTCGAGCCGAAAACTCGAGGTCGACGAGGAAAGGATCGCGGAGCTCCTCGGGGAGGGAATGGCCATCTTCCTCCTCCGTTTCGACCTCATCCACGACGTCCATCGTCTCGGGAAGACGCCCCTGAGCATCATCGAAACCCTGATCGAGGGGGGCGAGATCCTCGACAGCGCCATCGACATTCTTTCGGTCGGCACCCTCGACAGCGACTCCCCCGGCGACGACGTCCCTTACTTCATGCTCTACGCCAGCGCCGTGAGCCTTCGCGAGATCGTCGAGCGGCTCGAAATACCCCTCGCCGGTGTCACCCTCCTCGAAATGCCCACCGCGGGCGCCGTGGCCTCTCCCCCGGCGCCGCGGCCCCTAGCCTCGCAGGCCTCGACGCCCCGAGCGCCTTCCGCGGCGACGACCGCGACGCCGACGCCCGCCCCGGCCACCGCGGCCGTCGTAGCTGCCACGCCGACCGAGCCTGCCAAGGCCGCCGTCCTTCCCCCAACGCCCGCCGGCCAGCCCCCGGCCCAGCCGGGCCAGGAATCCGAGACGGTGCGCGTCTCGATCGGCGTCCTCGACGACCTCATGAATCTCGCCGGCGAGCTCGTCCTCGTGCGCAACGAGGTGGCCGACGCCGTCGGCAAGGCGAACCAGGGAGCCCTGCAGACGGCAGTGCAGCGCATGAACTCGGTCACCGCCGGCATCCAGGACGCGGTGATGCGCTCGAGGATGCAGCCGGCCGCCAATCTCTTCGCCCGCTACCAACGCACCGTCCGCGACCTCGCCCGCGAGCTCGGCAAGGACATCGATCTCAGGATCAGCGGCCGGGAGACCGAGCTCGACCGCAGTCTCATCGAAAGCCTCTCCGACCCCCTCACCCACCTCGTCCGCAATTCCTGCGACCACGGCATCGAGGAGCCCGCGCGGAGGCTGGCCGCCGGCAAGACCGCGAGGGGTTTCATCTCCCTATCGGCCGCCCACGAGGCCGGCCAGGTCGTCATAGAGGTGGAGGATGACGGCAAGGGCATCGACGCCGAGGCCATCGCGGCCAAGGCCGCGAAGATGGGCCTCGCCACCCCGGAGCGGGTCGCCCTCATGTCGCGCAAGGAAAAGCTCTACCTCATCACCCTCCCCGGCCTTTCGACGGCCGAAAAGCTCTCCGACCTCTCGGGCAGGGGTGTCGGGATGGACGTGGTCAAGGCCAACGTCGACCGCCTCGGCGGCCGCATCGACATCGACTCGCTGCCGGGCAAGGGTACGAAGATCAGGATCAGCCTCCCCCTCACCCTCTCGGTGATCCCCGCCCTCCTCGCGGGCGTGGGCGAGGAGCGCTTCGCCCTACCCCAGGCCGCCGCCGCAGAACTCCTCCATGTGCGAGCGGGCGACGTTCAGCGCCGCATCGAGCGGGTCGGCGACAGGCCCGTCCTCGTGCTTCGCGGCGAGGTCCTGCCCCTGGTCCGCCTGGCCGATGCCATCGGCATGGAGCGGCACTACCAGGACGGAGAGGGGAAGAAAGCCGATCGCCGCGAGCGCGTCGAGGACCGGCGCTCGGCGACCGGCGACGCGTCCAAGGCAGGCCCCGGCGCCGCGACCAATGAGCGCGATCGCTCGCTGGAAGACCGAAGGTTCATGGCTGACAGCGACTACCGCATCATCGTCGTGAGAGCCTCGGGCTTCCGCTACGGCGTCATCGTCGACCGCCTCTTCGACACGACCGAGATCGTGGTAAAGCCCCTCGGGCGCCATCTCAAGGGCCTCAAGGAATACGCGGGCGCGACGATCCTGGGGGACGGAGGCATAGCCCTCATCCTCGATCCGGCCGGCCTTGCCCTGAAGGCGGGGCTGACCACGGCGGGCGAGGACAGGAGGGTGACGGAGGAGGAGGAGGAAGCCCTCGACACAACGAGGGGCTGGCTCCTCTTCCACAACGGCGAGGCGGAGCAGTGCGCGATGCCCCTCGAGGCCGTCGAGCGCGTCGTGCGCATCGCAAGGGGGGACATCGACCGCATCGGCGACGAGCTCTACCTGCGCATCGACGGGGGCTCCCTCCCCGTCTTTTCCGTCGCCTCCTTCACGGGGCTCACGAGGCTCGACGAAGACAGGGCCGAGGCCTGCGTCCTCATACGGACCGCCGGCCGCCGATTCGGCTTCCTCGCCACTCCCCCCGTCGACTCGGTCTCGGCCGACTCGGAGCTCGACGATAGATCCATGCGCAGACAGGGGGTCTCGGGCACGGCTGTCATCAGGGGACGCACGACGGTCGTCATCGATCCCGTCGGCGCCATCGCCACCCTCAAACCGGAATGGCTCGCCCGCGACGGCCACAACCCGCGAATCGAGGCCTCCCCTGGCGATCCCCCGACACAGACCGACGCCGGCGCCTCGCCGAAGGGCCTTACGACAGCCCGGACGGCCATCGACGTGGCCCCCGACGCCCCCCTCATCGTCGTCGCCGAGGACTCGGACTTCTTCAGGAACATGGTGAGGGACATCCTCGCCGAAACCGGCTATCGCGTCCGCGAGGCCCGCGACGGCTTCGAGGCCCTCGAAATCGTCCGCGACCTGGCCGGCGAGGCCGCGGCCGTGGTGACCGACGTGGAGATGCCGAGGCTCGACGGACGCGATCTCGCCCGAAAGCTCGCGGTCGAATTCCCCGGGCTGCCGATCATAGCCCTCAGCTCCCTCGCCTCCGAGTCGGACGAACGCAGCCTCCGCGAGGCCGGGGCCCGGGACTATCTCGTGAAACTGGACAGGGACGAGCTCCTCGCGAGCGTCGCCACATATCTAAACGCGGTGGGAAGCGAAGGCCCGATGGCCGGCGCGCATCTCGACTAAGGAGAAATCATGATCTTTCTCGACAACATGAAGACGAAACCCAAGCTGATCTCGTCCTTCGTCATTCTCGCCCTCGTCGCGGGCCTCGTCGGAGGGGTGGGGATCTATGGGATGAGCGAGATCAGCGTCGCCGACACGACCCTTTTCGAGCACGTCGCGGCACCTACGGGGCTCCTCGTCGACCTCACGAACACCTACGGCAAGATACGGAGGGGCATCCGCGACATTATCCTCGTGCCGAACCCCCAACAGAGGGCGACCGCCCGCGCTGGCGTCGCGAAGGACTGGGATGATTTCCAGAAGCTCGCCGACAAGTTCCAGAAGGACCTTCTCACCCAGGAGGGCAAGGATCATTGGGCCAAGGTCATGACGGACCTTCCCAAGTACATAGCCTACGCCGACCCCATCGCGAGCCTCGCCAACCAGGGCAAGAAGGACGAGGCCTACGCGGTCCTGATGGGGCCTGCCGGCCCCCTCGCCGCCGGTATCGAAAGCAACATGGAGTGGGTCACCAACCAGAAAATCACCCTCGGCAAGGCGATGAACGACTCCAACACGAAAATTTCAGCCGACCTCACCAAACTGATGAGCGCCATCATCGCCGTCGCGATGCTCGCGTCGGTCCTCCTCGGAATCTTCATCGCCAATACCATCGCCAAGCCCCTCGTCAAGGGCGTCGAGTTCGCGAAGGCCGTGGCCGAGGGCGACCTGACGAGGCAGATCGACGTGAACCGCAAGGACGAACTCGGCGTCCTCTCCGACGCCCTCAACCTCGCGTCGGCCAACCTCCGTTCCATGTTCGGCAAGGTCCACGAGGGGGTGCAGACCCTCTCCTCCTCCGCCACCGAGCTCTCCTCGATCTCGAGACAGATGACGACGGGCGCCGAGGCGACGAGTTCCCGGGCCAACGGCGTCGCCGCGGCCGCCGAGCAGACGAGCAACAACATGGGCGGGGTCTCGGCCGCCATGGAACAGACCACGATGAATCTCTCCACGGTGGCCACCGCCTCCGAGGAGATGACCTCGACGATCGGCGAGATCGCCTCCAACGCCGAAAGGGCCCGCAAGGTCACCGCCGAGGCGGTGATTTCGGCCCAGAACGTGTCGGAAACGATGGACAAGCTCGGCGCGGCAGCCCGGGAGATCGGCAAGGTCACCGAGGCCATCAGCGCCATCTCCTCGCAGACCAACCTCCTCGCCCTCAACGCCACCATCGAGGCGGCCAGGGCCGGCGCCGCCGGCAAGGGCTTCGCCGTGGTCGCCAACGAGATCAAGGAACTCGCCCGGCAGACGGCCACGGCCACCGAGGACATCAAGGCCCGCATCGAGGGCATCCAGTCCTCCTCGAGCGCGGCCGTAGGCGACATCGGCTCGGTCGGCAGCGTCATTCGCGAGGTCAACGAGATCGTATCGGGCATCGCCGCCGCCATCGAGGAGCAGTCGGCCGTGACCAAGGACATCGCGAACAACGTGGCCCAGGCCTCCAGCGGCGTCGAGGAGGCCAACCGCAACGTCGCCGAGGCCTCGAAGGCCGTGAGCTCGATGGCCCAGGACGTGGCCGAGGTCAACCAGGCCTCGGGGGAGATTTCCAGCTCGAGCGCCCAGGTCCTTCTTTCCTCCGAAGACCTGTCGAAGCTCTCGGAGCAGCTCCGGAGCCTCGTCGAGCGCTTCAAGATATGAGCGACGAGGAGGAAGGGGTCGACTCCGGCGTCATGCTCGTGGTCTTCGCCGCGGGCAATAGCCTCATGGCCTACGACGCCAGATCCGTCGGCGAGGTGATCCGGGTTCCGGCGATCACCAAGGCGCATGGCGCCGCCCCCTATGTCAGGGGCGTCGTCAACCTGCGCGGGCGGATCATCACCGTCATCGACCTCGAGACCAGGCTCGGCCTGCCCTCCTCGGAGGCGGTCGATCCCCGCCTCCTCGTCATCGAGGAAGGTGGAGGCGAGGCGGTAGCCGTCTACGTGCCGGCCCTCAGGGACGTCATCCAGGCGAGCCTCTCCGAGTTCCAGCCCCTCCAAGCCGACGTCCGCGGCGCCGAGCGGGATTTCTTCCTCGGCGTCGTCCGCCGCGACGAGCTCCTCGTCGCCGTCCTCGATCCCACGAGAAGCCTCGCCATCGCATGATCTCCATTCTCGTGGTCGACGACACCATCCTCTATCGAAAGCTCGTTTCCGACATCGCGGCCGGCCTGCCCGGGCTCCGCGTCGTCGGCACGGCGCCGAACGGCAAGATAGCCCTCTCGCGCATCGCGATGCTCAAGCCCGACCTCGTCACCCTCGATGTCGAGATGCCCGAGATGAACGGCATCGAGGTTCTCGAGGCCGCGCGGGAGGCAGGCATGCCCTCGGCCTTTCTCATGGTCTCGGCCCTGACGACGAAGGGGGCGGAGCTTTCGCTCCGCGCCATCGAGCTCGGGGCCCTCGATGCCGTCGCCAAGCCCGACGGCAAGGCCAGATCGCGCGAAAGCTTCGAGCTGGAACTCAGAATTCAGTTCGAGTCCTTCGCGCGAAGACAGGAGATCCGCAAGATCCTCGGCGGCCGGGGGGCCAAGGCCTCCGCCGCCCCCGGGGCGACCGGCGCCCCCCAGGCTCCCGCCACCCCCACCGAGTCCGGGGCCCGCCTTGCCGAAGCCCGGCCCGCCTTCGCCGCTGCGCCAGGAGGCGCAACGTCTCCTGACGCAGCGCCCCGCGCGGCCGCCTCTCCGCCATCGACGAGGAGCAAGCGCCCCCCCTGCGAGATCGTGGCCATCGGCATATCGACCGGGGGCCCGGCTGCCCTCCTCGAGCTCATTCCCTCCCTGCCGGCCGAGCTCCCGGTTCCCATCCTCATCGTCCAGCACATGCCCGCCTTTTTCACCGCCTCGCTGGCAAACAGCCTCGAGCTTCGCGGCAGGCTTCGCTGCAAGGAAGGCGAGAACGGCGAGGTCCTCAAGCCGGGCATCGTCTACATCGCCCCCGGCGGCCGACACATGCGCGTGGACCTTGGCGCCGACGCCACGACGAAGCTCCTCAGGGTCACCGATGACCCGCCGGAGAACCAGTGCCGGCCCAGCGTCGACTACCTCTTCCGCTCGGTGGCCCGCCACTATTACGGCCGGGCCCTCGCCCTCGTCATGACGGGCATGGGCGAGGACGGGGCCAGCGCCGCCGGGGACATCAAAAGGGCAGGCGGCTTCGTCCTCGCCCAGGACGAGGAAAGCTCGGTGGTCTGGGGCATGCCCGGAGCGACGGTCGCCCGGGGTTTCGCGGACGCAGTGCTCCCCCTGCGGGACCTGGCGGGCGAGATCGTCGCAAGGCTGTCCTGAAGATGCAGGCACTGAGCGACGAGGAATTCGCCGTATACGCGAGGACGATCCGGGAACTCACCGGCATCGCCCTCGACGCCTCCAAGGCCTATCTCGTCGAGTCGCGGCTCGATTCCCTCGTCCGCGAAATGGGGCTCAAGGGCTATTCCGATCTCTATTACAGGATCAAGGGCGACGCGTCGGGAAGCCTGGCGCGCAAGGTCATCGATCGCATCACGACCCAGGAGACCTCCTTCTTCCGCGACACATCCCCCTTCGACATGCTCAAGTTCAAAATACTTCCCGACCTCATCGACGCGAGGAGAAGGGTCCTGCCCGCGGGCCATCGGGTTCCCCTGCGCATCTGGAGCGCCGCCTGCTCGACGGGACAGGAGGTCTATTCCATCCTCATCGCCCTCAAGGAAGTCCTCGGCGATTTTTCGCCCTACTCCATCCGCCTCCTCGCCACCGACATCTCCGATTCGGCGATAGCCAAGGCCAGCCGCGGCCACTACCTCGCCGGCGAGATCGCGCGGGGCATGCCTTCAGGGCTTCTGGGCCGCCACTTCGTGGCCGAGGGCGATGGCTACCGTGTGCGCGACGAGATCAGGGCCTATGCGACCTTCAAGCGATGGAACCTCTTCGACGATTTCTCTTCCTTCGGCCGCTTCGACATCGTATTCTGCAGAAACGTGGCCATCTATTTCACCGACGAGGACAAGCGGGGGCTCTTTTCCCGCGTGGAGAAGGTCCTCGAAGGCGACGGGGCCCTGATCGTCGGATCCACCGAATCGCTGCTTTCGACCGCGCCGGGCCTCGAGGCGCAGCGCTACCTTCGATCGGTCTATTACCGAAAGAAGACCGCATAGGAGGGAGGTCGCGATGGACCGGAAGAAGATGTTGATCGTCGAGGACGACGTCCTGGCCGCCGCCTCCCTCGCCGAATTCCTCTCCGAAAGGGAGTACGTGGTCGTCGGCACCGCGAAGAACGGCGAGAGCGCCCTCGCCATGGCCGAATCCCTCGGGCCTGACCTCATCCTCATGGACATCGGCCTTGGCGGGGGCCTGGACGGCATCGAGACGGCCCGGCGTCTCAAGGCGGCGGGCGGTCATGCCATAGTCTTCGTGACGGCGCGTTCCGACTTCGAGACCATCGAGCGCGCCCGCGCCATCCACCCCTTCGGCATACTCCTCAAGCCCTTCGCCCCGCCCCTCGCCGGCGCCATCATCGCCATGGCCTGCGAGCGCGTCGACCTCGAGAGGGCCAGGGCTGCCGAGGTGGAGGACAAGAGGGCGAGGGAGGAGGAGCTCCGGATCGCCCACGAGGGGCTCACGGCGATCAACCGCCGCTTCTCCTCGGTCATCAACTCCCTCCCCGACCCCCTCTATCTCATCGACGCCGAGGACTACAGCATAAGTCTGCGGAACAAGGCGAGCCGCGAAATCGACGGAGGCGGGGAACGTCTGGGCATGACCTGCTTTTCCCTGAGCCATGGGCGGGACAGCCCATGCGAGGGGCGGAACCACGAGTGCCCCCTGGAAAGGGTCAAGAGGACCGGGGAATCCTGCACGATCGAGCACCGGCACCAGGCGCCGGACGGGAGCTGGAAGGATATCGAGATCTACGCCCACCCCGTTTTCGACGAAGAGGGGAAGGTGGCGCAGGTGATCGAGTATTCGATGGACATCACCAAGCGCAAGGCCATGGACGCCGCCTTCCGCGAGAGCGAGGAGCGATTGAAGTCCCTCTTCGCCAACGTCAACGAGTACATCTATTCGGTCGACTACAGGGAAGGGAAGCCCGTCCATCGTTTCGACAGCCCCAAGTGCCTGGAGATCACCGGCTACTCGCCGGAGGAAATGCGGGCCAACCCGCGGCTCTGGTTCGAGATCATCCACGAGGGAGACCGCAAGAAGGTCCTCGACTACATCGAGCGGGTTGAGTCGGGAGCCAGGGAAAGACCCATCGAACACCGCGTCGTCCGCAAGGACGGCAGGCTGGTCTGGGTCATGAATTCCTACACTGTGGTGAGGGACGCGGAGGGGGCGCTGAAGAGGACGGAGGGCTTCATCCTCGACATGGAGGAACGGATCACTATGGAGCACGAGCTCATCGGGGCCAGGGACGCGGCCGAGGCCGCGAACCGCGCCAAGAGCGACTTCCTCGCCTCGATGAGCCACGAACTCAGGACCCCCCTCAACTCGATACTCGGCTTCAGCCAGCTCCTCGTCCTGGAAGGTTCCGGGAACCTGACGGGGCGACAGAAGGGCTATGTGCGGGACATCAAGGAGAGCGGCGAGCACCTCCTCGGCATGATCGGCGACATCCTCGACCTGTCCAAGATCGAGGCGGGAAAGATCGAGATCGTCAAGAAGGCCTTCGACCTCCGCGCGACCATCTTTCGGCTCGCCGAAACCATGGGGGCCACCGCCGCCAAGAAGGGCATCGTCATCGCCCTCGACCTCGCCCCCGACCTGGGCATCCTCGTCGCCGACGAGGTCAGGATAAGGCAGATTCTCTACAACCTCATTTCGAACTCCATCAAATTCACCCCGGAGGGAAAGCGTGTCGGCGTCACCGCCCGCGGCGAGGGCGACCATGTCCGACTGACCGTGTGGGACGAGGGTATCGGCATCGCCGAGGCCGATAGGAAGCGCATCTTCGAGCCCTTCGAGCAGGTCCATCGAGCCGAGGGAGTCAATCTCGGCACGGGCCTGGGCCTCGCCATAACGACGAGGCTCGTGGCCCTGCACTCGGGGCGCGTCGGTCTCGAGAGCGATTCGGGGAAGGGGAGCCATTTCACCGTGGAGCTGCCCGGCAGGGTTCCCGAGCGCCGCGTCTTCGCCAATTCCGAGGCCAAGGGTCAGACCCTGCCGGAGCCCCCCGCAGGGAAGACCGGCATCCTCGTCGTCGAGGACAACCCCGTCAATCGTAAGCTCATGAAGGCCATGCTCGAAGGCGTGGGCCATGCCGCCCATTTCGCCTCCTCTGGCGAGGAGGCGGTCGAAATGGCCTCGTCCCGCAGCTTCGACCTCGTGTTCATGGACATCAACCTCCCGGGTATCGACGGGATCGAGGCCATGAAGCGCATCAGGCGCGGGCACAGTGCCGACGGGAGCCTGACCCGCCGCGAGAGCGACAAGCCCACCCGCTTCGTCGCCCTTACCGCCCACGCGATGAAGGGCGATTCCGAGCATTTCATCGCGGAGGGCATGGATGAGGTCCTGACGAAGCCGATAGAAATGGAGCGACTTGCCTCCCTCCTCGAGAAATTCGCCGGTGAAGAGCCTCGGACAATGGAAGCGGACAGTCCCCAAGAGACCGAAGAGTTCGGCGGCATCGACGAGGCCCGGGGTCTCCTCCTCTTGGGCGGCAACGAGGCCCTCTTCGCCGAGATGCTGGACATGTTCGCCGCGACCTACGCTAGCTTCGTCACCGACCTCCTCCCCATTCTCGACCAGACCACGACCATCGAGGCCAGGAGACTCGTCCACAGCCTCAAGGGGGCAGCCGCGAATTTGGGCCTCCGCGATGTCGAGGCGGCGGCGAAGATCCTCGAGGCCAAGCTGGCGGCCGGAGAATCGACGGCCGCCAACGATCCCCCTGTCCTATCACTCGAAAAGGCCCTTGCAGTCGTAGTAGACTCAATAGCGAAGCGTGCACGGATCTGAAATTGGTGCAGCGCATCAAGGGAGTCCTGCGCATGGAAGTGGGAAGTGTCGACCTGGACGCGATCTTCGAGACGGTCCCGATCGGTCTTTGCCTGTCTGACGCCTCTTGGACGATTCTCAGGGTAAACGGCGCCTTCGCGGAAATCGTCGGAGCTAGCGCCGCGGCCCTGATCGGCAAGAGGCTCTGCTCGATCTTCGACAGGGTCGACACCGAGGGCGCGCAGGTCTGCGGCGCCGCCGAGGACTGCCAGGACTGCCGCCTTCGGCAGACCATCGAGGACGCCCTCGCCTCCGGTTCCTCGCAAAAAGGCGTCGAGATCCGCCTCCATCTCTCCCGGCCAAAGGCCGACGCCGAGACGGTGATCCTCGCCAGCTCGGCGAGGATAGGCCTCGGCGATTCGCGGGGCTTCATCCTGTATGTGCAGGACGTGACCGAATCGCACCGGAGCGACAGCCTCGCGCGCACCCTGTCGCAGGCCGTCGAGCAGAGCCCGGTGACGACGGTGATAACCGGCCTCGACGGGACCATCGAGTACCTCAACCCGATGTTCTCCCAGACCACGGGCTTCTCGAAGGAGGAGGCCATCGGCCAAAACCCGAGGATCATCAGCTCGGGAGAGCTGCCCCCTTCGGTCTACGCCGGGATGTGGCAGACGATAAAGTCCGGTGGGACCTGGAAGGGTCTCTTCCACAACAAGAAAAAGAGCGGCGAGCTGTACTGGGAGGAGGCCATCATCTCCCCCGTCAAGGACGCCGAGGGTCGCATCGTCCACTACCTCGCCCTCAAACAGGACATCACCGAACGCAAGCGTCTCGAGGAGCGGCTCAGGCTCCAGGCCGCCGCGATGGACAGCACCCTGGGCTTCATCGTCATCGCCGACGCCCAGGCCCCCGACCTTCCGATCATCTACGCCAATGCCGCCTTCACGAAGGTCACCGGCTATAGCCAGGAGGAGGTTATCGGGAAGAACCCCCGCTTCCTCCACGAGAAGGAATCCCGACAGCCCGGCCTCGATGAGGTGAGGACCGGTCTCAGGCTGGGCCAAGCCTGCACGGCCCTCCTCAAGAACTTCAGGAAGGACGGCACGCCCTTCTGGAACGAGATCTACATCTCGCCGGTCCGGGACGAGTCGGGCAAGTTGACCCACTTCGTCGGGATTTCCAACGACGTCACCGCGATGGTAGCGATCCGCGAGGAGCTCGTCGAGAACGAGAGACGGCTCAGGATAAGCCAGGAGCTCGCCAACATCGGCACCTGGGACTGGGACATCGAAAGAGGGACCCTCCAGGGCTCCGAGCGTGTCGACCCCCTCTTCGGCCTGCGGGGAGGCAAGGCCGAGCGCTATTTCGACGAGTTCCTCGGTTCCATCCACCCGGATGACAGGCCCTTCGTGTCCCGTGCCCTCGCCGACTGCGTGGCCACCGGCAACAGCTTCCGCGTCGAGCATCGCGTCGTTCTCGCCGACGGGAGCATCCGTTGGCTGCACGAAAACGGGAACCTCATCCGCGACGAGGAGGGGACGCCGCGCCACCTCCTCGGCATCGTGGAGGACATCACCGATCGCAAGATGGCCGAGCTGGACATGCTGCGCTCGCGGGAGGAGGCCCTCAAGGCCACGAAGGTGAAGAGCGAGTTCCTCTCGTCGATGAGCCATGAGCTCCGGACGCCGATGAACGCCATCCTCGGCTTCGGACAGCTCCTCGAAAGGGATGGGAGCCTCGGCGAGTCCCAGCTCGATTTCATAAGGGAGATGATGAAGGCGGGACGGCACCTCCTCGACCTCATCAACGAGGTCCTCGATCTTTCCAAGATAGAGGCGGGCAAGATCGAACTCGCGCCCGAGTCGGTTTCCTGCGTCGACCTGATCGACGAGGGCATCAATCTCATCGCCCCCCTCGCCGGCAAGCGCAATGTCCGCTTCGAGCTTTCCCTGGCCGGGGCCCCCATCGTCACGGCCGACCGGATGCGTCTCAAGCAGGCTTTGGTCAACCTCCTTTCCAACTCGGTCAAATACAACCGCGAGGGCGGCCTCGTCAAAGTCTCCCTGTCGACCCTGGCGGGCAAGGCCCGCTTCGAGGTGGAGGACTCGGGTCTCGGGATCCCCGCGGATCGTATAGAGGAGCTCTTCACTCCCTTCAACCGCCTCGGAAGGGACTCGAGCGAGATCGAGGGCTCGGGTATCGGCCTCCTCATCAGCAAGCGCCTGGTCGAGCTAATGGGCGGAAGCATAGGGGTCGAAAGCGAGGAGGGGCGGGGAAGCAGGTTCTGGATCGACATGCCGCTCTCGACATCGGGCACCTCGGACCGCGAGGCCGAGATCGGGTCCGAATGGCCGCGCGATTCCCAGCCCCCCTCCCCTCCGCCCGGCACCTGTCCGACCGTCCTTTATATCGAGGACAATCCCGCCAACCTCCGCCTGGTGAGCCGCATCCTGGCGACGCGCGAGGATATCTACCTTCTGACGGCCCCGGGCTCTTCCCTGGGCCTCGAACTCGCGGAGGCCCACCGTCCCGACCTCATCCTCCTCGACCTCAACATGCCCGACATGGACGGCTACGGGGTCCTCGCCCGCCTGAGGGCCAGCGATTGGGGCAAGTCCACCCCAGTGGTGGCGGTGACGGCCCTCGCGATGACCCATGACATCGAAAGGGGGAAGGCCGCGGGCTTCGCCGAATACCTCACCAAGCCCCTCGACGTACAGCGCTTCCTCGACGTGGTGGATTCCCTCCTCAAGACAGGCCCCCATGAGAGATGAAGGCGAGGAGGGGCGCCGCAGGATGGGGCTCGCCCTGATCGTCCTCGTCATCGGCGCCGGACTGACCTTCGGGGCGGTCCGGGCCATGATGAATTCGGTGAACATCCTGAACGGCCAGGTATTCATGGCCGCCTGCGAGGACGCGGCGAACCACATCGAAAACCGCGTTCAAGAGGAAGAGATGATGCTGCGGGGCGGCGCCGGCTATTTCAGGGCCTCGGACGAGGTCACTCGAAGCCAATGGAGGCGCTACGCGAACACCCTCGCCTCGAGCGCCTGGGTTCCCGGCCTCGCCGGCTTCGGCTACGCAGCCCTCGTCCCTCGCAAGGACCTGGCCGGCCACCTCGCCTCGGTGCGGGCCGAGGGCTTCCCGAACTACAGGGTCTGGCCCCCCGGTGATCGCCCCTCCTACGCGCCGATCCTCTTTCTCGAGCCCTTTTCCGGGCCCAACCTCAGGGCCTTCGGCTACGACCTCCTCAGCGAGCCGGTGCGCCGCGAGGCCCTCGAAAAGGCCCGCGACGAAGGTCTCCCCGCCATGACGGGAAAACTCGACCTCGTCCAGGACGGCGAAGGAAGCGGCCTCGTGGGCCTCCTCCTCCTCTACCCCATCTACCAGCCCGAGCTGCCCCAGGCCACGGTCTACGAGCGCCGTCGCGCCATCATGGGCTGGGTCTACTGCCCGATCAGGATGGAGGGCTTCATGACCGACCTCCTCCCCGGCCCCAGCATGGAATACGGGGGGGAGATGCGTATCCGGATCGTCGACAAGGGAGACCTCGGCGGCGGCCTCCTCTTCGACAGCGACAAGAATGCCGGGGACGAGGGCGACGAGAAGGTCCGCTTCAGCGAGGACATCGTGATCCCCGTCGCCGATCGCAGTTGGACCCTCGAGTTCAGACAGTCCTTCGGTCCCGCCTTTTCGAAGGAGTACGAGAATGTCTGGGCCATCGGCCTCGGCGGGACCGTCATCACCCTCCTCGTCTTCTGGCTGGTCCTTTCCCTCCTCAACACGAGCTACAGGGCCAGGCGCATGGCCAAAAAACTGAACGCCGAGGTCCTCGCCCTCAACGAGGGTCTCGAACGGCGGGTGGCCGAACGCACGGCCGAGCTCGAGGGGGCCAAGTCCCTCGCCGAGGAGGCGAGCAAGGCCAAGTCGGAGTTCCTCTCCTCGATGAGCCACGAGCTCCGGACGCCGATGAATTCTATCCTCGGTTTCGGCCAGCTCCTCGAGAGGGACAAGGGTCTCGGCCCGGACCAGTCCGACTTCGTGCGGGAGATCCTCAAGGCCGGCCATCACCTCCTCGAATTGATCAACGAGGTCCTCGACCTCTCGCGCATCGACACCGGCAAGGTCGGGCTTTCCCTCGAGCCGGTGGCCTGCGCCGAGCTGGTGGAAGAGGCGATCGACCTCCTCGCGCCCCTGGCCGACAAGGAGGGCATCTCGCTGAAGAGCGAGGTGCCGGTCGGCTTCGCCGTCCTCGCCGACCGCTTCCGCCTCAAGCAGATCCTCGTCAATCTCCTCTCCAACGCGATCAAGTACAACCGGGAGGGGGGCAGCGTCAGGGTGCTGCTCGATGGACTCGGAGAGAGGCTCCGCCTCGCGGTCGTCGACACCGGCTACGGGATCCCCGAATCGCGGATGGCCGAGCTCTTCCTCCCCTTCAATCGCCTGGGCCGGGAGGCGGGCGAGATCGAGGGGACGGGTATAGGCCTCGTCATCAGCAAAAAACTCATCGAGTTCATGGGAGGCGACATCGGCGCGGAGAGCGTCGATGGAAGCGGCAGCAGCTTCTGGGTCGAACTCCCGAGCAGCGAGGCCACGGTGTCCAAGCCCCCCTTCCTCGAAGGAGGGGATTCGGATGCCGGCCCGGGCCGACGCGAGACTGGGGCCTCCATCCTGTACATCGAGGACAATCCCGCCAATCTCCGGCTCGTTGGTTCCATACTTGCGGCCCGGGGCGGTATCCGCCTATTCACCTCGCCCAGTCCCGTCATGGGCCTCGAAATGGCCCAGACCCATCGTCCGGACCTCATCCTCCTCGACATAAACATGCCCGAGATGGACGGCTACGAAACCCTCGCGCGGCTCCGGGCGAGCGAATGGGGCCGCCAAGTCCCCGTGGTGGCCGTGACAGCCCTGGCCATGCCCCACGACCTCGAACGCGGCAGGACCGCAGGCTTCGCCGACTACCTCACCAAGCCCCTCGACGTCGGCGGCTTCTTGGCGGTCATCGACAGAATCCTCACGACGCCCCTTGCCGCGGAAGGGAAGGGGCTATAATTGAAGCAGGCGACAGGAAGCGAGGCAGGCATGAACATCGACCCCGCACTGAAAAAGGCGCGCATCCTCATCGTCGACGACGAGGTCGCCAACATCAAGCTCCTCGCGCGGATGCTGGAAACCGAGGGCTATACGAATCTCGTCCAGATCCAGGACTCGCGAAAGGTCCTCGACGAGTATCACAAGGCGCGCACCAACCTCATCCTCCTCGACCTCCGCATGCCCCACCTCACCGGCTACGAGGTGATGGCCGGACTCAAGGCCCTCGACGATCCCCTCATGCCCCCCGTCGTCGTCCTCACCGCGGAAAAGGGCCGACAGGCCCTCCTCCAGGCCTTCGAATCCGGGGCCAGGGACTACCTCACCAAGCCCTTCGAGATGGATGAGCTCCTCGCCCGCGTGCGCAACATGCTCGAGGTGAACAGGGCCCAGCTCCTCCTCTACCAGCAGAGGGAGATGCTCGACGCCATGGTCAGGGCCCGCACCGAGGAGCTGCTCAGGACGAGGATGCAGGTGATCGAGAAGCTCGTGCGGGCCTCCGAATACCGCGACAACGAGACGGGGCGTCACATCATCCGCGTCGGCCGCACCGCCTCCCTTTTGGCCTGCCAAGCGGGCATGGGCGCCCAGCTCTGCGAGGACATGCTCCACGCCGCGCCCATGCACGACGTCGGCAAGATCGGCATACCCGACGCCATCCTCCTCAAAAAGGCCAGGCTCGACCCGGCAGAATTCGAGATCATGAAGCGGCACACCCATATAGGCGCCCAACTCCTCGAGACGCAGGAAGACCACGGCATCCTCAGGATGGCGGGGGAGATCGCCTACTCCCATCACGAAAAATGGGACGGCTCGGGATATCCGGAGGGACTCGAGGGAGAGAACATTCCCAAGTCGGGACGCATCGTCGCCCTCTGCGACGTCTTCGACGCCCTCACCTCGGTCCGCCCCTACAAGCCCGCCTGGACCGTCGACGCCGCCCTCGAGTACATCCATCAAAACCGCGGCCGCCACTTCGATCCGGGCATCGTCGATCTCTTCGACAAACACCTGTCCGAAGTGATCGCCATCCGCGACCTCCAGCCCGACGAAGTCGAATGATCCGGCCCCTCCTCCGCGACGACGGGAGGCTCGCCGGATGGTCCCTCGAATGCGCCGGCTCCGAATACGTCATCGCCCTCTTCCGCGACCGCTACCTCGCCACCTACCACTGGGGAGGGCCGATCCACCCTGAGCCCTCCCTCGAGATCGCCTCGGCCCCGCCCCAGCCCTTCGGGGTCGTCGAAGATCCTTCATCCAGCCCCTTCAGCCTCAATCGGCTTCCGCAGGAATACCCCTGGGGTCGCGGGGGCGACTTTCGCTCCCCTGCCTTCATCGCCGACTTCCGCGAAGGAGCCGGCGGAGCCGAGGGCACCGGCACCGGTGCAGGCGCGGGCGCGGGCGCGGGCGCGGGGGAAGATGCCAGAACGCCGCGCGCCGCGAGGGGCTCCGGCCCCCTCCTCGATCTCGAGTTCCGCTCCTGGCGCATCCTCGCAGGCGCCCCGGATCTCGGCGGCCTCCCCTTCCTCCGCGACGAGGCAGGCGAACTCGAGAGTCTGGAACTGGAGCTCGAAGATCCACTGAGCGGCCTTGCCCTCGTCCTCTGTTACACGCCCGTACCCGGGGCCCCGGCCCTCCTCCGCGCCGCCCGCTTCGTCAATCGGGGCGCCCTGAGCATCGAGCTTTCGCGGGCCTTCAGTTTCAGCCTCGACCTGCCCCTGCCCGCCGCTGGCCTCGAGCTCATCGCCACCGAGGGGGCCTGGGCCAGCGAACGCCAATACGCCCGCCGCCCCCTCGGCCTCGGCCGAAGCGAGATCGGCAGCCGCCGGGGCGTATCGGGCCATGGCTCGAGCCCCGCCATCGTTCTGGCCGAAAGCGGGGCCGGCGAAGATCGGGGGCGGGCCTGGGGCGCGAGCCTCCTCTGGTCGGGAGACTGGGTCCTCGCCGCCGAAAGGAACGAGGAAGGCCATTGCCGCCTCCAGGGAGGCCTCCACCCCGAGTTCTTCTCGTGGACCCTCAAGCCCGGCGATTCCTTCGCGACGCCCGCGGCCCTCCTCGCCTACTCCGAGGAGGGCCTCAACGGCCTCTCCGCGGCCTTCCACTCGGTGGCCCGAGGCCTGATGCCCCCGGCCTGGCGCGACCGCGAAAGGCCCGTCCTCCTCAACAGCTGGGAGGCTGCCTATTTCGACTACGACGAGGCGAGGCTCCTTTCCATCGCCAAGGGGGCCGCCGAACTCGGCGTCGAGCTCTTCGTCCTCGATGACGGTTGGTTCGGAAAGAGGAATGACGATCGCTCGAGCCTCGGCGACTGGACCGAGAACCCAGCGAAGCTGCCCGGCGGCCTCGCCCGCCTCGCCGAGGGCGTCCACGGCCTCGGCCTGGGTTTCGGCATCTGGATGGAGCCCGAGATGGTCTCGGCCGACAGCGAGCTCTTCCGCGCCCATCCCGACTGGTGCCTTGCCCTCCCGGGCCGCCTCCCCTCCGAGGGGCGGAACCAGAGACTCCTCGACCTTTCGCGCGCCGAGGTGGCCGACCATGTCGAAGCCCAGCTGCGGAGGGTCCTCTCCTCATGCCGCATCGACTATCTCAAGTGGGACTTCAACAGGCCCCTGGCCCGGGTAGGCAGCGCCGATCCAGCCATGCCCGATGGAGAGTTGCGCTTCCGTTGGTTTCGCAAGCTCTACGGGATGCTCGGCCGCCTCGTGGCCGACTTCCCCGGGATCCTCTTCGAGGGCTGCGCGGGAGGGGGCGGGCGCATGGACTTCGGCATGCTTCCCTTCTTTCCCCAATTCTGGGCGAGCGACAACACTGACCCGGTCTGGCGCCTCGGCATACAACGCGCCTCCAGCCTCCTCTTCCCCCCCCTGGCCATCGGCGCCCATGTGTCGGCCTCGCCCAACCATCAGAGCGGCCGCGTCAGCTCCCTGCGCGCGCGGAGCCTCGTCGCCATGGGAGGGCTCTACGGCCTTGAGCTGGACCCGGCCTCCCTGACAATGGTTGAAAAGGCGGCCCTCAGCGCGGACATCGCCTGGTATCGGGAGAGGCGAAGCCTCCTCCAGCTCGGCGAGCTCCTCCGCCTCGAGGGGAACCTCGAATGGGGCGATGTCGCCTGGGCCATGCTGGCCCCCGACCGAAGCAGGGCCATCGCCTTCTGGTGCCGCCCCCGCCACAGGCCCGGGGCCGGAAGCGCCACCCTGGCCCTGAGGGGCCTGGGTGAGACCCTCCTCCACCGCGTCGTTTCCCCCGATCTGCCGGCCTGGTCGCGCCTCCTGTCCGGCGCCGAAATCGCCAGGCGTGGCTTCGAGTTCCCCCTCCCCGGTCCCTCCCTCGGCGAAGCCCAGGCCCTCGTCTTCGAGATCATCGCCCAGCCCGGCCCCGGCTGAGCGGCCCACCTAGACCGAGGAGGCCCCCGCCTGGCATGACAGCCCGGCTCGCGGCCTTCCTGTATCGCCCAGGCCCTTGTTTGTGGTATTACCACGATGTATATTGGTAATACCACGAGTCTCGAGGTTGATATGGGCAGCAGCAAACAAGACAAATTCGTCGCGAGCTTCGAAAACGAGATCCTTTCCGGCAGCTACGCGATCGGCGACAGGTTGCCGGCAGAAAGGGAGCTGGCCGATACCCACGGCGTCTCGCGGCCCCTCGTCCACGGAGCCCTCCTCGAACTGGCCTCCCGCGGCCTCCTCCGCATCGAGGCCCGGCAGGGGGTCTTCGTCGCGGATTTCCGCCGCGAGGGCTCGGTCGAAATGCTCCTTAGCCTCATCAACTATTCCGGCGGCGAACTCTCGCCCCCCATCTTCGACGGCCTCCTCGAGATGCGCTTCCTCTTCGAGACCGAGACGGCCCGTCTCGCCGCCCTCCGCGCCAAGGCCGAGGACCTCGAGGATATCAGGCGCGTCCTGGCCAAGGAGATTCTCTTCAAATACCGCGAGCCCCGCGACGCCACCGACATCGACTTCGAGTTCCACCTCGCCATCGCCCTCGCCTCGGGCAACGCCGTCTACCCCCTCCTCATCAATTCGCTGAAAAGGGTCTACGAGCGCATCCTCGACCGCTTCTACGCCGACGCCGCGGTGATCCCGGAGATCTTCCGCATGCACCGGGCCCTCGCGGCGAGGATCGCGGCCAAGGAGGAGGAGGCCTCGGCCCAGGCGATGCGCGACATACTCGGCTTCGGCGAATCGAGGCTCCGGGAGATAATCGTGAAGACGGGAGGCCTCGCATGACCCTCG